>MTLC01000314.1_pt2 | contig 83608 bp, 72 predicted proteins | sample 1982451 | NCBI WGS metagenome assembly MTLC01 (sample SAMN05710165, study PRJNA340218) | biofilm metagenome | isolation source: sample SPH anode biofilm adapted to +100 mV | place: USA | collected 2012-02-03 | reverse complement strand
GTTATGGGAAATCTCCGTTTTCCCCTTGACTTTACTTATCATGGATGTCCCCCGAATTCACCAAGGTGAAATCGGTATTGTGTCCCCCGAATTCACCCCCCCGAATTCACCCCTAAGGACACTTACCAGTCACCAATTTTGCTATTCCTGGTTTGTCCAGTGGGTTCGGTTCCCACCCCATGGTATTCCTTTCCCAGTCACGAAGTTGACGCTCTGGAATCAGTAACTTGTGAGGTATTTCAATGGTTTTTTCATTGAATCGATTTATGACATTAAACTCAATGTCTATGCCTCGATCTCCCTGATAACTCTCAAAAATGGCAAATCTCTTTGGGCTTGATCCAGCCTCTTTTCGCAGTCGTTCACTTTGTTCTGGAGTAAGTCGGAAAATATAGGGGGTATATTTGTTCTTTCTGCACCGGCGATCCAGGTCGATCAGCTGCTGCTGCTCGGTCGTTAGGGTCAGAACTGTCACCTTTCCCTCGGGGAATCGTCCTGCTTTAAGCATATATCCGTCTGCGTAAGCGTTCACGGCCACAAACAGGAAAGCTATCGCCATGAAATTTCGCATAATTCCTTCTTTCTTCATGTTCTCGCTCAACGATTTCGGCGCATGATCGGGGGACACAATACCCATTATGCATAATCGCGGGACACAATACCCATTATGCTGACTTAGAGGGCCTTCCTGCGGGCTTTATCTTCAACTCACGTCCCGTCAGGTTTTCAATCGCGCGGGTTTCCGGGGGCTGGCATCCAGGATGGCAACGTGACTCTCGAACTATCAACTTCAAAACCCAGCCCCACAGGCTTTCCGCAGTTTACTGAGAAGTACTACACCACCTCCTGCCGTTTGGCAACGGGTTTTTCTGGCAAAAGTATCATATTTACAGTCACATGCTGGTCAGTTCCATACCGGTATCTGTCATATCAAAGGCTTGTGACAGCACATTCTGCCCAGATTCCAAATATGGCATTGTTTGCATCACGCTAACTGACATTTTTTCATGAGCAGCATGGTGTTCTCTTCCCAAATATTACGGCCTGGAACGGGCGATCCGCGCAGCCGCTCTCGGCGGAAAGGTGCCCGGACGCAAAAAAGGCGCGGAAGCCGTAGCTCCGTGCCTTTTGCACGTCTGGTATGTTGCTGCTGAAAGCCCGCCCGGAGGCGTTCCGGACGAGGGGATTCGGGGGACATCCATGCAATTAAAGGCCGCCCCCAAAATGAGTATTACGTCCCCCAAATACCCAGCGTTACCTGAGGTCAGGGCATACGATTCACGCCTTGACGATCCTGATCCGATCCAGCCGCATCTCGCCGATCCCCCGTTTGAAGGCAGCCACCGTGATCGGGATCTCTTCGGGCCGCATGCCGAACAGGGTGGTGGCGTAGGCGTCGGCTGCGACGATGTCGGTGGAGGCGATCACCTTGTTGAGCACCTTGACGTCCTTCAGGTTTCCCCCGAGCGGGCCGTGGGCCGTCAGGATGCGCGTGGCGTCGATGACGGTGAGATGGCTCTTGAAGACCGCATTGATGTCGGCCAGCGCCACATCAATCTGCTTGTGGATGCTGCCGCGATTCCCCCCCATGATCCCCATGACGTTCTTGAGGCCAAGGGTCAGTTTCGCCAAGCCGTGGTGTTTCGCCACCGGCACATTGATGTAGACGTCGGCGGAAAGCGCCTCGCCATACAGCTCCCACTCCCGGAGGGCCTTGCCGTTCAAGGTCACCTTCTTGAAGCGCTCGTCCTCCAGGTATTTGACCTCAACGTTTTTCAGCCCCTTCAGAATCGGTTCTATGCCGCTGTTGACGTAGCAGCGTCGCTCGTCGTTGCAGGTCCGGTCGAAGACCTTGACCCGCTTCGCCCCAGCGGCAAGGGCCTCTTCCACCAGGGCACGCACCACCTGGGGATGGGTGTTCGCCCCCTGGGACGCATTCCGGTCCCAGCCCATGTTCGGCTTCACCACCACCACGTCGTTCTTCTTGACGAAACGTTTCATCCCTCCCAGCGCTCCGACCGCCTCGCGGGTGATCCGGGCATAGTCCTTCCCCTCGGCGATCGCCACCACCGGCCCCGGTGCTGCCAACAGTTCCTGTGGCGACAGTTGCGCGGCAAGAGTCGCCAAGCCAGCGGTTTTCAGGAATGCGCGTCGATCCATATCCCCTCCTGTCGTTTTACGCTTCTTTTTTCACTGCCTTCAGAAAGACCACGTAGGCGCCTTCGCCTCCCAACTGGCGCGGCGCAGGAGCAAATTCGGCCACCATTCCCTTCCCCTGTTCGCGCAGCCAGCCTGCAACTGCGGTCAGGAGCACCGGTTCGGCGGGCGAATTGTTCCCCTTGCCGGTGATCACCAGCACGGCCTGCTGCCCCCGCCGGTAAGCACCGCCAATGAAGGCGGCCAGGCTCTGCAGCGCCTCTTCACGGGTCAGACCGTGCAGGTCAAGTTCCAGGTCGATGCGGATGAGCCCCCGCTGCAGCTGGCGAAGCCGGTTGACGGCAACCCGGCGCCCCCCCTTTTCACCCGGCGGAAGTTCGTCGGAAAAGCGGACATCGAGCTTGAGGCTCTTCACCGTATCCAGGAAGAGCCTGCGCTCCTCCACCGGGACCTGGGGCGATACCGGCCCGTCAGGGGCCGGAGCCTTCCTCCTCTCCATCTCCCCCGTACCTGCCGGCCTGACCCGTTTCAGACCGGCCATCTCCCGAAGGAACAGGGCATCGTCGTCCAACTCGCTCTTCTCCACGCCTTTCGCGGGGACAAGTGGAGCAGGTGCAGGCGGAGCAGCCTGTTCCACCTGCAGCCCCTTGATGGCGGAAAAGGGCCGTGCAGAGAACTCCTTGGCCTTTGCCTTGACCGTTTTTCCCTTCTTGCGGGTCATCAGTCCTTGGCCACCAGAATGATCTCGATGCAGCGGTTCTTTGCCTGCCCCTCGCGAGTGTCATTGTCGGCAACCGGCTTGTACTCGCCGTAGGCCACCGCCGCCAGATTGAGCGGATCGATCCCCTGCTGCTGCAGATAGCGCGTGACATTGATGGCCCTGGCCGCCGACAGTTCCCAGTTGGTCGGATACTTTTTGGCCAGGTTGCCGACGATCGGGTTGTTGTCCGTGTGCCCCTCGATCCTGATCGCCTTGTCCTGCACCCCTTTGAGGATATCGACCACCTTCTGCAGGACCACCAGACCCTCGGGCTTGACCTCGGCCTTGCCGAGATCGAACAGGATCGCGTCAACCATGTTGACGGTCAGCTTCCCCTTGAGTTCGGAGATGGTGACCTGCCCCTGGGAGATCTCGTTTTTCATCTTGTCCATCAACTGCTCATAGGTCTTGCTCACCTCCTGGACCTTTTCCTCCTTGGCCTTCTGGAGCGTGGCGATCTCCTGCTTCAACCGGCCGTTCTCCGTTTCCAGGTCGGCCACCTTCTGGCGCAGGTCGGCAATGTTCTTGGACAGGGTATCGGACTTGGCCTTCAGGACATCGTTCAGGTCCTTGTTGTCAGCGGCCAGTCTTTCCTTTTCAGAGGTCAGCGTTGACACGTTGTTATTGAGCTTGGCAATCTCTGCCTTCAGGCCATCATTCGCCGTGGTGAGATCGGCATATTTCTGCTTGAGATCGGCAAGTTCGCTCCCCAGATGGGTCGCTTCCTGCTCCTTCAACTGGTATTTGCCGCTGGAGACGCAACCGCCGAGGGCAAGGGAGAGGACCGCCACCAGAATGAGAAGACGCTGCAGTGTGTTCATGTTTGTTCTCCTTTCACGAATAGAGGTACCACGTGATAAAGCCCGATGCCAGGACCAGGGCGGACGGGATGGGAAGACGGCGGAAGACTGTGCCGAAATCCGCATTGAAGTATTCTCCGGACAGGATCAGGCAGAGATGCAAGGGAGAGAGCATCACCCCGCAGAACCCACTGCCGAAGGCCAGCGCCAGAAGCCCCGGACCGACTACCCCCCCCTCGCTCATGAGCGGGAGCAGGAACGGGAAGGTGATCCCGACAAAGGCCACGGTAAGGCCGGTCATCATGCCGGCCAGGAAAGGGATCGCCATGATGAGCGGCAGCATCGGCAGGCCGCTGCCGGCAAGAAAGTCCGAAACCCCGTGCAACGCGCCGGTCGCCTCAAGGGTCTCCTGGAAGAGAAGTACACCAGCCACCAGGAAAACCGCCTTGAACGAAACGCTCTCCCGGAGCGTCTCAACGATCCGCGCCGGCGTATAGCGGTGCCAGAGCAGAAGGACCAGCACCGCGCCTCCCAGGGCCAGCCCCGGATTGACGCGAACGATCACCACCAGGACCAGGGCCAGCACGATGGGAGAAATGGCCAGTACAAACGTTATCGCCGACCGAAGCGGCGCTTCGCCCCGCGAAACAACCCCGTCGGACGGCACGCCGCGGAAGCAGAAAAAGACCCCGACGAGAACGACCGCCACGGCATAGGGTGCATGGGCAAGGGCAAGATCGCGGAAACTGCGGCCGGTCATCCCCGAAACCAGGATGATGCCGGGGTAGAGCGGAGAGACATACTCCCAGATGTGGCGATACCAGTAGTTGATGAACGCCTTCTGCTCTCCCTGGATCGCCAGCCCCTCGGCAGCTTCCGCCACCATGGGAGCGGAAAAGACCGCGCCGCCGACCGACGGCAGAAGCCCGATGGTCGCCGGCATGGCTGCCATCACGAATCGGCGGTCAGGGAAGATCCCGGCAACGCTGGTCACCATCTCCCGCATGGTGCCGGTCCGCCGCATGATGTTCTCCATGATCATGGTGCAGATCAGCATGCTGGTCATCTCCAGGGCACGTGGTGAGAACAGTGCCAGGTAGACCCCTTTGAGAAAGAGCGCAGGTGGAGTGACATAGAGGAGTGCCAGGACGAGCGAGCCTGCCGCCATGACCGTACCGATGAATACCCGTCGGCGGAGCAGGAAAAAGATGAGAGAAAGAACGGCGAGGGTCTTCAGCAGGTCGGTCATATCCGCTTCCGATGCAGATTCAGTGTAGCAGCCGGAGGGGAAAAGTCAACGCGGGCAGCCCTGCAGGGCTCAGAACTGCGGCTGCCCGGAGGGGAAAACGGTTGGCCGCGCTGCACGAAACAGAGGCGGGGGGGAATGCTGCCATTTCCTCCCCGCCACCGCGGAGTCAGTGGGGTTACTTCCTGATCACCCGTCGTCGGGGAGCGCCCATGGCTGAGGCATGGTGCTTCTGGATGGCGCCGACGCTCTCCAGGTGGAACTGGAACCACATATCGCCGAACTGGCGCATCTTCATCTTCTTCCCTTCGCGCAGCAGTTCCAGGTTGGACTTCAGCGACTCGTTGCCGGGGATCTTCTTCAACCCCTTCTCCAGGATCGACTTGGCCCCTTCCTGGTCGTTGATCTCGCAGAGGCAGTAGGCATACAGGCTCCAGAGGAGGGGCTCCTTGGGAGAACCCTGCACCGCCTTCTCAAAGGTCGAGCGCATCGTTTCCGGCTTGTTCCGTTTCATGTAGGTGATGGCCAGCATCCCCATGGAAACCCAGTTCTTGAAGAAGGACTTCTCCAGGTAGGGGAAGGCATTGGAAAAGTCGCGCCGCATGTAGTAGATGCTGCCGATCTGGGCGTTCAACTGCCCCTCCAGATAGATCTGCCACTTGGCGTACTTGAAGGCCCCCTTCAACTCGCGGATCCCCTTTTCCACCCGCTGTGCCTGCAGGTCCTTGGTGGCGGTATCCATAACGGCAGCGACCTTCTTCATGATATAGCGGGAAAGGAAGTAGAACACCCCCATGAAGGCAAGGGTGGCAATGAGCAGGGACATCAGCCAGTAGAGGCCGGCAGCGAACTTCAGGAGCAGGAAGAGGAGCACGGCGACGCCGCAGGAGATCAGCAGGTTGTACATGAAAAATCCCTCTCAGAAATATTGAAGTGATACAACATTACATGTGCTGCATGTGTGCAGTGCCGGTTACAGCCACGGGCCGCCACGGGCGGGCATTACCCCCCCACCGGCATCATCTCGCCGCCTTTTTCCACGTACTTGGCAATAATGATGCGCCGGCCGGCCCTGAGCGCCACCTTCCCCTTCAGATTATTCCATGCTGAGAGGATCTTCTCGGAAACCTTGAACCGGCGGGCCAGGGAATAGAGGGTATCCCCCCGCTTGACCGTGTAGTACTTCTTGAACTCGCGGGAACTTTTCTTTGCCCTTGCCGGCTTGTCAGCAGAAGCCACGGCAACCTGCGGACCGTTCTGCGCCACCACCGGCACGAGGATCGACTTGCCGCGCAGGCGGGACTTCTTCTTCAGGTGGTTCAATTCGGTCAGATGCTCGACCGTGGTGCTGTAGCGCTTGGCAACAGTGGCAAGGGTTTCCTTGCGCTTCAACTTGTAGCGCGCATAGACGACCTTCTCGGTGAAGCGCTCACCCTCCGGCAGCTTGGCGTATTCGGCCTCGAACAGGGCCTTCTTGCCCAGGGGGATCTTCAGTTCATAATCGGGATAATCCGGGGGGGTGCACCAGCGGCGGAGTTCGGGGTTCAACTCCTTGAGCGCCTGGTAGGGGACGTCGATCAGCCGGGAGATGACCTCCAGGTCGGTGCGGGACGGGATAACCACGGTATCGACTTCGATGGCCGGGAGATAGGCAATATCGGCAAAACCGTAACGCGCCGGGTCTTTGGCGATAATGGCCGCAGCCAGAAGCTTCGGCACGTAATCCTTGGTTTCGCGCTTGAGATAGGAGCCACGGGAGAGCTGCCAGAAGTCCCGACTGTTGTACATGTCGATGGCGCGCAGGATCTTGTTCTCGCCGGCATTGTAGCCAGCCGCAGCCAGGTACCAGTCCTTGTTGAACAGGTCGTAGAGCTCCTTGAGATACAAAGCCGCAGCAACGGATGACTTGAGGGGATCGCGCCGCTCGTCGATCCACGGGTTGATGCGAAGGGAATAGCGTTTCCCGGTGGCGGACATGAACTGCCAGGGGCCGACCGCCGCGGCGACCGAGTAAGCGTGGGGCGAAAAACCGCTCTCGATCATGGCCAGGTAGACCAGGTCTTCCGGGAGGCCGTTCTTCTTCAGGACCTCCTTCATCATCGGGATATAGCGTTCGGAGCGGGAAAGCCAGCGGGTAAAGGAACTGCGGCCGCTCCCCTGGAAAAAGGAGATGAAATACTCGACCTTGCTGTTGAAGGTCAGGGGGATATCGGAATCAGGGAGTTCATTCTCGGGGAGGGTCAGCTCGATCTCCGGCTCGGCCTCGACCAGTTCGTCCTGGACGAAGAAATCGGAGGGGGCGAGTTCCAGAGCCTGATGGAGCTGCCGTTCGCGCCCCAGCGCAGCCAGGCGGGTCGTCGATCGGTCGGGACGGCCGTCGACTGCCGGCAACTCCCCCAGGGACGGCGCACCGGTCTCCGACGTCAGCGCTGCCAACCGTGACGTCCCGGCCGGCGCCAGTGCCGGAAAGGCCAGCAACATCGCCAAGATTATGATACCAATGCTCTGCATAAGGACTCTTTCGTCGCACCGCAGGGTAGTGCAGCCGCCCGAGGAGGGGTCAGTATAATGGATGCGAGCGCCTCTGTCAACGGCTAACGGGAGCCCGCCATCCGGGGTTTTAGCCACTCTTGGGCTTCTCGCGCAGCACTGGATAACGACCTTCTCCGAGAGATTTTTGCCAGACCCCGCCCAGTGGGCAATTCCGGACGAATTATTAAAAATAAACAATACACGTGCGTGAATGCTTGCCCCGCATCGCTTTTTTTGCGATGATTCACGCTCAGGCATCCCGCAGCATCCGGGGTTGCGCAGAGTGCCGACAGAATGAAGCCGACACTTCACTACCGCACGAGGTCTCTGCCATGAATATCCTCACCCTCAACTGTTGGATCCATTCCATTCACTATACTCTCTGCTCCGGAGTCGACTGGTCGATACTGGCGACGGGCGAACTGGAACGGGTGGCTATCGGCGGCACATCCATCAGCCAGCGCAGCCCCGGCCGGGAGGGCTATTCGGCCCGGGTGGAATGTGTCGATCACCGGGACGCCATCGACCTGGTCATTGCAACCCTGACCGACCCGCAGCATGGCGTTATCGACGACAAGCAGCAGATTGCCGCCGTCGGACACCGGATCGTGCATGGCGGGGAGGAGTTCCGCCAGCCGGTACGGATCGATGAGCAGATCCTGGCAACCATGCGCACGCTCGCACCGCTGGCCCCGTTGCACAACGAGCCGAACATCGCCGGCACCGAGGCCTGCATGAATCTCCTGCCGGCAATCCCCCACATCGCCGTATTCGACACCTCATTCCACCAGACCATGCCGGAGTGCGCCTATCTCTATCCCCTGCCGTACGAATGGTACGAAGAATACGGTGTCCGGCGGTTCGGCTTCCACGGCCCGTCCCATCTCTATCTCTCGCGACGCGCTGCAGCCCTTCTGGGCAGGCCGGTTGTCGACTGCAACCTGGTAACCATCCACTGCGACCGGGGGGTATCGCTCTGCGCCCTCCGCAACGGGGTTTCCGTCGACACCAGCATGGGTCTCACCCCCCTGGAAGGCGCGATCATGGATACGCGGTGCGGCGACATCGATCCGGGCATCCCGGCCTTCATGATCCACGCGGAGGATCTCTCCATGACGGAGCTGAATCGCATCCTCAACCTGAAAAGCGGCATCACCGGCATTCTCGGCAGGCAGGTTCAGCGACGCGATTACCTGGCAGCAGCCATGGAGGGGGACCCCCAGAGCGTCCTGGCCCTGCAGATGGAATCCCATCGCCTGAAGAAATATATCGGCGCATACCTGGCCGCTGTCGGGCCGGTCGATGCGATCGCCATCTCCGCCGGCACGGGTGAGCAGGAATGGATCTCCCGGCAGGAGACCTTTGCCGGGCTGGAGTGCTTCGGCATCCTGCTCGATCAGGAGAAAAACCGGACCGGGGCGGTGGGCCGGGCAGAAGCACGGATCAGCGCTGCCGACTCGTCGATCGCCGTCTTCGTCATCCCCTCCGACGAGGAACGGGTCATTGCCGAAGAGGTGATGGCGGTGCTGTCCGGGGATTGCACCGATCATGCGCACCGCGATTACTCATTTTCCCGTCCGGGGTTCAAACCTGTCGACCGGGCATGATTCTGCACGAGACGGTTCTCCGCTCCGTAGCAGGTGCAGAGCTGCCGGCGCCCGACTGGCAGGACCGTACCGGCCGCACCCTCAAGAAACGAAGGAACGGACACCATGAAAGAGAAGAACAGAAGCGGGCTGATGGCAGCTGCTACCCAGCTGTTCGCCGAACGGGGCCTGAACGGCGTAAGCACCAGGGACTTGGCAGCGGCTGCCCAGGTCAGCCTGAAGGATATTGCCGCGTGCGGAGATAAGGAGGGGCTCTACGCAGCGGTGCTGAAGGAGCAGTTTTCCTGCTACGAATACATCGAAGCCATCCGGCAGATGGAGCTGGACCCCCTGGGCAAGGTCAGGGAGTACATCGGCTGGGTCATCAAGCGACACCGGAGCAACCCGAATCTCATCAAGTTCTACAGCAGCGAACTCTCCAATCCGACCCCCTACTATCGCGCCATCGTCCAGCCCGCCGTCAGCAGGGCCATCATCTTCCTGATGGAAACCATCAACGAAGGGGTGCTGCTGAAACAGTTCCGAAAGGGGTTGAACCCGGTGGACACGGTCCTCGCCATCGTCGGCATGATCAACTACTACTTCCTCAGCACGGTCGCCACCCAGGAGGTGGTCAACCAGTCCCCGGAACGCGACGACATGCTGTTGCAGCACTACATGGATCTCCTCACCAAAGGGATACTGGCCTGACAACTCTCCGCCGGTAGAGCCTGTCGCTGAAAAATACCGAAGGGTATCCTGGTTTGCCTGCCTCGGCAGCAACCGCCACTGGTGCAAATTTGAGTATGCACAGATGCAATTTTTGCGCTAAATTCACACCTTAGCTATTAATCACGAACAAACGCACGCAATATTTTCGGCAGGTTACGGATGGCATCACTGTTGGTACGCTCCTTGGAATTTGTTAAGACAGATTCAACATACCACAAGGAGGACAACACAATGAAAATCAACAAACTGATGGTCGCAATCGTGGCAGCATTGGCAATGGTATCCTTCGCATCCCAGGTCATCGCGGCAGACAAGCTCCAGACCAAGGATCAGATCAAGCTGATGATCTGCAAGTAGCCAGACGATAGATCGTTCCCCACCGCCCGTAGCAGTCAGACGGGCGGTTTTTTTGTGCCCGCGGCACGACACCCGGCGCGCAAGGCCCCGGTTACGGGAGAACACTGAGGAGGGGTTCGAAACGGCTTAAGGAGAGCCCTTACCGGGCCAGAACCGTCGCTCCAGCTCAATGAGAAGCGGTTCCAAGGTGGTGGCGTCGCAAGCGGAGAGGGTGATGGCGCCCAAGCGCCGGGTAAGCTGGCGGACTTTCATGAAGGCCAGTGGGTTCTTCCGCTTCAGCCCGGCCAACAGGTCGTTCTTGTTGAAGACCACCAGACGCGGCTTGTCAGCCAGGCCCAGCTCTTCGAGAATCCGGTCCACCTGCTCCACCTGCTCGGCGCAGCGGGGGCTGGAGCAGTCGACCACGTGCAGGAGCAGGTCGGCGTCCTGCAACTCCTCCAAGGTCGCCTTGAAGGCCCCCATGAGCGATGCAGGCAGGGAGCGGATGAAACCGACCGTATCGGTGATGATCACCTCCCGCTCCCGGGGGAAGCGGAGACGGCGGGTGGAGGTATCCAGGGTGGCGAAGAGGAGATTCTCGGTAAAGACAGTGCTCCTGGTCAGGGCATTGAGCAGGGTCGATTTGCCGGCATTGGTGTAACCGACGATGGAGACGATGGGAACCCCGGCCCGCACCCGTTTCTGGCGGCGCTGGTAGCGTCCGGCGGAAAGCTCTTCCAGTACCCGCTCCAGCTTGGCGATCCGGTCGCGAATCCGGCGGCGGTCGATCTCCAGCTTGGTTTCACCCGGACCGCGGCCGCCGATCCCCCCCATGAGGCGGGACATTTGCACCCCGCGACCGGTAAGCCGCGGCAAGAGGTACTTGAGCTGGGCCAGCTCCACCTGTACCTTGCCGTCCAGGCTGGTGGCGCGCCGGGCAAAGATGTCGAGGATCAGCTGGCTCCGGTCGATGACCTTCAGCTCGGTCATCTGGGAGATGGAGCGGACCTGGGCCGGGGAGAGCTCCTGGTCGAAAACCAGCATGGTCGCCCCGAGCTGCAGTGCCCGTATCACCACGTCACGCAGCTTCCCCTCCCCCATCAGCGTCCGCGGGTTGAGGCTGCGGGGCCTTTGCACCACCGTGTCGAGCACCTGTACCCCGGCGGTACGGGAGAGCTCCTGCAGCTCCTCCAGTGAGTCGGCCGCCTCTTCATGGCCGGCCTGGGTGACCGAGATCAGTATCCCCCGCTCCCCCCCCTTCCCCACCTCGGCAGCAGCCGGTGCCGCCTTGGTCAGCTCCGCCTCGCGGCTGGCAATGAATGCGGGGAAATCGAACTGGAACCGGGAGAGTGGAACCGGTGGCTCCAGGTGATAGGGATGGGCACCGGCTGCAGACGGCACCAGCCAGGCGAGCTGGACCTGCGGCGGTTCGCTGTCCAAAAGCGCCGCCACCAGGTCGAGCCGGAGCATGGCCAGGTCGGTGAGATCGTCGTCGGTAAGGGGTTCGTATTTCAGGTGGGTGTGGATCAGGCGGAGTCCGCGCAGCATCCGCCTGCCCAGGGGGTAGTCGGCAAGTTCGGGGATCATGATCCCGCGGTCGGTGCCGACGATCACGTAGGCCAGCTCGCCGAAACGGTTGACCAGGATGCCGATCTGCCGACGGACCTCGCGGGAAAGCTCCTGGAGCAGCCGGGCCAGCTCAAGGTTGACCAGTTCCCCCTCGGGCACACGCCGCCGGTAGAGCCGCTCCAACGCATTGACCTGGCTCGGTTTGAGTCCAATGAGATTGCCGTGCAGCTGTTTTATCGGTTGCTCCTCGCGCTACTGGTGCAAAACAGGAATTGCACCTTACAGGCCGATGATATTGTAACCGCTATCGACGAAATGCACCTCGCCGGTCACCCCGCAGGAAAGGGAGCTGCAGAGGTAAAGGGCCGCACCGGCAACCTCTTCCTGGGTGATATTGCGTCGAAGTGGAGCCTTTTCCGCCACAATGCCGGCGATCTGGTTGAATCCCCCCACCCCGGCAGCGGCCAGGGTCTTGAGAGGACCGGCAGAGATGGCATTGACCCGGATGCCGTCCTGGCCGACAGCCTCGGCCAGGTAGCGGACGCTCATCTCAAGGGCCGCCTTGGCCACCCCCATGACATTGTAGCTCGGGAACACCTTCTGGCCACCGAAATAGGAAAGGGTCAGGATCGCCCCCCGGCGGCCTTCCATGAGCGGTGCCGCCTCCTTGGCCAGGGCGATCAGCGAATAAGCGCTGACGTCCAGAGCAAGGGCGAATCCTTCGCGGGTGGTGTTGAGAAACGATCCCTTCAGTTCTTCCTTGTTGGCAAAGGCGATGGAGTGGACCAGGATATCCAGCCCTCCCCAGCGCTCCCGCACCTGACTGAACACCGAAGCGATATCCTCGTCGCTCCGGACGTCGCAGGGGAGTACCAGTTCGGCTCCCACGCTCTCGGCCAAAGGGATCACCCGCTTGGCCACGGTTTCATTGGCATAGGCAAAGGCCAGATCGGCCCCTTCCCGTTTAAAGGCCTCGGCAATGGCCCAGGCAATGCTTTTGTCGTTGGCAACGCCGAAAATCAGCGCCTTTTTCCCCTCAAGAAGCCCCATCAGGCTTTCCTCCTGCATTTGTACATATGTTCTGAATTTTGCTGCACTACGCCATCGAGCATCGGGCATACTAATAAAAATTCGTCATATTGGCAAGCGTAATGGCCGATTTTGTGGTTTACTAGGGGTGAATGGAGTTTTACCCGCATGACTGACATCGATACGATCCTGCAGCGCACCGAACAGATAGCCAGACTGGGAAGTGTGGACGAGGTGGTGAACGGCCTCTCCCGGCTCCTCAAGAAAACCGTGAAGAGCCGCTGGGTTGCCGTCTACCTGCTCGACCGGGAACACCGCGACTTCCTGCCGGCCCGGATCAGCGGTCTTCCCAAACGCTACGTGAACCTCTTCCGCGAGGTGCCGCTCAAGTCCGAACAGATCCCGCTGGTGAAGAACCTGCTCCGCAAGCGCCAGCACCTCCTCATAACCGAAACTGCCAGCTCCGAGCTTCTTACCCCCGAGTTCCGCGGCATGCTCCAGCACCTCACCCTGCTGGCCGTGCCGATGGTGGCTCGCAACCAGGTCATCGGCGCCGTGTTCATCGCCCGCTCCTCCCACTATCCCCCCTTCTCCGCCGAGGAGATCGCCATCATCCGCGAGATGGTCTCCCATGCGTCGCTGTCCGCCAGCCATATCAGGCTGTTCGACGAATCCCTGGACATGGCGGTGGAGATGGCGCGGCGGGTGGACGTAATCCTCACCCTGGACGAGATCAACAAGGCGATCTCGTCGTCCCTTTCCCCGACCACCATCATCGAAACCGCCATGGAACATATCGAGCGGATCATCCAGTGCGAACTGGTGGCCATGCTGGAGGAACAGCAGGGGAGCCTGGTGGTGATGACCGTCAGGGGGCGCGACATCATCATCCCTTCCGCCCTGCAGTCGGGCAAAAAGGTCAGGGGGCACTGCCTTGCCTGCACCGCCTTCCAGCACGGCGAGAGCTGCTACCTCCCCTCCCTGGCCGCGGAGCCCAACCTCTCCCCCATCGACCGCTCCCTGGCCGCGGCCGGGATACACTCCGCCCTGGCCATCCCTCTCGTTGCCAAGGGGATCACCAGGGGGGTGCTCCTCCTGGGAGATACCACGCCGGGTCAGTTCATGCGGGAGGACGCTTTCACCATCGAGAAGATCGCCGCCCAGATGGCGGTAGCCCTGGAAAATGCCCGCCACTACCAGCAGATGCGCACCCTGTTCATCAGCACCGTCACCAGCCTGGCCAATGCCATCGACGCCAAGTCCCCCTGGACCAAGGGGCATTCCGAGCGGGTGATGCAGGTCTCGGCCACCATTGCCCGCGAGCTGGGGTTGTCGGAAGAAGATGTGGAAAAGGTCAGGCTGGGTGGGCTTTTGCACGACATCGGCAAGATCGGCATCATCGAGGCGCTGCTGGAGAAGCCGGAACTCCTCTCCGAAGACGAGTTCCCCCCCATGCGGCTCCATCCGGAAAAAGGGGTGGCCATCCTCGCCCCCATCGAGCAGCTCCATGACGTGCTCCCCGGCATACAGTCCCACCACGAGCGGATCGACGGCACCGGCTATCCTCAGGGGTTACGCGGCACCGCCATCCCCCTGACCGCGCGGATCATTGCCGTGGCCGACTCCTTCGATGCCATGGTGTCCCAGCGGCCCTACAAGGGGGCGCTGTCACCCCACCAGGCGCTCAAGGAACTGGAAAAAGGGGCGGGAACCCAGTTCGATGCCCGCGTGGTCGCCTGTTTCTGCGGCTATATGCGGAGAAAGCTCCCCCCCGAGCAGGGGGAAAAACCGGCACGGAAGACTGCGGAAAAGAAACGGCCGAAACCGTAAGTCAAGGGGCAGAGGCCTCGGGAGGGTCTGCGGGAGGAGGAGGTGTTTCGGAGCGGTCGAGAGGGCACAGAACGTCGAGACGGGCCTCGATGTTTGCCAGCCGCTGCTCCATGTCCTCGAGCTTGAGATAGGCCCGGTCGAGTTTTCCCTTCATGGCGAAGACCACAAAGGGGAAGACGAACCAGACCACGGTCAGAAAAAAGGCGAGGACACTGAACATCACCATGAAACCACCCATGATTTCCATCGCTGCTCCTTACCGGTGGCGCGACCGGCTAAAACCCGGCCGTTTTTCGCTGTATACTCCCCCCATATCGAAATGTCAACCGATCTCTCCCCTGCATCAAGGGACAGAATTTCCCTTGCCTTTTTACACCCCCGTGCTATTATGCCCAAAAATTAGGCAGAAATTTCCATATCCCCATGCAGAGACAACTTACCATCGGCCCCCTGCAGTTGGCCAACAATCTGATACTTGCGCCGATGGCCGGAATTACCAACGGTCCGATGCGGCTTCTCGCCCGGCACTACGGGGCATCGCTCTGCTTCACGGAAATGGTGAGCGTCAACGGCCTGGCCCATGACGGCAGAAAATCCCTGGCGCTGATGGCAAGCGGGCCGACGGACCGGCCGCTGGGAGTCCAGCTGTTCGGCGACGATCCGACCCTTCTGGCGCAGGCGGCCCGGACTGCCGGCGATTACGGCGACCTGGTGGACATCAACATGGGTTGCCCGGTGCGCAAGGTCGTGAACAGCGGTGCCGGCAGCGCGCTCCTCAGGGATACCGGGAAGATCGCCACCATCGTCCGGGCGGTACGACGGGCAACCGACCTGCCGTTCACCGTCAAGATCCGATCGGGCTGGCAGGCAGGCGACCGCACCTTCCTCGAGGTGGCGCGGATTGCCGAGGCAGAGGGATGCGACGCCATCACCCTGCACCCCCGGAGCCGCTGCCAGATGTTCGACGGCACGGCAGACTGGAGCCAGATCGCCGAGCTGAAGCAGCAGGTGCGTATCCCGGTACTGGGGAGCGGCGATCTCTTCACTCCCCGGGCGGTGACGGCCATGCTGGCAGAAAGCGGCTGCGACGGCGCCATGATCGCCCGCGGCGCCATGGGCAACCCCTGGATATTCCGCGAGGCGCTGCAGATCATGGCAGGAGAGGAACCGTCCCTGCCATCCACCGAGGAACGGCTCCAGGTGGCGCTTCAGCACCTGGAGGCCTTCATCGCCCTGGCCGGCGAGCGGGTGGCGGTGCGGGAGATGCGCAAGCACCTCTGCTGGTACGCCAAGGGGCTTCCCGGCGCCAGCAGGTTCCGCGACCTGGTCAACCGGATCGAGGACCGGAAGCAGCTGATTGCCGAGGTCTGCAATTTCTTCATGCGGAAGGGAACATGGGCGGACTGACCGATCAGATTCAGGAATTCTACGCCAACGTCATCGACAGCGTCGGCGACGGCGTCATCGTCATGGACGCCAGCGGCGCAGTGACACTGATGAACCCGGCAGCCGAGCAACTCACCGGCATCTCCCGGCGCATGGCCCAGGGGATGGCCTTCACCGCCATTTTCAAGGGGGAGGTTCTCCTGCTGGAGATGGTGGCAAAGACGGCCGAGACAGGCATGACCATCTCCGATCACGAGAACCTGGTCCTCTCCCGGACCGGCCATCCGATCCCGGTCAGCGCCACCACCTCGCCGCTGCTCCTGGAAAACGGCGAACGGACCGGCACGATCCTGACCCTGCGCGATCTGACCAGCATCAGGGAGCTTGAGGAGGCGGTCAGAACCGCGGACCGGCTTGCAGCACTGGGGACCCTGGCGGCAGGGCTCGCCCACGAGATCAAGAACCCGCTGGGGGGGATCAAGGGGGCGGCGCAACTCCTGGAAAAAGAACTCCCTCTTGGTAGTGAACTCCTGGACTACACCGGGGTCATGATCAAGGAGGTACAACGGGTCAACCGGATCGTCGAGGAACTCCTGGCGCTGACCACCCCCCGCAGGCTGCAGCTCACCAAGGTGAACCTGCACCAGGTGATCGGCGACATCGTCATGCTGCAGAAGAGCGGCATCGGGGAGCGGACCATCACCTTCCAGCAGCAGTTCGACCCGAGCATCCCGCCGATCCTGGCCGACGAGGAACAGTTGACCCAGCTCTTCCTCAACCTGATCAAGAACGCCGTGGAGGCGGTGGGGGAACATGGCATGATCCGGGTCTCAAGCCGGGTGCTGGCCGAATACACCATGACCAAGAAGGGGGAGCAGCGGCTCCGGATGGTTGCCGTGGAAGTGATCGACGACGGCCAGGGGATGTCCAGGGAGCAGGTCGAACAGCTCTTCACCCCCTTCTTCACCACCAAGTCGCGCGGCACCGGCCTGGGTCTGGCGCTCTGCCACAAGATCGTCACCGAGCACCGCGGCATGATCAAGGTCAACTCCGTCAAGGGAAAAGGGACGACCTTCACCGTCATGCTGCCCCTGATACAATAGGATCGCTGCCCGGTCCGGCAGCAGGATCGAGGCTTTTTCGCCTCACCACTCACGATTCTCGAGGTTTGTTATGGCACTGAACAGGATTCTCGTCGCCGACGACGAGGAGAGCATGCGCTGGGTCCTCTCCAAGGCCCTGAAAAAGAAGGGGTTCACCGTGGACCTGGCCGCCGACGGCGAACAGGCGCTCCGGATGATCCAGGCAAGCACCTATGATCTGGCCATCCTCGACATCAAGATGCCCGGTATCTCGGGACTCGACCTCTTGGACCGGGTCAGGGAGTCGAAGCAGGACCTCCTGGTGGTGATCATGACCGCCGAGGCGAGCATGAAGAACGCCGTGGAGGCCATGAAGCGCGGTGCCTACGACTACCTCACCAAGCCGTTCGACCTGGACGTGATCGACGCCATCGTGGAAAAGGTCAACCGGGCCCGGGAGATGACCTCTCAGGTCTCGCTGCTCAAGGAGGAGCTGAAAGACCGCTACCAGCTGGAAAAGACTATCATCGGCAACTCCTCGGCCATGCGCGAGGTCTACAAGACCATCGGCAAGGTGGCCCCGTCGGACGTGACCGTGATGGTCCAGGGAGAGTCGGGCACCGGCAAGGAGCTGATCGCCAGAGCGATCCACTTCAACTCCCGGCGACTGGGCAAGCCGTTCATCGCCCTCAACTGCGCCGCCATCCCCAAGGAGCTCCTGGAATCGGAGCTGTTCGGCTTCGAGAAAGGGGCCTTCACCGGCGCGGCCGAACGGAAACTGGGGAAATTCGAGCAGGCCAATGGCGGCACCATCTTCCTCGACGAGATCGGCGACATGCCGCTGGACCTGCAGGCCAAGATCCTGCGGGTGCTGCAGGAACGTGAAGTCACCCGCACCGGAGGCAGCCAGAACATCGTCGTGGATGTGCGAGTCATCGCCGCCACCAACCAGGACCTGGAGGAGATGGTCCGGCGCCGCGCCTTCCGCGAAGACCTCTTCTACCGGCTGAACGTGGTGCCGATCACCCTGGTTCCGCTCAGGGAACGACGCGAAGATATCCCGGCCCTGGTGGACTACTTCCTGGCCAAGACCTGCAGTGAGCTGGAGATTCCCGTGCGCCAGTGCGACCCGGCCGCGCTCCGACTGCTGAGCTCCCATGCCTGGCCGGGGAACGTGCGCGAGCTGGAAAACACCATCAAGCGTGCGGTCATCCTCTCATCGGACCAGCTTTTGACCACCGAGGACTTCCCCGGTCTGCGCACCCAGCAGCGCCCGGCCACCGATGCGACCACCGGCGAGGAGCTTTCCCTGGAGGGGATCGTGGAGATGAAGCTGCGGACCTCCTTTGCCAACATGGACAAGATGCAGAGCGGCGATATCTACACCATGGTACTAGCCCAGGTGGAGCGCCCCCTGATCCGCTTCGTCCTGGAAAAGACCCGCGGTAACCAGGTCCGCGGCGCCGACATCCTCGGCATCAACCGGAACACCCTGCGCAAGAAGATCCAGGAGCTGGGGATCGAACTGAAAAAGGACTGACAGCGGCCACGTCCGTTGCAGCGACGACAGTACGATAAGGAGATCGCCATGGGCATCAAGGAGCAGTTCTTTCTCGACAGAAACGATGCAGTGCTGGTAGTGATCGACGTGCAGGAAAAGCTCTGCCGCGCCATGGACGAAAAGGTGCTGGAGCGCCTCACCACCAACATCGGCATCCTGCAGGAAGCGGCCCGCGAGCTGGGCATGCCGCAGGTCGCCACGGAGCAGTATGTCAAGGGGCTGGGCGAGACCCTCTGCCTCCTCAAGGACAGGCTCGCCGAGCCGGCCATCGAGAAGATGACCTTCAGCTGCTGCGGCGAGACCCCCTTCCCCGACCGCCTGAAGGCGCTGGGGCGGAAACAGGTGATCATCACCGGCATGGAGACCCATGTCTGCGTGCTGCAGACGGTGCTGGAACTCCTCGATGCCGGCTTTGTCGTCCACCTGGTCCGTGACGCCGTCATGAGCCGGCGCAAGGACAACTGGTTCGTCGGCCTGGAAACCGCCCGTGCTGCCGGCGCCGTCATCACCTCCACCGAAGCCGCGCTCTTCCAGCTGCTGAAGGTGGCGGGCACCGAAGAATTCAAGAAATTGTCCAAACTGGTCCGCTGACAGTAAACAGATAACAGGTTATTAAACCTCAGGTTGTTCAAAAATAGTCAGATCGTCGCACCCGCAGAAGGCGCCGCGGAGGCTTGAGCCACGCTACGCCGCACAAGGAGGCCTTTCGAGGACGGCGGCGAGATGGCTGTTTTTCAACAACCCGGGAGACGAAAGGAGAAACACGCATGAGCCTGAAAGGGACCCAGACCGAAAAGAACCTGATGGCTGCCTTTGCCGGCGAAAGCCAGGCACGCAACCGCTACACCTATTTCGCCGCCAAGGCGCGTAATGAAGGGTATGTGCAGATCGCCGAGATCTTCGAGGAGACCGCCAACCAGGAGAAGGAGCATGCCAAGCGCTTCTTCAAGTTCCTGGAAGGGGGGGAGGCGGAGGTCGTCGCCAGCTTCCCGGCCGGCACGATCGGCTCGACCAGCGACAACCTGCTGGCCGCCGCCGGAGGGGAATACCACGAGCACAGCGTCCTCTACCCCGGCTTTGCCGCCACGGCGCGTGCCGAGGGCTTCCCGGTGATTGCCGCTGCCTTTGACGCGATCTCCGTGGCAGAGCGGCAGCACGAAAAACGGTATCGCGACCTGCAGGCAAACATCCAGAACAACCAGGTTTTCCACCGCGAGCAGGAAGTGGTCTGGCGCTGCCGCAACTGCGGCTACCTGCACACCGGCAACGACGCCCCCGACTCCTGCCCTGCCTGCGTCCACCCCAGGGCACACTTCGAGCTGCTCGCCGAGAACTGGTAGCAGCACCAGCCGGCATGAACCCGCAACAGGCCGCTCCGGATCGGGGCGGCCTGTTGCCGTTGCGGCAGCAGCGGGCCTGACTGCTCCCCCAGCACTGTACAGAGAGACTTATGAAACGACGCCCCCTCCCCAAACTCCTCTATGCCGATGCCAAAGGGAATATCTTCGACCATCCCTACCTCTGCATGGCCGGCATGAACGGCACCGAACCGGTGCTCCCCGAGACCGTGGAACTGATCCCGCTTCCGGAGGACAGCCGGCTCTTCACCATCCCCCAGACCCCGCCCATTGCCTGGGACGAGCGGCAGCGCAAGTTCGCCACGGTGGAGACGGTCCGCGAGGGACGGCGCGATATGCGCATCCAGGCGGTTTCCGCCTTCATGGCGCCGGGCTACGTTCGGACCCTGCTGCCAGCCTGCGATTACAGTCGGAAGAAGGTCCACCTCCCCTTGTGGTCCTACACCGCCGTGGGCTGGGACGAAGAGACGGAACGGTTCGTGGTGGCGGCGACCAGGGTGGACACCAACGAAAACTGGCTGCCGCGCAACTACGACGACCGCCTGCTCGACCCCCTGGTCCGGCAGCGGGTGGCAGAATTCCCCGGCAACCGCCTGCTGGTGCAGCTTGCCCGCTGCGCCGTCGACTACCACTGCTTTGCCGCCAAGAACCTTTTCTACCGCCGCTGGGAGGCCCCCATCCCCACCTCACCGGCCTGCAACTCACGCTGCCTCGGCTGCATCAGCCTGCAGCCGTCGGACTGTTGCCCCTCCAATCACGAGCGGATCAGCTTTGTCCCCACCCCGGAAGAGATCTGCGAGCTGATGTTGCCGCACCTGAACGAAGCGGACGAGCCGATCGTCTCCTACGGCCAGGGGTGCGAAGGGGACCCGATCATGCAGGCGGAGACCGTAGCCGAAGCGACCCGGCGGCTGAAGGGGGCCACCAGCCGCGGCACGGTCAACTTCAACTCCAACGGCTCCTTTCCCGACCGGATTCGACTGCTCTGCGACGCCGGCATGGACTCGTTCCGCTTCTCCCTCAACTCGGTGCGCGAGGAGCTCTACAATGCCTATTACCGGCCGGTGCAGTACCGCTTCGATGCAGTGGAGGAATCGCTGAAAATAGCGAAAGAGGCCGACCGCTTCACTATGATCAACTACCTGGTCTCCCCCGGCGTCACCGACCATCCCGACGAGGTGGAGAAGCTGCTCGCCTTTATCGGCCGGACCGGAGTGGACATGATCCAGATGCGCAACCTCTCCATCGATCCGGATTTCTACAACAAGAGAATGGGAGTCAAGGGGCGGGGGATCGGCATGTACCGGATGATGCAGAGGATCAAGGAGGCGTTCCCGCACATCCAGTACGGCTACTTTAACCGGACCAGGGAGAAATTCTTTCCGGAGGGGTTTGAGAAGGGGTGGCCGATCGACTGAGACGGAACGCAGGGCGGAGCGCTGCGGGCAGTCCGCCGCTAGCCCCCTGCTGCCTGGACGACAAAGGTGATGGTCTGCACTGCCTCGATGTTCATGGCATGGTCGGTAGAGTAGAACTGCAGGGTGTGGCTGCGCGACCCGCTGGTCGGTGCGGAAAAATAGGCCGCGTTCCCCAGCACCCAGGTCTTGCCATCCAGGGAAAAACGGGTGAGCGAGACCCCGGAGGTGCCGGCGTCCGTGGCGGTCAGATGGATGACGCCCGGCCCGACATAGAGGGCAAGCGCATCCGTGACCGTTGTGGGCGGCAGATGGTCGCCGACCGCAGCCGCCGTGAGGGACGGGTTATGGCAGCGGAGGCAGTTGTCCCCAGGCCCGGGGAAATCCCCGCCGCTGGTATCGTGGCAGAGGGCGCAACTGGATGATGAATCCCAGTAGATGCCGTTGTGATCGCCGGTCATTTCTGTGTGGAACGAAGGGTGGCACGCTCCCTGCTGACAGGTCCGGTTCCAGCTGCCGATCAGTGACCCGGCCAAGTTGGCGCCTGCATGGCAGAGCGCGCAGTTGTTGGCATGCTGGGCAGCCAGGCTGGCGTAGTGGCATAGCGAGCAGTTCTCCTCGATCCCGAAGCCGGTACCATGGTCGCTGTTGTCCAGGCCCATCAGAATGACGCCTGTCCCCAGCTCGGCAGCATGACTGGTACTGCTTCCCCAACTCGCATTCCCCCCCTGATGGCAGCTTATGCTGGTGCAACTCCCCCCAGTTGTCGCAAACGCGTAGGTAAACGAGGCGCCACCACCGGCAACGACCGTGTAGGCCTTGTCGACGTGATTCTCGATCCCGTAGTAGCCGCCCGGAGCGATTATGGTGGCGCCGTCGCTGGTGGTGGCGCTATGGCAGACGTTGCAGCCGAAGCTATGGTTGCCATGCTTGTTTGCCTTGGGCGAGCCGTTGGCATAGGCCGGCGGATAGCCGTGGCAGCCGTTACAGGCAAGTGTTGGCGATCCCCAACGCACCGTGGTGTTGGCCGGGATGGAACCGGTCGCCACCGAGGAGCCGTTGCTGTGGCAGTAGGTATTGGAGCAGTTGCCGAAGCCGCTACGCGGAATGCCGCTGCCGCTGTAGCTGCCAACGGTGAACTCGGGCTTGAAGACAACATCTACCTTGCCGTTGGCATGGTTGGCATACAGCTTCTGGTTGTCCGTGTGGCAGCGGCCGCCGCAGCCGCCGCCGAGCGGGCCAAGTGTCCAGGAATGGCACATGGTGCACTTGACGATGACTGAACCGTAGGTATCGAAGCGATAGGCATTGTGGGTTCGATGGTTCCCGGTGGCAATCCATCGTTCCCCATCCGCAGCAATCCCGCCATGGTCGTCAATCTCGGCATGGCACCCCTTGCAACCGGTGGCGGCTCCCCAGGTAGGTGTCCCGTAAACCGGCGGGCCGGTCCCGTCGCTCCCGGACTGAACCGTGGAATGGCAATAGACCATGCTGCAACTGCCGAACTGCTTGGCAGGGCTACTGGGCAGGTAATCATCGAGCGGTCCCGCATAGGTGCCGCCGGGGACCCCCGCGGGGTTGTGCGGCGTGACGATGAGCGGCCTCCTGCCGGCGCTGGTGGCATGGGCAAAGGGGGCCAATGCGCCGAGGTTGTCGGCATGGCAGAGGCGGCACTTGTCGATCCCGCCATAATAGTTGTTGTGCGTGGTATGGCTGCCGATCAGACCGCTGGCACCACCCTGGGGGGGAGCGCCGTGGCATTGGCTGCAACTGCCCGGAGCAGTAAAAGGCTGGCTGCCCCAGATCGGGGTCTGCCGCTCGAAGTGGCAGTTGACGTTGCTGCAACTGCCCAGCCGGGGCGCGGTGCGCTGCGGAAAGGCGGTCGAACCGTTCCGGTAGACGGCAGCAAGGGGGGAGTCGTTGATGTTCGGAGAGAGCTCGATTAGGGAGTTACGGTGCGACGGGCCATAGGCAGCGGCACCGGGGTGACAGGCGGCGCAGGCGGCAGCGCTGGCCGGCCCTGCCATATGGGTCCGGTGATTCCCCTGGAAGCCGCCGCTGGTGATATTGCGGTAGGGGGCATCGAGCGGTCGGTAATCCGCACTGCCTGAACTGCCGTGACACTGGTAACATTCGATGGCAGCTGCGGGAAACGGCAGAACGAGCAGAAACAGTGTCATCTGACAGGCAAATGACAGACCCGGCTTCAAGCGAAACATGCGCATGCACCCCGCAGATGCCGCCAGATAGCGCATTCAGACGCCATGGCAAAAAATTTAAACATGAGACCATATCAATTAAGCAATTACCATGCCCTCCCAAACCGCCGAGCCGAGCAAAAAAGCGCGACAAAACGAACACTTTCTCTCATTATCTTCGACATTGCCATTCTGTGGCATTCTTCCCTGCCGCTGGCACGGGAACCGCGGCACAGGCAGCACCCCGCTCCTGTCAACGGGGATCGCCGTAGATGTAGATGTTATCGAGTCCCCAGTAGCCGGTTGCTGAGCTGTTACTTGAGGTGAACCTGAAACGGAGCACCACGTTGCTCTTTCCCTTGGCCAGTAGCGAGAAGTTGGCACCGCTCAGGTTTGCGTTCCCGTAGGTGGCTCGGGCGACGTTCATCCAGGGGCCACCGCTGCCGTTGACGCTGACGTCGATATCGGCGACAGTGCTGACATTGGTGATCGACAGTGCGGAACTGAAAGAGACCAGGGCCGACTGGTAACCGGTGAAATCCAGCGGCGGGGATATGAGCTGGTTGTCGATAGTGCCTGACTCCGTGGTCTTCACGTACCCGTCGGTCATGTTGTAAAGTGCGGTACCGCCGTTGTAGCCTGGATAGATGCCGGTCCAGCCGTTTCCACCGAACGGCGAGATCCACCAGCCCGGAAATGTCGCCAGGAGCAGGGTAACCCGCTGCGGCGAGGACTGTGTGGTGAAGTTCAGGGTGTACGCACGGGAGAGCGTGCCGCCCAGGGCGTTGCGCACCCCGGTGGTGAGCGTGGCAACATGGGGATTGCCATATTCGAGGGGCGCAGTCGGGGTCAGGGTAGCGGTCCGCGTCGCCGGGTCGTAGTTGACCGCAGCAGAGACCGGTGTCGCTCCGTTTGCCAGGGTGAAGGTCTCCGGGTTAAGGGTGGAAGGATCCATATCCTCGCTGAATTTCGCCACGACGGTCACGGTCACCGATACTGTCGGAATGGTGATGGGGTCATTGTAGATCGAGACCGGGGCGTTGGCATAATGGCTCCAGTTGGCATTTGCCGGCGCTGTTGTGTGGCAGGATACGCTGGCACAGCTGCTCCCGCCGGTATTGAAGGTGTAGGTGAAGGTTGCCGTCCCGTCGCTCGCCACATCGTAGAAACGGTCGGCGTGGCGTGCCCTGTTGGCAATGGTTACGCCATCCGTGGTGATTTCGGCATGGCAGACCTGGCATCCGTAGGCAGCATGCTCCGCATGCAGGTTCGACTTGGGAGTGCGGTCGGCATAGGCAGGCGGCATGCCGTGGCACGAGGTGCAGTTGAGGGACGAACCGCCCCAGGAAAGCGTCTTCGGACTACCGATAACGCCGCTTGCCGCATAGGTGCCATCGCTGTGGCAGTAGGTGTTGCTACAGGAGCCACCGCCAACCGAGAAGGAATAGGAAAGCGGGGCGTTCGAATAGGCCGGATAGACGGAATAGCTGCCGTCGGCATGCGTGTAACCGCTTCCGCCGCTGGAATGGCAGAACTGGCAGACATAATCGGCATGAGCCGTATGGCTGTTCTTCTTGGGCGCACCATTGGCATAGGCGGGCGGATTGCCATGGCAGGAGCCGCAGCCGAGGCTTGCCCCTCCCCAGGTGGCGGACGAGGTGACGGTTGCCCCGGTGGCGATGTATGTCCCGTCGGAATGGCAGGAAAGGGAAGCGCATGTGCCGCCGCCGCTGGCAAAGGTATAGGTAAACGGCTTGGCCCAGGTCGGCGCCGTCAGGTCGTACTGTCCGTTCTTGTGCTTGGCCGGAGTGCTGATGGAATAACCGTCGGTGGTAACGGAATAATGGCAGCTCCGGCAGTTCATCCCCTTATACCAGTGGGCGTAGTGGCTGTTGGCCTTGGGAGAACCGTTGGGATAATCGAAGGTTGCCAGGTTGTACATGTCCCGATGGCAGCCATAGCAGGAAAGGGCAGTGTTCCCCCAGTCCGAGATGCCCACCGAGTGGGGCGCGCCGGTGGCAACCGACGTGCCGTCGCTGTGACAGGAGACGTTACTGCAACGCCTGGTGTTGCTGGTGTTGTTGGTGAAGGCGACACCCGGTCCGGGTGCGATCGTGTACTTCCCGTTGTTATGCAGCGAGGTATCGCTGATCGTCTTGCCGGTAATGGTGACGCTGTAGTGGCAATGCTGGCAGCCGAGCGCGGCGTGGCTCCCCAGATGACTGTTGGCCTTCGGGTTGTAGTTGGGATAGGCCGGCGGCATGCCGTGACAGTGGATGCAGCTGGTTCCCCAGTCGCGGGAGGCTCCGCCGCTACTGTGACAGCTGACATTGGAGCAACTGCTGCCGTTGGCGGCATAGGAGTACGTCAGGGTGATCCCCGGCGCTCCGCTCACCTCATAGCGATGCTGGGCGTGCTTTTTCCTGTCGTTGATGGTGCTGTTGTCGGCAGTGGTTTGATAATGGCACGACTTGCAGTCGGCGCTGTGCTTCTGATGGGCATTCCCCTTTGGGTCGCCGTCCGGGTAGGCGGGCGGGTTGCCATGGCATGAACCGCAATCGAGCCGCCCGCTCGTCCCCCAGAGTGGCGTTGAGTTGTTGGTAAAGACCGCACCGGTAACCACAACGGTGCCGTCGGAGTGGCAGTAGATATTGGTGCAGCGTCCCGGCGTGGTGCCGGGCACCCGGTTGATGGTGACGGTCTGCCCGGCATAGGTACCGTTGATGGCAGTGGTCGTATTGAGGAACCAGACCTCCACATTCCCGTTGGCGTGATAACTCCCCTTTGAGTACATCTGGTATTCCACGCTCAAGGGCTTGTTGGGGATGGCACTCCGGCTGTTGTAGGCAGTGCCGGCGTGGCATTTGGCACAATCGAAGCCGATATGCCTGTCGTGCGACTGGGTTGCCATCGGTATGGAGGCGTTGATGTCGCCGCCATGGCAGCCGGAACAGTCCACGGGCAGCGGACCGGAACCCCAGGTGACCGTCGGGATATTGGCCGGAGCATAGGGAGGCGTTGCCCTGGTCCCCTGGCTGTGACAGTAGAGATTGGTGCATGTCCCGTAGGCCGTGCCGGGCATGGTGTCGCCCGAATAGCTGCCGGTGGCGCCGGCTGCCGGGAAATCGGGATGAAACGCCACGTCAACGACACCGTTGGCATGTTCCGGGCCACGGGGCGAAGTGTCGTAGTGCGGATTCGAGCCGATGAAGGTCGTATTGGGATTGTGGCATTCGTAGCAGCTGCCGGCACTGCCGTACCTGGCCGTGTAGTGACACATCCGGCAGGTATGAGAAGTGGAGTCGAACTGCAGATGCTTGAAGTGGCTGCCGGTATCCATCAGGAAGCTGTCATAGGCATGATAGCCGGCCTTGTGGCAGTTCCGGCAGCTGCGGATGTAGCTGTCGCTCCATTTGGGGCTGGCATAGACCGGCGGATCGGCCGGATTCAACTTTCCCTGGACGGAGCTGTGGCAATACGCGGTACAGCTGCCGCCTGTGGCACCATAGGTGTAGGTCACCGGCTTGCCCGGCGGGCCGGAGACGTCATAGGCACGGTTTGCGTGAGCGGTGTTTGCGTCGGCAAGGGTGGCGCCATCGCGGGTGGTTGCATAATGGCATTGGCTGCAGGTGTACCCGTAGGAGTTGTGCAGCAGGTGGGCGTTGGCCTTGGGCGTCCCCTTGGCGTAGGCAGGAGGGAAGGCATGGCAGGCAGCGCAGCTGAGCGCGGCTCCGCTCCCCCAGGAAGGGGTCGTGGTGCCGTTGGCTGCCGCGCCGGTGGCGACGTTGGTCCCGTTACCGTGGCAATAGCTGTTGGTGCACTGCCGCACGCCGCCATAGGAGAACGCTTCGCCGGCGGGGCCGGAGAGCTCGTAGCTGCCGTTGCGGTGATTGGCCTTTGTGGTAATGGCCGTGCCATTGGTGGTGGTAGCGGTGTGGCAGCGGTTACAGCCAAAGGGGTGTTTCTGGTGGCTGTTTGCCTTGGGCGAGCCGCTGGCATAGGCAGGCGGGTTGCCGTGGCAGGCGGCGCAAACGTCAGCAGCACCCCACACCGGCGTGCCGGTGGAGAGTGTACCGGTGACGATATTGGTGCCGTCGCTGTGACAATACACCCCGGAGCAGCTGCCGAATTGATTGTCGGCGCTTTTCGGCAGGTAGTCGTCAAGGCTGCCGCTGTAGCTGCCGCCGGGGAGCCGCAGGCTCAGAGGGCGCCGGCCAGCGCTGGTGGCATGGGCAAAGGGGTTGACCTCGGCAAGGTGGTCATCATGACAGACAGCACACCCCTCAGTGCCGGGAAAGATCTCCGCATGTTTTGCGTGACTTCCTGCCGCACCGCTGCCGCCGCCGGCCGGCGGTGTGCCGTGGCACTGGCTGCAGCCGCTCGGAGCCGCCAGGGACGGGCTGCCCCAGACCGGCGTCTCACGCTCGAAATGGCAGTTGACATTCGTACAGCTCCCCAGCCTCGGATTGGCACGCTGGGGGAATGTCGTAGAACCGTTACGATAGACGGCTACTACAGGAGAAGCATTGATGTCGGCCGAGAGGTCAATCTGACCGTTACGGTGTCCGGGACCATAGGCCGCGGCATCGGAGTGGCATTTGACACAGGAACCGGCATCAGAACCGGGATCGACATGACTCCGGTGGTTGCCCCTGAAACCGCCGGTGGAGACGCTCCGTTCCGTTGCATCGAGGGGGCGGATGTCACGTGAGGAAGCCGTACCATGGCATTGATAACATTCGATCGCACCTGCCCGGCCTGCCACACATAGCAATAACACTGTATAAATCATGGTAAATCGCGGCACGTATCCGAACAGGGCCTGCATCACGCCTCCTCACGCACTGCATACTTGACCGATATCCTTGCATATTCCTCATTATACGAAACACGCACAGATTCAGCGCCATTAAAAGAGCAAAATATATTCCACAAAGCGGGGCAAATTACAAAAAAAGCCCCCGATATCCGGGGGCTTTGACGAGCAACAGATGTATGGAACGACTATTTGGTGGTAATCTTTGCCTTCTCGATGATGACCTTGTAGAAGTAACCGGAGCCGAAATCCTTGTTCGTCTCCAGCTTGCCGGACACGGTGACCATATCGCCCACGAGCGGAATGGCGTCGGAAGTGATCACCAGGTCGTTATTGCCGGTCGCATGGTTGCCGGTCCCGTCCTGGATATGGACCCAGTTCCGGTTCATGATGCCGGAGGAGACCTTGACCACCTTGCCGTTGACGACCACCGGCTTGTTCTTCAGCTTGTCCTTTTTCTTGAAGATCTCGGCAACGGTGTAGGCATTGGCGCCAGCGGCCTTCTTCACCTTGATCTTCTCGTCGGCAACCGCCACCGCCGCTCCCTGGCTGCCGGGCGACTGCGATTCCGTGGCGGCTTCCTTCCCCTTCGCTCCTTTCGCCTTCTCGTCCTTGATCAGGCCGTTGGAAAAGATCACCTTGTCAAAGGTCCGCTTCAGGGTGGAGCTCTTGAAATTGACCATCTCCATGCCGCCGCCAAAGGTAACCTGTTCTCCCACAGCGGCCTTCAGCTCGGGAGCTGCCACCCAGAGCTTGGTGCCGTCGGCCTTTTTCAGCAGTACATAGGTGTAACCGCCGCTGTCGATGGTCTGCACCACATGGCCGGTAATGTTGCCACTCATGGCGGGGGGAGCAGGCTGGGCAACCGGTTGGGCATGAGCGGCACTGGACATGGCACCCTGCACCGGCGGGGCCATGGAGCCAAAGCCGTATGCGGCAAGGGGCACAAGGGTTAGTGAAAGGGCAATCATCGAGGCAATACGCTTCATACAATCTCCTTGGGTTTCGGCGGACCGGTCAGGTCCGACCGTACGAACTGGGAAAGCTCTTCATTAAGTTATAAGGCAGACGGCACCTCCTTGTCAAACGGAGATGCTTGCCAGCGGAAGCAATTGACTCCACGGCAATTTCGGCTACTGTATTAGGAAAGGACACAGAGGTACGTTTCCACGAAAGGAGCATGTCATGAACGATAGCGATATCCAGGAAGCGGTCCGAAGGTCGCTGCAGACCGAGCGGAGTGCCATGCAGTTCTACCAGCTCGGCGCCGGCCAGATGAAGGATGCCGAGGCACGACGGGTCTTCACGGTCCTGGCAGGCGAAGAGCGCGGCCATGCCGAGATGTTTTACAAGATCTACACCGGGACCGACATCCCCTCGTTTGCCGCATTCATGGACATGGAGCCGGACAACCGGGCAGGCTGGCTCGCGGCCCTCGACAAGCTCCTGGGCCAGGAGGTCAACGAGCAGAAGGCCCTGGAACTCGCCATGTCCAACGAACAGACCCTGGAGAAGAGCCTGCGGGAAACCGCGGCCAGGATCAAGGAACCGGCGGTACGGGAGATCTTCGAGCTGAACGCTCGGGAAACCCACAACCATTACCTGATGATCGAGGCGGAGTATGCCCGGATCATGAAGATGGTCGACGAGTCCGACATGGACACCTTTGTGCGGGAATGAGCGCACTCGCACCCATTGCCGTCGGCATCAGCAGCTGCCTCCTGGGGGAAAAGGTCCGCTACGACGGCGGCCACAAGCACGACCGCTACCTCACCGACACCCTGGGAAGGTTCTTCCGGTTTGTCCCGGTCTGCCCTGAAGTGGAGTGTGGGCTGCCGGTCCCGCGTGAGGCGATGCACCTGGAAGGTGACCCCGCAGCGCCCCGTCTGGTGGCGATCCGGAGCCGGCGCGACCTGACGCAGCAGATGGAAACGTTCTGCCAGAGAAAAGTGGCGGAGTTGGCGGGCGAAAATCTGTGCGGTTTCATCTTCAAGAAAGGCTCGCCGAGTTCGGGCCTGTTCCGGGTCAAGGTCTACAATGCGGGGATGCCCGCCAGAAGCGGACAGGGGCTCTTTGCCGCAGCGGTTACGGCACGATTCCCCCTGCTGCCGGTGGAGGAGGAGGGACGCTTGGCCGACCCGGTGCTCAGGGAGAACTTCCTGGAGCGGGTCTTTGCCATGCACCGCTGGCAGGAGTTCCGCCGGTCACCGCGCGACCTGGGAGAGCTGGTGGCCTTTCATACCGGCCACAAGCTGCTGATGATGGCCCACAGCCCGGAAATCTACCGGCAGATGGGACAGCTGGTGGCAACGGGCAAAGGGATGGAGCGGGAAGAACTGTTCGACCGCTACGAGGAACTGCTGATGAAAGGGATGTCGCTGCACGCCACCGTGGCCAAGAACGTCAACGTGCTCCAGCACATTATGGGCTACTTCAAGAAGGAGCTCTCCCCCTGGGAAAAGGGAGAGCTCCTGGAGGTTATCCGGCAGTACCATGAGCGGCTCGTGCCGCTGGTGGTGCCGCTGGTGCTCCTGCGCCACTATGTAGCCCGGTACGGACAGACCTACCTCAAGGGGCAGCTCTACCTGGAGCCCCACCCGACCGAACTGATGCTCCGCACCTATCTGTAGCCTCTGAACCGGGAAACCGCCTCTACTTTTTCAGCTTGGCCTTGAGCAGCTCTCCCAGCGAACCGAGGGATTTCGACGACCCCTCTGCCGCCTGCTGCCGGAATGAGGCAAGATCGCTCTCCTCCTCTTCCGCCGCCCGACCTAAAGCCCCGAGCGACAGGGATATCCTGCGGGCAGCACGATCAACGCTCTCCACCTTCACCTCTATCGGTTCCCCTTCCTTGAGCACCTCGCGCGGATGATTGATCCGTTTGCCGCCGCCAAGACGCGAGATCGGAACAAGGCCGTCGATCCCGTCCGCCAGGGTGACAAAAGCGCCGAAATTCGCCAAACGGGATACGACACCCGCGACATATGTCCCTTCAACGAACCGTGCCGACGCCGTCTCCCAGGGATCGGCCAGGGTGTCGCGCAGGCTGAGAGATATCTTGCCGGCTTCACGATCGACCTTCTTTACCAGCACCTTCACCTGCTGGCCGGCACTGAGCACCTCTGCGGCATCCTTTACCCGCTTCCACCCCAGTTCCGACATCGGGATCAACCCCTCTATGCCGCCGAGGTCGACAAAGGCTCCGAAATCACGGAGAGAGGCCACGGTGCCGCTCATCACCTCCCCTTCCCGGATAGTATCCCATGCAGCCTCGCGCTTTGCCTGGCGCTCCTCTTCGAGCAATACCCTGCGGGAAACAACGATGCTGCGCCCGTTCTCACGGTACTCGGTTATGCGGAACTGGTGGTGGCTGCCGATAAACTGTTCCGCTCCTTCGTCGCGTCTGAGTCCTGTCTGCGAAAACGGGCAGAAGGCGCGGTGACTGCCGCCGATCTTGACCTCGAAGCCCCCCTTGATCTCTTTTTCCACCAGGCCCTGCACCGGGATCCCCCCCCGCCAGGCATCCTCAAGCTGGCCGCTGCCGCCGGCCGAACCGTCGAGCCGTGTGGTGAAGCGCATCTCGCCATGCTGGCTCCCCACGAACCAGGCAGTGACCGTATCCCCCTCGGCAATGGTCAGCGAACCGTCGTCAGCCAGGAACTCTTTCCGGTCCAGGACCCCTTCCCCCTTGGTGCCGGTATCGATGAAGATCCAGTCGTTGCTGACCTTGATCACCAGGGCCGCAATCTTCTGTCCGGGGGCGAAGCGGGTCAGTGCCCGCTCGCTTCCTGCCAGCAGCGCGGCAAAATCTTCCTCTTCTCCATGCAAATTCTCATTGTTGTCCGTTGTCATAGTCTCTCCTTTAGTGTATTCTAAGCCGCGCACCGTCAGCATTAAATCGTAATGATTGGGAAAATATCATTGGCTTGTGGCAAAACACGGTTGATACTCTATAATTATGATTCATCACTGCAAGAAAGGAAAGTGATATGCTGATGAAAGCTCCTCAAACTGCGATCAGAGCCGTTGTGCTGATGTTCTGCGTCTTCCTGCTCCCGGCCATGGGCACCGGCGCGGACAAGCCGTGCTATATGTGCCACAAAAGCAAGATTATCGGCACCTATGTTCATGCCCCGGTGGCTGACAAGGACTGTGTTGCCTGCCACAAATCGGGCGGCAACGCGCACCAGACGAACAAGGAGTTGAACGGGGTCAAGAAGCCGGGCGCTGCCCTCTGCTACGACTGCCACGATCCTCTCAACGAGCAGAAGAGCGTTCACGGGCCGATCAAGAACAATGATTGCAGCGGATGCCATGCCCCGCACGTCTCCCCCTACAAAAAACTGCTCCGCGCAGCCCCGGCCGACTTCTGCTTCAAGTGCCACGAGCGGCAGATGTTCACCAAACCGGTCCCCCATGAGCCGGTTGCCGCGGGGAGATGCACCGACTGCCACGTCCCGCACCAGTCGACGGTTGCCAACCTTATCAAGCCGACCAAGGAGCTCATCTGCTATGAATGCCACGACAGCGGCATCTCCAAGGGGAAATCGGTCCACGTGCCGGTCTTCGATAAAGACTGTTCCGGCTGCCACAACGTGCATGGCTCCGACCATAAAAAGCTGCTGAAGGCTTCCCCCACGGAGCTCTGCTTCCTCTGTCACGACAAGAAAAACTACCAGAAGCCTTCAACCCACGAACCGGTCATCGCAGGCCGCTGTTCGGACTGTCACCTGCCGCACCAGTCCGACACGAGGAGCCTGCTGAAATTCAAGACAAAACCGATGTGCCTCGAATGCCACGATCCCAAGATCGCCCAAGGGGTCTCGGTACACATGCCGGTCAGAGCCTGCGAATGCGACGTCTGCCACGACGTGCATGGCGCCGATACCGGCAAGCTCCTGAAAATGCCATATGCCATGGTACCGGAGGCACCATATACCGACACGACCTATGCCCTCTGCATCAGTTGCCATGACAAGGCAGCCTACACCCAGGAAGAAAACAACACAGACACGCGCTTCCGCGACGGCAAGACCAACCTGCATGCCCTGCACGTCAAGGGGGCCAATGTCACCTGTCGCATGTGCCACAACCCCCACGCCTCGCCGCAGGCCAAGCTGTTCCCCGAGTCCGTCATCGGCAAGGACAACATGACGATCATGCTCAACTTTACTCCGGACATCAGGGGAGGCAGCTGCAAGATGACCTGCCACAGCGCCAAGACGTACAAACACTAGCCAAGGCGAAGGGTCCCGGCAGCAACCGGGACCCTTCACACACCTCTCACCGGCCATGACACCCATCCACAGCACCAACCATTTTTCCGAACAGGCCGCGGCCTATCATGCGTTCCGGCCGGTCTATCCGCCCGCGCTCATCGGCTTCCTGGCATCGCGGTCGCCGGGCCGCGCCCTGGCATGGGACTGCGGCTGCGGCAGCGGCCAGTTCACCAGCGGGCTGGCCGGCTGGTTCGACAGGGTCGTCGCCACCGACCAGAGCATCCCCCAGTTGCTCCAGGCCCAGCTCAATCCCCGCATCACCTATCTGGCAGCGCTGTCAGAAGCTGCCCCGCTGGCCGACCGGTGCGCCGACCTGGTGGTCGCTGCCCAGGCTATGCACTGGTTCGACCTCGACCTCTTCTATGGCGAAGTGCGACGCGTCCTGCGCCCCAACGGGGTCATTGCCGCCATAAGCTACGGCCTGCTGGAGATCTCGCCGGGGATCGACCGGGTCATCCGCTCGCTCCACAGCGAGATCGTCGGTCCCTTCTGGCCGCCGGAGCGCCACCACGTGGACAGCGGGTACGCGGATCTCCCCTTCCCCTTCCCTCTGCTCGATCCGCCGGCGCTGACCATGAAAGATCACTGGACCCTCAATCGCCTGATGGGTTATCTCGGCACCTGGTCCGCCGTGCGCGGCTTCATCCATGCACATGGGACCGATCCGCTGGAGCTGGTCAGGAAGGAACTGGAAACGGCCTGGGGGGATGGTACGGTCAAGCGGACCGTGCGCTGGCCGTTGGCGCTTAAGGTGGGCCGGGTGGAGTGAACTGCATGCCCCGGCCGATCCGGACCTGATTTACGTGCGGATTTCAGCGATCTCCGATTTTCGCAGCAGTTGCACCTTTCTCCATCTGCCGGCATGAAAGCGGAGCGACCAGATCACCGCTGTGGCGAAGACGAAAAGCGTGGCAAGCGACCATTCCGCCATCAGGCCGGGCATCACCCGATCGATCAGCCAGAGCAGGCCGAGAAATACGCCGGAACAGGCAATGAAGGCGCGGGCGATCCAATGGGTATCTCCTGCTGAAGCCAGGACGCAGCCGATCATAACATTCGCCGCATCGAATATGCAATAGAAGGCCACGAATTTCAGAATCAGTGCCCCGGTCTCGACGATCCGCGCGCTTTCAGGGCCATTGCCCGCAAATACCGTCACCAGGGGCACCGAAGCGGTCGCGAACAGGATCGCCATCGTCAGCATCCAGATCTCGCAGACCGCCAGCGCCTGCCAGGCAATGGCCGGGATGTCGTCGTCCCTGCCGGCGCCGCGAGCGTGTCCCACCAGAATCCCCGCTGCCTGACCGAGCCCGAGAGCCGGGAAGAATGCCGCGCCGTTGATCCGGAAGGCGATGCTGGATGCAGCCAGCTCTACGGTTCCCAACCTCCCCACCACCACCAGAAACAGCGTCCATGCCAGCAGTTCCCCGCTGATCCGCAGCCCGAACGGCGCGGCAAGCGACAGGAAACGGCGGAACTCCGCCCACTCGAACCGACGGGCAATGGAGTCGGAAAATCCACCAGCCCGCGCGAACAGGAGCGCACAGAGGATTGCTGCCACCGTCTGCGCGGCAACGGTCGCCAGCGCTGCCCCGGCGATTCCCATGCGCGGCAGCCCCCATTCCCCCAGGACCAGTCCCCAGGCCAACAGCGCATTGACCACAAACGAGATGAAGGTCACCCCCGTGACAAGGACGGGTCTGCCAATCCCCGAAAGCCAGCCTGCCAAGGCTGAGCCAAAAACCGGGAAAAACGAGCCGGCCATACATATCTGGAAATAGAGCCGTTCGTCATGGGCGACTAGCGGTTCGTGTCCTGCCAGCTGGAACAGTTGCGAAATCGGCCACGCGACCGCAAGGGCCACGATCCCGGAAATCAGCGCGGTTTGGATGCCGAGCCAGGCGGATCTCCGGACGCCCCGTTTGTCTCCTCGGCCGTGGTTGTGCGCCACAAACGTGCCCGCATAGCCGGCAGTCCCGAACAGAACCCCCTGGAACAGGATCACCGCCAGGCCGGCAGGCCCGATCGCCGCAACCGCCTCGCTGGAATGCCGCGACAGCACAATGGCATCGATGATCTGCATGATCGTGATCGCCGAGGAGGAAAGGATCATGGGGCCTGCGAGTTTCAGCAGACGTGGGATGTGGTTGCATACCCGGTTCATTCAGAACCTCGCCGTCGCCGGCAAGACCCCAGCGTTAATCCTGCCAGACCGTATTGCCATGGTCGTTTTCACTCGTACCGCAGCGCGTCGATCGGATTGAGCCCGGCTGCCCGGCGCGCCGGGAAATAGCCGAAGATCACGCCGATGGCGGCGGAAAAGATGAAGGAGAGAAGGTTGATGCCGACGTAGAACTGGTAGGGCACCCCCATGAGGCCGGCAAGGACGATGGAGGCTCCGGTTGCCAGAGCTATGCCGACCACACCGCCGAGGCTCGACAGGACCACTGCCTCGATGAGGAACTGCAGCAGCACCTCCCGTTCCAGCGCGCCTATGGCGAGACGGATGCCGATCTCGCGGGTCCGCTCGGTGACCGACACCAGCATGATGTTCATGATGCCGATGCCCCCCACCAGCAGGCTCACCGCAGCCACCGCACCGAGCAGCATGGTAAGGATCTTGGTGGTGCTGGTGAGGGTTTCGGCGATCTGCCGGGTATCCATGACGCGGAAGTCGTCCTCCTCGTTCTCGCCGATGTTGCGCCGCTCGCGCATCAGCAGGGTAAGCTGCTTCTTCACCCCATCGATGGATGCGCCATCCTTCACCGAGACGGTCAACCGACCGATATCCTGAGTGCCGGTGAGGCGGCGCTGCACGGTACGAATCGGCATCACCACGGTATCGTCCTGGTCCGAGCCCATGGCCGACTGCCCCTTGGACTTGAGCAGGCCGATCACCTCGCACGAGAACTGCTTGATCCGGATTTCGCTCCCCACCGGGTTCTGCCGACCGAACAGCTTGGTGCGCACGGTCTCGCCGATGACGCAGACCGCCTTGCCGGAACGTTCTTCAGCCTCGTTGAAGCTCCTGCCTGCAGCCAGCTCCCAGTTGCCGGCCTGGAAATAGTCGCTATTGCTGCCGCTGATGACCGTGGACCAGTTATTGGCCTGGTAGACGGTGGTCACGGTTTTGCTGACCACCGGCGCAACCTTTTCGGCAGCGGTGATCTGGTTGCGGATGGCCTCGACATCGGCGCTTTTGAATTTGGGCGCCCCATCGGAGCCAGGGCCGAATCGCTGGCCCGGAATCACCATCAGCAGATTGCTCCCCATGCTGGAAATCTGGTCGGACACGGACCTGGTGGCGCCGTTGCCAAGCGTGACCATGGTGATGACGGCGGCGACGCCGATGACGATACCGAGAATGGTGAGGAACGAACGGAGCAGGTTGCGCCGGATGGCGCGCATCGAGAGCAGCAGCGTATTCCAGAGCATCAGGCAGCCTCCCCGTTCCGACGGTCGCTCTCCACCCGGCCGTCGACAAAACGGATGACCCGTTTGGCATATGCCGCGATGTCGGGCTCGTGGGTGACCATGAGCACGGTGATGCCCTGCTCACGGTTAAACGTACCGATCAGTTCCATGATTTCCTGGCTGGTGCGGGTGTCCAGGTTACCGGTCGGCTCGTCGGCCAGGAGCACCGCGGGCCGGGTGACGATGGCGCGGGCAATGGCGACCCGCTGCTGCTGCCCGCCGGACAGCTCGGCCGGGGTATGGTGCTCCCATTCCTGCAGGCCCACCTGCCTTAAAGCCTCGCGCGCCGCGGCATGGCGGGAGGCTGCGGCCTCGCCGCGATAGATCAGCGGCAGTTCGACGTTCTCCAGCGCGGTGGTGCGCGACAGCAGGTTGAACCCCTGGAACACGAAGCCGAGATAATGGCGCCGCAGGAGCGCCCGCTGGTTGCGCTGCAGCTCTTCCACCCGCACCCCCTGGAATTCGTAGCTGCCGCTGGTGGGCGTGTCGAGGCAGCCGAGGATATTCATCGTGGTCGACTTGCCGGAACCGCTGTGCCCCATGATGGCGACGAAATCGCCCGATTCGATGGCCAGGTCGATCCCCTTCAACGCCTGGAAGGCGGCCTGGCCGCGGCCATAGGTCTTGGTGATGCCGGAGAGCCTGATCAGGGGGATGTCGCTCATGACGAACTCTCCAGCGCCTCGGTGATCACCTGCATGCCGGCCTTGAGCGATCCGCCGACGATCTCGGTCATTCGGCCGTTGCTGGCGCCGGTCTTGACCTCGACGGCTACGGGCTGGCCGTCTTGCAGCACCCAGACGCGCTGCATGCCCCCTTCGACCTTTGCCAGGGCCTTTGGCGCCTGGCTCGGCGGCCGCGGTATCAACGCACCCACCACACTCCCCCCGGATTTTTTCTGCGTTGCGGCAGTCGTCGCCGGGGTGAAGCGGAGCGCAGCGTTCGGCACCAGCAGCGCATTGTCGCGCGTCAGGGTGGTGATCTCGGCGGTGCCGGTCATGCCGGGACGCAGGGAGAGATCAGAGTTCTCTACCTGGAGCACGGTGAGGTAGGAGATCACACCGTCCTTTACCTGGGAGCCAAAGCCGACCCGGGTGATGACGGCATCATACCGGCGGCCGGGCCAGGCATCGACGGTAAACGTAGCTTTTTGGCCGACCTTTACCTGCCCCACATCGGCCTCGTCCACATCTACCTGCAGCTCCATCTTTGCCAGATCTTCGGCCAGCGTGAACAGAACCGGTGCCTGGAAGGAAGCGGCCACGGTCTGCCCCGGCTCCACGCTCCGCTTCAGCACCACGCCGTTGATGGGGGAGCGGATGCTGGCCTTGGAGAGGTTGGTCTCGTCCGATTGCAGCGTGGCCCGTGCCTGCGTGACGCTAGCGCGGGCATTGGCCTCGTTGGCCTCGGCGCGCTTCAGGTTGGCCTCGGCAGTGTCCATCTCGCTCCTGGACGGCACCTTGCCGCCGGAGAGCTGGGATACCTGCCGGTACCGCGCCAGTGCAGCGCGCGACTCGGTCACCGTGGCCTGCATCTGCAGAACCTGAGCCTCGGCCGCAGCCAGGCTGGCGCGCGACTTCGCCACCGCGTCCCGCAGCTTGGAGAGATCGAGGCGGGCCAGCACCTGCCCCATCCTGACCCGATCGTTGTCGTCGACGAACACCTTGTCGACGATGCCGGAGAGCTCGCTCCCCACGTCCACCTTGTTGGTCGGCTGCAGGTTGCCGGTGGCCGAAACCTTGACGATCAGCCCGCCGACCGCTGCCGGTTCGGTGGTGTAACGCGGCGTTGCCCCTTTCGTGTTGGAGCGAAAGAAGAAGATGCTTGCAGCGGCGATCAGCAGCAACGCAGCGGCCAGCCAGAGCCAGCGGCGTGAGAGCAGCCCGCCGTGCCGGGTCTCGATGAGTTGTTTCAGGGCAGCACCCTGGTCGTTTTGAGGAGTGGTTGATTCGTTCATGGGGTCTCCTTGCCTGCTTCGGCCTGGGGCGACCAGCCGCCGCCCAGCGCCTTGTATAAACGGATGAGTGCCAGCACGCCGTCGGCGCGGGTGCTGGCGAGGCTGTCCTCGATGGTGAGCACGCTCCGTTCGGTGTCGAGCACCGACTGGAAATCGATCAGGCCGGCGCCGTAGCGCTGGCGCGCAAGTTGCGACGCATTCCGCGCTGACTCGGCGGCGCTTGCCAGGGCCTCGCCCCGCTCGCGGGTGCGGGCCAGGGCAACCAGCCCGTTTTCCACGTCCTGCAACGCACTGAGCACGGTCTGTTCATAGGCCACCTGGGCCTGCTCGCGCACCGCATCCTGGATCTCCACCTGGTTGCGCAGCTTGCCGGCATTGAAGACCGGGGCAGTGATGCCGGCAAAGAGCGACGACGCGGCTGAGCCGCTGTTGCCGAGCGCCCCCACGGTCAGCGCTTCGAGACCGATGGAGCCCGAGAGCGTAAAGGTGGGATAGCGCGCTGCCTCGGCCACACCCACACGGGCGGTTTCTGCCGCCAGGGTCCGCTCCGCCTTCCGAACGTCGGGGCGCTGGCGAAGCGTGTCGGCCGGGATGCCCACTGCGACCCTGTCGGGCACAACCGGCAGACTGCCGGCTACGGCGAGCCGCTGGTGCAGCGTCCCCGGTACCTTGCCCAGAAGGATATCCAGGCGGTGTTCCGCTTCTGCCAGGCTGATTTCCAGGCTGGGGATCTGGGCCCGGGTCTGTTCCCGAAGGCTTCGCGCCTGCTCTACGTCCTGGCTATTGACGAGCCCGGCCTGGGCGCGCCAGTCGGTGAGCTGCAACGTTTCGGTCTGACTGGCGAGGTTTGCACTGGCAATGCCGAGCCGGGTCTGCAGGGAACGCACCTCAACGTAGTTCAGCGCCACCTCGGCCGCCAGCGAAACCCTGGTCTCCTGCAGGCTTGCCGCCGAAGACTCCAGGTCGGCCGTGGCAGCCTCGACGCTGCGGCGGATGCCGCCGAACAGGTCCAGCTCCCAGCTGGCGTCGAAACCGACACTGAACAGGTTGTTCGTGTTGCCGCTGCCGGTATCCTCGCTTGAACGGCTCCGGCTGGCGCTGCCGGATGCGGTCACGCTCGGGAACCGGTCGGCCGTGGCAACCGAGCGGCGAGCGCGGGCCTCGCGCAGCCTGGCCTGGGCGCTACGCAGGTCAAGGCTTGTCTGCAGGGCCTCCTCCACCAGTCCGGTCAGCAGCGGGTCGTTCAGGCGTTGCCACCACTGGCTGAGATCGCCGGTCTCCGTGGCGATCGCCACCGGCTGTGCCGCCTGATCGAGCCGGCTCCAGCCGGCCGACAGGTCGGTCGCTGCCGGCTTGTAATCCGGTCCGACCGTGACGCAGGCGGTAAGCCCGAGGGTTGCCATCACGACCGGCAGGTATCGAAGATGCGGAATGTTCATGCGCGTCCCTCTCCTTGCCGGGCCTGATCGCGCACGGCGGCGAGCCCTGCCAGGGCGAAAGTGGTCACATGGTCGGCAAAGTCGCCGAGGTCTTCGATGACCACCGGCATATCGCCCTGCCTTGCTCTCTTGCGGACTCGATGGACCAGCAGCGGGTGGAGACAGATGCTGATGATGCAGGTCTCGCAGTAGGCAACCTGCTGCTCCGTCGCCTGCGGCCCCAGGAGTTCCCGGACCACTGCCAGGGTCTTTTCGCGTAGCGGGACGAATTCGGACCGCATCACCTCGGCCAGAAGCCCGGTCGGATTGACGAACTCCATCTGGGAGATGAAGAAGTCCTTGGTGTTCTCGTCGGCGATCCGCTCGATCAGTGCCCGCATCTGCCCCCGCAGCCGCTCCTCAGCCGGCGCAGCCTCGCTCACCCCGCCGTCCTGGGGATGGGCCTTGATCGACTGGGCGAAGGAGTGCCGCCACGCCTCCTGGTAGAGGGTCTCCTTGCTGCCGAAATGGTAATTGATCGAGGCGATGTTGGCCTCGGCGCGGGCGCAGATCTCCGCCACCGTCGCATCGCGATACCCCTTTTCGAGGAAGACGTCGCTGGCCGCTGCCAGCAGCTTCTCCTTGGTTGCAACAGATCTCTTCCGTGTCATGTCTCCTCCGGCACAGCGCATCACGTGTTTTAATCGATAATTTAAAATGGCCATTTGAATTTGTCAAGCGGAAATTTTCGCTGCTTCTGTGAAAGCGCAATTCGGCAGGATTCGTTGACATGAAGCAGGATCCGACGCTTCATCCGACGGTTCAGGATAGTGCCCACCCCGAAGGAAATGAAGGAGGAGAACGGCGCGAACTGGTGCAATGCCAAAAATTCACGTGGAATTCCGGCAGCAGAGGGAGAGCGCATAAAAAAAACGGCCTGCGGGAACAGGCCGTTTCACTGCGTGGTCGGAAGGTAACGCTACATCTCGTAATCGACGGCAATGATGGAACTGCAGACTGCCTTCATGAGCGGCACCACCTCGCCGGCATGGTAGGGGTGGACCTGGTAGGCCTGCAGGTCAGGCATCGAGTCGAAGCGGGTGTAGAGCGCAACGTCGTAGGAGCGTTCGGAGCGGATCACGTCCACCCCGACCTCCAGGTGCCTGAGCATGGGGATCTTCCCCTCCATGCTGAGCAGCTTGTCGCGGACCTCGGCGATCCCTGCGGGAGTCGCCTCCTTGAGTTTGAACAGAACGATATGGGCTATCATGTGCGGATCCCCCTCAGGCGCCGATCTTCAGGACGATCTTGCCGAAGTGCTTGTCTTCTTCCATCATCCGGTGCGCCTCCACCACCTGGTCGATGGTGAAGACCTTCTCGATGATCGGCACGATGGTCCGGTCGGCGAATTTGGGGAGCGCGGTCTTCGTGAACTCGGCGACGATCTCCCCCTTGTCCCTTACCGGACGGGAACGGAGCACGCTGCCGATGATCTGCTGGCGCTTCACCATCATCAGGGCCAGGTTCAGCTCGGCCTTGATCCCGCTGATGACGCCGATGATGACCAGCCTGCCGGCATAACCGAGGGAGTTCATGTTGGGGGCAAGGTACTTGGCACCCACATGATCGAGGATGACATCCACCCCCTTCTTGTTGGTGAATTCCTTGACCGCCTCGGAGAAGTCCGGGGTGGTAGTGAAGTCGATGACCAGGTCGGCCCCCAGCTCCTTGACCTTGGGCATCTTGGCCGGGCTGGCAGTGGCGATGATCCGGGTATTGGGAACCAGGGCCTTGCAGAGCTGGATGGCCGCGGTGTTCACCCCGCCGCCGCCGCCATGCAGGATGGTGGTGTTATTGTCCTTCAGGCCGCCGATCATGAAGACGTTGAGGAAGGCGGTGATGTAGGATTCGCAGACACATGCCGCCTCCTCGAAGCTCATGCTTTCCGGTATCCGCATCAGGTGGCTGGCGTAGGCAACCGCATATTCGGCATAACCGCCGCCACCAACCAGCGACATGACCCGCTCCCCCTTCTGCCAGCCGGTGACGCCGGGACCGAGCTCCTCGATAACCCCGGCCACTTCCAGGCCGAGGATGACCGAATCCCCCGGCGGCGGCGGATACTTGCCTTCACGCTGTACCAGGTCGGGGCGGTTGATGCTGGTCGCCATCACCTTTACCAGGACCTGCCCTTCCGCCGGCGTGGGCCGCTCGGCCTCTCCGACCTTCAGGACTTCCAGGCCGCCAAAACCCTCCATCAGGACTGCTTTCATAGGTAATTCCTCCTTGATTGCATATTCGTGGCTATTCCGGGACCCGCAGCCTTCGGCTACGAGCCGATATTCAACAGTTTTTTCCCGACCCAGTCGCTGGCGAACTGGTTGGCGATCCTGCCGCTCCGGTCCCCCTTCTTCTGGGACCAGAGGATCGCCGCCTCACGCGCGTCATCGTCCCAGGGGGCCGTAACCCCGTGCTTTCGGCCGTAGGATTCGACCCACTGGCGCACCACCTCCAGGTACTGGTCCTGGCTGAAAGGGTGGAACCCGACCCAGAGGCCGAACCGGCCCGACAGCGAGATCTTCTCCTCGACCGCCTCGCCGTGGTGGAGCTCATTATTGACCAGCATGGCGCCGCGATTGTCGCTCTCGTACTCGGGCAACAGGTGACGGCGGTTGGAGGTGACGTAGATCAGCACATTGGGGGGCGGGGCATAGACCGAGCCGTCGAGGGCGCTTTTGAGCATCTTGTAGCTCGACTCGCCGGTTTCGAAGGAGAGATCGTCGGAGAAGACGATGAACTTGTAGGGATGCTCCCTGACCTCGTCGACGATGTCGGGCAGGTGCACCAGGTCGTCCTTGTCCACCTGGACCACCCTGAGCCCCGCATCGGCGTACTGGTTGAGCAGCGCCCTGACCAGCGACGACTTGCCGGTGCCGCGGGTTCCCCAGAGGAGAATGTTGTTGGCGGGAAATCCGGCCAGGAACTGCCGGGTATTCTCCTCTACCATCCGTTTCTGCTTGTCGATGCCGAGCAGATCGTCCAGCCTGATCCCTTCGATCATGTCCAGCGGCTCAAGGTATCCGGCAAAGGAATGACGGTGCCAGTTGGCGGCATAACACCCCTTCCAGTCGATGCGTCCCACCGGCCGGGGAAGGAGCTGTTCGAGGGAAGTCAGCACCCGCTTCAGCTGAGCGGTCAGTTCCCGATCCAGTTCCATGGTAAATCCTTTCTGCGGAGCGATAACAGTGTATACACTCCTCTGCCCCGGATTATATAGCAGGAAGCACCGGTTCGGGCAAGCAAAAAGCCTCCCAGCCGAGCGGGACACAAACGCTGTTTCCCGACGACGACGCGGCATTTTTCCGCTATACTGGGAAGCGTCGGTCATCTGCAAGGAGACGAAACAATGGATCAGAGCATCAAGAGATCGGTCTGCCCCTACGACTGCCCCGACGCCTGCGGCCTGCTGGTCACCGTGGAAAACGACCGGGCCGTGCGGGTAGCCGGCGATCCCGACCACCCCTACAGCCGCGGCACCCTCTGCGTCAAGATGAACCGGTACGAGGAAACGGTACATTCGCCGCGCCGGCTGACGAGCCCGCTCGTCCGTCGTGGCAACAAGGGGAGCGGCGATTTCCGGCCCGTGTCGTGGGACGAGGCGCTTGACCTGATCTGCGAGCGCTGGCAGGAGATCATCGCCCGCTTCGGCGCCGAGGCGATCCTCCCCTACTCCTATGCCGGTACCATGGGGATCGTCCAGCGCAACAGCGGCCACCCCTTTTTCCATCGCCTGGGAGCCTCCCGGCTGGCGCGAACCATCTGTTCGCCGGCCAAGGATGCCGGCTGGCAGGCGGTCATGGGAGAGACGCCGGCACCCCACCCGGACAGTGTGGCAAAAAGCGACCTCATCATCCTCTGGGGGATCAATGCCGCTGCCACCAGCGTCCATTTCCTGAACCGGGTCAACGAGGCCCGTCGCAAAGGGGCACGGGTCTGGCTGATCGACACCTACCGGACCCCGACCGCTGCGGCAGCAGACCGGACCCTCCTGGTCAGGCCGGGCAGCGATGCGGCCCTCAGCCTCGGGATCATGCACATCCTGGCGCGCGACGGACTGGTGAACCGGGGCTTCGTGGCCAGGTCGGTTCAGGGCTTTGCCGAACTGACCGCGGGAGTGCTCCCGGACTACCACCCCCGCAGGGTAAGCACGCTCACCGGTATCCCGGAGCCGGACATCGAAGAGCTGGCAGCAGCCTTCGGCAGGGCCAGGGCCCCCTTCATCCGCGTGGGAAGCGGCCTTTCCCGCTACGGCAACGGCGCCATGACCGTCCGCTGCATCGTCGCCCTTCCCGCGCTGGTAGGGGCCTATGCCGTCGACGGCGGGGGCTGCCTCTGCGGCGTCTCCACCTCGGGCGCCTTTGCCATGAAAGAGGTCGTGCGCGAGGATTTCCTCCCCAAACCGACCAGGATCGTCAACATGAACCAGCTCGGACATGCCCTGACAAAACTCGACGATCCGCCGGTGATGAGCCTCTACGTCTACCACTCCAATCCGGCGGCCATTGCGCCGGACCAGAACGCCGTTCTTGCGGGACTTGCCCGGGAGGACCTCTTCACCGTGGTCCATGAACGCTTCCTGACCGACACGGCCCGTTACGCGGACCTGGTCCTTCCCGCCACCAGTTCGCTGGAACAGAGCGACATCTACCGCTCCTACGGCCACTATTGCATCCAGCGCGCCTGGCCTGCCATCCCGCCGGTCGGCGAGAGCAAGTCCAACTGGGAGGTCTTCTCCCTGCTGGCACAGCGGCTCGGCTTTCGGGAGCCGTTCTTCGGGCAGACCGCCGACGCCTTGATCGACCATCTCCTCGCCATCCCGTCTCCCTGGCGTGAAGGGGTGGACCTGACCCCCCTTGATGCGGGGCGCGCCGTGGAACTGTCCATGGTGCACGATCCGGCCAGGCCCTATGCCACCCCCTCGGGCAGGATCGAGATCCACAACCCGCACCTTTCCGAGCCGCTCATCCGCCATTTTCCCCCCCACCACGAGGCAGACACGGCCTACCCGTTCCGCCTGATGAGCGCACCCAGCCTCTTTGCACTCAATGCGTCATTCTACGAACGTGACGACCTCCGGCTCCGGCAGGAAGGGATGTATCTGATGATGCACCCGGCAGACGCGGCAGACAGGGGGCTGGCAGACAATGACGCGGTCATGGCCTGGAACGACCGGGGGGAGGTGCTCTTTCTGTTGAAGGTAACGGAACAGGTCCCAACGGGGGTGGTGGTGAGCGAGGGGGTCTGGTGGCTGGAGTTCGCGCCGGGGGCGCGCTCGGTGAACGCGCTGACCAGCCAGCGGCTTACCGACATGGGTGAGGGGAGTACCTTTTACGACACCAAGGTGGATGTGAGGAAATCGGCTGCCTAGCCGAAGCCGGGGCTTGCGCGCGGTCCGTCAGCCCCCGGTGCGCTGCTTGTCCACATAGTAGCGGATCGCCTTGATGGCGTCGGTATCGATCTCGGTGAACTCAAGCCCGAAACCGATGGGGAGCCGGGGCTTCTTTCGCTCCTGGTCGGTGTTCATCCAGGCCACGCGCCCCTTTGCCTCGATCCGGGTGCTGGTGCCCGGCAGGGTGAAGGCGATCCGGACCTCTTTATCCGACGATGGGTTGCGATCGGTTGCCAGGTAGAGCCCCCCCAGACTGATGTCGGAACTGGCGGCGCTGTCGAGCGACCCTGCCCCGACAATGGCCACTTCCGTCATACAGGCGACCCGCGGTTCCCGGCGGTCGATGTCGGGCGCATAACGGCGCCCCTTGTCCAGGAAGAGGCGGCGGTCGATCGGCTTGGTCAGGTAATCGTCGCACCCGGCATCGCGACAGCGCTGTTCGTCCGAGGCGCTGCCCGCCGTGGTGACCATGATGACGGGGATGGAACGGAGCAGCGGATCGGCCTTGATGGCGGCGCAGCAGTCCCTGCCATCCATGACCGGCATGTTGAGGTCCATGTAGACCAGGTCCGGCCGTTCCCTGCGAATGACCTCCAACGCCTCTTTCCCGTTGGTGGCGGTCAGTATCCGGACAGCGGAGTGCTTGAGAAAACTCTTTTCCAACTCCAGAAGGAGCTTGACATCATCAACCAGGAGAATCTTCGGGGTAGCCACGCGTAACTCCTTCCTGAACGTCAGGAGCGGCTCTGCTCCATTATAAAGTGCGGTACACGGCGCGGAACCGGCACACCTGATTTGTATCGGTCAGCCCGGCAAAAAGTTGAGGCCATTCACCGGAGCACCATGCCATGCAGCATCCCACACCAGCACCGGAGTTGACGATCATCGTCCCGGTCTACAACGAGGCAGCTACCCTTGCCGGCCTGTTCGCCTCCCTGGCGAGCCAGCAGGAGGTCTCGTGCGAGATCGTCGTCAGCGATGGCGGTTCCGGAGACGGGTCCGTCGCCACGGCAGAGCGCCTGGGCGAACAGTACGGCCTGAAGGTGAGCATCATCAGCGGCGAAAAAGGGCGCGGTCCCCAGTTGAACGCCGGCGCAGGCGTCGCCAGTGCTCCGGTCCTCCTCTTTCTCCATGCCGACTCGCGATTTCCCGATCCCCAGGCCCTCAGAAAGGGGCTCGACCGGTTTGCCGCGGCCTGCGGCGAGTTGGGGGGGGATGCGGTTGCCGGCCATTTCGCGCTCCGCTTCTCGCGCAGCACGACAGCCCCCTCCCTTCCCTACTATTTCTACGAGTGCAAGGCCCGTCTCCACCGGCCTGAGTGCACCCACGGCGACCAGGGGTTTCTGATCGCCAGGAGCTTCTTCGACCGGATCGGCCCCTTCCCCCCGTTTCCCCCCATGCTGGCGGAAACCCTTCTGGCTGAGCGGGTCCGCGAACAGGGGAAGTGGCTGCTCCTCCCCGCCGAGATCCTCACCTCGGCCCGCCGCTTCGAGAGCGAAGGAATCTACCAGCGTCAGGTCATGAACGCCATCCTGATGAACTGCTCACACCTCGAGTGGGAACGGTTCTTCCACGTCACTGCCGGTCTCTACCGCCCCCAGAGCCAGGCCACCGGGCTCGACCTGACCCCGTTCCTGGATGCCACCGCGGATCTCATCCGGCAGATGCCGTTGAAGAGGCGCCTGGCCTTCTGGTATGCCACCGGCGCCTATGTCCGGCGAAATGCCTGGCAGCTCGCCTTTTTCCTCGACGTCCGGTGCGATTTCCGGCGCGGCCTGGGTCCGGGGGAGGGGCCGGCCCGTTTCCTGGGCCGCTACGATCGCCTGGGCGAACCGCTCATCGACAACACCGTCGGCAGGCTCGCAGCTGCCCTTCTCACCTGGTGCTGGTTCCATCTCACCAGGCTCCATGCCCGACAAGGCGGACAACACGCAACCTGAAACGGGATATCAGGGGAAGGTGGCAAGGACGTACCCGGCAATGGCACGCGCCTCGGCATCGGAAACCGTCTGGCGGTCGAAACGGGGCATCCCCTCGCCGGGGTTGCGCAAAAGTGCGACAACATCGGCCACGGTGACGATCCCGTTTGCCTTCAGCACCATCCGGCTCAGGGTTTTCTGGGGATACCTGCTGTTGCCGCCATCGGGATGACAGCCGCTGCAGAAGCGGAGAAAGAGGCGCTCCCCTTCCGGCGTCGCCCGCACGGCAGTCTCTTGCGGGGCCTGCGCCGTGCAGGCGGCCAGCAGGGAGAGGGCCGCCAGCATCAGCGGCCCTGCCTGCCGGGTCCTGCACCTCATTTCTTGTCGTCCTTTTCACGCTCGCCGCTGGCGCCGAATTTCTTCATCTGCTCCAGGATCTGCCGCAGACGCCGGTCAACCAGGAAGTTGACACTCCCCTCGGGATAGCTGCCGTCTTCCTGCATGTCGCCGGCCGGCACGCCGGTCAGGATCTCGATCCCCTGGTCGATGGTCTCCACGCTCCAGATATGGAACCGCCCCTCCCTGACCGCCTCCACCACCTCGTCGTTCAGCATCAGGTGCCGCACGTTGCTCGACGGGATCATGACCCCCTGTTCGCCGGTGAGCCCCTTGGCCTTGCAGACGGCGTAGAACCCCTCGATCTTATAGTTGACCCCGCCGATCGGCTGCACCTTGCCCAACTGGTTGACGCTGCCGGTCACCGCGATCCCCTGCCGGATCGGCAGCCCGGAAAGGACTGAGAGGAGGGCATAGAGCTCGGTGGACGAGGCGCTGTCCCCCTCCACCCCTTCGTAATTCTGCTCGAAGCAGATGGAGGCCGAGAAGGAGAGCGGCTTGTCGTGGGCGAATTTCCCCCCCAGGTAGCCGGTGAGGATCAGCACCCCCTTGTCGTGGATCGGGCCGGAGAGCTTCACCTCCCGTTCGATGTTGACCATGCCGCCGCGACCCATGAAGACCCGAGCCGTGACGCGGGACGGCCGGCCGAACATGTAGTCGGCCATGGTCAGGACCGAGAGACCGTTGATCTGCCCCACCTCCCCGCCATCCACGTCGCAGAGGATGGTGCCGTCCTCGAACAGCTCCTGCAGCCGCTCTTCCACCCGGTTGCTCCGGTAGATCTTTTCGGCGATGGTCTTCTTGACGATATCGCGCGTCACCACCGGGCTCCCCTCCTTGCCGGCCCAGTAGCTCGCCTCGCGGATCAGGTCGGCGATCTCCATGAACTGGGAGGAGAGCTTCTGCTGGTCCTCCACGCTGCGCGCCGAGTATTCCAGCAGGCCGGCCACGCCGCTCCGGTCAAAGGGGAGGAGCTTCTCGTTCTTGCAGTGGGTAGCGACGAACAGGGCATAATCCCTGACGATCTCGGGATTGCGGGTGACCCGGCTGTCGAAATCGGCCTTCACCTTAAAGAACTTCCGGTAGTCCGGCTCCAGGTAGTAGAGGAGGTAGTAGATCCAGGGGGAGCCGATCATGACCAGCTTGGCAGCCAGGGGGATCGGTTCCGGCTTCAGCGAGGCAACGGTCATGAAGCGGTACTGCTCCAGCACATCCTCGATCTTGATCTCGCCGCTCCGGATGCAGCGCTTCAGGGCGTCCCAGGCAAAGGGATTGATCAGCACCTCGCGGGCATCCACGATCAGGTAGCCGCCGTTGGCCCGGTGCAGCGCCCCCGGCTTGACCAGGGTGAAGTTGGTGGTGGCCACGCCACCCATCTGCATGACATGCTCGATCCGGCCGAACAGGTTGTTGTAGGTGGGGTTGGTCTCGAAGACCACCGGGGCGCCTTTGGTATCGCGGTTGTCCACGAAGACGTTGACCGCGTAGCGCTCGAAGGATGGCTCCTGGCGCGGGAGCCGGATGCCGGGGATCTGCTGCTGCGGCTGCTGCGGCTTGAAATCCTCCAGGTTGAGCAGGATATCCTCCTGCACCGAATCCAGGTAGGTCACCACCTTGGTGAACTCGCTGTATTTCTCCTTCAGCGGTTCGATGTGCCGCCCCACCGCCGACAGCCCCAGTTCCCGGTCGAGCTGCGACAGGGTCTCCTTGGTGCTCTTCTCGTTGTCCCGCACCTGGCGGAGCACGTCGTTCAGCGTGTCGGTCAGCTCCTTGCCGGTCTGCTCAAGCTTCTCCCGATCCCCGTCGGAGAGCGCCTCGAACTCCTCCTGGGTGAAGTTGCGCCCCTCCTTCTGGGGGACCATCACCAGGCCGGAGACGGTCCGCTGCAGCGAAAACTCCCTGGCCTCGGCATCCTTTTCTAGGGCGCTGAACAGCTCGCCGTTCTTCTCCTGGTACTCCTCGATGATGGCAGCCTTGTGGGTCTCGTAATCCTTGCTGTCCAAGGCCTTGGGGATGTCCGCCTTCACCCCCTCTAGGAGCTCCTTCATGTCCTTTTCCAGCTCCGCCCCCTTGCCGGCACCGATGGCAAGGGAGATGGGGAGATCCGGGTCCTTGAAGTTGTAGACATAGCACCAGTCCGGCGGGGTCGGCTGGTCCTTGGCCATCTTTTTCAGCAGGTTCTTGATGGTCGAGGAACGTCCGGTGCCGGGCTCGCCCGCCAGGTAAAGGTTGAAGCCGCAGTCGGTGATCCCTAGGCCGAAATCGAGAGACTTGAGCGCCCGCTCCTGACCAATCGTCCCTTCGAGTTCCGGCAGGTCGGCCGTGGACTCGAATGCGAACTGCGTCTCATCACACTCCCAGCGGAGCTGTTCAACGGATAACTTCTGCTGCTCGTTGGCCATGTGGCCCTCCTTTGGATATGGGGCATCTGTTCATCATCATACCAGCATCAGAACCGGCTTTTTCAGTATGCGTTTCAACTCTTTGAGGAACCGGGCCGCATAGGCACCGTCCACCAGGCGGTGATCGGCGGAAAGGGTCATCCGTGCCAGCCTGGCCACCACCGGCTGGCCGTCTTTCACCACAATGCCGTCATAGACGCTCCCCACGGCCAGGATTCCCGCTTGGGGGGGATGGATCACTGCGGCGAATTCGGTGACGTCGAACATCCCCATGTTGGAGATGGTAAAGGTCCCCCCGCTCATCTCCGCCTCGCTCAGCCGGCCGCTGCGGGCGCGCTCCACCAGGCGCCGGCTCTGCACGGCAATCTCCTGCAGCGTCAACGCCTGGCACCCCCGAATTACCGGCACCAGCAGCCCGTCCGGCAGGCTGACGGCCATGCCGATATTGATCTCGTCATGGCTGACGATCCGGTCGTTGACGAACGAGGCATTGAGCATGGGAAACCGGGCCAGGGCCAGGGCCGTCCCCTTCACGATCATGTCGTTGATCGACAGCGGTGAACCGCTCTCCTTCAGTTCGCGGCGCACCTCCTCGACCTCGTCCATCTGGATCTCCACGGTGACGAAGAAGTGGGGGATGGTGCGCCATGCCTCGGTAACGGTCCTGGCGATGGCCGCCCGCATCCGCGACAGGGGCACCACCCCTCCCTCGGCCTGTGGGACCTCCGGTGAGGCCTGCTCACCGGCCAAAGTGGCCGACGGCTCTGCCACGGAGGGCTCCGCCGAAAGCATGACCCCGCTGAACCGCTGCAGGTCCTCCAACAGGACCCTCCCGCCGGGGCCGCTCCCCGTTACCTGGTCAAGGTCGATCCCCAGCTCGCGGGCATGCCTTCTGACCACCGGTGCAGCCTTTTGCTGCAGGTCCTCCGCCTCTGCCGGAGCATGCCGGGGTGGCTGAGGGACTGCCTCGTCCGGCACCGGAGCCGGCGTTGGTGCCGAAACCGGCTCCGCCTGCGGCGCCGCAACCGCAGGCGCTTCAGGGATGGCCGTGCCCGGCACCGCAGACTCGCCCGGTGCGCCGACGATGCCGATCACCGTGCCGACCGCCACCAGTTCGCCCGGCTTCACCCGCTGCTCCAGGAGAGTCCCGCTGGTGAACGCCTCCAGCTCCATCACCGCCTTGTCGGTCTCCACCTCGGCGATGACGTCCCCCCGCTGCACCTGATCGCCAATGCTCTTCTTCCACGCCCCCAGTTTCCCTTCGGTCATGGTGTCGGAGAGCTTGGGCATGATTATGTCGGCTGCCATTGCATGACCCCCTTTACCGCCTGGGTGATGGTCTCCACCCGTGGGATGCAGAGCTTCTCGATCTCCCGTGAATAGGGCATCGGCACGTCCAGGCCGGCGACCCGGCCTACCGGTGCCAGCAGCGTATCGAAGCAGGCCTCGTGGATCCGGTGGGCAATATCGCCGCCAAGCCCCGCGGTCCGCCAGCACTCCTCCACCACCACGGCCCGGCCGGTCCGCCTCGCCGAGGCGAGAAAGGTCTCCGTGTCCAGCGGGTTCAGGGTCCGCAGGTCGATCACCTCGCAGGAAACCCCCTCCTTCTCCAGGACATCGGCCGCCTGCAGCGCCAGCAAGGACATCCGGGCGTAGGCGACGATGGTCACGTCCGTTCCCTCCCGCATGACGCTCGCCTTGCCGAACGGCACCAGGTATTCCGGGTCCTCCGGCACCTCCCCCTTGCTGTTGTAGAGCAGTTCGTGCTCCAGGAAGATCACCGGGTTGTTGTCGCGGATGGCGCTCTTCAGGAGCCCCTTGGCATCGGCCGGGGTAGTGGGATAAGCGATGCGAAGGCCGGGGCAGTGCATGAAATAGCTCTCAAGGCTCTGGGAATGCTGGGCTCCCAGCTGGCTCCCCCCTCCACCCGGCATCCGCACCACCATGGGCAAAAAGGTCTGGCCACCGAACATGAAGCGGATCTTGGCCATGTGGTTGATGATCTGGTCCATGGCCAGCAGCGCGAAGTTGACCGTCATCAGCTCGGCCACCGGCCGCAGGCCCCCCATGGCCGCCCCGACGGCCACGCCGACAATGGTGTTCTCGGAGATAGGGGTATCAAGGACCCGCTGCTCGCCGAACTCGGCCAGAAGCCCGCGGGTCACCTTGAACGAGCCCTCGTAAAGCGCCACGTCCTCCCCCCAGACCACCACGGAAGGGTCGCGCCGCATCTCCTCCTTCATCGCCAGGTTCAGTGCATCGCGATAGGTCATCTCTGACATTGCATAAACCTCCAACCGAATCCACCACAGAGACACGGAGTCACCGAGAAAACCTCAGTGGCTTCTCCATCCTTTGAAGTTACATCCCGATTTTGGGCCTTGTTTCGATCCATGACTTTCTCCGAGTCTCCGTGTCTCCGTGGTAGATGGTCATCCATTCAGACGTAAATATCTTCCCATACTGCCGATGCGTCCGGCCAGGGGGACTCCTCGGCGAACCGGACCGCATCGGCGACAGTGGCCTGAGCCTTTGCCAGAATGGCGTCGAGCTGCGCCTGCGTGGCGATCCCTTCTTCCAGGAGCCGCTTGGCAAAGGCGGGGATCGGGTCGCGCGCTTTCCACATCTCATGCTCGGCCGCGGAGCGGTACTTGGCCGGATCGGCCATGGAGTGGCCGCGGAAGCGGTAGGTGACCGCCTCGATGAAATGGGGGCGGCCGGTCTCCCGCACCTTTTCCGCCGCGTACTTCACTGCCTTGTAGACCGCGATCACGTCCATGCCGTCCACCTTTTCCGAGGGGATGTCATAGCCGCAGGTGCGGCGGTGGATGGAGGAGAGGGCAGAGGAGCGGTGCACCTCGGTGCCGATGCCGTAGAAGTTGTTCTCGCAGATGAACAGAACCGGCAGCTCCCAGAGCCGCGCCCAGTTGAGGGATTCGTGGAAGGTCCCCTGGTTGACCGCGCCATCGCCGAAGAAGCAGGCGGCGATCCGGTCCTCGCCCCGGTACTTAGCGCTGAAAGCGAGGCCGACCGCCACCGGGAACTGGCCGCCGACAATGGCGTATCCCCCCATGAAGTTGAGGGATGGATCGAAGAGGTGCATGGAGCCCCCCTTCCCCTTGCAGACGCCGGTCGCCTTGCCGAACAGCTCTGCCATCACCCGCCGCGGTTCGGCACCGCGGACGATGGCCTGGGCATGCTCCCGGTAGGCGGAGAGGATGTAGTCGTCCAGGTGGAGCCCGGCCGTGGCTCCCACCGCCACCGCCTCCTGGCCGCTGTAGAGGTGGAGGAAGCCGGTGATATGCCCCTTGGTGTACTGCTCGGCGCACGACTCCTCGAACTCGCGGGAAAGGAGCATCTGTTCATGGAGCCTGAGCAGTTCGTTGTCGGGCAGGACCGCCCGAAGTTTCGTTTCCATGGCTACCCCCCCTTCTTCACGTAGTTCAGGGTCCCGCCGGCCAGAAGCTCCTGGCGCTGCCGCTCGGAGACCTCCAGGAGCGTGACGATGGTCCGGCCGTTCGCCTCCACCGGAATCTCGGTGGCGCCGGAGGCGACCAGGCCCCGCACCCCCTTGAGCTGCAGTCTATCCCCCTGGGCCAGGGCATCGTAGTCGGCCGGGTCGCGGAAAACGAGCGGCAGGATGCCGAAGTTCACCAAGTTCGCCTTGTGGATGCGGGCGAATCCCTTGGCCAGCTTGGCCCGGATCCCCAGGTAGCGGGGCGCCAGGGCGGCATGCTCCCGGCTCGACCCCTGGCCGTAGTTCTCGCCGCCGACCACGGCGCCGTTCCCCTTCTCCCTGGCCCGCTTGTGGAAGTCGGCATCGAGGATCTCGAAGACGAACTGGCTGATGGCCGGTACGTTGCTGCGGAAGGGGAGCACCTTGTTCCCGGCCGGCATGATGGTGTCGGTGGAGATATTGTCCCCCACCTTGATGATCACCTCCATGTCCAGATCGTCGGGCAGCTCCTCGAAATCCGGGAACGGCACGATGTTGGGGCCGGTGACGATCTCCACCCCGCTGGTGTCGGCCAGGGGATAGATGATGCTGGAATCGTCCAGCACGTATTTCTCAGGGTTCTGTACGTTAGGCCACGGCATCAGCTCCTCCAGCTTGCGCGGATCGGTGACCACACCGAACAGGCCGGCCGCGGCCGCGGTCTCGGGGGAGCAGAGATAGACCCGGTCGTTCTTGGTGCCGCTACGGCCGGGAAAGTTGCGCGGGAAGGTGCGAAGGCTCACCTGGTCGGTCCCCGGCGCCTGCCCCATGCCGATGCAACCGAGACAGCCGGGCTGGTGGATCTGCGCCCCGGCCAGGAGCAGCATCATGATCCCCCCCTTGTCTGCCACGTTCTCCAGCACCTGGCGGCTGCCGGGGTTGACGTTGAAGGAGAGGTGGGGCGCGATGCGCCGGCCGTCCAGGATGCGACAGACGGTCATCAGGTCGCGGAAGGCGGAATTGGCCGAGCTCCCCACCAGCACCTGGTCCACCTTCAGCCCTTCGAGATCAGCCACCCGCACCACGTTGTCCGGCGACGACGGGCAGGCGATGAGCGGCTCCACCGTGGCGAGGTCGATCTCGTCGTACTCGTCGTAGCTGCAGCCGGGGTCGGCGGCAAGCTCGACCCATGAGGCACCGCGCCCCTGGGCCTCCAGGAACTCCCTGGTCCGTGCATCCGACGGGAAGACCGAGGTGGTGGCACCCAGTTCCGCGCCCATGTTGCCGATGATGGCCCGGTCCGTGGCAGAGAGGGTGGCAATGCCGGGGCCGTAGTATTCGATGATCTTCCCCACCCCCCCTTTCACCGAATGGCGGCGGAGCATCTCCAGGATCACGTCCTTGGCCGAGACCCAGGGGGAGAGCTGGCCGGTCAGCTTCACCCCCCAGATCTTCGGACAGGGGAGATGGAACGGGTGGCCGGCCATGGCCAGGGCCACGTCCAGGCCGCCGGCGCCCATGGCGATCATGGCGAGCCCGGCTGCCGAGGTGGTGTGGGAGTCGGCGCCGAGCATGGTCTTACCCGGCACGCCGAACCGCTCCAGGTGGACCTGGTGGGAGACGCCATTGCCCGGCTTGCTGACATGGATGCCGAACTTCTCCGCCGCGGTCATCAGGAAGACATGGTCGTCGGCGTTCTTGCTGTCGGTCTGCAGCAGGTTATGGTCGATGTACTGGGCAGCCAGCTCCACCTTCACCCGCGGCACGCCCATGGCGATGAACTCCAGCATGGCCATGGTGCCGGTGGCGTCCTGCAGCAGGGTGTGATCGATCCTGAGGGCGATCTCCCGGCCGGGGATCAGTTCGCCCTCCACCAGATGCGCTTCCAGTATCTTGGTTGCAAGGTTCTTTGCCATATTCTACCCCCTTATTCCACCACTAAGACACTAAGGTCACTAAGAAAGACAAGCATGACAACGTTTTTCATTCATAACGGCACAGCAAAAGGCTCCAGCTGCCAGGCGAAAGCAAACAACGCAGATGGACCTCTGGCGAAGCCGTTCAAGAATGGATGGCGCGTTTTTCCACATCCAGCGCCGCCTCCTTCATCGCCTCCGACAGGGTCGGGTGGGCGTGGAAGGTCATGGCGATATCCTGGGCCGTGGCACCGTAGGTCATGGCGGTGACCGCCTCGGCGATCTGATCCGAGGCCCGCGGGCCGACGATATGCACCCCGAGCACCCGGCCGGTCTCGGCATGGGCCAGGATCTTGACGAAACCGTCGGTCTCATCCATGCATTTGGCCCGGCCATTGGCCATGAAGCTGAACTTCCCCGCTGCATAGGGAATTCCCTCCCCCTTCAGCTGCTCTTCCGTCTTCCCTACCGACGCGACCTCGGGCCAGGTATAGCAGATGCCGGGGAGGTAGGCATAATCCACCTGCGACGCCTCGCCATGCATCCGCTCCACGCAGACCACCCCTTCCTCCATCGCCTTGTGGGCGAGCATCGGCCCGGCGATCAGGTCGCCGATGGCGTAGATCCCCGCTGCCGTGGTCAGGTAGTTGTCGTCAACCGTCACCCGCCCCTGGGGGTCGAGCGCAACCCCGGCCTCGTCAAGCCCCAGGCCATCGGTGAGCGGCCGGCGGCCCACCGCCACCAGCACCTTGTCGCAGGCCAGTTCCCCAGTGCCGTCACTCCCTTCGAGGAGAGCCACTGCCTGGCTGTCCCGCTTCTCGATGCCGGTCACCCTGGCCTCCATCCGGAAGGCGATCCCCTGCTTCTTCAGCGACCGCATCAGGGTGTCGGCTGCCTGGCCGTCCATGGTGGGGAGCATCTTGGGCAGGAGTTCCACCACGGTTACCTGTGCGCCGAGCCTTCGCCAGACCGAGCCGAGCTCCAGGCCGATGTAGCCGGCCCCCACCACCAACAGGTGTTTCGGAACCGCGGCAAACGCAAGCGCCTCGCGGGCAGTCACCACGGTTTCTCCGTCAAAGGGGATGCCGGGAAGCTCCGCGGCCCTGCTCCCGGTCGCCAGCAGCACCCTGCGGCCGGAGAGGAGCTCTTCGCCCGCCCCGCCTGCGACCGCGACCCGGTGGATATCGCCGTCACGGCCCGCCAGACGGCCCTTTCCCTGCACCAGGGCGATCCGGTTCTTCTTGAACAGATAGGCCACGCCGTCGGTCAGCTTCTTCACCACGTCGTCCTTGCGCTGCATCATCCTGCCAAGGTTGAGCCGGGGGGGCTCGATCTCGATGCCGTGGCCGGCGAACTTGTCGCGGGCCAGGGCGAAATACTCGGACGAGTCCAGAAGCGCCTTGCTCGGGATGCACCCCTCGTTGAGACAGACCCCCCCCAGGGCCGGACGCTCCTCCACCACCGCCACGGCCATGCCGAGCTGGGCGGCGCGGATCGCCGCCACGTACCCCCCCGGCCCGGCGCCGATGACGATGAGATCGAATATCTGGTCAGACATATGGAAATAACCTCCCTTTGTTCATGAGTTCAAGTTTCTTGAGGAAACATCAACGGCACAGCAAAAGGCTCCAGCTGCTAGGCGACCGAGAAGCGGGGCGCGAGGCGTACCGGAGGTACGTTGAGCGTTGCGCGACGAAGGGCAACAACGCAGATGGACCTTTGGCGAAGCCGTCAACCCTCCAGGAGCAACTCTTCCGGCTCTTCTACATATTCCTTGACCCGCTTGAGAAACCCGACCGCCTCGCGGCCGTCGATGATCCGGTGGTCGTAGGAGAGGGCCAGGTACATCATCGGGCGGATAACCACCTGGCCGTCCCGCGCCACCGGCCTCTCCTGCACGGCATGCATCCCGAGCACACCGCTCTGGGGCGGGTTAAGGATGGGGGTGGAGAGGAGCGAGCCATAGACGCCGCCGTTACTGATGCTGAAGGTCCCCCCCTCCAGGTCGGCGATGGCCAGGCGGTTTTCCCGTACCTTGGCCACGAATTCGGCGATTCCCTGCTCGATCTCGTGGAAGTGGAGCCGGTCGGCATCCCGCAGCACCGGCACCACCAGCCCCTTTTCGCCGCCGATGGCGATGCCGATGTCGCAGTAGTGGTGATAGACGAAGTCGGTGCCGTCGATCCTGGCGTTCACCGCCGGATACTCCTTGAGCGCTTCGCAGCACGCCTTCACAAAGAACGACATGAAGCCGAGCTTGATGCCGTGCCGCTTCTGGAACTGTTCGTTGTGGCGGGCGCGCAGCTCGTTGATCCGCCCCATGTCCGCCTCGTTGAAGGTGGTCAGCATGGCGGTCCGGTTGCGCGCCTCCAGCAGCCGCTCGGCGATCCGTTTCCGGATGGGGGACATGGGCACGCGGGCGGTCCGCTGCTCGTCGCCGGCCGGCCGGAGGGAAACCGCGGCTCCTCCGCCGTAGGCTGCCTGCTCCTCGGAATGCACGGCCGGCGGCGCCCCCTTTTCCTCTGTTGCCCGCGCCTTGCCACCGGACCCGACCTGCAGCAGATCCTCCACCGTCACCCTGCCGCCGCGACCGGTGCCATCGATGGCATCGGCAGCCACCCCCCGCTCGGCAGCCAGCTTGCGCACCGCCGGGGAGAGGGGGGGCTTGCCACCGGGAGGAGGTTCGGCCGGAGCCGCTTTCGCCGGCGCCGTCACCGGTTGTTCGGCGACCGTGCCGATGACCGTGCCGATCTTCACCGTCTGGCCGGCAGGGACAACAATGGCAAGGATGCCGTCGACCTCGGCGTTCAGCTCCAGGGTGATCTTGTCGGTCTCAAGCTCGCACAGCGGCTCGTCTTTCCGGACCGCGGCGCCGTTATCCTTGAGCCATCTGGCCACCAGCGCCTCGCGCACCGATTCGCCAACTTCGGGGATTCTGATTTCCATGATCGACCTCTTTCAGGAGAATGCCGCGGCAATGAGCCCTTTCTGCTCCTCGGCATGGAGACGGTGGGAGCCGACAGCCGGCGCAGCGGCAGGCTTTCTCCCCACGAAGCGGAACTCTTTGCCGGCAACCTCTGCCAGCTGCTGTCCGACGAAGAGCCAGGCCCCCATGTTGGCCGGCTCCTCCTGGACCCAGCGCCAATCCGTGACATGAGAAAGCGGCGCCATCGCCTCCTGCAGCAGGTCGCGGCGCAGCGGATAGAGCTGCTCGACGCGGATGATCGCCACATCCCCCCGCCCTTCTTCGCGGCGGTATTCCTGCAGATCGTAAAAGACCTTGCCGGAGCAGACCAGGACCCGGCTCACCTCCCCGGCCGGAACCGGATCGGGAATCACCTCGCGGAAACCGCCCGAGGCAAGCTCCTCCAGCATCGAGATACAGTCGGGATGGCGGAACAGGCTCTTGGGGGTGAAGACCACCAGGGGCTTGCGGAACGCCTGCAGCACCTGGCGGCGCAAGAGGTGAAAGAGCTGCGCCGGGGTCGACGGATAGGCCACCAGCAGGTTTTCCTCGGCGCAGAGCTGGAGGAACCGCTCGATGCGGGCGCTGGAATGCTCGGCACCCTGCCCCTCGTAGCCGTGGGGAAGAAAGAGGGTCAGGCCGCTGGAGCGGTCCCACTTGGTCTCGCCGGCAGCGATGAACTGGTCGATGATCACCTGGGCGCCGTTGGCGAAGTCGCCGAACTGGGCCTCCCAGATGACCAGGGAACAAGGGGACGCCACGGCATAGCCGTATTCGAAGCCGAGCACGGCGCTTTCCGAGAGCATGCTGTCGTAGACGTGAAAGGCCGCGCCGGAATCCACAACACCGGCAAGGGGGGTGTGGGTCGCATCGGATGCCATGTCGTGCAGCACGGCATGACGGTGGTTGAAGGTGCCCCGCCGGGAATCCTGCCCGGACAGCCGGACCGGGATGCCGTCCGCCAGCAGCGTGGCACAGGCGAGCGCCTCGGCGTTGCCCCAGTCGATGCCGCTCCCAGCCCGGACCGCATCCAGCCGGCGCTGCAACAGGGCCGCCACCTTGGGATGGGGCGTGAAGCCCGGCGGCAGCACGGCAAGCTGCTCGGCCAGCGCCTGAAGCCGCTCCTGCTTCACGGCCGTAAGTACGGCAACCGGCTCAAAGCCGCGTTGGATTCCCTGCCAGTCGCTGGCAAAACCGAGATCCACGGTGGGGTCCGGGGTCTGGGCCATGGCCTGCTCCAGGCGGGCGGTAACCTCCTGCACCAGGGCCGCGGCCGTCTCCTCCGGTTCGCCGCCGGCAGCCAGCTCGTCGGCATAGAGTTTGTGCACCGGCGGCCGCGCCTTGATCTGCTCGTACATGAGGGGCTGGGTGAAATAGGGCTCGTCCCCCTCGTTGTGGCCATGACGGCGATAGCAGATCACCTCCACCACAACGTCGCGGCCAAAGGCGTTGCGGTAGTCCAGGGCCAGCTGCGCCACGAACGCCACCGCCTCAGGGTCGTCGCCGTGGACGTGGAAGATGGGGACCATCAGCATCCTGGCCACGTCGGTGGCATAGCGGGTGGAGCGGGCATCGGCCGGCAGGGTGGTGAAGCCGATCTGGTTGTTGAGGACCACGTGGATGGTGCCGCCGGTCCGGTACCCCTCCAGCTGTGAGAGGTTGAGGGTCTCCGCCACCATCCCCTGGCCGGCAAAGGCCGCATCGCCGTGCACCAGTACCGGCAGCAGTCGTTTTGCGCCGTCCGGGCCCATCTGATCCTGGCGGGCGCGCGCCTTTCCTTCCACCACCGGGTCGACCGCCTCCAGATGGCTGGGGTTGAAGGCAAGGGTCAGGTGAAGGCGGCCGTCCGGATATTCCCGCTCGGCTGAGAACCCCTTGTGGTACTTCACATCCCCTTCTCCCACGAAACCATGCTCCAGATTGTCGGCAAATTCGGCAAAGATGTTGGCCAGCGGTTTCCCCATGATGTTGGCCAGGACATTGAGCCTTCCGCGGTGCGCCATCCCCAGGACCAGGTCGGTCATGCCGCCGCTGGCAGCGTGATGGGCGAGCCGGTCGAGCAGGACGATGAGCGACTCCCCCCCTTCCAGGGAAAAGCGCTTCTGGCCGGGAAACCGCCGATGCAGGAAGGATTCGAACAGGGCAGCCTCGGTCAAGAGGCGCAACAGGACGATCCGCTCTGCGCGGTCAACCGAGGGGCAGTTGCGGACAGGCTCCATCCGGTCGATCAGCCATTGGCGCTCGGCCGGCTCGGTGATCTGCATGAACTCGACGCCGACGGAGCGGCAATAGGTATCGCGCAGAGTCGCCAGGATCTCGGCCAGGGTCGCGGATTCGTTGAGAAACCTGCGGGTGGGGAAGACCGTTTCCAGGTCCGCGGCCGAGAGGCCGAATTCGGCCAGGTCGAGCAGGGGGTGGGAGAGTGGGCAGGGGGAGAGCGGATCGGTACAGGCAAGGAGGTGGCCAATGTCGCGGTAACGATAGATGAGCGAATTGACGCCGGAAAGCTTGAGCGAGCAGTCGTGACACCGTCCTGAACCGGCAATCGGACCTGCACCTTCCTGTCCCAGGGCGAATCCGGCAAAGAAGGCCTGCCAATCAGGCGTTACGCTGTCCGGCTCCCGTTGCCAGCGGTTGTACTGTTCCTCAAGCCAGTGGGGATCGAGTCCATCGACGAACGACATGCAGCCCTCCCGCGGTAGTACCGCGGCAATCAAACCGCAGCTCCTTACGTGTCAGGAAGTATACCAGAGCCGGCCTGCTCTGCAACGAGAACCGGCGGGGCGGGACAAATCCAATTGTTTACATATTCAAGTTTTCTACGTTATCGCCGATAAAAATAAATCGACTAACCCGACATGAGGAGGCCCATCGTGGCAGAATGCGAACTGACCCAGACCTGTATCTTCTTCAACGACAAAATGGCAGACATGCCCTCGACGGTAGAGATCTTCAAGACGATCTACTGCAGGGATGACAGCTCGAAATGCGCGAGGATGATGGTCGTCAGGGCCCTTGGCCGTGAGAGGGTCCCGGCAGACCTCTTCCCCAACCAGGCAGACAAGGCGACAGAGCTGGTCAGAAAAGGCTGAGAACTGAGAAAGAGAGAGGAAGTTGCATGACCGAATGCGTGAATTACGAAAAATGCAGGTATTTCATCGACAACATGAAGAACAGCCCGTCAACGGCAACACTGGTGCAAAACAGCTACTGCAGGCACTCGTTTGAAGCCTGCGCCCGCTACATGATCTACAAGGCCCTGGGAGAATCGAAGATGCCCAGGGATCTCTCCCCCAGCGAAACCGAACGGGCGGAACAGCTCATCAAAGGGGCCTGAATCCGAAGGGTTTTGCTTCTCACCGTTCATGGCGGTGGCTGTAATGCACCACCTGCACCCGCTCCATGGTTATCAGCCCGCCGCTCATCATCTCGTCCAGCCGCGGCATCAAGCCGTCGATCCGTTCCTGGCTCTCCACCACCTCCACCACGATGGGAAGGTCGGTGGAGAGCCGGAGCAGCTTGTCGCTGTGATAGACGCTGTGGGCACCGAAACCCGCCACCCCCCGAAAGACCGTGGCGCCGGCACACCCTTCCTTGCGGAACAGCTCCACCAGGGCCTCATAGAGCGGCAGCCGGCCGAATTTATCGCTCTCGCCGATGAAGATCCGCATCAGCACCTTTTCGCCGCGGAAATGTTCCATGCAAACCCCCTACAGGTGCCGGGCCGAGTAGATCCCGAGCCAGGTGAATGCCAGGCAGAGCAGAACACTGGCCGTGACGTTGACCGCCGCAGTGAAGAATTCGCCGTCTTCAAGCAGCCGGAAGGTTTCGTAACTGAAGGTCGAAAACGTGGTGAGCCCCCCGAGAAGGCCGATGGTGAGGCCAACGCGCAGGGTTGGGGAGATGAGGGTGCTCCGGAGGGCAAACTCCATGATGAGGCCGATGAGATAGGCCCCCACCACGTTCACCGCCAGGGTCCCCCAGGGAAAGGCCCGGCCCGCAACTTCATAGACCCAGCCGGAGAGCCAGTACCGCGCCAGGCAGCCAATGGCGCCGCAGACGGCTATGGCGAGAACGGTCGTCACAGAAACCCCATCCTACTTGAACATCCACCCGAATTTCAGGCCAAAGATCTCCGATTCTGACCTGGGCTGGACAAAGTACTCGGTTCTGGCATTGGCATAGTTGTAACGCGCCACTTCCGGCGACTGGGGAAAGAGGTAACTTTCGTAGTAGAACGACACCTTCATATGCTCGTGGCGTATCCCCGCCTCGGCCATGGCCGACCAGTCGCTCCCCGGCTCCAGCTCGATCCTGCCGACGCCGGGATAGTTCTCAACATCGTTCCGGTTGTAAAAGGGGTATTTCCCTCCACCCATCGCGAACAAGCTCGTGTCGGGGCCGACCTTGTAGTTCCCCCTGACCCCAAGCAGCGCAGACAGGGAGGACCAGTATTCGGTATAGCCGCCGCTCCCCTGCAGGTCCCGCAGCCACCAGCGGTAACCCAGGCCGCCGAACGGCTCGACCGTGAGATCGCGGTAGGGGATAGCCCAGCCGAGGGTAGCCTGCTCCTGGGTTCCGAAGTAGGTCACATCGGTCTTGTGGGGGGTCCCGTCCTGCAACTGGCCGTCATAGTCCACCACGCCACCGAAAAGCTCCACCTTCCCCCTGAAGGTCATGGCTCCGGCCTTCCCCTCGGCCAGATGCAGCATGATGTCGCCGCCGACGCCGTATTGCGGGCCGCTCTCCTTGAGCAGTCGGCTGCCGGTCGTTCCGTTGAACTCCTCCCAGGTGAAATACTGGATAAAAGGATAGACCGACAGCTCCCTGATCGGGCCGGAGTCTGCCGCTTCGGCCAGCAGCGCAGTCTGGGCCAGGATCAGCATCGCCATCAACGCCAGGACGGTCCGTTTCATGACTCCCCTCCCTCGTCAGCGGTTTTCTTGCGCGCCCGCGGCTTGCGGACCGGTTTCGGCTTCTCTGCAGCAGGCGTTTCAGCGGCTGCGGCTGCCACGGGCTCAGTACCCTCTCCCGCTTTCTTTTTCGTCGCACGGCGCGGCCTGGCAGCCTTTTTCGGCTCGGCTGCCGCAACCGTTTCCGGCGCCGGCTGAGCCTCTACGGCCGGTGCAGCGACAGGGACGACCTCGGCTGCCGCCGGCTCGGCCTTCCGGCGCGGTGCCCGACGACGGGCAGGCTTTGCCGGTTCGGCTGCCGGCTCCGCTTCCTGAGTGACCACAGGTGACGGTTCGATCGGCGCAGGGGGAGGAAGCTCCTCGCCCGCCTGCTCAGCCGCGTCCGTTGCCTCGCCCGCAGGTTTCGTGCTCTTTTTCCGCCGACGCCGGCGCTTCTTCTTCGCCTCGGCGTGGGCCTCCAGTTCTGCCGGTGCTTCCCCTGCCGTCTCGGCAGCCTCATCCGCCGGCTGATCTTCGTCGGACTCAACAGCCCCTTCTCCTGCTTCCTCGCCAGCAGCACCTTCCGGGGCCAGGCCGGGCTTGCTCTTCTTCCTCCGGCGCCGGCGGCGCTTCTTCTTCGCCTCGCCGACACCCTCGGTACCCTCAGCCTCGGCGCCCTCGGCCTCTTCCGCCGCATCGGCCGTTTCTTCCCCGGCCTCATGCTCCTCTTCCGGTCCTTCAAAAGCGGCTGACGGCTCAGCGGCCGTCTCCCCGGCCTGCAGATCGGTGCCGGCCTCGCCCCCCTCGGGTGCCTTCTTCTTCCGGCTCCGCTTCCGCTTCTTCTTCCCTTTCCCTTCCTCGCCGGCGATCTCTCCGGCTGCGGCAGGTCCGGAGAGCTGCTCGCCCGGAGGAAGCAGGGTCTCGGCCTCCTCGGCGTGGTGGTGCTCGTCGTGCGCCGGCCGCTCCCGCTTGATCAGTTCTATCTCAAGCTGGTTCATCAGGAACGACGGCTTCCCCTTGATGGTGACGGCAATGTCGTAGTCGTCCTCGATCTGCCCCAGCTCCCGCTTCTTCCGGTTGAGGAGATAGTAGGCGACCTCCAGCGGCAGCCCGCCGCGCACCTCGGAAACGGTCCCCTTGGCAGCAGCGCCATGGACCTTGCGCAGGAAGGAGAGGGCCATGCTCTCCACGTTCTTCACCTTGCCGCGGCCGCCGCAGTGGGGGCACTCCAGGTGGATCGCCTGGTCCAGGGTCTGCTTGATCCGCTGGCGCGACATCTCCAGCATGCCGAACTGGGAGATCTTCCCCACGGTGACCCGCGCCTTGTCCATCTTGAGGGCGTTCTTCAGGGTCTTTTCCACCTCGGCCATGTGCTTGCGGTCGCGCATGTCGATGAAATCGATGACGATCAACCCCCCCAGGTCGCGCAGCCGGAGCTGGCGGGCAGCTTCCTCGGCCGCCTCCTGGTTGGTCTTGTAGGCAGTATCCTCCACCCCCTTCTCGCCGGTGGTCTTGCCCGAGTTGACGTCGATGGAAACCAGGGCCTCGGTCGGTTCGATCACCAGGGAGCCGCCCGAAGGGAGCGGCACCTTCTTCTCGTAGATCAGGTCGATCTGCTCCTCAAGCTGGTAGCGGGAAAAGATCGGCCGCTTCTCAAGGTGGAGCTTGACCAGCTTCTCGAACTTGGGCATGGTCTCCTTGAAGAAGGCCTTGATCTGCTTGTAGACCTCCTGGCTGTCGACCAGCACCTCGTCGATCTCGGCGGTGAAGTAATCGCGCAGCATCCGGGTCACCAGGTCGGTCTCCTGGTAGACGGCTGCAGGCGCCTTGACCCCGGCCGCCTTCTCCTTGATGCTGGCGTTGAGCTTGAGCAGGTACTGCAGATCCTTCTGCAGCTCGGTCTTGGTCTTTCCCACCGCCTCGGTCCGGACGATGTAGCCGATCCCCTCGGGGATCTCCAGCTTGGCGATGGTCTCCTTCAGCTTCTTCCGCTCACCCTCGGCCTCCACCTTGCGGGAGACGCCGGCGGAGTCGCTCCCCGGCATCAGGACCATGTAGCGCCCCGGCAGGGAGAGGTAGGTGGTAAGCGCCGCCCCCTTCATGTCCCGTTCACCCTTTTCCACCTGGACGATGAGCTCCTGGCCACGGCGCAGGACCTCCTGGATGCGGGGCCTGCGCTTGCGGTGCTCCTCGGGGACGTCGTCGCGCCACTGCCAGTAGTCGGGGTGCAGCTCCCCCATCTGGAGAAAGCCGAGCTTCTTCATCCCGATATCCACGAAAGCGGCCTGCAGCGACGGCTCGACCCGGACCACCACTCCCTTGTAGGCGTTTCCCCGGGTCTGTTCGCTCCCGGCGATCTCGATATCCAGCTCGACCAGCCGGCCGTCCTGGACGATTGCCACCCGGGCCTCCTCCGGGTGCATCACATTGATCAGCATCTTCTTCGACATTCAATCTCCCTCTTCAATCTCTCTGTGGTACCGGGAGAGCCGCGACCCTCGACCGGTTCTTTCTATATCAGGCGCCGCACGGCGCTCATGAACGGAAAACACCAGCAACTATACCAGAGAATCGGCGTGAATCCATGAAAAACAGCGGCGGAATTGACGGGCACTGCAGGAGAATGGGATCAGGCAGGGCGATTCCGGCGCGTTAGCCCCCGGCAACCGCTGCATTACGGACATTTGTCACCTTGGCCAGCCGGTCAGCTTTCCATCCCGCCCATGCTGAGAATCATGCGCCACTCCTCTTCCGTCACCAGCTGGATGGAGAGACGGCTCCGTCTGACGAGCGGCATGTCGGCCAGGAGCGGGTTGGACCTGATCCGTTCCAGGGTGACCTGCTGTTTCAGCGGCGCCACGTACCGGACGTCGACCATGAACCAGACCGGGGCGGCAGGGGACGACTTCGGGTCGAAGTGCTCGCTGGCCGGATCAAAGGCGGTGAAATCGGGGTAGCCTCCTCGCACCACCTCCGCCAGACCCACCACGGCCGGCTCGGGGATATTGCTGTGGTAGAACAGCACCAGGTCCCCCGGCTGCACCCGGTCGCGCAGGAAATTACGCGCCTGGTAGTTGCGCACCCCGTCCCAATGCTCGGTCATATCGGGGCGATTCTTCAGGTCGTCGAACGAAAAGCAGCCCGGTTCGGACTTGAACAGCCAGTAGGACATGGTTGCCTCCTGCTTCAGCGTAGCGTTATCGCCATCAATTCCCGTAATATCACATCTCCCGCAGGGCAGCGATCATCTCCTCGATGGAGAGATCGACATATTCGCGGCTGATGGCACTGGAGTGCGGTGTGATCAGCACGTTCGGCTGGCTCCAGAGCGGCGATTCGGGCGGCAGCGGCTCTTCGGCGAACACATCCAGGCCTGCGCCGGCCAATGGTCCCTGTTGCAGGGCATGCAGCAGGTCCTCCTCCCGGTAGCAGTTTCCCCGGCCCAGGTTGTAGAGGCAGGCCCCCGGCTTCATGGCGCTGAAATGCCGCGCCGTGAAGATCCCGTCGGTCGTCGCATCGCCCGGCAGGAGCAGCACGACGTGATCGGCATGGGGCAGCTCCTCCTCCAGCCGGTCGAACGGGACGACCCGCTCGACGACGGGATCGGCGCCGGACCCGATCATGCTGCGCCTGACCCCCGTCACCCCGGCCCCGAACGCCCGCAGCAGCTCCGCCATCGACCGGCCCAGCGAACCGTAGCCGACCAGGAGCACCTGCTGGCTGAAGAGCGCCACGCACGAGCTGTAGTCCAGCCGGCCCCAGTGCCTGTTCCGCTGGTCGTCAAGCGACATGCCGACGCGGCGGTTGAAGTAGAGCATCATCGACAGGAGGCTTTCACGCATGATGCGGCCGTGGAAGCTGCCGTGGCGCGTCGCCACCCTGCCGGAGGGGTCTCCGTCAACCCAGTCGCGACCGGCAGCAGGGGTGAACACCACCTTCAGTTTCCGGGCCTCGTCGTACCATTCCGCCTTGAATAGCCAGGCGATGACGGCATCGGCATCGGGAAGGCGGGCCATGAAATCGCGATTGTCGCTGGCCACGGTGATCCGGGTATCGGGGAGCGCTACGCGGAGCTGGTCCAGGTGGCGCTGCTTGAAGGAAAAGGCATCGACGTTGTGGTGCAGATGGATCAGGAGGTTGGTTATGTTCATCCGGATAGTTCGCTTTCAGTCTGGGGCTTTTGACTTGAGGTAGTATGGAATTTCCGCGCCACCCGATGGTAAGGCGAGTTACGATGTACTGCCCATTACGGCGGATTGATAGTGTGCCAACAGATGCGGGTCTTCGATTGAGCCATGATGGTGTACCTGCCGCCAGCGACCTTCCGCTTTTCTGAAAATACGGCTGGTACGAATGGCGAGTTTAATCTCAGTGCCGCCCAGGCGAAAATACCCCCGCTCCCTTCCCACGGCATAAAACATCTCAGCTGTCTCGTGGATGGTGTAATCATAATACTCCACAGAGACTTCTGCAGCTCCATGAAAAATACGTTCATAGACGGCTCGTATCTCATCCCAGCCGCGTTTGATGCCGCCAAGCGGGTTATCCATGGAGATGTCGTCCGACTGAGCCCAATTCTCGGACATCATATCCATATCGCGTGCATTGAAGGCGCGATAAAACTGGGCCAGTGCAAGGAATGGAGAATTCAACTGCCCCAGGTCTTCTTTGCCGGTAATTGCCTCTTGAATTGGAGTCATATTTCACTTTCTAAGCACAACGGGCCGGGCCATGACCCGCACCGGGGCGCTTCTCAGCCCCGGTCGGCGTCCAAGGGCCTGGTTGTGTGCTTATTTGAGGAGCTTTTCTTCAACTTGATAAAGAACGCAAGCAATTGTGGAAGGATTCATCCTCCCCTCGCCAAAATGAATAGTTGCTGACTGCATTGCTTCAAACATTGCCGCTCTGATTACTTCCTGTGAAATATTTCTTGCTTCAAATTCGGCAAATGGCTTGCGTTTGAACATCTTTTCAAATTCTTCCATTCCGCGGAGAGTCCAGAACGTATCGTAAAATGACGTTCCGTATGCACGAATCCAAATCCACATGAATCTTGGGTCCTTCACGTTTGGTGCTTCTCTATGGCAGCGATGACAAAGGAGCACAAGATTTGACGGTTCATCAGGCCCAGCCATTGAATCTGGAATAATGTGGCAACGTTCGAGCTTGCTTTTATAGCCGCATCTCCAACAACGCTCATGCGCTTCTGCCCAATCGACGCTCAATCCGCATTCATCTTGGTGCTCCGACCAATAATCGACTATGTCGTCATGCTTAGTTTTGGGCATAGTTTTCCTTTTATTCACACAACGGGCCGGGAAATCACCAGCGGCGCGGGGCTTCTTCCGCGTCCGACTGAGTGCATCTTTCTGGATGGCATCCCGGTCTACTGTTTTAATCTTGGGTCGCTACTTTTAATGCAACGACTTGCCATAAAAGCAAAAACATTGGCGTTTAATGCCTCTACACTGGCGCGTTGGAACTCCAACACAGCTTTCGATTTCTCGGAACGAACTGCGTCAATATAATTTTCAGATGTCTTGGAATAAGTATTTTGCTCAATCATGGTCAGATTATGTTTCACATCTTCGCATTCAGAAGCAGAGTCATACGCGCCCTGCTGATGCCACTGAGATAACGGTTTACTGTCTAATATTTTGTATCCGCTCAAGTATTCGGCATTTTTATCGTACTTACTTCTCGGTGGGACAAGCAAATACCATCCGTCAGCCGCTAGAAGAGGTGTCGCAATAGTCAGCACAAGAAATGACGAAATGGCAATTAATAGCTGATGGTTTTTCATGTTTACCTCGTTTCTAGGATCGAATTTTGTTAGGACATGTAGGAGGTTTTATGAAATTTTCATCTTCAGACAGACACTATGCTATTGCTACTTTTGCTTTTCTTTGTTTGATACTTGTTGTGAACTTGATAACTGCTGTTGTAAATCGGCGGCAACACTTTGAACGGTCTGTTTTGTCCCAAGAAATTTCTGACCTCCGTTTGCGGGTTGAGAAGATCGAGGGAAAACAGTGAAAAACGCTGCAATACAGGCGGCTGTCATTGCAATAAGACTGACCCAAAAAGTAGGGTTTACTGTCCAATGCGGCTTTTTAAGTTCTTTAAGTTTCTCTTGGGTTTCCTTATGTCTTTTTATGTTGCTAATTTCATTGATTAAATGATTATAGGTGTCTTGGTTTAGTTGGTTTCGGTTTCCGTGTGTCATTACCATTGAGTGATAATCTTTCAACTGTTCTATAGACAATTTATCCAGATTGCCGTCTGCGTAAGTTTTTCTGAGGCATTCATATTTTTCGTCGAGTTCAGTCATTAGATTATCCCTTAATTTTCTTGCTGCATAACGGTGGTGAGGCTGACCCGCCCTCGGCGGGTCTTGCCGATGGTTGGCCGTTTTCTTCTCATTCACTGGCTTCGGAATAATGATTGCGTCGAGTGCAGTAGACGATGAAGCAATCCGCCCTCGTTTTTTTGATTTTCTTGAAATTCCTTCTTTGCCTTTTCTCGCCAATTTACATCGAATTTCTGAGTATCAGCTTCTGCAGCGTCATCGTAGCCTGGTGGAAGGATTGGGCTCTTGACAGAAAATGGGGAAACGCCTCCATCGCGGTGGTACAGTAACTCGCTAGTTGCAGTAAATCGGCCACAGCATAGAAGGTGAATATACGTGCGCTCACCGTCTGCTCCTCCAACACTTACGTCGATCCACTCTGGAACCTTGAAGTCTCTCCAGAGATAATCAACGACGGCCTCAGCCGTCGCAAAAACAATTGGTTTGTCATCGATTTGAGTGTCACTCGGATAGGTTTCCTCGTCAGCTTCAAGGGGATTGCCATCGAAGGACTGATTTGGAAAAATCAGGAATACTCTTTGGTTTGGCAACTCGTTTAAGACATAGCTCCGCGCAAAAGAGACAGCCGAATCTGTCGCACTCGAAAACCGATCCTGAAAATCTTCTCTATTCATATTTCCTCGGACAACTAGTTATTAGCAAGTTTCACGATATAAGTAATTTATTACCAATATAGGTAATTTATTATCGATATAAGTAATCTTCTAAGTTACTTATATCGGTAATCTCGCAGCTATTCGTACAGCTCCGCAAGCCGCTCTTCCAGCGGAGTACCGCGGATCAATCCATATCGGACGTACCACAACTTCCTTTCCGCATCCCATCGCCCCCGCATGGCGCGCAACTGCTGCCGCAGCTCCACCTCGTCATAAGCAACGCGAACCGGCACCAGGTCATCATGCTTGAAGCGCGGGGACTGCAGCGGCTTTTCGTCGACGATGATCTCAACCGTCTTCAGCTTCACGCCGCGCACTTCATCAAAGCGGTAACGGACGCAGAGCAAGGCATCGCCGTATTGCTCCACCAGCCGCTTGGTCCCGTCCTGACCCGGCTTTAAATGGGCATACGCCTTCATATCCTTCAACATGCACATCCTCCATTGGGCACTACCAAGGGTGTACCGCAGACACCCGGCAAAATCAAGTTGCATATCAACTGGTTATAACATTTTTAGTGTAAAGAAATTTTACACTTACCCTGCTGAGCGGCCCGCAGCAGCCGGTCCAGCGGCTGCAACATTGACATCCGACGCTGATTGCCGCTAAATAGAGCGGTTATCGATCCCCAACGAGGTATTGCATGCTGCAGCTCGACAACCTGACCAAGGAATTCGCCGCCAAACCGCTTTTCACCGCCATCTGCTGGCATCTGCCCAAGGGGGAGCGGGTCGGCCTGGTGGGGGAGAACGGCGCCGGCAAGTCGACCCTGATGCGGATCATCGCCGGCCAGGTGGAGGCGTCGTCCGGCGAGCTCCGCCTTGCCAAGGGTGCGACGGTAGGCTACCTGCCGCAGGAAGGGATCGTCTCACAGGGCAAAAGCCTGTTCGACGAGGCACTGTCGGCGCTGGCCGACCTGCGGCAGATAGAGACCGAGCTGAAAGAGCTGGAGGGGCGGCTGGCAACCGTGCCGCACGACGCCCCAGAGCACGCGGCGATCCTGGAACGCTACGGCCAGCGCCAGGAGGAGTTCCGCATCCGCGGCGGCTACGCCATGGAGGCGGAGGTGGGGACGGTGCTGCGCGGCCTCGGCTTTTCCCGGCAGGACTGGGAGCGGGATTGCGGGGACTTCTCCGGCGGCTGGCAGATGCGGATCGCCCTGGCCCGGCTGCTCTTGCAGAAGCCCAACATCCTCCTTCTGGACGAACCGACCAACCACCTGGACATCGAGGCGCGCAACTGGCTGGAGGAGTACCTCTGCAGCTACCCCTATTCGGTGATCCTGGTCTCCCACGACCGCTTCTTCCTCGACCAGGTCTGCCACCGGATCACCGAGGTCTGGAACCATACCCTCACCGATTACCACTGCTCCTACAGCAATTATCTCGTGCAGCGGGAGGAGCGGGTGACGGCGCTGCGCGAGGCAAAGCGGCGCCAGGACGAGGAGGTGGAGGCGATGGAGGATTTCATCCGCCGCTTCCGCTACAACGCCAACAAGGCGTCGCTGGTGCAGTCGCGAATCAAGCAGCTGGAGAAGGTGGAGCGGATCGTGCTGCCGCCGGAACGTAAACGTATCCGCTTCCGTTTCCCGGCCCCGCCCAAGAGCGGCCGGATCGTGATGGAGCTTGCCGGCATCGTCAAGCGCTACGGCGAGAAGACCGTGCTGGACCACGTCGACCTGACCATCGAGAGCGGCGAGCGGATCGCCCTGGTGGGGCATAACGGCGCCGGCAAGTCGACGCTCATGCGGATCCTGAACGGCGAACCGCACCAGGCAGGGGAGCGGCGGATCGGCCACAACGTGTCGCTCGACTATTTCGCCCAGGACCAGGCCCAGGTCATGGACCAGACCAAAAGCGCCTACGAGGAGTTGCTCTCTGCCGCCCCGTACGACATGGTGCCACAGCTGCGGGATATTCTGGGCGCCTTCCTCTTTTCCGGCGACGACATCAATAAGAAGGTCGGCGTCCTCTCCGGCGGGGAGAAGAACCGGCTGGCCCTGGCGCGGATGCTGCTCAAGCCGGCCAACCTGCTCCTGATGGACGAGCCGACCAACCACCTGGACCTGTTCAGCAAGGAGGTGCTGCTGGAGGCGCTCCGCTCCTTTCCGGGCACGCTGGTCTTCGTTTCCCACGACCGTTACTTCATCGACGGGCTTGCCACCAGGGTGGTGGAGGTGGAAGGGGGCGGACTCACTTCCTATCCGGGCGATTACGAATACTTCCTGGCGAAGAAGTCCGGCCAGCAGACCTCTGCCGAGGTGCGGGCAAGCGGTCCCGTTGCAACGGCGGGCGCAGCCGAGGCCGCGCTGCCGAGCTACGAGCTCTCCAAGGAGGATCGCCTCCGTCAGCGGGAGGAGGAGAAGCAGCGCCAGAAGTTAGAGCGGGCGCGGACCAAACGGATCGGCGAGCTGGAGGCCGCCATCGGCCAGGAGGAAAAGGCGCTGCAGGACGTGGAGGCCCGGCTGGCAGCCCCGGAGATGGCCGCCGACTATGCGGCCCTGCAGCAGGCGGGCAGCGAGCATGCTGCCATCGAGGCCCGGCTGGCGGCACTTTATGCCGAGTGGGAAGAGCTTGCAGCCTTGACAGAAGCGAGCTGAGCCGCTACCCTTACACTATGCCCATGACCCAATCCATAGCCATTCCGGAGAACGTGGTCCTCTATCCCCAGACCGAGCTGGTGGCCTTTCCCTACATGCTGGTCACCATCTACCTGAAACAGGGCGATCTCCCCCTCTTTGAGGATTGCTACGAGCACGACAAGCTGGTGGCCATCTGCAAGCTGCGCCATGAGCCGGGCAAGGATCTGGCCGAGGCGCTGCACGAGGTCGGCACGGTCTGCAGGCTGGTTCAGCTCACGAGACTCGCCGACGGCAGCGCCAAGGTGACCCTGGAAGGGCTGGTCCGCTTCCGCCTGCTGGAGATCCTCGAAACCAAACCGTTCCCCCTGGCCAGGGTGGAGGCGATCTCGGAATTCGTGGAGAAATCGCTCGTCACCGAGGCCCTGGTGTCGAGCCTCAATGCCCTGCTCAAGATCGCCCTCTCCTATGGCCGCCCCCTGCCGGAAGACGTGATGAAGCTGGTCGACTATATCGATACCCCGGCCCGGCTCGCCGACCTGGTCGCCCTCTATTGCAGCCCCCCCATCGACGAACTGCAGGAGCTTTTGGAAACCATCGACCCGATCGAACGGCTGAAGAAGGTCTACCTGCACCTGACCGCCGACGTGCAGCGGCTGCAGGTCAAGGGTGAGCTGCAGAGCGAGGTGACCCGCCGGGTGGGGAAATCGCAGAAGGAATACCTCCTGCGCGAGCAGATGAAGCATATCCAGGAGGAGCTGGGGGAGGAAGACCCGCGCAACACCGAGCTGAGCGAGCTGAAAAAGAAGATCGACTCCGCGGCCATGCCTGCCGAGGTGCGCTCCATCGCCGACCGGGAGATGCGCCGGCTGGAGCGGATCAACCCCTCGTCCCCCGAATACACCGTGGCCCGGACCTACCTGGACTACCTGGCCGGTATGCCCTGGCAGAACGCCACGACGGACAACCGGGACATCAACCTGGCCGAACAGGTGCTGGACGAAGACCACTTTAACCTGAAAAAGGTCAAGGAGCGAATCATCGAATACCTGGCGGTCCGCACCGTCAAGGAGAAGATGAAGGGGCCGATCCTCTGCTTCGTCGGCCCGCCGGGAGTGGGGAAAACCTCCCTGGGGAAATCCATCGCCCGCGCCCTGGGGCGCAAGTTCATCCGGATGTCGCTCGGCGGCATGCGGGACGAGGCGGAGATCCGGGGGCACCGCCGGACCTACATCGGCGCGCTTCCCGGCCGGATCATCCAGGAGATCTACCGCGCCGGCACCAACAACCCGGTCTTCATGCTGGACGAGATAGACAAGATCGGCCTCGACTTCCGCGGCGACCCGGCCAGCGCCCTCCTGGAGGTGCTCGACCCGGAGCAGAACAGCACCTTCACGGACCACTACATGGACGTCCCCTTCGACCTCTCCAACGTCATGTTCATCACCACCGCCAACCAGCTCGACCCGATCCCGCCGGCACTGAAGGACCGGATGGAGATCCTCCGGCTCTCCGGCTACACCGTGGAAGAAAAGGAATCCATTGCCAGCCGCTTCCTGCTCCCCAAGGAGCTGGACGAGAACGGACTGGCCGACCAGCCGCCGCAGTTTACCGACGAGGCGCTGCGCGCCATCATCGCCAACTACACCCGCGAGGCCGGCGTCCGCACCCTGCAGCGGAACATCGGCGCCATCTGCCGCAAGGTAACCAAGGAGATCACTCAGGGGAAACCGGCCAGGACCGAGATCACGCCGGCCGTGGTGGAGGAGTTCCTCGGACCGCGCAAGTTCTTCAACGAAGTGGCGGCCGAAGCGGACCGGATCGGCGTGGTGACGGGGCTTGCCTGGACCGAGAGCGGCGGCGACATCATTTTCGTCGAAGCAACCAGCATGAAGGGGAAGGGGGAGCTGATCCTCACCGGCTCTTTGGGAGACGTGATGCGGGAATCGGCCCGGACCGCCCTCTCCTTTGTCCAGTCGCACCGGGAAGAATGGCAGATCCCCGACGACGCCTTTACCGACCGGAACGTCCATATCCACGTCCCTGCCGGTAGCATCCCCAAGGACGGCCCCTCGGCCGGCATCACCATGGTCACGGCCCTGGTGTCGCTTCTGACCGGTCAGCCGGCCCGGCGCGACGTGGCCATGACCGGCGAGATCACCCTCACCGGCCGGGTCCTCCCCATCGGCGGGCTCAAGGAGAAGGCGCTGGCTGCCCGGCGCGCCGGGGTCCGCGCCCTGGTGGTGCCCGCCCGCAACCGCGACGACATGGACGACATCCCGGAAACCATCAAGAGCGAACTGACCTTCACCTTCATCGAGGAAGTGGGCGAGGCGCTGCTGGCAGCCCTGCAGACCGAGGCCGGCGCATCCCGATGAACGTCGCGATCTTCGACCGTGCCACTAAGCTGGCGCTGCTGCAGATCCAGGAGTTCTTCGCCCTGGCGGCCCGCGCCGTGCTCCGCGGCTTCACCCCTCCCTTCTACTACCGCGAGTTCACCACCCAGTTTGCCAAGATCGGCGTCGACTCCCTCTTCATCATCTGCCTGACCGGCCTCTTTACCGGCATGGTCATGGCGCTGCAGGCGCTGATCCAGCTCAGGCCGTTCGCCGCCACCAGCTACGTGGGAGGGATGGTGGCGGTCACCATGATCAAGGAGCTCGGCCCGGTCCTCTCGTCGCTCATGGTGGCGGGCCGGGTCGGATCGGCCATCACCGCAGAGCTGGGGACCATGGTGGTCACCGAGCAGGTGGATGCCATGCGGGTCGAAGGGACCGACGTGGTCAAGCGCCTGGTAACGCCCCGCCTGAAGGCGACCCTGGTGGCGATGCCGCTTTTGACCATTGTCACCGACACCGTGGCCCTGGGAGGCGGCTACCTGATCGCCATGGGGTACGACATCAACCTCCTCATGTACTACAAGTCCCTGCCCCAGTTCATGGTCTTCCAGGACCTGATCGAGGGGGTGGTCAAACCGGCGGTCTTCGGCTTCATCATCGTCATGATCAGCTGCTACATCGGCCTCTCCACCCGCGGCGGTGCCGAAGGGGTCGGCACGTCGGTCAAGCGGGCCGTGGTGCTCTCGTCGGTGCTGATCCTGGTGACCGACTTCTTCATGACCAAGATCTTCATCGTCTTCCGCTGAGACGCGAGGCAGGCAACGCAATGGATGTCGGAACGGAACTGAACAGCTGCATACGGATGGAACGGGTCACCTACTCGGTGGGTGGAAGGAGGATCATCACCGACTTCGACATGTCCCTGGGAAAAGGGGTAAACCGGACCATCCTCGGGGTATCGGGGGTGGGAAAGACCACCATCCTGAAGCTGCTGCTCGGGCTCTTGAAGCCCGATTCCGGCGAGATCTACCTCAACAGCCAGTCCATTGCCGGCCTGCGGGAGAGCCAGCTCTCCAGGCTTCGCCGCAACATCGCCATCGTCTTCCAGAACGGCGCCCTGTTCGACTCCATGACCGTTGGCGAAAACGTGGGCTACCGGCTGCTGGAGGAGGGGGAACTCCCGGAAAAGGAGATCGAGCGGATCGTGCTGGAAAAACTCTCTTTTGTCGGGCTTGAAAAGACCATCAATCTCTACCCGGCGGAGCTCTCCGGCGGGATGAAGAAGCGGGTCGCCATTGCCAGGGCCATTGCGGCCGACCCGGAGTATATCTTTTTCGACGAGCCGACCACCGGCCTTGACCCGATCGGCATCTACAACATCCGGAGCCTGATGCAGACCCTGCAACGGCAGGGGAAGACCACCCTGATGGTGACACACGACCTGCACACGGCCTTTGCCGTGTCCCAGCGCTTCTCGTTCCTGCACGACACGCAACTGATCTTCGACGGCTCGGAGGAGGAACTGCGGACCGCCGACCATCCGGGGATCAGGGAGTTCTTCAGCCCGACGGAGCAGTCGCTGTTCGTCAACGACCGGATCACCAACCTCGACCCTCTCCTGCACGAGCGGGCCGTGACGCATCTGGCCCGGCAACGGCCGATCAAACACTAAAGGCATAGCCATGAAGCGAAGCGACAATATTTCCTGGTCCCAGCTGCGGGGAGGTATCTTCATCGTGGTGGCCCTGCTCTTCTTTGCCGGCGGGGTCATCGTCATGGGGGAAAAGACCAAGTTCTTCGTCCCCAAGGGGACGCTGCGGGTCATCATGGATGACGTGGCCGGGCTCAAGGAAGGTGCGCCGGTCTGGCTCTCCGGAGTGGACGTGGGGCTGGTGCAGTCGATCCACTTTGCCCGCCCGCGGGAGAATAACGAGGTGGAGATCGTCCTGGAGGTGGAGCGGGAGGCGCTGAAGAAGATCGGCAAGGACTCGCGCATCACCATCAAGACCCGGGGGCTGATGGGTGAGAAGTACGTGGATATCACCCCGAGCATGACCGTGTCCGAGACCTCCCTGGCAGTGCTCCAGGGGACGCCGGTGGCGCGGCTGGACGACGTCATGGCCAAGGCGGGCTCCGCCTTTGACCGGTTGAACGGCATCATGGACAAGGTGGACAAGGGGGAAGGCTCCCTGGGGCGTTTCGCCAAGGACCCGGTCCTGTTCGACAACCTGGTGAAGCTCACCGGCGAGCTGAAGATCTTTGCCCAGTCGGTCAACCAGGGGGAAGGGACCCTGGGCAGGCTCAACCGCAGCCCCGAACCATATAACAAACTGATCGACATCCTCGACCGGGCCGACAACACCCTGAAGGACATCCAGTCGGCCGACGGCACCATGGGGCGGCTGATCCGCGACCGCCAGCTCTACGACAAGCTGGTGATGCTGGCGGACAAGAGCAACCAGGCCGCCGACGACGTCCGCCAGCTGAACAAGAAGCTCACTTCCACCGACGGCACCATCGGCAAGCTTTTGGGGGAACGGGAGTTCTACGACAAGGGGATGTCGCTGATGGAGCGGGCAGAGACCTCGCTCACGTCGCTGGAGATTGTCACCACGCGGTTGCAGGAGGGCCAGGGAACCGCCGGCAAACTGATCTCCGACAAAGAGCTCTACGACAAGATGAACCGGGTGATGGACGACATGAACGCCCTGGTGAAGGACATCAAGGACAACCCCAAGCGCTACGTGAAATTCTCGCTCTTCTAGCCCCAAGCTGCGGATCGTTGCCCGGCAGCGCTTCACAGCCTCTCGCCCCAGGTCCGTTACCCTCAAAAGCCCTCCGTTCGCTCCAGCGACCGGGGGCTTTCCGTTGAAAAAGTGTAAAATTCCTTTACACGTGTAAAATTCCTTTACACGAAAAACCACATAACCAATTGATTTAACTCTTGATTTAGCCGATAGGATGCGATACACCCATGATAGTACCATGCTGAGATGGGCCTATTCGTTTTTCTGCCACTGGGACTGCCCGGGTGGCAACCTGAAAGCCCGGCATCAGCGAACGACCGATAACATCGATCAGGGAGTATCGTATGCGAAACGTAGTGGCAGTCTTGCTCGTACTCATGTTGACAGCATGCGCCTCAAGTCGAGGTTTTGACCGTGGGAATCTTCGGGGCCAGATTCCCGACCAGCAACGGGTCACAGAGGAAGATATACAGAGAGTTCTCGAACTGAAACCGCAACTGCCCTCCCCATTCACGCTCGCAATCTATTTCGTATCACCGTCGACAGGTTCATGTTATGGGAATAACTGGAACTGGCTCAGTGAAGATAAAGATACGTTGCAGTCGCTTGAGGCAGAATTGAAGGGCAAAGGTATCCTATCGGAGGTTTTCGTAATCAGTAGCCAGATCGTCGAGGAAAGCGACAATCAGTCTATCCGCCTTGCAGCGGCTCGTGCCGGAGCGGATGCCGTGTTAATAGTCAACGGGGTGAGCGACATTGACCGATACAATAATGCCCTCGGCTATACCTACTTCCTGTTGATTACCCCCTTCTTCATCCCCGGCACTGAGGCTGATGGTCTTTTTATGGCAAATGCCACGATGTGGGATGTCCGCAACCAGTACCTTTACCTGTCCGCAGAGAGCGAAGGTACTGCCAAGGAAATCAAACCCGCTGTCTTCATCGACGAAAAGCGCATTATAAAATCAGCAAAATCTGCGGCCCTCGCGGCCCTAAAAACCGAGATTTCCTCCCGCCTGACACGAATAGGTGCAAAATGATCGTTCAACGATATACCCCTTGTAATGCCATGCGAGGGTGGCCCACGCCGAAGGATATGAAGCCCTAAGACAACCTGTGGGCGTTGTATCAGAGCAGGTAGTTGAACAACGGACCGGTCACCAGGAACAACAGGAACAACGACACCCCCAACACCACTGCACATGCGATAACCCGCTGCTTCATGACGCCGCCCCTTTCCGACTCCTCCATGCTTTCCAGGACAAGACCCTCTTACTGCTGTCCGCCCGCATTGTCCCGCGGCGGCGGTGCACCTTCGGGAACGGCCACCATCTGGCCGTCCATCGATTTGCAAACCGCCTTCATCGTGCCCCGTGGGGTAGTGACCTCCACCGCTGTCCCCTCGTTTTTCCCTTTGCAGGCATCGTATGCCTCCTGGGGCGGTTTCCGGTGGCCTCCTCCCCTTCTCTGCTGCATGTCGGTGTTGTCGCCCCAAACCGCGGTGCAGGGCACCAGCGCCGCAAACAGACAGAAGATACCCAACCGCTTCATCGTGTGTATGACCATAACGTTCTCCTTTTTGCCGGGCCGTGCTGGCACTGCGTCCGGGGCAGGTCTCTTCCGGCCGGACGCAAGCGTCCCCCGTGGGGATGCAGACCCCGAGACTGTAATGTGGGATCAGTGTAGCGGGAAATAATGGCGGGAATATGCAGGAAACGAGGAAAGACTGAGTTGCCCGGCAGCGCTCCGCCGGCTTCCCCTGTTTCGATTCGGGCAGGGCAGCAGGCAGAGTGTAAAATTTCTTTACACTATAGATGCCATAACCAGTTGATTTGCAACTTGATTTTGCCGGGCACCTGCGGTACACCGTTGGTAGTGCCTAATGGCCCACCTGAAACCGGGGTAAAATGGCGTGACCGTCTGAAGACACACACCAAAGGGGTCACACACACCAAAGGGGCGCCTCCTGATGTTAGAGATTGGTCTCTTTGACAGCATATCAGGAAGTCTTTGCCTTCTCGTTATGCCGGGAGGTGCCTTTTATATGATTATCAGGTCTCAACAATTGACACGCACCTCGAATCGCGGATTGCGGCAGTGTGGAGAACGGAGGAAGCATGTGCCGGAATATCAAGACCCTCTTCAACTTCGACCCGCCGGCTACGGACGAAGAGATTCGCGCCTCCGCGCTGCAGTTCGTCCGAAAGCTCAGCGGATTCAACACCCCTTCAAAAGCCAACCAGGCTGCCTTCGACCTGGCTGTCGAGCAGGTAGCCGAGGCCGCGCGGACCCTCCTCTTCTCGCTCACCACGGCTGCGCCGCCGCGCGACCGGGAAACCGAGAGGGCAAAGGCAATTGATCGAGCGAGTAAACGGTTCGGACGCACGTAACGGGATCGGAAGATCCTCCCCCATATCCGCCCGAAAGGCGCTGTTGCGAGAGGTCAGACCATGGAGTACCAGGTAGGGAAACCGGGCAGAATCGTTATTGCCCGCTTCAACGATGGAGACGATCTGCTGGCCGGGCTGGCGGATATCTGCCGCAAAGAAGGGATCAGGGCGGCCTGTTTCAGCATCGTCGGCGGCATCAGGAGGGGGCGCTACGTCGTCGGCCCGGCGTCGGAAGAGATGCCGCCGGTGCCGGTCTGGCGGGAACTCGCAGAAAGCCACGAAGCGGCAGGGTTCGGAACCGTTTTCTGGCACGGAGACCAGCCAAAAGTGCACTTCCACGGTGCGTTCGCCAAAGGGGATAGCGTAAGATCGGGCTGCCTGCGCGAGGGGAGCGAGACCTTCCTGGTGCTGGAAGCGGTCATCACGGAGATACTCGACGTGAATGCCATTCGCGAGCTTGACGAGGAGTCCGGCATGGTGCTGCTCAAGCTGCTCGCATGACCGACCCGATCCTTGACCATCCCGCTCTCTCGGCCCGCTATTTCTACCCCTGGCCCAATCGCTTCGCAGAACCGTTCTTCGTAAACGGCCCCGGCTATCGGCTCGGCTGCCGTTACCGCCACGTTTCGGACGACTATCCGACCATCATCCACTTCCATGGCAACGGCGAAACGGTAGCCGACTATCTCGACGACTTTGAGGAACGGATCGTTGCCATGGGCGCCAACCTGCTCCTTGCCGAGTACCGGGGATACGGCATGTCGAGCGGCGAGCCGGGGCTTGTCGCCATGCTTGAAGACGTCCGGCTTATAACCGAAGCGAGCGGAGCCCCTGCGGAACGGATCATCTTTTTCGGCCGTTCGCTCGGCTCGTTGTACGCTGTCCACGGCGCATCCCTCTACCCGCAGGCGGCAGGGCTGATCGTCGAAAGCGGCCTGGCAGACCCTCTGGAACGGATTCTGGTCCGGGTCGAACCGTATCAGGTCGGCGCAACGCCGGATTCGCTCAGGAGCGCAGTGGACAGGCACCTGAACCAGCAGCAGAAGATCGGGGCGTTCCGGGGCCGCGTGCTGATCATGCACACCCGAAACGACGACCTCGTCGACGTCTCCCATGCCGAGCGGCTCTATGACTGGGCTCATGAGCCTAAGGAGCGGCTGATCTTCGACCGGGGCGATCACAACACCATCATGGCGGTGAACGCTGCAGCCTATTTCGAGGCGGTCGAGCGGATCGTGGAGAGTATGGGGTAATCAGAAGCATCGGCCTGGAAATGTCGGGCTCTAGTCCTGATTTCGGGTCAGTGTAGCGGGAAATAAGGGCAGGGATATGCAGCGGTGGCGTTACAGCGCTACTCGGCCCATTCGATCGGCGAGCGGCTGCCGGGAATCGGCGAGGGCTCCACGTGCGCAGCCACGCACATGCAGTCCCGACCGGAGGCTTTTGCCTGGTACATCAACTGGTCGACACGTATCAGCAGCGTATCAGCCGAATCCTCGGGCAGATGACAGGTCACCCCGAGGCTTGCCGTCACGGTTCCCACCCCTTCGATCTCATGCCCGCGCAGTTCCGTCAACAGGGTTTCCGCCAGTGTCGCGGCTGCTTCCAGCGGCGTGTTGACCAGGAGAAGCAGGAACTCTTCCCCCCCCCAGCGGGCAAGGATGTCTGACGAGCGGATTCTTCCCCTGATCAGCTTCACCATCTCCTGCAACACCCGGTCTCCGGCCTCGTGGCCACAGGAGTCGTTCACCCGTTTGAAACGGTCCACATCGAGCATGACCAGCGAAAACGGCGTGCCATAACGATCCGCACGGTGGAGCTCCGCCTCAAGCGCCTGCAGAAAATGCCGGCGATTGAAGGCGCCGGTCAGTGGGTCGGTTACCGAGAGCAGGGTCAACTGCGATTCGAGCCGTTTCCGCTCGGTGATGTCACGGAAGACCGTGACAGAGCCGATCACCTTGCGCCCCTGCAGCATCGGCTGGCTGGCAACCTCGACCATGAAGGGGCTGCCGTCGGCCCGGCAGAACCACTCTTCCCCTTTGTAGCGCTCACCAGCATGGATGACCTTGTAGATCGGGCAGTCGGTCAGAGGGGTCTTTTCACCGGAGCCGTGGTGATGGAATAGATAATGGGCAATCTTGCCCATCAGGTCGGTGCCGGTGAGACCGAGGACATGCGCGGCAGCCTGGTTGACAAAGGTGATGGTACCGTCCTTGTCCATGACATAGAGGCTGTCGTCCATGGTATCGGCAATCAGCCGCAGATGCTGTTCCTGCTTTCGTACAGTCTGCACGCTCCGAAGAAACAGGTAGAATGCGATCCCCACCAGAAGCAGCATGACACTGAACATGGCCAGATGCAGGCGGTGGCCGAAATATATCTCGTCGAGTTCAGGAGATCGGGAAAAGGCGAGCAGGACAGCCTTGGAGCTCCCCTTGGCATCGTTGAGAGGCAGCATGGTGACTCGGACCGCGGTGCTCCCCTGCCGGAGCGCAATGGAGCCGGCATTGCCGCTGGCGAGTTGCGCCATGAAATCCTTCGACGTCCCCAGCCGTTCGTACACCGCCTGAACCGACGGCGAGAGTGGCGGCGGGCTGTCTGGAAGCTGCCGCTGGGGGTCCTCCACCAGCCA
>MTLC01000712.1_pt1 | contig 83697 bp, 53 predicted proteins | sample 1982451 | NCBI WGS metagenome assembly MTLC01 (sample SAMN05710165, study PRJNA340218) | biofilm metagenome | isolation source: sample SPH anode biofilm adapted to +100 mV | place: USA | collected 2012-02-03 | reverse complement strand
CACTATTGCTATGCAATCTTAAACCAAATTTAAGAGGGGGTGAGTAGTTACAGTTTTTTTTTATTATAATTGCTATTTATTTTTCAACAACATATTATTAACTTTCTAAAACACATTTATCATGAAAAAAATTACACTTACTTTCAGTTTGGCTATTATATCTATAATAGCTTGTTTTTCTCAGGCAGCTTACCCACAACCAGGGTGGATAAATGACAATGGTGGATATGGTCCACAAGATTCCCATTGGAAAGACACCTACATCACCAGCGCTACGACTACGGGGGGCAGTGTAAACCTAAATTACACAGCCACTACCAGACCCAGCAATTTTTGGTATGTACATCCCACCACAGCCATTGAGGTAGAAAGCGATGGTGCGCTTACTCTCAATTTAACGGCTTTTTCCTTGGGTGCATATAATGAAACTGACGTATTACAGGATTTAAGGTTTACTTGCGCTTATATTTATGCCGACTTTGATGGTAATAAAACTTTTGAGGTTTCAAAACCTAGAATAGGCAATGCGCCCCCCACCCACTACAAAGGTGGTAATATGGATGTTATGAATATTAGTACACAATTTTCGATCCCGGTAGTTACATCCGAAGTAACAGGACGCATACGTGTAGTATATGATAACGCTTGGCATACTTTTGATAGTGGCACATGGATTATCAAAGAAGGTCTAGTTTATGATTTTGATGTAAAAATCAAGCCTAAAGGAAGTTCCGGTATTAATAATATCGGCGAAGATTTAATAAAAATCATCCCCGGAAGTAAAAAATTAAGTGTTTCTGCACCCGTAAACAGCACTTGTGCTATCTATACCTTAAGTGGCGCGCTCGTGGCAAGTACACAACTACAAAACAGCGTTAAAGATTTTGAGCTATCACAAGGTTTATATATTGTAAAAATAGCCAATCAATACGGTAATTTTGCTAAAAAAGCAATGGTGAAGAATTAATACGATTTACCTCTTCATCCAATAGTATTAAAAAAGTAGTTGCGGGATATTATCCTGCAACTACTTTTTTATGAGAGTGCGCCTTTGCTGTTTGAGAAATTTTAATTCAATTTGAGAAATATGCATTTTTATCTCCTCCTCAGGTTGGGCAAAATAGGAATCAATTGTTACATCTTAACAACAAAATATAATTTATGACAGAATTGAGAGAAATAAAAGACTTAGCCATTCAATATTTTGAAGGAAAAATTTCTCCGGAAAACGAAACAAACTTATTTGAATATATCAAACAAAACTCGGATAATCGTTCTTTATTCAAATCGTGGGAAAAGGAATGGATGTTATCCGGAAAAGAAGAACCTTATATTAATAAAGAGTGGGAACATTTATACCGAAAGATAGTCGTTCAGGAAGCGGTAAAACCAACTTTTGCTATCCGTAAAACCAATCTTTGGTCACGGATAGCAACGGTTGCCGCTGTTATGGCACTGTTAGTATCCGTTTCATTATTCGCTACATATCTATTATCCAATGCTACAGTTAATTACGCTACAGTGGAAACGCCCAAGGGAGAAAAAAGCAAAGTAACCTTATCGGACGGTACGGTGGTGTGGTTAAATTCCGGTTCTAAACTTACTTACGCCGATAATTACAGAGGTTCAAAGTTCAAAGTAAAATTAGAAGGGGAAGGATACTTTGAAGTAGCCAAACAAAAAAACAAAAAATTTATAGTTCAAACTGATGTGTATGACATTGAAGTAAAAGGAACAAAATTTAACGTAATGGCTTACAAAGATGAAAAGGTGATAACTACTACGCTTTTAGAAGGGAAAATAGATCTTTTGCATAACAATAAACGAGTAGAGATAGCCCCCGGGGAAGAGGTAAAGTACAATGTGCAAACAGGCACATTAAGCAAATCCATCGCCGAAGACGCTTCCGCCGCCAGCATATGGACACAAAATCGTTTCTTGTATGAAAACATTACGTTGCGTGAACTCGCCTCTAAACTTTCCCGCCAATACGGAGTAAATATACGCATAGAAGCGCCGCAATTTGCAGAGAAACGCCTTAATCTATCATTAAGAAACGATGAAACCGTAAATGACGTGATGAAAGCCATAGAAATAATAATGCAGGTCAAAGTGGAACAAGATGGGTTTAATTACTACATAAAAGAGAAATAATTATTAGTCAAAACAATTAAAAATACCTATGAACAAACGAAAAGTAATCTTACTGTTGCTCTTTATTGCTTTCAATATAGGAACAACGGGTCTATTTGCTCAAAAAGTGAGCAAAACATTTAAACAAGAACCTCTTAAAGCTGTACTCAAAGAGGTGGAAAAACAAACCGGCTATTCTATTATTTACAAAACAGATGAGGTAAATGAAAAGCAAGCCATCACATCTTCATTTAACGAAGCTTCTGTAAGTGAAGTATTAAACAAAGTACTTGATGATAATCTTACGTTTTCCATTGAAAATAAAATGATTGTTATCTACCAAAAAGGTAAAAGCATTCCGCAGCAGTCTACCAACCCAAACGTAAAATCCGGAAAAGAGATTTCCGGTACAGTTACGGATGATAAAGGCGAGCCAATCATTGGCGCATCAGTCAAAGTGAAGGGAACTACTAACGGAATGACTACTAATTTTAATGGCGCGTTTACATTAAAAAATGTTCCTGAAAATGCAAATATAGAAATAACCTATATCGGCATGCAACCCCAGAGCTTATCTGTAGCAGGAAAATCATCCTTTAACATTACTATGAAAGACGATGCTCGTCAATTAGAAGAAGTAGTAATAACAGCTATGGGGATAGAGCGTAAAGCGAAATCATTGACCTACGCTACGCAAAAAATGAACAATGAAGATTTAATGCGCGTTCAAGACGCCAATTTTATCAATTCTTTGCAAGGGAAAGCGGCAGGCTTAACAATTACCCCTAACGCCGGTGGTGCAGGCGGCTCTTCTAAAATTTTATTACGCGGAAATAAATCCATTATGGGTAATAACACCCCACTGATAGTGGTAGATGGTATTCCTATGAGTAATCCCATTCAAAATCAACAAGGAATAGGTGGCGGTTCTTCTATGGGCTATGGATTTAATACCGAGGGGTCTGATGCATTATCATCCATCAATCCAGACGATATAGAAAACATTAATATTTTAAAAGGCGCTAATGCGGCTGCTTTGTATGGTAGTGCCGCTGCCAACGGCGTATTAATGATTACTACTAAAAAAGGGAAAGAAGGATCATTATCTATCAATTTTTCTACCAATGCAACCGTAGAAACTCCACTCTTATTACCTAAATTTCAAGATACTTACGGTGGAAACGTTAATACAGTTACCGGACAAATGGAAGCGAATAGTTGGGGAAAAATAATAGATGGCAAATATCAAAGAATGTCAAGTATGACTCCGGAAGAGATGAAAGTCCCCGGGCTCCATCTTAGACAAAATGCCGAAAATGATGCCCGAAATTTCTTCAAACCGGGTACAACTTTTAATAATTCAATTTCATTAAGTGGTGGCACAGGAAAAATGCGCACCTATTTTTCATACGGTAACACAACCGCTAACGGAATGATAGAAAATAACACCTTTTACCGCCATTCTATCTCATTTCGTCAAGGCTATCAATTCTTCAAAGACATTCTAAACTTGGATGTTGCACTTAATTATATCAATCAAAGAGCCAAAAACAGACCTGGTGGTGGTACTAACCAAAATCCTCTTTATCATTTATATATGACCCCACGTAATGCAGACATGGGCTATTATCGTGATAATTATAAAATTAATGATGGAAAATGGTTGTCATATCCTACAAAACACTTAGTAGAGATTACCAATCCTGATACAGGCGAAAAGACAGGAACTTACAAGTGGGTATATGACCAAGTAGAACTCACGGGTCCTAAACAAAACTGGTTATTCACGGCTGCCGATCAAAATAATCCTTATTGGTTAACGAATATGGTAAACCGTTATGATTTATCTGACAGAGTTTACGGATATGTTTCTGCCAACGTAAAAATAACCAAAGATCTTTCCATACAAGGACGATACAGCATGGATAGAGCCAAAAATGAAAAAAGAGATGAAATTTCAGCTACTACACAGTTCCCAACAGCTATGATAGATAGAGGCATTTATCGTCAATGGATTACTAACACCAATGAGTTTTATTTTGATTGGATGCTAAATTATAATAAGCAAGTCAAAGACTTTAGCATTTCAGCAAGCCTTGGGCAAACAGCACATAAGATTACGGGTAATACACAAGGAATGAGCGAAGAGGCTACAGCCTATGACTACTCTAACCTGTTAGTACCTAAAGCCGTAAACATATTTGAATTTGGCGCAGGTTCAGGCGGAAGTAGAACTTACCATCGCACTATTAATTGGGATGAGTCTTTATTTTTTACAGGACAAGTTGGTTACAAGGACGCTTTATATCTGGAAGGAAGCTATCGACAAGATTGGTACAGAGCGTTTAAGCAGTTTGCATACAGAGGCACCCCTGATAATTACGGTTATTTTTCCCTTGGTGCTAATGCGTTAGTACACGGCTTAGTAAAATTACCGGATTTTATTACTTATTTAAAATTAAGAACATCGTATAGTGTTGTGGGTAACTCTATTCCGAATTCAGTATTTACACAAATATCTTCAAACCTAAATACAGGCGCTACAGGTACTTCTTCATATTCTTATTTTGATGACCCTGTACCGGAAAAACTGAAATCTTTTGAAAGTGGTTTTGATGTCTCTTTTTTCAAAAACTCACTAAATTGGGATATGACTTTCTATAATACTTTATTAACTCGAAATTATCTGGATATAAGTAATGGCGCGGGAAAAGTGAAACCCGTAAACACCGGGATTATTCGTAACAGAGGTGTGGAAACAACACTGTCCTATGCTATGAACATAGCTCGGAATATGGTTTGGAAAACAGGTGTTAACTTTTCTTACAATAGTAATAAAATCTTAGAAACGTATAAAGATAAAAATGGTAATGAAGCCTTAATTACCCAAGGTATAGGTTTCGGTGGAAAATTCTATTTAAAATACACCGAGGGTGGAAAATATGGTGACTTATACGCGACTGACTTTATGAGAGATGCGAATGGTAAAATTATACTTACAGGTGATGGAAGACCTCGTGTGGCCACTTCTAACGCACCTGTGGGAAACATGAACGCACCTGTAAGACTAGGTTGGAACAACAATTTTACCTATAAAAACTTCTCGCTTTATTTCTTAATTGATGGAAAGATTGGTGGTAAAGTAGTGTCATTTACCGAAGCATTCTTAGACAGATTAGGACAGTCAGAACGTACCGGACAAGCTCGTATTGCAGCAGAAAATGATAATACTCTTGTTTATATTGACGATGAAGGTGATTCTTATCCCGCACTTCGTATGCCTGACGGACAATTAGCACCTATCAGAAAATACTATGAGGGTATTGGTGGTGACATGGTAGCAACACAATATGTGTATAATGCCACTAATTTCAGATTAAGAGAAATTTCATTAGGTTACACATTCCGTAATCTTTTTGGTCCTACCAAAAATCTTTCAATATCAGCTATAGGACGTAACTTAGCGTTCTTATACAATAAAGCCCCCATGGATCCGGACACCTCACTTTCTACACAAAACGGATTAGGCGGATTCGATATTTTCAATATGCCAACAACTCGCTCATTTGGATTATCGGCCACCGTAAACTTTTAATTTTAATAAAAAACAAAAACATGAAAAAAAGATTTTTATATATCACCACGGTACTCATATCACTAAGTATCGGACTCAACTCTTGCTTCTTCAAGGACGACATTGGAGAAGAATTTACCAAAGGACAAGCAATGGGTGAAACAGAAATCACACACGGAAACGTAGATAAATTAGATTTCAAGAAAAAATTGACCCAAGCCGGTGTAAATACTGCTTTAGCAAAATTAGAAGAAACCAAATCATTAGGATTATTATTACAGACACAGTATAATATGCGTGGCGGAAAAGGCAATGAATTACCTGGTCCACATGCTTACCAATTTCAATTCAGCCTGGTAACGGACAATTATGCCGGATACATGTGTTTGCCACAAAACTTTGCCGGACGTATGCCCTCTACTTATTACGACAGTCGCGACTTTAACGGAGGACCTATGGGATCTTTTTTACAGGTAAAAAACACCATTGTCCCACTGCTAAATCATCCTCAAGTAGATTCTATCCCAGAAATTAAAGCTATAGGCCTATTGATGTACGACTATTCAGCACAAGAAGTTACCGACATTTACGGACCAATGCCTTATGAAGATTACAAAGTAAATAAACAAAACCACCCTTACACATATAATAAGGTAGAAGACATATATAAAAAAATAGTATCAAACATAGACACTATCGTAGCTTGTTTAGATTACTATAAAAACCGTCCCGACTGGTATAAATCTAAAATCCAAGAAATACTGGATATGTATGACCGTGTTTCAGATGAAAAAAAAGACTTAGAGCATTGGAAGAAATTTGCAAATTCATTGAAGTTGAGGATGGCATTACACGTAGTAAAAGCGGATCCGGATAATGCTAAAAAATGGGCTGAAGAAGCTGTAGCCTCTGGTGTAATAGAAGAAACAAAAGAACAATTCATGTTAAGTCCGGCTGTGATTGGATTCTCACATCCACTGGCCACCATCGCCAATTTATGGAACGATACACGCCTAAACGCTTCTTTAGAAAGCATTATGAAAAGTTATAATCACCCTTTTTTAGAATTCACTTTTGATAAAAACTCTAATAACATTATTAACAAGAAAGACCCTAAAAAAGTACTTGCAAGCAATACAAAAGTAATAGGTTTACGCACGGGAATAAGAATGTTAGAAGGTCAAAATTATGATGTGAATTTCAGAACGGCTTATTCTACTATCAATCAAACAGCTATATCACAAAGTCCTTTATTCCTGATGAAACTCTCAGAAGTATATTTTCTAAGAGCTGAAGGCGCTCTAAGAGGATGGAATATGAAAGGCGCTGCTGAAAGCTTATATAATAAAGGAATAGAATTAGCCTTTAAAAGTGCAAATATGGTAATATTTGATGAGAATTGGAATGAAGTGCGTTTCGAAGACATATACGCCAAATTCTTACCTACCTATATGGCTATGGAGAAAGCGATTGATTATACATATGAAGATCCATACAATGAAAGATACACCACGCCTAGCCTTACAAAAGTAGGTGTAAAATGGAACAACAGTGATAATGATGAGGTAAAATTAGAAAAAATTATTACCCAAAAGTACATTGCGGGATTCCCATATTCTTTTGAAGCATGGGTGGACATCCGTCGGACAGGTTATCCTAAAATATTCCCTGTTTTACATGACGATGGTGATGGTACTATAACACCCGGCGATATTATCCGCCGAATTCCGTTCCCGGGAAAAGAAAACTCACCGGCTATTCAAGCAGATATATCAGCCACTGCACTAGAAGCACTAAACGGACCAGATAAACAAGGCACACGCTTATGGTGGGATGTCCAAAAAGCAAACTTTTAATAAAATATAAAAACCGACATACTTTCTCAAAAGAAGGGAAAGTATGTCGGATAATAAATTAAAAATCTATTTTATCACATGAAAAAAAACTATTTATTACTCTTAGTTGCGAGTTTTTTAATAACTATCGCAAGCTTTTCTTTGAAAGCGCAAACATCCTCTACTGCTTCCAGAGATATTTACAACTGGACACCATTTGAAGATGTGAAAATGGTAAATCTTTTCTATCAAGCACTTCAAAACGGAAGAAACTATCCTACCGAAGCTGAATTCCGTAACACATTCGGATTCGATATTGAATTTGCCCGCTCACACGTACGCCCACGCAGCGTAATGTATAATCAAAACAAACAAGTGGACAAAACTATTAACCCAATGCGTAAACTTTGGATGAACGTACCCGGTGGAATAGGTAAGGGCAACGGTGGTTATCCATCTTCATTATTTAATAATGACGTGTACAGCATGTGGCAATACACCAATCTTTTTGGTTCATGGAATCACGGTATTTTTCAAGCACCCGGCTCTTGGGCGGACGCTGCTCATAAACACGGCACAGACATTTTCAGCGGTATCAAGTTTTTTGAAAGCTGGACACCGGGAAGTGGTGACGGTAACTACACCAGTTTGATAGCAAGTAAAGAAAACGGCAAATATAAATACGCCGAAGCTTTTATTAACTGCTTGATGTATTTAGGGTTAGACGGTATTAATTACAATTGGGAAGATGGAAGTTATTCAAATTCGGATGTGATAGCTTTTCACAAAGAACTTTTCCGCATCGCCAAAGAGAAAGGGTTTGAAAACTTTCATATCGGACTTTATACACAAACTTCGGGATTAACTTCTTCGAACGCGGGATCGCTTTATTATGGACACACACCTTCAGAAAAAACTCTGGATCTGATGTTGAACTATGCTTCAAGTGACTTTGCTTGGCGTAGTTCAGCTACCTCGGTAGCCACCGCTAAATCCGTAGGTCAAGCAAACGGAGTTTATCAAGGCGTATGGATAGTAAGTATGAATCGCTCTTGGCAGCAAATGAATTTACCTCAAAATAAAGAAATGAATCTTTGTCTTTGGGGGGAACACGGACAAAGCCGTTTTATGAGCTACAATGCAGGAGCAGACGCTTTCAATATCCAAGAAAACTACCAAAAACTGTTAGAACGCGGATTCTCAGGCGGTAATCGTAATCCGGCTAATAGACCTTTCCTGTCTAACACCGGTAACAACTGGGAACAAGAAGGCATTAATGAACCTCTATCCACTTTTGGCGGATTGGCTACGTTTATAGCGGAACGCCCCACCGTACAAGGAAAATTGCCTTTTTGGACTAACTTCCAATTAGGCAACGGAGAACGTTATAACTACAAAGGTAAAAAAACATTCGGCAACTGGTACAATATGGGCGCGCAAGACTACCAGCCCACTTATCGCTGGTTAGTATATAATGCAAATACTACTAATGTTTCTAATGCTATTCAACCCGGATACACACACCGTGACGCTTACACCGGCGGTTCTACCCTGGAACTAAAAGGAACTGCAAACAGTACGGGTACTGACATTGTACTTTACCGTACCGATTTGGAAATCAGCGCCGCTAACCCCAAAGTAGCTATTGCCGTAAAATCATACAAAGAGGGAACTAATGCTACCAACCTATATGTTATCTTGAAAAAGAAAGACAATGACACGTGGGTAGAATTACCGGTAGGAAACACTACCGATAAAACTTGGCAAGAAATTTCATTGCCTATGACCGGTTTTATAACCGGAGATCATATTGAATACATCGGTTTACGCGTAAAAGCTGCTTCCAACGTAGATAATTACAGCATGTACGTAGGTAAACTCGCTCTTACAGATGACCGTGAAGTGAAAGAAGTGTCGAAAGTTGAAAACCTGACTGTAGAAGTAAAACGCGAAACCCAAAAATCTATGGCCGTAAAACTGAATTGGAAAGTAAGCCCCCTTACCCCTTCGGCACGCGCTACAAGTACCGGATTGGTGTATAACGATGAAGCGAACGTAGATCACTTCCAAATCATGTATAAAAATGGTGAAAAAGGACGTGTTTCCGAAGTAGCTCGCACTTCTACATGGTCTAACTACATCGGTGACATTGAATTTAATGATACCCCTAACGTAGAAGAACCTTACATTGGCGTACGCGCAGTTTCCATAGACGGTAAAAGTTATTCACCCGTATCATGGGTAAGAGTACCTCGTGCTGAAGTTAGCCAGTTGCCATCTTATATAAAAGATGTATATTGCACCTCGGAAATTAATCCGGATGCTGAAGGCACCAATATAGCACGAGTTCAACGCTATTTAACAGAAGTAAAAACCACCGGATTAACTGAAAACTTAAATTACACGGCATCTGAACCCGTTGCTGACGGGACACAATATAAAAATGCCACCGATAAATCATTTACCGCAGCGCAAGGTCAAACTTTTAATTTCTTCTTTAAAGCAGCAGACTTTAGTGATGGTATAAAATGGTGTTTTGCAAAAGCCTACATTGACTGGGACAAAAACGGGGAATTTGACCCCGCTACCGAAATGGTATTTGACTTAGGTACAGCAAGAAAAGGAACTCCGGAGTTTCAATCCCCGGGTGTAACTAAAGAATTTACCGTACCGGCTAATGCTAATCCCGGACAAACGCGCATGCGTATTGTATTCTCTGACGCGTGGTTTACACACCCCGGTCCTTGCGGACTTACTGCCAAAGGATTCAGTATTGACTTCACGGTAAATATTACAGGTACTAATCCACCGTTAATCGCCGTAGATAAACATGACCAAGGTATTGCTGATGAACCGGATGGAATCTCAGGTACAGGTTCAGAAACAGACATACATACACCCGTGCACAATCAAGGGGAAGTATCTCGTTTCTATCCTAATCCGGTAACTGATTATGTGCGTTTTGACAATACACAAGAAGTTTGGATTTACAATTTAGAAGGAAAACTTGTCTTCACACAAAAAGGTGGTTTGGACAATGTTAATCTAAATATGTTGAATCAAGGCACATACGTTGTTAAAATGTTAAATAATAGCGTGATACGCAACGCCAAGTTACAGAAGAAATAGTTTCTTTGCAAACTTAAACAATAGATTTTTTGCGCCTGAAACTTTCAGGTGCAAAAAATCATCTTTAAATATCAAGACAATCAATTAACTACAAAACAAACACTGTTTTGATAAATAATATTCTAAAAACACAAACGCTTATGAAATTCTTTCACTTCAAGAAAGTCTTTATGGCTTCGTTGGTGGTGTTTTCCGGCTTCTTGTTTGCACAAGAACCTACTCACCCACAGTATGTAAAACAAAAAGGCGTCGGCGAGTCATTCCCTTCGCTTTATAATAATTGGCAGGCAGGACAGCCCTACTCTGCATTGCAAGCAGATGATGAAGAATTTTTCATCTCACGCGTAAAACCTAAGGCACGCTTTAATAACACCCAAACGCAAGTAAACACCGCTATGGATCCGGCACGCCGATTCCTCTTTTGGTGTCCGGCAGGTCAAAACGGTAGCGGCGATAATCACTGGAATGCGCTTCCCACCTATCTTTATGATTCTGAGGCATTCAATATGTGGAGCTATGTGGATCATTTTGGTAACTGGACTGCAGAACTTATCCGTATGCCCGGCGCTTTTGCCGATATCTGCCATAAAAACGGTGTAACCACCTCAGTAGTATCGGCTATTCCATGGGCAGCTAATATCACAGGTACCGATGATTCTGGCGGAAAAGACTTGCAAGCGCTTATTAACGGCGGTGGCGATAAATTACTCAAATTCTTACGCTACTACGGCGTAGATGGTATAGGATTTAATTCTGAGTTTAATTTTAGCACCTCTACTATGACAAATAGTTTCCGAAACTTACTGAAAGATGCAGCTTCAAAACGTAACACAGCTAACTGGCCTACATATAGCGCCGTTTGGTACAATTTGATGACTACTTCCGGAAGAGTAGCTAGTGGAACTGACGGTTCCGGCGGATATTTAGGGAATGGCACGAGTGGTTGGTTTCATTCCGGAAGCGAAGTTACAAATCACTTTTTTTTGAACTATCCGTGGTACCAAGGATACCCTTCTAACGCCACTACTTATCTTACCAACTCTGAAAATACAGCTAATAGTTTCAGCCGTTCTACTTACGATGTATATGCCGGTATCAATATGCAGGGCGCAAACCAAGTGTGGTTGCAACAATTAGTCAATTCTAAAATATCTATGGGCGTATGGGGTGCGCATAATATGAATATGTTATTTGAAAGACGTAACACCAATGGCGCTGCACCGGAAATACAGCAAACTACCTATATGACCAGCAGTGAACAATTTTTTACTGGTGGCACACAAAATCCGGTAAATGCGCCTGCCGTCTCGCCAAAGTTTGGTGCCTCGCCGGAGTTTTGTGGTATCTCTAAACTTGTAACCGCACGCAGTAGTTTACAAGGTAACATCGGTACAGAACCATTTGTTACTTATTTTAATTTAGGTAACGGCAAGTTCTTTAATTTTCAAGGTCAAACCACTTTCCCGAAAGAATGGTACAACATTGGCATGCAAGATTACCTACCCACATGGCGTTGGTGGATTACCAATACATTTATGGGAAGAGAAGCAGCAAATGTTCCCACAGGAATAAAAGCCACCTTTACTTGGAATGACGCTTGGTTCGGCGGCTCTTCCTTGCAAATAACAGGGACACTTTCCGGCGATGCTTTTTTGCATTTATTTAAAACAAAGTACGCACTTCAAAATGGTGACAAACTGAAAATACGCTATAAAATACTAAGTGGCGACGCCCAAATAAATTGGGCATGTTCAGCAGAGGGTACTGAAAGTACGCCTGTAATTGCCTCTATTATGGAAAAAGGTGCTGGCTCGAGTAATCTTAATAAATGGCTGGAAAAAGAAATTATCATCGGAAACGGTATCAATAATTTAAATCTTGACAGTAAGACACTGGCAATGATGGCACTAAAAATTACTGATGCCACAGACCTTAAAGTACTCGTGGGCGAAGTTTCACTAACTCGTACTCCCGCAGTTACCCCCGCCGCCCCTATCATCAAAAAAACGGTTTCATTGGCTTACAGCCATAAAGGCGCCGATTTCAAAATCATTTACAAAATGGCTGGTGGCACAGGAAATATAGCAGACCCCGTGTATAACTCGGATGTGAATACCTGGTACTATAAGATTTATTCACAACAAGAAAACGAGCAACCCATACTCTGCACTACCACCACTTCTTGGGCAGCTTATGTAGTAGGCGCCCCTATCAATACAAGCGGTACACAACGCGTACGTTACGGTGTGTCAGCCGTATCGCTGGACGGAAATACGGAATCAGGCATCACTTGGTCCGCTTATACCGATTTACCGGCAGTTACCATTGATGAAACCATTTTAATAGACAAACCGGTAATCAAAGCCAATGAAAACTTTACGGTAAAATACGCGGATCCGTTTCACACAGAAGCTACCAAGTGGGAAATTCTCAGTCAAACTGACGGACAAGTAAAAGCACAACAAAGTGGGGGTACTGGCATTACCACCCAATTAGCCGATGTAGGTATTTATGATGTAAAAGTTACTTACAATAGTAATGAAAAAGTAATGAAAGGGTTAGTGCAAATTTCAGGACCTGAAGTAGGGGCGCTGCCTCAAATTTACTCGCTTAAAGCCAATGACAGTGAAACTACTATTGAAGTAGAGAAACTAACCAACGTAAACTATACCTATACTGGGCGAAATGCAGACGGATACGTATCACGCGGGCTTCGTTTGCCGGAACAACCTTTCCGTATTCCTGTAAATTTATTGGGATTAACGGATAAATCTACCTCATTCTCACTCAGTTTCTGGTTCCGTTCAGAACCAATACCTCCCGGCGTAAGCACTCAAATGCTGAATATCCGTGATGTAAACGCGGGATGGCCCGCAAACAACTGGGGATTTGTATGGAATAACATCAATCCAGATGGTACACTACTGTTTAACGTAAAAAATAGCATTACAGGAAGCGGACACGGAACCGAAGATGGTACTATCGTAATAGCTGATCCAACCTTCAAATTTGAAGCCAACGTATGGACACATTTAGCTTACGTATTTGCTTGGAGTGGCGGCAGTTTAGAAATAAAACTGTATGTGAACGGTAAGCTATTAGCTACAGTTCCCTCTTCGAGTGCCATCTATGCCCTAAATACGACTAAAAACAGTTTAATGATAGGCGGTACAGCTGCTGGAAGAGGAGGATTAAACGGTGTGATAGATGAAGTACAATTTTACAAAAAAGCCCTAACAGCAGAGGAAGTTAAAAACTCTATGAAACATTTTGAACAAAGTAATCTGCCTGCTGACCTTATCGGATATTTTGATTTTGAATCGGCCCCTAATGATAACGGCACGCTTCAAAGTACGGGTACAGATACAAGTATATGGGGCGAAACCTCAGAGCAACGTCCAAAACCAGGTGGCAAGGAAGGCGAAACCGAGTTTTTCCCGAAAGCCAGCGTATTTGCACCGGGAGCACCGTTTATTTCGGGAACCGTATTCAAAATAGAAACACTTCCCACTTGGAAACTGACAGATGCCACCGTTACCTCCACGAGCGGAAACGGAACAGCCGGAACAGCCAGTGTCAATTACGCTACAAACGGACAATACAGCGCAACGCTTACCCTTACTAACGGATGGGGAAGCGATACTAAAACATTTAACTATGTAATAGTGAAGACGGGAACAAGTTTAAAACAGACTAAAGCAAACATTTTAAGCGTATATCCGAATCCGTTTATAAACGAAGTACACGTACAGTTTGCAGAGGGCGGCGCTTATACCGTAGAGGTAGTAAACATAAACGGGCAAACTCTCTATTCACGTGCGGTAAATGTACAAAGCGGAGAATTTGTAAAAATAGGAGTAAAAGCGCCAAAAGGCAACTATCTAGTATACATAAGAGAAAATGGTAAAGCAGTGCAAGCCGTAAAGATAATTAAAAAATAATTCTATTTTAAATTAGAAATTTTAAAAGAGCTGTTTGCCTACAAAACGGCAACAGCTTTTTTTAATTTCAAACCATTTATTCGCCTACTATAAATCAATATTTTGCTACTCTGTAGTAAAATTTAGGATTTGTCCTCAATTCTACAAACATTTAGCCACTCTGTGGCTGTTTTTTCGACAACACCGCAAGATATTTGTAGCGAAATGCACACAAAGTCAAGAAAATTATCTTCATGAATAACTTTAAAATTCACTAATTAACTCTACTAAACAAAACATTTAATTATCATGAGAAAAAAACTATTATTTTTAGCTCTCGCATTTACATCTATGGTTGTATGGGCACAACGCTCACCACAACATCCTTTAGACATTCTTGAAGGTTCTACAGACATTTACACGATTTTAGACAGTTGGAACCCGGGTACGCCACCACAAGGAACTGACAAGTACGACGACCAATTTTATATTTCGCGCGTACGCCCCTTACCACGCTTGGCAGAAGCAGACGATTATCAAGCGGAAATAGGCGCTGACCCTAAACGTAAAATGTGCCTTTGGGTACCGCTGGATGATCCCAGTACTAAATGGAAATCATTACCGCGTTACTGCTTTGAAGGCGACAACTTCAGCATGTGGTCTTATGTGGACATACACGGTAACTGGACAGCGCCCTGGATGCGCGTAACGGCAGGCATTACCGACGTGGCGCATAAAAACGGAGTTAAAGTAGGCTGTGTACTCAGTATTCCTTGGGCGGCTACGGTTTATGCTAATACTACCAATGAATATGGGAAAATTTTTTACCGGATGTTTATGAAAAACCCATCCGGAAGCGCCACTACCTATAAATACTCTACGAAATTAGTAAAGTTAATGAAGTACTATGGTATTGACGGATTAGGGTGTAACTCTGAATTTACAAGCAGTCCTGATTTTATGAATAATTTAATAGCTTTTATTAAAGAGTGTAAAAGCGAAGCAGCTAAAATAGATTGGAATTGCCAATTGCATTGGTACGACGGTACGAACGATGTGGGACAAATATCTTTTGATCAGGGCTTAGGAACTCATAACGATGATATTTTTGGCAAAAACGGTCCCGTAACCGATATGCTTTTTGCTAATTATAACTGGACGCAAAGTGTCTTATCTTACTCTGAGGCAACGGCGGCAAATATCGGACGAAGTAGCTATGATTATTATGCCGGATTTGATATACAAGGGCGCGCGTACAGAAACAGTAACTGGCAGGCATTAAAAAACAGTAAAATATCCATCGGATTTTGGGGGGCTCACGCTCAAAGTTTAATTCATCAAAGCTCCACCGATGATGGCTCCACAGACATAGCCATTCAAAAGGCATACTTGAAAAAACAACAACTTACTTTTTCCGGTGGAAACGGAAATCCGGCGTTGACGCCGGCAATTCGTAATAATTCTACATTGGCAAATGCGGATTTACAAACTTTCCACGGATTAAGCGCGTTAATGACTGCTAAATCCACCCTTCAACAAATACCTTTTGTTACCCGCTTCAGCCTCGGTAACGGATTATTCTTCAAAAATGAAGGAAAAACCACCTTTAATCATAAATGGCATAACTTAAATACGCAAGACTTTTTACCTACTTGGCGTTGGTGGATTACAGACCAAAATGACCAAGTTACCCAAAGCAGCCTTGCCGGACTGGTTAAAGCCGATTTTACATTTGACGACGCTTGGTTTGGCGGGTCTTGTATGAAACTTTACGGTGCCACTGAGTTTTCACGCGTAAAAATGTTCAAGACTAAATTTACCGTACAACCGAACTATACCTTGTCTGTAACATACAAAGTGTTAAAAGGTACAGATCCTAAGGCTAAAGTATTTGTTGCTAAAAAAGGTGCGTTGACCAATTACTTGGAAATAGCGCTTCCGGCTGCAGATGCTGAAGGAAAATGGAAAACACATACTTTTAACTTGTCTGAACTCGGACTTGCCGCTAATGACGTGGTATCTATGATTGGTATTTCAGTAGCAAATACAACAGCGGATTACAGCATGCTTTTAGGGGAACTCGCCTTACGTAATCCTGCCGATAACTTTAACACAGTAGCTCCTACCATTACGAAAGTGGATATTTTACGCGGACGCTTTAATGCTGTAGACTTTAAAGTATTCTACCAAAGTAAAGCAGAGAGCAACGGTGAAAAAACATACAATGACGAGGTAGGCACCTGGTATTATGAAATCTATTTCAAACAAGAAGGACAAGAACCACAACTGATAACCGCCACTACTTCTTGGGCAGGTTATGTGATTGATGCGCCGCTTGTTCCCGGTGGGGCGCGTAAAGGACAAGTAGGTGTACGTGCCATTGCCCCTGACGGAGTACAAAAATCCGAGATAGTATGGAGTGATATGCAAGACATTGACTACTCACCAGTAGAAGAACCTGTAGCGGACAAACCGGTGATTAAACCCGGAGAAACCTTTACACTTAAATTCCAAGATGTAATGCACAAAGCCGCTAAGTGGGAAATTAAAGACCCGATGACAAACGAGATATTAGCTACTGCCGATAATGCTACGGAAGTTACTACTAAGATAGACAAAATTGGTTTATATGATTTATATACCACTACCGATGGTAAAGTGACACTCACCAGAGGCTTTGTACAAATTACACCGCCGGAAACAGGCGCCGTGCCGGTAATCAACTCGTTTACTTCTGATAAACAAGTAGCCAATACGGGCGAAACGGTGAAATTCACTTATACATCTCGCGATGGTGAAGGAACAGTATCTAAAGCCTTAAGAATAGAAGACCCGCACATGTTTATGATTCCCGGTGAAGCCCAGGTAGGTAAAGTGTACTCTTACGCTGTATGGTTTAAAGTGTTCTCTTATTTGCATGATAAGCAAGGAACTAATCTAATCAGCAAAAACACCATTAAAGACAAATGGCCCCACAATAACTGGGGAGATATTTGGGTTACAATCCGCCCCGAGTGGACAGGAAATAGTCTGCATCCCGCTAACGAAGTATCATTCAATACATTTGGATGGACCGCGCACGATGTACCCAACGAAAACGTGATGACCACCGGATACAGCGTAACACCTGGTGTTTGGAATCACTTAGTGGTAACACAAGACGCTTCAAACAGACAGAAAATTTATTTTAATGGTAAAAAAGTAGCTGAGGCTGTATTCTCATCATCAAGCCGCCGTGAAAACTCCTCTGACTCGCGCATCAATAAATCCGCTGTTGCTAATATCTTCTTTGGTGGTGGCGGCGTATATAAAGCTGGCTTTAACGGCTGGATTGACGAAGTACAAGTTTGGGATAAAGTCCTTACCGATACGGAAGTACAAGAAGCGATGAAAGGTTATGCTGCTGCACCAGAAGGATTACAAGCTTACTACACTTTTGAAGAGGTGAAAGATAACACTTATTTTGAAAACAAAGGAAAAGGTAGCGCCGACTGGAAAGGAAAAGTAGTGAAAATAGTAAACAGTGGTGGTGAAGCTACCTCTACGGCTTCATATCAAGAATCTAATACCGTTACAAACTATGAGCTTGGCTACCCGGGTATTACAGGTACCTTAGAAATAAAAACCACACCCGAATGGATATTAAAAGGCGCTACAATGCCCGCAAATACGAATGCGAAAGAGATAGATGTAACGTACGCCGCCGCCGGAAAATTTGATGCCGCCTTAACACTTACAAATATGTGGAGCAGCGCTACAGAGAGTAAAGTGGAGTATATTCTCATAAACAAAATAAATACAGGACTCTCTAAAGAAAATGAATTAAAGTTAACAGTGTACCCCAATCCGTTTATTGACGAGGTAAATATGAAATTTGCTGAAAGCGGAACCTACACGGTTGAAATCTTAAACGTAAGCGGACAATCTATATATTCCGCACCGGTAAGTGCTAATACCGCTGACTTTGTGAAAGTTAAAGTCAACGCGCCAAGTGGCAACTATATATTACGTGTTTTACAAAACGGTAAAGTAATGAAAGCAATGAAAGTTATCAAAAAATAACTTCCAATAAAAAACTATCTTCAAAGAGGCTGTCTTAAAAGCAAAGACAGCCTCTTTTTTAATTTACAGAATTTGCCCATTTGAAATGTTTCTTCTACTTTTGTGCCGATGAAACAAATCCTCAAATACGGTTTACTGCTCATATCCCTGTTAATTGCGGGAATATGGGTCCATACCAGTCCGCAAGAGGCTTTATTTATACACAAACACATTCCCACAGAGCATTCGGCTGAAAATACTTCCGAGTGCTCATTCAACGCCCCTCAATTTCTTTCTTTAGGCTCTCAAAGCGAGTTAAATCACGTAAATTACACACCCTCTCAAAGCGTAAACCGTGTTACCAATACCCTATCATACGAAATGCGCATTACCCATTCCGTATTGTTAAATCGCTTACTTTATGCACAAAGACAAGTCTGTTATTTGTTCAAATCCTCAGTGAAACAGTTAGATGGTTATTACCTATACTATCTCTGTAAAATGCTGAATTAGCTTTTTCTTTTCCCAACCAAATTTTTCAAGAACCAGTTTATATACTATTGTTAAGCTAAGTCTAAAAGGGTATATTGTTGCCTTGTAAGTATCTAACATTCAATATGATACAATTCGGGACTCAGAACTCAATACTCTTAACTCAACACTATATCCGTGTTCTTGTAATAATCAAATCATTTTTTTTATTCACCACCTATTGCCCAATGCGCGAAAAGATTCGTGTGCTGTGCAGTATTTTTATGTATAAATTATTATGGAAAAGAAAAAATCAATCGAAGAAATATTAGAAAATACCGATAAAAAAATCATCCTCAAACGTAAAAAATCGCCCGTTGCCGGTATTCTAACGTTCATTATCGGTATCGTTTTTTATGTCATTCAAACCTCTTTTAACTGGAACATCAACAGCCCTTACCCCCATTTATTTTTTATATGTGGCGCCATATTTATTCTGGTCGGAGTTGTGATGTATTTTACTCGAAAATCATATTTTGTATCCACACAAACCAATCAAAAACTCATTCCGGCAGAAATTTATTTTGATGCCAATGAGCTTGATAAACTTACAAAAATAGTGGAAAAACGACAGTTTGAGGAATTGAAAAAAATAAATCTATCTCAAAACAATAATCTTAAAATTCGTTTTCTCTCTACTGCTGACGATACGGTTTGTTACTCTCAAATTCAGAAATACATTCCTTTTGAATATTCCAATATTAATGACCCTCTTGAAAACACTCCTAAGGAAGCACAGATACTTAAAGGGTTGATAAAGAACAGAGCGTAGTTCATATCCTGAACGCCATAAAACATGGGCGGAAATGTTTACTTCCGCCCATGTTTTTTAGTCAATAAATTAAAATGTAAAACCATTTTAATTTCTCCGATTAATTCTTTTTTGAGATGCTATTTTAAAAAATGCATTAACGCTGGCTAATGAGCGACCTCGTCCGGCGAGCCGAAAAATCAGAGAAAACGGCGTTAAAAATCGTCCTTGTTTGAGCCTGCACCAAACTTTGCGTATCACTGTCTTTGGGGCGAGTTTGGACGATTTAGCCGTTTGAACGCCAATTTTTAGAGTGAGGCGCGGGCGTAGTCTTGAATTTTTTGCTTACTTTTTGTTTCAAACCTGAGTTCGGTTAATAATTATTATGATTATCCGCAACTTGTCCTGACAGAAAAACGCCAAAGGCGTTGAATGTGAATAACCCCGTATGCAGCGCAGCGTAATGCGGGGTATCAACATCGCTTATACAATTCAACCCCGAAGCGGGTTGAACTCTTTCAGAGTTCTGTTTTTGAGTGTTTTATTTTCCCCGCACTTCGTACGTGGTTATTCAAATTTAATCCCTTCGGGATTAATATAAGATACTTTCCGGTAATCATTAAATTCTAAACAACTAACGCTCTTTTAATAATCGAACTCAGGATTCAAGACAAAAAGTAAGTCCGGGTTTGGGGCGGACAGCCCCAATAAAATTACAAAGGAATTAACGTTTTGTTTTATAGCACCTCAAAAAAAGAATTAACCATTTATCCCTTTCATTTATTAAAACCCTAAAATTCATTATCTTTGTACTCTCAAAATTCGCATTGAAATACTCACACTAAACATCATACCGTTATGATTCTTTTCTTCCAAACCACCAATCAAACTATTTACGCTGTACAAACAGCACAAGCACTTAACAAAGAAGACATTAACAAACTCGTATGGCTCTTCGGCGAAGCCAAACTATTGGACGCTAACATCCTGAGCGGAAAATTTATAGGACCTCGCCGCGAAATGATTACGCCTTGGAGTACCAATGCCGTAGAAATCACCCAAAACATGGGAATTAAAGGAATAGAACGAATTGAAGAATTTATACCAGCCCCCCCACTGCCCCCTAACCCCCTAAATGGGGAACAAGATGAACCCCACAACGTTGCAGGACGTAAAATAGACGATGCTAAACTCCCCCTTCAGGGGGCTGGGGGGCAGGGCGTTGATTACGACCCCATGCTTCAACGCGTCTACACAGAGCTCAATCAAGAAATTTATACCATCCACAAACAACCCGACCCTATTCAATACATTGACGATATTGCCGCTTACAACCAAAAAGAAGGGTTGGCTTTAAGTGAAGATGAAATAGAATATTTAAATGAAATAGCGGTAAAAATAGGCAGAAAACTCACGGATAGCGAAGTGTTCGGATTTTCGCAAGTAAATTCGGAACACTGCCGCCATAAAATTTTTAACGGACAATTTATAATTGATGGCGAAGAAAAAGAACTCTCGCTGTTCAAACTCATCAAAAAAACATCCGAAGAGAACCCTAACGACTTAGTATCGGCTTATAAAGACAATGTGGCGTTTAATCAAGGTCCCGTAATGGAACAGTTCGCCCCAAAATCACAAGACAAACCTGATTTTTTTGAAACAAAACAGATACAATCCGTTATCTCGCTCAAAGCGGAAACACACAACTTTCCTACCACCGTTGAGCCTTTTAATGGCGCGGCAACAGGCACGGGCGGCGAAATTCGCGACCGTCTCGGCGGCGGAAAAGCCAGTTTGCCCATTGCCGGAACTGCGGTGTATATGACGAGCTATCCCGACCTGCCTCCTAACCCCCTGAAGGGGGGATATAGTGTTGCCCCCCAACTCCCTAAAGGGGGAGTGCAAACCGCGTATCCTTCCATGTATTCACGCTTGAAAGAATTGGCTGTAAAACATAGAAACAACCCGACAGAAGCTGAAAATTTCCTTTGGGAAAATCTAAAAGGAAAAAATTTAGATGGATTTAAATTTAGAAGACAACACATTATTGCCGATTGTATCGCCGATTTTGTTTGTTTAAAAAATAATTTAGTTGTGGAAGTAGATGGAAAATATCATAACGCCCCCGAGATAGAAGAATACGATAAACTTCGCACACAATTATTCAATGAATACGGTTTCAAAGTCATAAGATTTACAAACGAAGAAGTGCTTTTGGACATTGAAAACACCCTTAATAAAATAAAGTCTGAATTACGCGCAAATAACACCCCCTTTAGGGGGCAGGGGGGCAGGTCTTGGCTCTATCAAACCCCTTCACAAATTCTTATCAAAGCCTCTAACGGCGCTTCCGATTTTGGAAATAAATTCGGACAACCACTTATCTGTGGATCTGTTTTAACATTTGAACACGAGGAAAACAATAAAACCTACGGTTACGATAAAGTAATTATGCTTGCCGGGGGCGTAGGTTACGCCAATAAACGCGACGCGCTGAAAGGGGAACCCAAAACCGGCGAAAAAGTAGTGGTAATGGGTGGCGACAATTACCGCATAGGTATGGGTGGCGGTGCAGTTTCGTCCGTGGAAACGGGCGAGTATGCTAACGCCATTGAACTGAACGCTGTACAACGCGCCAACCCCGAAATGCAAAAACGCGCCGCCAACGTTATCCGAGCGCTTGCGGAAAGCGATGAAAACCCCATTGTTTCTATTCACGACCACGGCGCGGGCGGACACCTGAATTGCCTCTCGGAATTGGTGGAAACCACCGGCGGGGTGATAGAAATGGACAAACTGCCTGTGGGCGACCCCACATTGAGCGCCAAAGAAATTATAGGCAACGAAAGTCAGGAACGTATGGGTTTCCTTTTGGAAGAAAAAGACATTGAACGCGTAAAACGAATTGCCGAGCGCGAACGTGCGCCCCTGTACGTGGTGGGCGAAACCACAGGCGATATGCAATTGACATTTCTGCCAGCCCTGCCCCCTAACCCCCTGAAGGGGGAACGAACTGCGCCCCACAACGTTACGACAACGTCTGATAGTACCACCAATCCCCCCTTTAGGGGGTTAGGGGGCAGGGAAGCTTGTATTGACCTGCCACTCGGTTATTTGATTGGCAAACCGCCTCGTACCGTTATTACAGACAATTCGGTAGAAGAAAAATTCGCCCCTGTGGAATTTGACGATGAAAAATTACAGGAATATCTGCACAACGTGCTTCAAATGGAATCCGTAGCCTGCAAAGACTGGCTTACAAACAAAGTAGACCGCTCTGTTACGGGAAAAATAGCGCAACAGCAATGCGTGGGCGAGCTGCAACTGCCGCTTGCCAACCTCGGCGTGGTGTCGTTGGACTATCGTGGAAAATCAGGCATTGCCACCTCTATCGGACATGCGCCTCTACCGGCGCTTATCAATCCCGAAGCAGGTTCGGTACTCGCCATTGCCGAAGCGCTGACCAACATTGTGTGGGCGCCGCTAACAAAAGGGCTTGACAGTGTTTCACTTTCAGCTAACTGGATGTGGCCATGCAAAAATCCGGGCGAAGATGCTCGCCTGTACCGCGCGGTGGAAGCGTGTAGCGATTTTGCCTGCGCGCTGGAAATCAATATCCCCACGGGAAAAGACAGCCTTTCAATGACACAAAAATACCCCGACGGTAAAAAAGTGTTCTCGCCCGGAACGGTTATTATTTCTGCCGGCGCGGAAGTGTCTGATGTACGAAACATAGTGAAGCCCGTATTGGTAAACGACCCTGAAACAGCCCTTTACCACATCGATTTTTCGTTCGATACGCAAAAATTGGGCGGTTCTGTATTGGCGCAAACACTTGGAAAATTGGGCGATGAAACACCTACCGTAAAAGACGCGGAATATTTCAAAGCCGCGTTTGAAACCATTCAAGAACTGGTTAGCAAACGCCTTATCCTTGCCGGACACGATATTTCCGAAGGGGGGATGATTACGGCGTTGCTTGAAATGTGCTTTGCCAATACGCAGGGCGGTTTGAAGGTGAATTTGGAACAAATATCGGAATCGTCGTTAGTAAAAATTCTTTTTGCCGAAAATCCGGGCGTGCTTATCCAGGTGAAAGACGAAAAATCGGTAGAAAAAATACTGAAATCCAACGGAATAGGCTTTGCTAAAATTGCTCGTCCCATTGCCGAACGAAGATTGGAAATTCACAAGAAAAAACAAGCTTATTCATTCTCAATCAATGAGCTGCGTGATGTTTGGTATAAAACCTCTTATCTGTTGGATAGTAAGCAAAGCGGCGAAACCAAAGCCGAAGAACGTTTTACGAATTATAAAAATCAGCCGTTGGAATTTAAATTCCCTAACGATTTCAAAGGAAAACTATCACAGTACAACCTGACTGCCGACCGTAAACCAAGTGGCATAAAAGCCGCCATTATCCGCGAAAAAGGAACCAATGGCGAGCGCGAAATGGCTTACTCGCTGTATTTAGCCGGTTTTGATGTAAAAGATGTGATGATGACCGACCTCGCTACCGGACGAGAAACGCTGGAAGATGTGAATATGATTGTGTTCTGTGGCGGTTTTTCAAATTCCGACGTACTTGGCTCTGCCAAAGGCTGGGCGGGTGGTTTTCTTTATAACGAAAAAGCCAAAACCGCGCTCGAAAACTTCTACAAACGCCCGGATACGCTGAGTTTAGGCATTTGTAACGGTTGTCAGTTAATGGTGGAACTTAACCTGATTAACCCCGAACATACGCAACGCGCTAAAATGCTTCATAACGACAGCCACAAATTTGAAAGTAACTTCGTATCGCTTCAAATTCCTGAAAACAAGTCGGTAATGTTCGGTTCTTTGTCGGGTAGCAAGCTCGGCATTTGGGTAGCGCACGGTGAAGGAAAATTCTCACTGCCGATGGGCGAAAATGCTTATAATGTGGTAGCAAAATACAACTATGACGGCTATCCCGCCAACCCTAACGGTTCCGATTTCTCGGTAGCGGGTATTTGCTCTGCCGACGGGCGGCATTTGGCAATGATGCCCCACCTGGAACGAGCCATTTTCCCGTGGCAATGCGCAAACTATCCGGCGGAAAGAATAAATAACGATGAAATTACACCCTGGGTGGAAGCGTTTGTAAATGCGCGGAAGTGGATAGTTGCCCTCTAATCCCATAAAGCGCAATGCTGCTAAGTTCTTCGATAATATTGCCCCAACGGGGCAAAAGAAAATAGCGTAGGGCAACGCCCTACGTTAAGAAGAGAGAGTAATCTCAAGCCCTGAAAGGGCGTAACAATATCGGCTTTCACCCTTTCAGGGCTTGCGGTTGGTGAGAACACCTTTTTTCCCATAGGGCGTTGCCCTATGCTAATAGCCGATACGCTTTCAGCGTATTTTTTTGGTGAGCTTACAGCCATGCCATAAAGAGAAAATAGTTCTTCATTGCAGAAGATTTTTAATAATTGAAACATCTCTTTTTTTAAAAAATGGTTTAAATTTAACTTTCTCACAATATTTATCTGATAATAAGTTACTTGAAAAAAAGATGTCAGAATCGACCATTATCCTTTACAATACCATCGACGGAAAGTCGCAGGTTTCGCTCTACGCCCGCGATGGCAGCGTGTGGCTTAATCAGAAGCAATTGGCGGAACTTTTTGGCACCTCTGTCCCAAATATTAGCATACATATATCTAATATTTTGAATGAAAGCGAGTTAGATGTAAATTCAGTTATTAAGAAGTACTTAACAACTGCCACTGACGGCAAGGAATACAATGTTACGTTTTACTCGTTGGAAATGATTATGGCGGTTGGTTTCCTTGTGCGGGGAATATGCTAAATGGAAGAAAAAGTACGTGAAATTTACGATAAATTCAATAACCGTCGCAAGAAGTTAGACACGCGTAAAGCGGATATGGAAGACATGGAAATATTGGAAGAGTTAAATAAAGAGATAGAAAAACGGGAAAAATAAAACTATGATTCGTCAATGTGCCATATTATTTGGATGTTTAGCCTTGGGTGAGTTAATCGTGTATTTTACGGGGGTAAAATTGCCTTCCAGCATTATAGGTATGCTTTTGCTCACATTATTTTTAAAATTGAAGTGGATAAAATTAGAATGGGTAAAAGGCTTGGCTGATTTTTTGGTAGCCAATCTCGGTTTCTTTTTTGTGCCGCCAGGGGTGGCGCTGATGCTTTATCTTGACCTTATCAAAGCTCAATTTATCCCTATCGTAGTGGCTACGGTAATTAGTACCTTACTCGTCCTTATAGTTACCGGATGGGTACATCAAATCACATCTAAAAAGAGACGATAATGGGATTCTTAAACAACGAAATATTTCTCATTGCTTTAACGTTTGGCTTTTTCTTTTTTGCCAAACTACTGCAAAAGAAAACAGGATTATTGGTACTCAACCCCATATTGATTACCATAGCATTACTTATTTTGTTTTTGAAATTAACGGGCGTGAGTTATGAAACTTACAGTAAAAGCGGGCACTTTATTGACTTTTGGCTTAAACCGGCAGTGGTGGCGCTTGGCATCCCCCTTTATTTACAATTAGAATCCATCAAAAAGCAGCTTATACCTATCCTTCTTTCACAACTTGCAGGATGTTTTGTTGGTGTTATTTCGGTGGTTTTCTTAGCCCGTTTGCTGGGCGCAAGTAAAGACGTAGTCCTTTCACTGGCTTCTAAGTCTGTAACCACGCCCATAGCCATGGAAATTACGCAAACGGTAGGGGGTATTCCTTCACTCACCGCAGCCGTAGTAGTTTGTGTGGGGTTGTTTGGCGCTATTGCGGGTTTTCGCGTGTTGAAAATTTTCCGTATCAAAACGGATACGGCGCAAGGACTTTCTATGGGCGCCGCGGCACACGCCGTAGGCACTGACCGCGCCATGAATGTAAGTCAGCTTCACGGCGCTTATGCAAGTTTGGGCTTGATTCTGAATGGCATTTTTACAGCTATTTTTACGCCAACTATTTTAGGATTTTTCGGTTGGCTATAACCATAATTTCTCATTTCATTTTATAATTTATGAAAAAAACCTCACTTAAAAAATTCCTTTATCTTTCCATTGCCGCGGCGGTAGTTACTATCGGATTGAAATTTTACGCCTATTACCTCACAGGTTCAATGGGGCTTTTTTCCGATGCCTTGGAATCATTCGTTAATTTATTCGCGGCAATTATAGCGCTGATTATGCTGCACATATCCGAGCGTCCTGCCGATGAAAAGCACGCTTTCGGGCATACCAAAGCGGAATATTTTTCCAGCGCTATTGAAGGAGGGCTTATCGTGGTAGCGGCATTCAGCATCATTTGGTCGGCTGTGCCTCGCTTACTTAGCCCACAACCGCTGGAAAATGTAAGCATCGGTTTGCTGATGTCTTTAAGCGCTTCACTCATCAATTTAGGCGTGGCGTGGGTGCTGATAAAAAATGGTAAAAAATTCCATTCGCTCGTATTGGAAGCCGACGGAAAACACCTGATGACCGATGTATTCACTTCCGTAGGGGTTTTGGCAGCTATCGTGCTGGTAAAATTCACCGGATGGCTAATCCTTGACCCGATTATCGCCATAGCGGTGGCGTTAAACATCATTTGGACAGGGTATGTATTGCTAAAACGCTCTGCCAGCGGATTATTAGATGCTGCAATTGCGGACGACGAACAGAAAAAAATCACCGATTACCTGGAAACATTATCATCTAAACAGATTGAATATCACTCACTGATGACGCGCCAAGCCGGGCAGCGAAAATTTATATCCATGCACTTGCTCGTGCCCGGCGCATGGACGGTACAACAAGGACACGACCACTGCGAAGAGGTGGAAAAAAACATTGAATCGATGTTTGATACCCCAGTTACCGTTTCTACCCACTTGGAACCGGTGGAAGATCCTTGTTCTATGAATGATATCGGGATTGAAAGAAAAAAAAATCAATAATCATATCATAAAAGGAAATGATAAGTATCAAATAATTGTGGTAATTTTGCAAAAAACTATCGCATAATAAATGCATAGAACAACTTCTAAATAATTATAAACTTTATTTTTTTTGAAAAGAATTCCCCTTTCAGGGGGTTAGGGGGCAACTATGGCTGAAAATAAATTATTAGATAAACTTGATGGTCTTCAACATAAGTTTGAGGAAATTTCGCTGCTTATTACAGACCCGGCTGTGATAGCCGATATGCAGCGTTACGTAAAGTTGAACAAAGAATACAGCGACCTGGAAAAAATCATCATGGCGCAAAAAGAGTATAAAAACGCCTTGGCAAACATACAGGAAGCCAAAGATATTCTTGCCAATGAAAATGACCCCGAAATGCGCGAAATGGCTCGTGCCGAACTGGAAGCGCTGGAACCTAAAATTCCTGAAATGGAAGAAAACATTAAGTTGCTGCTCATACCCGCTGACCCCGAAGACGCTAAAAACGTAGTGATGGAAATCCGCGGTGGCACGGGTGGCGATGAAGCGGCAATTTTTGCCGGCGATCTTTTCAAAATGTACACCCGCTATTGCGAAAGCAAAGGCTGGCAGGTACAAGTAACCGATTTCAACGAAGGAACTATTGGCGGTTACAAGGAAGTGATTTTTGAAGTAAAAGGTGAAAATGTTTTTGGAACACTGAAATACGAAAGCGGCGTTCATCGCGTACAGCGCGTTCCGGCCACCGAAACGCAAGGGCGTGTACACACATCGGCGGCAACGGTAGCGGTACTTCCCGAAGCGGAAGAGTTTGAGGTAGAAATAAATCCTGCCGACATCGAATTTCACACCTCTCGTTCCGGCGGCGCGGGGGGCCAGAATGTAAACAAAGTAGAAACCAAAGTACAGCTTACACACAGGCCCACGGGAATTGTGGTTGTTTCACAACAAGCCCGCACCCAGCTCGGCAACCGCGAGATAGCGATGGAAATGTTGCGCACTAAAATTTACAACATGGGTTATGAAAAACACTTGGAAGAGATAGCCTCACGCCGAAAAACAATGGTTTCCACCGGCGACCGCAGCGCCAAGATACGTACTTACAACTACCCCCAAGGACGCATCACCGACCACCGCATCAATTATACTATCTATAATCTGTCTAATTTTATGAATGGTGACATACAAGATGTTATCAATCAACTAACCGTTGCCGAAAACGCGGAAAGAATGAAAGAGAGCGAGTTGTAAGAGAATTGTTTTAACTTTCTTCAAAGTCCTAAATGACTTGAAAGATCTTAAAGACTTTAAGATTATGAAAACCAACGAGAAACCCCAAAACGAGAAACCTCTCATCCGCCCGCGCACCAACTACAAGGAGCTTTTTAGCTACCAAAAAGCGGAAGCAATTTACGATATTACGTTTTACTTTTGCCATAAGTATTTGCAGCGGGACGACAGAACTATTGACCAAATGGTGCAGGCGGCTCGGTCAGGTAAGCAAAATATTGTGGAAGGGTGTGCAGCATCTTCTACTTCCAAACAAACGGAACTCTTTCTGGTAAATGTCGCCAAAGCAAGTCTTAAAGAGCTTTTAGTAGATTATGAGGATTATTTACGTACACGAGAATATCGGCAATGGGAAAAAGAATCGGTGGAAATGAATAAAATGCGCGAACTAGGAAAAAAGCACAATGATACGGTATTTTTTATGAGCCTTGTAAAAACCCGTCCACCGGAAACCATTGCTAATATGGCAATTTGTTTGATAAATCAAGTAGATTATTTGCTTTTTAGGCAACTTCAAACTTTGGAGAAAGAATTTCTTGAAAACGGTGGATTAAAAGAACAAATGACAAAAGCAAGAATTGAAAAAAGAAACCAACAAAGTAACACCCTAACAAAATGATCAGACAACAACTTATAGAAAATATTCGTCGTAAAAAATCCTTCCTTTGCGTAGGATTAGACACAGATGTAAACAAAATACCCGAATCGCTTTTTGATACTTCCGATGACGCTATTTTCGAGTTTAACAAACAAATTATTGACGCCACCGCTGACCTTTGCGTAGCCTACAAACCCAATTTGGCGTTTTATGAAAGCCTCGGACTGGAAGGATGGGATGTGTTGGAACGCACGGTGGAATATATCCGCGCCACTTATCCCGACCAATTTATCATTGCCGATGCTAAGCGCGGCGATATTGGTAACACGTCGGCAATGTACGCCCGCACGTTTTTTGGCAATATGGACTTTGATGCCGTAACCGTGGCGCCGTATATGGGTGAAGACAGCGTTACACCATTTTTAACTTACGATAATAAATGGGTCATTTTGTTGGCTTTGACCTCTAACAAAGGCGCTTTTGACTTTCAGTTTATGGAACAAGACGGCGAAAAGCTTTTTGAGCGGGTGCTGAAAACTTCACAAACGTGGGGAACAGACGAAAACCTGATGTATGTGGTGGGCGCTACGAAAGCCGATATGCTGGCGGATATCCGTAAAATTGTTCCAAATCATTTTCTATTGGTTCCGGGTGTGGGGGCGCAAGGCGGCAGTTTGCAGGAAGTGGCAAAATACGGACTTACCGATGAATGCGGACTACTCGTAAACTCTTCTCGCCAAATTATTTACGCCTCTTCCGAAAGTGATTTTGCTCAAAAAGCCCGCGAAGAAGCCATGAAAGTACAACAGGAAATGGAAGAAATATTAAAAGAAAAAGGGTTAATCTAAGAGTCTTCTTTCCTATAATATTTTCGCTATACTCATAGTAAATAATGTTTAACAATTTACAACTTGCTATTCTGGTTTTCATTCATATATTTGTATCAATATTTCATCAAAATGATACTTTATGAAAGGAAATCCAAAATCTATTATTCAGGAAATAACGCCGCTGTCGGACAAAGATTGCTTTTACATCGCTGACCGACACAAGACCGAATTTACCTATCCGCTTCATACGCACACCGAGTTTGAACTGAATTTTATAGAAAATGCGGCGGGCGTAAGGCGTATTATCGGCGATTCGGTAGAAATTATCGGCAACTATGACCTTATTCTTCTTGCCGGCGAACAATTGGAACACGTATGGGAACAGCATCAATGCACTTCAAAAAACATACGCGAAATTACCATACAGTTTTCATCTGACTTATTCAGCAGTAATTTTTTAAATAAAAACCAATTCAGCAGCATCCGTAAAATGCTGGATGAGGCAAAAAAAGGAATTAGCTTCCCTATGGAAGCTATCCTTAAGATTTACGCTACGCTCGATACTTTGGCATTAGAAAAAGAAGGATTCTATGCCGTAATTAAACTTTTAACCATTCTCTACGAGCTATCTCTTTTCAATAATTTCAAAGTTCTATCCAGTTCCGCGTTTGCTAATATTTATGATGGTTCAGACAGCAGAAGAATTTTAAAAACATACGATTATGTTAATACACACTATAAAGAACCCATACGATTGGAGGATTTAGCCGATGAAGTAGGGATGTCATCGGTAGCTTTCAGCCGTTTTTTTAAACTTAGAGCTAATAAAACCATTTCTGATTACATTATTGATATCCGCTTAGGCCACGCCAGCGGCTTATTAGTTGATACCACTCATTCCATTGCAGAAATTTGCTACGAATGCGGTTTTAATAACCTTTCCAACTTTAATCGTATCTTTAAAAAGAAAAAAGACTGTTCACCAAAAGAATTTAGAGAAAACTACCGAAAGAAGAAGTTAATCATTTAACATTCAAGTCAAAATAGTATTACTCTTTGATAAATAATGCAAATTTAAAATCTTCTTTTTGATTTTAATTTGCATTATTGTTTTTTATGAATATGTCATACATAATTACCGCCTTTTCTTTATTCAAATATTTTTTCAATCTTTTTATACACTGCCATGAAAAAACTAATTCTATTTATCATCAGCTGCCTTCTTGTTGTTTCAATAATGGCACAAGAAAACATAGCGGACACATTGATTTATTCGGTAACGATAACGGACAATTGGATATTCTATTCACCTCAAAAAGCACAAATTGAGGTATACGCTAAAAACAACCACGATAAAATTATCAAGGAAAACATCTCACTAAGTGTCTCCACCGATAAAAAAACTTTTCTTTATTCCCTTTCTCAAAATATAAGCGTTCAAAAAAACGATTCCGGGAATATCAATTTTTGTTTCAATCTTCCCGAGCCCGGATTTTACCGCTGCTCCTTAACGAAACGGCAAAATAGCACGACAAAGGACATCAAAAAGTTCAACATTGGCTATGAGCCCGCCGCCATTGTTTCTTTACCTGACGCACAGCCGGATTTGAAAGAGTTTTGGGACAAAGCAAAAGCGGAACTTTCCACGGTAGCACCGGATTATAAACTGACTCCCCTGCCCGCCCAATCATCTAACCAAAGAAAACTATACAAAGTAACAATGAAATCACTCGGTGGAGTAGAAATTTCAGGTTATTACTGTACACCCGCCGTAAAAACGGGAAAATATCCCGCTATTATAACTTATATGGGGTATGGTTCCAAACCTTGGGCGCCCAAACCGGATAGCAATCCTAATTTCGTAGAATTCGTACTTTCGGTACGCGGACAAGCGCTTAATGAACCAACTAATATTTACGGGGACTGGATTACTTACGGCTTGGACAATAAGGAGAAATACTACTATCGCGGAGCGTTTATGGATTTAATCCGCGCCATTGACTTTGTATCATCTCGCGCAGAAGTTGACACTAAAAATATTTTTGCAGAAGGCGGTAGTCAAGGGGGTGCCTTCACGCTGGCAGCCTGTGCGTTGGATAACAGAATAACCGCAGCCGCGCCAACCATACCTTTCCTTTCCGATTATCCGGACTATTTTCTGATTGTTCATTGGCCCGCCGAACCCATTAGAAAAAAACAAGTTGAGTTGGGTGTTTCAGACAAAAAACTCTTTGAAACTCTCTCCTATTTTGATATAAAAAACTTAGCCGGATGGATTCAATGCCCTGTAATTATGTCTGTTGGGCTCCAAGATGAAGTTTGTCCGCCCCACACCAACTTTGCAGGGTTTAACCGCATCACCACACCGAAAGAATACCATATTTTCCCCACATTCGGACATGATGTACCCGCAGAATGGTGGAAATTACGCATGGATTTTTTCGAAAAATACCGTAAAAGATAAAATAGTATTATTATAGGATAAAATAATACTTGAATTACATATAACCATAAGTTACTTTTGTGATTCTAAAAAGAACACAATCAATCTAATTAAAAACGAAAAACATTTTTATGAAGAACATTTTTATGTTATTTATGGCTCTCATTATGAGCCTGTCTGTTATGGCTCAACAGCGAAAAATTACGGGCGTTGTTGCGGACAATAAAGACGGAGCCGCCATAATTGGTGCAAGCGTTAAGGAAAAAGGTACTCAGCGAGGTACAGTTACAGACGCAAAAGGCAATTTTACCTTGAATGTTACTTCTGCAAATTCTATTCTTGAAATCTCAAGTTTGGGGTATAAAATGGCAGAAATAAGTGTAGGAAACCGTGAATTTATTGAGGTCAAACTGATGGAAGATGCCAAAATGCTCGACGAAGTAGTAGCTATTGGGTATGGTGTGGTAAGAAAAAGTGATTTGACCGGTAGTGTATCACAGTTAGATACCAAAGAACTTAAAAAAGTATCTACCGGAGATGCTGTAAGAGCCATGCAAGGAAGAATGGCAGGCGTAAACGTTATTGCTAATTCAGGCAATCCGGGTTCAGGCGCGACTATCCGTATTCGTGGTATAGGTACTATTAATAACTCAGACCCCTTGTATGTGGTAGATGGGATGCAAAGTGGCGATATCAGCCACATTGCCCCAACAGATATTGAAAGTTTGGAAGTACTGAAAGATGCTTCTGCTACAGCTATTTATGGTTCAAGAGGCGCAAACGGCGTGGTATTGATCAAAACCAAATCTGGCTCAAAAAAAGACAAAGCAGAAATCCAATTCAACACCTTTTTTGGAACTTCTCAAATGGTAAAAAAACTGGAGCTGGCAGATGCTACTCAATTTTCACGCGCTTATCGGGAGTTAAACTCTGCAATGTCAGACCCTGACTTTGCAAACAGCTATCCACAAATCCAATTTATACTTGATAGTGAAAAAAACGGGAGTTACCTAAAGGGTACGGATTGGCAAAAGGAAATTACACGCACAGGAATGGCGCAAAGATACAATGTAAATGTGCAAGGCGGCGCTGAAAACTATAATTACAGCCATGGCGCCACCTACTCTAATGAAAAAGGTGTAATAAAAGGTTCAGAAATTCAAAAATTCATGTTTCATTCCAATAACACATACTCTTTAAGAAAAAATGTAAAATTAGGAATAAATATGAATTATGTGTGGTTTACCACACCCAGCAACCAAAATAATGATTATTATAGAGGTGCATTGACGGGAGCTTTACGAAGCGATCCTATTTCAGCGGCTTGGGATTCACACACTAATTTTTTCGGACAAATTTATTATTCCCCCTCGCAAAAAAATCCGGCATTGAGTATCTGGGAAAATGGTTACGCCAATACACGCGACCATCGGTTTATTGTCAATGCCTTTCTTCAAATAGACGACTTGTTTTTTAAAGGACTTTCCTTCCGCGCTCAATACGGCAAAAATTTTATTTTTGACGAATACAAACACTTCAGTCCTAAATATTTTATAACCGCTAACCAAAAAAATGACGAGCAGACATTATATCAAAACAGAACACAAGGAGATTTGTGGAACAACACCAACTATTTTTCATACAACAATAAGGTAGATAAGATGAATATTAACGCCACCTTAGGTATGGAATTACAATCCAGGACTTGGACCGGTATGTTTGCAAAAGGATATGATGTACCTGAGGATGCCGATTTACAGTATCTAAGCACCCGAAAAAACACCGAAAAGTTTGACTTAGGCGGCGGAAAAGGACAAAGCAGATTAATGTCTTACTTTATGCGCAGTAATTTATCTTGGGACAATAAATATCTATTTACAGGTACTCTACGCTATGACGCCTCATCACGTTTTATCAAAAAGAATCGGGGCGACTGGTTCCCTTCCTTATCTCTCGGTTGGAATATCGCCAATGAAAAATTCATGGAACCATTAAAAAACATTTTACCTGTTCTAAAACTAAGAACAGGCTGGGGATTGGTAGGTAATGAAAATAGTGTTACAAATGATTTTGCCTACGTATCAAGTGTTTATGGCGGATATTATTATGTGTTTAACGGAACACCTGTAACCGGTAGCGTACAGCAACAATTAGCTAACGAAGAGTTAAAGTGGGAAAAAGCGGAGCAATATAACTTTGGGATTGATTACGGATTCTTTAACAATAAATTATATGGTAATATCGATTTCTTTATACGTAACACCAAGGATATGATTTTAAGTGCGCCTATTCCCTATTACGTAGGTAAACAACGCCCTGTGGTAAACGCCGGCACTATGCAAAATAGAGGAATTGAGTTCTCTATAAATTACAAAAACAGAGTGGGTGAGTTCAATTATGAAGCTAACTTCAACACTACTTGGATTAAAAACCGGATAACTTATTTAGCCGGTGATCCATTGCTTAGCGGGTCAGTAGGACGTATGGGAAATACTACCAAAACAGAAGTAGGAAAGGAAATAGCCGCTTTTTATGGCTATAAAACCGATGGCATCTTCAAGAACCAATCGGACTTAGAGGCTTATATCACAAAAGATGGAGTTCAAATAGTAGGACCGGGAGGCGCACGCCCTGTATTAGGCGATGTAAGATTTCTTGACTTAAATGGAGACGGAAAAATTACCGATGATGATAAAACTTATTTAGGAAGCGCCAGCCCTGTATTAACGGGGGGATTTAATCTTAATTTAGGGTATAAGAATATTGACTTTACTACATTTATGAATTATTCGTTAGGTAATGAAATTATCAACGGAATGTACCAAACATTGTATAGTACCGATATGATGGAAACCAATATCAGTCGTGATATGGCTCTTAATCATTGGAACTCATCTAATCCCAACAGTAATTTGCCACGTTTAAGTAAAACAGACTCTAACCTAAACGGTACCAGCTTTAGCGATAGGATGGTAGAAAACGGCTCTTACCTCCGTATCAAACAAATACAATTAGGATACACGCTTCCTTCAAGCATTACAACGAAAGTGAAAATTAAAACCTTGCGTTTATATGCAGCCATAGACAACCTTTATACATTTACCAAATACAGCGGTCTGGATCCGGAATTGTTTGGCTTATATGGTAATCCGCTTCATTACGGTGTGGATATGGTCAACTATCCTCAGCCCCGTATCTACTCATTTGGACTTAATATAACTTTATAAAATCTGTAAGACATGAAAAAAACAATCTATTATATTGCCTCATTATCATTGTTTTTGTCAATGATTGCCTGTTCGGATTTTCTTGATTTAAAACCTCAAGGAGTTGAAAACAGCGGCAACTACTTCAAAACAAAAGAAAATGCTATTTATGCCGTAAATGGCGCTTACGATATTCTTCAGTTAGATGAAGGCGCCGGACCGGATGGTCAATGGCTGTCACACCATCACGAATTCTTTTTGGGAGATATGGTTTCTGACGATGCTGAAAAAGGAAGTAACGATGGCGACTATACATTATTACTGAAAATGATAGGCGGCAACTCTACTTCCAGTGATGCTATAGGATATCCTTTTTGGATTCACGGTTTTTGGGGAGTCGCCAGAGCCAATTTTGTAATTGAAGGACTACAGGATATAACTTGGGACACTGCGTTACGCAACAGATTAATGGGCGAAGCATTGTTTTTAAGAGCATACCACAACTGGTACTTAGTACGTATGTTTGGTCCTATACCTTTATTAAATGCTTCGGTAAAACCATCGGAATTCGGGAAAATATCACGCACTTCTACCAATGAAGTCTATGCTCAGATAGCCAACGACCTGCAAAAAGCCATCGAACTTTTACCGGAAAGAAGCCAATATGCTGCCGCAGACTTGGGTAGAGCCACCAAAGGCGCGGCACGTGGACTATTAGCAAGAGTATATATGTACCAAATTGGCACAGATCCCGATAATAAAACCGTAAATTGGCAAAATGTATATGATGTAACCAATGATATTATAGTTTCCGGCGAATATAAGTTATTGAGCAATTATGCGCAATTGTTAGAAACTGAAACCAAAAATTCCATTGAATCTTTATTTGAAATTCAGTTCGGAACAGGTTCTACCGATTTAGCGCCACAATCCATCGGAACTAATTTTTATCAGTTCCAAAGTAACCGTAAAGATGATTCCGGATGGGGATTTAATAATCCTACCACAGATTTGGTAAATGAATTTGAAAATGGTGACCCGCGCTTATCTTGCACCGTATATGGACCAAATTACAACAACGGAATACTCTATGGCGAGAAAAAGAAATACGACCGCAATGAACAAGGTTCAGAATGGCTAAACCGTAAAGCCGCATTGCCTGTAAAACCCGTATTAGGCAAAGCAGCTGACCGAAATATTAAAATTATACGTTATTCAGACGTGCTTCTAATGAACGCGGAAGCCGCTTTTCATCTCAATAAAGAAGGAGAAGCCCGAGACAAAGTAAATATGGTACGTCAACGTGCCCGCAACAGTACTTACTGCATGGGATATGCGCAAGGTAAAATGGATTATAGCGCCGCTCCTACCAGTACCACAGGATTATTACCGGATGTTTCTTCAAGTGTTACCGGACAAAACCTGCTAAACGCCATTTGGCATGAACGCCGGGTAGAATTGGCGATGGAACAACTTCGGTATTATGATCTTGCTCGGACGGGACGCCTTTTAGACGCTATGGAACAAGAAAAAGAAATTAAACGTAGAGCGGGAGGCATCTATGCCAATTCATACAGACCGGCGGTGAATAGTTTTTTTGTAGGAATAAGAGAACATATGTCTGCAAGATGCTTGAATGGACCGGACGGACACAAAGTATATGTATTTCCCATCCCCCCTACAGAAGTAGAAGCGTATGGACTGAAACAAAATCCTGGTTATTAATTTATCATTATAACAACATACAAATATGAAAAATAAAACTTTAAATACCATTCTATTTATTGTATCTATTTTACTCTGGAACGGATGTGCTGAAACCGAATACTCTAAGGATTATGACATCAATTTTCCGGTAGCGAAAGCGTTAAATATATCCACCAATAAACCCTTTGTGGATGAAGATGTTACAATCATAGGAGAAAATCTCAATACAGTTACAAACGTAACGGTGGGAACTTATGAATTTAAAATAAAATCTGTCTCGGCAGATGGAAAATCCATGGTTATTACTGTGCCGCGCTCTATTGAACCCGGACAAATAACACTTATGAATAAATACCGTAGATTATTTAATTCAGAGTTAACTGTTACCCCACAATTTTATCCTGCCAAAGTCCTAACTTGGCCTTCAGAGATACAGAAAGGAAAACCCTTTACCCTTAAAGGGGAAAATATGGATTTAATAAAAGAAGTAAAACTAAACGGTAAGGTGGTTTCAATGGTAGGCGCTGCAAGTATTTCTTCTGTAACATACGCCTCTTCAGTCGTGGAGTTGGAAATAGGTCAAGACGTTGTAATAGAAGTTACACCCAAAGCAGGCGAAAAACAAACCTCAGGTCCTATTAAGGTGATTAAACCCCTTAACACGTATATACCTAAGCAAACCATTATGCTTTGGGACTTTGAAACGGCGCCAACTACTTGGGACGGCTGGGGTGGAAGCCCATTCACAGCCGGATTGGTAAATGACGGTTTCTTCGGAAAAGCATATAAGTTAACATCCCCTGCCGGAAACAGTTGGAACGGATGCTACATACGCCTTGTAAATGATAACTCCGGAAAAGGTTTTGATCTTTCCGCATACACTAAGCCACACATCACTTTCTTGGTAAACACTCACGGTAAAAAAGGCTACTTTAATCCCGCCATTACCATAGGTGGAAGCGAATCCGACAAACATTTTACCGGACAAGGCGGTCAATACAGCGATAATTACGTAATCTCAACACAAGGATGGGAATGGCGTTCTTATGACCTCGAAAAAATGGGATGGGCAAACATAAAAAGCAAAATAGATCGTATTTCCTTATGGATACGCGGGGGTAATGTAGGAGAAACTGAACCGTTTGACATTGCCATTGACCAAGTAATGATTACAGACGGTCCATTAAATCCAACACTTATTTGGGATACCGATTCCAAATTAAACGGTTCTGTTACCTATACGCCCAATGGTGGTACAAACCTTACCGGATATCATCAAGGAACCGGATACGCTACTTATAAATATAATGTTACAAACAGTTGGGACTGGATAGGAGATATAGCTACTAACCCGGATGTGAGTCTAAATGCAATATCCTATGCGAATGGAGCATACATTAATTTCTTGGTAAATACCGGACCTTCTAATGGATATTTACAAATTGTATATATTCAAGGCGAAAATAAGCTGGCTGACCAAATTTTGGGACAAAAATATTACGGCGATCATTATAAAATCAAGCCTACCAACGGAAAATGGGAATGGCGTTCATTAAAAATTGACCCAGCCACGCTATCGGTTTGGGGTGGTGCCGCAGATAAGTTTGATTTCTCTAAATCATTCGCCGTAAGCATCATTGTACGCAGTGGCGATATTTCCGGTGGTCCATTTGAGTTAAATACCGATTACTTTGTGTTTACTACCGTACCGCTTGATCCAAACTTGGTGCAAGAATAATTTGAATAAGCATTAAACAAACTAAAATTTAAAAGAGAGGAAATCTCTTAGAGAGAAAGCCTCTCTTTTTATCTAAAAAATGAAAAACAATGAAATTCTTAAAAATTAACGCGCTGCTTTTGCTATGCGGTGTACTGTTTTTTATTTCTTGTAAAAATGATAATGAACAAATAGGAACCCCGCCGATTTTGGTAAGTTCACAGCCGGCTGACAACGCTGCAAACGTAGATTTACTATCCGGCATGTTAAGCATAACATTGACTTTTGACCAAAATATCAGTTTTACATCGTCCAACTATACTAAAATAGTATTAAATGATGCTAAAGTGCTAAGTGCAACCGCTGGTGCCAATACTTTAACCATTCAGGCAAACGAATTAAAAACAGGTACCGCTTATAAACTAATCATTCCGGAAGGAAGTGTAAAAGGCACAGGAAGCGCTTATAATCAAGAGATTTCCATATCATTTACCACTAAAGGACTTTTGACTACGGAAACACCCTGCGACAAACAAGCTACGGAAAACGCCAAGAAACTTTATACTTTCCTTCGTTCCATATATGGTGAAAAAACACTGTCAAGCACTATGGCTAACGTTAATTGGAATTACACCGAAGCAATTAACGTGTATAAATTAACCGGGAAATATCCGGCTATGAACTGTTATGATTTTATCCAAATTCCCTACTCCCCTGCTAACTGGATTGATTATTCCAATATCACACCCGTTACCGAATGGGCTAATGCGGGAGGAATTGTGGCATTAATGTGGCACTTTATAGTACCTACGCAAGAAGGAAGTACAAATTACACCTATGAACCCACCAAGACCACGTTTCATGGTACTAATATTTTCACTTCCGGCACATGGGAAAATAAATTTTTCTACCAGCAAATGGACAAAGTATGTGAATCAATTCTAAAAATACAAGATGCGGGAATACCCGTTATATGGCGTCCTTTTCATGAAGCGGCTGGAAATTATTATTCAGGCGGAAGCGCCTGGTTTTGGTGGGGATATGATGGACCGGAGAACTACGTAAAACTTTGGAAGTTAATGTTTGATTATTTTCAGAAAAAAGGAATTCATAATTTAATTTGGGTTTGGACTACACAAAACACGGGCGACAATGCTTATTATCCGGGCAGTGATTACGTGGATTTGATAGGGTGCGACCTGTATGGTAAAGACGCTGCCGAAACTTATAAAGCTTGGAGTACAATGCGTTCCACTTATCCGCAAAAAATGGCAGCCCTCTCGGAGTGCGGAAATTACGTTAATGGACGCACTATCCTAAAAACTCAAGCCCTTATCTCAGACCAATGGAACCAAGGATGCCGCTGGTTATACTTTATGCCTTGGTATGATTATGATTATAACGCGGGCAATGCCGCCGTAAATGTGATGTGCAATAATAACTTTTGGACTACCGCTATGTCCAGCGGTTATGTACTTACAAGAAACGATGTAAAATACCTCTCATTACATAAATAGAAAACAAAAAATGACAACTAAGAAAATAATCAGCATAGTGCCGTGCATAATCATAAGCATTGCAATAATTAACTCTTGCGCTTCAAAACCAATCAATAAAAGCACATCCGGCAAACAACAAATTACATCCCGAACCCCTGAAACTGAAAATCTGCTGAAAAATCTAATAACCCTTTCTGAAAAAGGTTTTATGTTCGGACATCAGGATGACCCGATGTACGGTATCGGTTGGAATGGTGATGCTGACCGTTCCGATGTGAAGAGCGTAGCAGGCGATTATCCCGCAGTAATGGGTTTTGATTTAAGTAAAATAGAGATTGTAAAGACCGATAATATTGATGGTGTTCCTTTCAATAGAATGGGCGAAGAAATCATCAAGCAATACAATCGCGGCGGCATAATTACCATCAGTTGGCATATGAATAATCCCTTAACAGACGGCGACAGCTGGGACGTAAAAACACCCGGCGTAGTCAAAGCCGTGATAAATGACCCCAAAATTCACAATAAATTTATGGGTTGGCTGAAAAAAGGGTCTCAATTTCTGAAAACACTAAAAGCAGCTGACGGAACAAAAATTCCAATCATTTTCCGCCCTTGGCACGAGCATACCGGAAGTTGGTTTTGGTGGGGACAAAACAACTGTACCAAAGAAGAATACGTTCAACTTTGGAAAATAACCCGGAAATACTTTGAAAAGGAAGGACTAAACAACCTTCTTTGGGCATATTCGCCTGATTTTCAGGGAAAAAATGAAAGCTATAAAGAACGTTATCCCGGCGATGAGTATGTAGATGTGTTGGGATTTGACACATATCACTTCTTACCCGGAAACGGCACGGAAAGATACGTCAACGTAATGAATGCTTCCTTAACACAACTAACTACGCTCGGAAAAGAAAAAAATAAACCCATCGCCGTAACAGAAACCGGATTAGAAAGCCTACCCATTGCCGATTGGTGGACAAATATATTGTATCCTATCTTAGAGAAATATCCTGTAAGTTATGTGCTGGTTTGGCGAAATGCGCACGACAAAGCAAACCATTTTTATGCCCCTTATCCCGGGCAAAAGTCGGCAGAAGATTTTGTGAAGTTTTATAATCTTCCAAAAACCCTTTTCTGCAAAGATATTCCTAATATGTACAAATAATTGGCAAAGAGTATGAACTCATTTCAGGAAAAAATCAAAATACTGTCTGATAATCACGAAAAATTAATATCAGCTAAAAACCAACCTACTGATAACACCAACGGTTGGTTTCAACGCTACAAAAGCCCCATTCTTACCGCTGCGCATACGCCTGTTTTTTGGCGTTATGATTTGGATGAGAGCGCAAATCCTTTTTTGATGGAACGCATCGGCATAAACGCCGTGATGAATTCAGGCGCGCTGAAATGGAATGGGAAATACATATTGGTAGCACGTATAGAAGGTGTTGACCGTAAGTCCTTCTTTGCGGTTGCGGAAAGCCCGAACGGTATTGACAGTTTTCGTTTTTGGGATTATCCCATCACAATGCCCGATACAGATGACCCTGCCACCAATATCTATGACATGCGGCTCACAGCGCATGAAGACGGTTGGATTTACGGTGTTTTTTGTGTGGAAAGACGCGACAAGAATGCGCCGAAAGGCGATTTATCTTCCGCTATAGCTACAGCAGGCATCGCGCGTACAAAAAACCTGAAAGTGTGGCAGCGACTTCCCGATTTGGTCTCAAAAAGCCAGCAACGAAACGTGGTACTTCATCCTGAATTTGTAAACGGAAAATATGCCCTTTATACTCGTCCGCAGGACGGATTTATAGATACCGGAAGTGGCGGCGGCATTGGTTGGGCATTAGTGGATGACATTACAAATGCCGTACTTACCGATGAAAAAATTATTGACCACCGTCATTATCACACCATCAAAGAAGTAAAAAACGGCGAAGGTCCTGCGCCCATAAAAACCCCGCAAGGTTGGCTTCATTTAGCGCACGGTGTAAGAAATTGCGCGTCGGGATTAAGATATGTATTATATTTGTATATGACTTCGCTGCAAGACCCAACAAAACTCGTTGCTTCACCCGGCGGATATTTTATGGCGCCGGAACAAGGAGAGCGTGTAGGCGATGTTTCCAATGTACTTTTCAGCAATGGGTGGATTGCTGATGACGACGGGACTGTATTCATTTACTACGCATCATCGGACACACGTATGCACGTAGCCACTTCTACCGTAGAAAGATTGGTAGATTACTGCCTGAATACACCTGAGGATAGATTAACTACTTCGGCTTCCGTAGAAATATTAAAAAAACTAATTGATAAAAACAAACAAAAAATTGGTAAGTAGAATTTGGAATTTCGGAATTGGAAATTAAATATCAACAACTTACCTCTTCTTCTTATTATTATTATTATCTCATTGACAAATTGGCAAATTAGCACATTGTCTTATTTATTTCTTTACTGAAAAACGATGATAAAACTAAAAGAAAAAATCGGATACGGATTCGGCGATATGGCTTCGTCTATGTTTTGGAAACTGTTTGGATCGTACTTGATGATATTTTATACCGATGTGTTCGGCATATCGGCGGCCGTGGTGGGAACAATGTTTCTTATAACGCGTATTTGGGACTCGTTTCTTGACCCGTTTGTAGGGGCTGTTGCCGACCGAACGAACTCAAAATGGGGAAAATTCCGCCCTTATTTGCTGTACGGCGCTATTCCTTTCGCGTTGGTAGGCGTACTTACATTTTATACCCCCAACGTTTCCATATCAACAAAAATTGTGTACGCGTACATCACCTATTCCGTATTAATGACACTTTATTCTATCGTGAATGTGCCGTACGCATCGCTTTTAGGCGTAATGAGCGCCGACCCGAAAGACCGCAATGTGCTGGCGACTTTCCGTATGGCGTTCGCGTACTTGGGAAGTTTCATCGCTTTACTTTTATTTATGCCGATGGTAAATGTGTTTAGTGGCGGTAATAAAGAAATAGGAGCGCAACAGCACGCGTGGACCATGAGTGTAGCAGTGATAGCACTGATGTGTGTAGCCCTGTTTTTACTCACATTTACTTTCACCAAAGAGCGTGTAAAATCAGTAAAACAGCAAGCCAAGATCAAAGAAGATTTGAGAGATTTGGCTAAAAATAAACCTTGGTGGATTTTACTTGGCGCCGGAGTAGCGGCGCTGGTTTTCAATTCCATACGCGATGGCGCCACGGTGTATTATTTCAAGTATTTTATTGGCGAAGAAGCACGTGAAAGCATTACGGTTTTTGGAATTCCGTTTGTTTTGAGCGGATTATATTTGGCTTTGGGTCAGGCAGCCAATATTGTGGGCGTGATTTTAGCCGCTCCGGTCAGCAACCGTATCGGGAAAAAGAATACATATACGAGCGCTATGGCGCTGGCTACCATTTTCAGCATTATTTTTTACTGGTTTAGCAAGGAAAACTTAACGTTAATATTTATTTTTCAAGTGATTATCAGCATTTGTGCCGGCAGTATTTTCCCGCTGCTATGGTCTATGTATGCTGACTGTACGGATTATTCCGAGCTCAAAACAGGCAACCGCGCTACAGGGCTTATTTTCAGTTCTTCATCAATGAGTCAGAAATTTGGATGGGCTATCGGAAGCGCATTAACAGGCTGGTTATTAGCTTATTTTGGATTTAAAGCCAATCAATTGCAGAGTGTAGAGACTATCAACGGCATAAAGATGTTTATGAGTTTCTTACCTGCCGTGGGCACTGTTTTATCTGTCATTTTCATCAGTTTATACCCGTTGAGCGAAAAGAAAATGAAAGAAATCGTTTTGGAATTGGAAGTAAAAAGGAATCAAAGCCAAAAACAGGAAGATTGATGTTCGCTTTTTGACTACTTTCAGGGTTTTCAACCACTGAAAGAGTCGAGATAAGCAACTCAACGAATAGTCGAAGACTTTCGTTGTAGTTGCAAAAAAAAGAAAGATTAGAAAAATTTCAACAATAAAGCACCATTCGTACATTCTCAATGAACAAGATAAATTCTCTCAAATCAGAAGCAGAAGAAATACTTACCACCAATATACTTCCTTATTGGATAAATAAGCTCATTGATACGGAAAACGGTGGTTTTCTCGGAAGCATTTCCGGAACTGAAGAAGTTATACCGGACGCTCCCAAAGGCGCTGTACTGAATGCACGTATTCTGTGGACCTATTCTGCCGCCTATCGTTTGTTGAAAAAGCCGGAATATTTAGAAACCGCATCACGTGCCAAAGAATATTTAATTCAATATTTTTATGACCAAAAAAACGGCGGAATTTACTGGTTACTTGACTATAAAGGTAATCCCATGGAAACAAAAAAACAAATTTACGCCCAAGGATTTGCCGTTTACGGATTAAGCGAGTATTACCGTGTTACAGCCGATAAAGAAGCGTTAGCTTACGCCAAAAGACTCTTTCACGATATCGAAAAACACAGTTTCGATAATGAAAAAAACGGCTATTTAGAAGCCTTGACAAAAGACTGGAAACCCATTGCCGATATGCGTTTGAGCGCCAAAGACAAGAACTCAGAAAAAACAATGAATACGCATTTGCACATCTTGGAACCCTACACTAATTTATACCGCGTATGGAAAGATGAAACGCTAAAAAATCAATTGAAAAATCTGATTGAAATTTTTCTATATAAAATAGTAAATGCCGACACCTATCACTTAAATTTATTTTTTGACACGGATTGGAACAATAAAACAGAAATAATCTCTTTCGGACACGATATTGAAGCCACTTGGCTCCTATACGAAGCAGCAGGGGCACTGGACGATAAAAAAATATTGGAAAAAGTAAAAGACTTACTTCCAAAAATCCTCAATGCATCGTTAGAAGGGTTTCAGCCGGATGGAAGTATGATTTACGAGAAAACAATCCGTTCGGGACACGAAGACCGCGAACGTCATTGGTGGGTTCAAGCCGAAACTGTTGTTGGCTTAATAAATCATTATCAGCATTATAACGATGAAAAGTCGCTTGAAAAAGCCATCCGTTGTTGGAATTACATTAAAAATAACCTTATCGACTACCAAAACGGTGAATGGTTTTGGAGCGTATATGACAATGGAAGCATAAACCGTCGGGACGATAAAGCCGGAGTTTGGAAATGCCCGTACCACAATGGACGTATGTGTATGGAAATCATCGAACGATTTCAATGACAAATAGAATAAGAAAACTTTTTCTTATTCTATTAGTTTATCACAATCATCATTTCACTTCATCTGCCCAAGGACACGGCTTACCGGTGGCTTTGAATGATGGACGTTGCGCTTGTACTTTACGCAGGTATCTTCCCAAGTCTTTTGAGAGTTTCTTTACTAATTGCGGTTTTTGTGAAGCCAAATTATTTGCTTCCCCAATATCATCCGCAATATTGTAAAGTTCTTTTTTACCCGTTTCATACCAATAAATCAATTTCCAATCGCCGCTGCGCACAGTGCAGGTAGCGCCAATACCCGGTCCGATGCTGTCCCACAAATTCGGAAAATTCCAGTAGAAATTGCGATTCTTCGATTTACTTGTTGAATTAAAAAGCATCGGCACGAAACTCACACCGTCCACCGATTGCTTGGTACGGTACTTTTTCACTTGCGCCATTTCCAGAATAGTGGGGAAAAAGTCTTCTATAATTACCCCTTTATCGTTTCGGGTGTTTTCCGGCACTTTTCCCTGCCACTTCACAATCATCGGTACACGTATGCCGCCTTCATAAGCTGAGCCTTTACCACTTTTGAGAGGCGCGTTTTGCGTGTAGAGTGGCAAATCACGCGCGGAACTTTCAGAAGCAAATCCACCATTATCCGACATAAAAATGATAATGGTATTGTCCGCCAATTTGTTTTCATCCAACCAATTCATCAAATCGCCCAAGCTTTTATCCATCCCCTCAATTAAAGCGGCATAAGCGGCTTCATTGCGGGACAGTCCTTTATCCACATATTTTTGATAATACCGTTTATCAATGTCAAACGGCACGTGAACGGCATAATGCGACATATACAGAAAAAAAGGCTGATTCAGCGCCTTGGCTTTGTCTAATGCTTTCTCAGCTTCGAGAGTTAACGCTTCGGTAGCAAAAACATCCTTACCCCAATACTCTTTCAATCCGGGTACCGCGAAGAGTGAACTTGGTTTTCCGTCTGTCCGGTTTCCAAAATTTCGTTCGCCGAGGTAACTTGCCAACCCACCCGCTGCGTGTCCCGCAATATTCACCTCAAACCCCAAATGATACGGACTTTCACCCGGTGTATCCATGGCGCCCCAATGCGCTTTCCCGCAATGAATGGTATGATAGCCGTTATCTTTCAGCAGTTGTGCCAATGAAGTAACTTCGTATGTTCGTGGCACACCCGGAACTTGACAAATACCGTTCACATTCCATTCCGGCAATTCTATGACATCGCTTTTCCAATCGGTCTGCTTATTTTTTTCCAACGTCCAGTTGGTTACACGATGACGAGAAGCGTTCATGCCCGTGAGCAAACTTACTCGCGAAGGCGAACTCACGCTGCTGGCATACGCTTGTGTAAACATCATTCCCTGCGATGCTAACCGTTCCATGTTAGGCGTATGATAACGCTCATTTTGCACCGTTTTTTCTTTCCAAAATGAAACCGACGTATCTTGCCAGCCCATATCGTCCACTAAAAACAAAAGGATATTGGGGCGTTGATCTGTATGTTGGGCAGTAGCTACCCCGGCTGTAAAACCGGCAATCAACAATATTTTTTTTCGAAATAAATCAAACATCTTCAAAAAAATTACGAATTACGAATTACGAATTACAAATTATGAATTATATTTGGCATTGTATCTGCTCATTAGCACATTAGCACATTGGCACATTGGCACATTGGCATATTGGCACATTTTCACATTGGCACATTAATTCCCCCTTGCGGGTTAGGGCGCTGTTCCTTTTCTTACTTTACTGTGCTTTATTCCATAAAAGAAATAAATCATAAAACCGAGTATCATCCAGCCAATAAGCCTGTACCACGTATCTTTGGGTAGTGAAAACATTTGTGCCAAACAAATAACAGCGCCCAAAACAGGCACCACCGGCACCCAAGGCGTACGGAACTTACGCGGCGCGTCCGGTTCCGTTTTGCGTAGGATAAGCAGCCCGATGCTCACAATCACAAACGCCAACAGCGTGCCGATAGAAACCATTTCGCCCAGCAGCCCGATGGGAAAAAGTCCGGCAAAGGTGGCGGCTACAAATCCTGTTACAATACTTGCAACGTAAGGTGTTTGAAATTTACGATGAGTTTTAGAAAAACTTTTCCACACCAAGCCATCGCTTGCCATGGTGTAAAAAATACGGCTTTGCCCCAACAGTAGCACCATTACCACCGAACTCAGTCCGGCAATAGCGCCTATCTTTATAATCGGGCGTAGCCAATTAAGCCCTGTTCCCGCGGCATCAATGGCTACCGCTATCGGCGCCGGAACATTCAAATCTGTATATTTTACAATGCCCGTAAGCACTAAACTTACCCCCACATAAAGCACCGTACAAATAATCAATGATGCCAGAATCCCGATAGGTAAATCGCGTTTGGGATTTATGGCTTCTTGCGCGGTGGTACTTACCGCGTCAAAACCAATGTAAGCAAAAAATACCACCGCCGCGCCCGTAAGCACGCCCGACCAACCAAAATGTCCAAAAGAACCTGTATTTTCAGGAATAAACGGTTTCCAGTTATCCACGTTGATATACGCGATGCCGAAACCGATAAACAGCAAAATAACCACCACTTTTATCAGCACAATGATATTATTTACCTTAGCGCTTTCTTTAATGCCGATAACCAGCAAAGTGGTCATCAGAAAAACAATGAAAACCGCCGGGAAATTAAGAATAGCACCCGTGGAAGACCATTGTCCGTGCTCAAAAACGAACGGACTTTGACAAATGGATGCCGGAAGATGCAGCCCTAAATCCGCCAAAAAACTCGTTACATACCCTGACCATCCCACCGCTACCGTAGCCGCCCCAAAAAGATATTCCAAAATCAAATCCCAGCCGATAATCCAAGCGATAAACTCGCCCATAGTAGCGTATCCGTACGTGTAAGCGCTGCCGGAAACAGGTATCATAGAGGCAAATTCGGCATAACAAAGCCCCGCCAGCAAACATCCTGCCGCAGATATTACGAAAGAGAGTGAAATAGCCGGTCCGGCATGATTAGCCGCCGCAGTGCCTGTAAGCACAAATATTCCGGCGCCGATAATACAGCCGATACCTAATAAAGTAATGTTAGTAGCATTTAAATGCCTCTTTAATTGATTGCCTTCTTCGGCTTCGTGATTGATTTGTCCCAGCGTTTTGCGGATAAAAAGGTTGGTCATTATTACGTAGTTAAACTAATTATTAAATAGATTTAGTTCAATAAAAATTTCAAATTTCAATATTAAGAAGAACAAAAATAACAAATTTTATTTACAATGAGCATTAAGCGAATAAAAAAAAGAGTACCGAAATTTACTTCGATACCCTTTCTCATTATCTATAAATTTTGTGTGGGTTTACACTTGGTTCAAAAGTTCTCGTTTTTTACGCTTTTTCCACGTATGCCAGCGCCTCGCCTTTACGTACCAAATCGCCTTGTTTCTTTTCAACGCCTACAATTTTACAGTTGCAATAGCTTCCTACGTGCTCTAATCCATAGTTGGTTTGGATGGTGCACACGGTTTCAAACTCTTTCAGTTGTTTGCCGCGCGCAGGTTCTACTGAACGTTCATTGAAGTCAAGTTCCCAAATCACGCGTCCCGATACGGGCGATACGATAGGTTCAGCATTTGGATATTTCAAAGCGCCTAAATCTTCCGGCAATTTTACATCCGCTTTGGCAAATTTTTCTTTGATAGCGGCTTCCAATTCCTTGTCGAAACGTTTTTTAGCCTCGCCAGATTTTAGTTCGCGATATTGTTTTTCGTGCATCGCAAATTCAAAGAGTTCTTCATCATCCTGACCTCTTTCCCAGCCAAGTTCTTCCATTTCTTTGATGAATTTAGGCAATTCATCGGGATAATTATCTTGCGGATTTCCTTCGAAAAATTCGTAACCGTTTTTCTTTGCCAAATCAATGATTTCCTGGTCTAATTTACCCGGCAAGCGTCCGGCTTTACCAAGAATCATATCCCAAGAATTTTTGTCAATCATGGTCCAGCGAGCTTGTCCTTTTTCCATGCTGAAAACATTCATCAGCGCGATGTTTTTTACATATTGGCTGAATGGCGTTACCAGCGGTGGATTACCTAGTTTGGGCCAGATGTAGCTTACTTCGTCAAAGAGTTTTACCAGCAATTGGTCTTCGTCCAATTCGGTTTTCCCTTGTGATTTGCGGGCTGAGTTAATGGCTTGATGCACGCCTTTAAGGTCAGCCATCAGTGAGCCCATCATACCGCCGGGAAGTCCGCAGCCTACGAGCAATGAGGTCATATATTTATTGCGTTCATCAATGAAATAACCCAAGAAATCGTCCACAAAACTTTGTGTCAATTGACGGGCTTCCATATACGCGTTCATGTCTATTTCAGGCACCTTAAATCCGGCGTCTTTCAGCATGGCTTGGATGGTAATCACGTCCGGATGCACCATACCCCAAGAAAGCGGTTCCATAGCCACATCCAGATAATCAATACCCGCTTTGGCTACTTCCATCATAGAAGCCACAGAGAAACCGGGACCGGTGTGTCCGTGATATTGCATCGGGATATTGGGGTGTTTGTCTTTTACAGCCTTAACTATTTTTCCCAGCATATCGGGACGTCCGATACCCGCCATATCTTTCAGACAGATTTCATCCGCGCCCGCAGCAATAAGCTGTTCAGCCATATTGATATAGTATTCGGCAGTGTGAATTTCAGAATAAGTAATACACAAGCTGGCTTGCGCAATCATTCCGGCTTCTTTGGCGTATTTGATAGAATCGGAAATATTCCGCACATCGTTTAACCCGTCAAAAATACGAGTAATGTCCACGCCCTGCGCTTTTTTTACCTTGTACATCAGGCGGCGAACATCGGCAGGAACGGGATTCATACGTAATCCGTTCAAACCGCGGTCAAGCATGTGGGTTTGAATGCCTACTTTATTAAAGAAGCTCGTAAAACGGCGTACCGAAGGGTTGGGGTTTTCGCCATAAAGCAAATTTACCTGTTCCGAAGCGCCACCATTGGTTTCTACACGGGCAAAGCAACCCATTTTAATAATCACCGGCGCGATTTTTTCAAGTTGGTCAATACGAGGCACATATTTTCCACTGGATTGCCACATATCTCTATAAACCAAACTAAATTTTATTTCTCTCATTTTTAAGATATTATTTTAAGGAAAATTGTTAATTTACAAATCATTATCAGCATATAAAATACACACATATTTTTGTTTTGTGCTTTATAAGCCGATTTTACTATACAAATTTCGGAAGTTTTTTTTGAATGAACAAATTAATTAAAGAATTTTTTCTCTAATTCATTTCTAATAAGAAGTTATAACTTACAATTTAAAACTTTTTTTTCATTGTTTGGAAATTATCAAAATAAAACGTATTAAAATAAATAAGTTTAGCATAAAATCATTTAAATTTAAGTGATTAATTTTGAATGATTATAAATAGAGAAAGCGAGATTTACTAGACACACTCTTAGAAATGTTATTAAAGAATCCTTTCTATAAACAAAAAAAGTATTTTTAACGTTATAATTCCACATCACTCTCAATTTCAAACATTGTATTTATCTATAAAACCCATCCACCATGAAATCATTTTACGAAAAACTGATAGTAAAACCCAACAGTAATATTCATTTAAAGGACTTTGATACCTCTTATTCCGGCGGAATGAAAAAGAAGGAAGGAGTCAAATTATTAGAAGAAAATGTAGAAGAATTGGCGTCAATGCAGGAACTCTTTTGGGCAGATAACCGCTATTCACTTCTTATTGTGCTACAAGCGCCGGATGCTGCCGGAAAAGACGGCGCGGTACGCCATGTGATGTCCGGATTGAACCCCCAAGGCTGCCGTGTGTACAGCTATAAAGCGCCCTCGCGCCAAGAACTTGACCACGACTACCTGTGGCGTCATAACCGCGACTTGCCCGAACGGGGAATGATTGGTATTTTTAACCGCTCGCATTACGAAAACGTATTGGCTACCAAAGTGAATCCACAGTTCATTTTAAATGAAAATCTTCCCGGAATAAAAACCGTGGATGATATTGACGAAGAATTTTGGGAAAAGCGATACAAACAAATTAATAATTTTGAGAAATATTTGACTCAAAACGGCACCATTATTCTTAAATTTTTTCTGAATTTGTCCAAAGAAGAACAAAAGGAACGATTACTCTCTCGATTGGAAGAAGAAGAGAAAAACTGGAAGTTTAGCTCTGACGACCTGAGAGCCCGCGCTCAATGGGACGAATACCAAAAAGCATACGAAGAGATGCTCGAAAAAACTTCTACCGGTTACGCGCCTTGGTTTATTATTCCCGCAGATAAAAAATTTTTCGCGCGGGTAGCCATCGGAAAAATAATGGTAGAGAAGTTGAGCAGCTTGGATTTACGCTATCCTACGGGCGAAAGTAAAGAACAGCTAGCCCAAGCGCTGGAAACGCTGTTGAATGAAAAATAAAACAAAAAAACCACCTTAAAATCATTAAATTTAAGGTGGTTTTTTATAAGCCTACCTTTGTCAAAGTTCTAAAAACTTTGACAAAGGTAAAAAAGTCCCTACTTCAACGCCAAATCTACGGCTTTTAAAAGCGGAGCGGCAGAGAGTTCACTTCCTACGCCATTTTTCATCCAAAGTTGTGGAATGATGCGTCCTTGTGTGTAAATACGCTGAAATTCCGCCGCGATGTTTTTACCTTTCATTGCTTCTTCTAATTGGAACGAAATCAAATGTCCGATAGGATAATAGGAAAGATAAAGCGGAATTTCAATCATGTGGGAATAAATACCTAACAGCGGCTCGTCTTTTCCACCCAGTACATCGGCATAATAGGCATTCCAGACCTCTTTTGCTTTGGCTATCACAGCTTCTTGCAACTCGGCAGGCGTAGCCTTAGGGTGCGCGTACATCCATTCCCAGACACCGATATCCACCAACGCTACACCCATTATTTCATAGCTCGACCAAAAACTATCCAACGCCAAATTTTTATCGGCATCACCACTTTCTTTGAAACCAAGCAATTGTAAATCACGTTTTTGGAACAAGAAAGCGGCTGCTTCGGTAAATGCGTTATTCGGCACGCCGTTCAGCATCCAGTAGTCCACATAATTCATTGTGGTGGTTTGCTCTACGTTATGTCCAAACTCATGTATGGCGATGTTGTAACCCTTGTAATTCATCCCCGTGGAAGCAATGCGGGTACGCAGGTGGGCGTAATCATTTTTCATTTGAGCGCCCCAAGCGTGTCCTGAACCCTTCGCGGGATCCACCTTTATAAGCGATGCCACTTGCTTGGCATTTTCGGGTGTCCAACCCAATTTTACGAGGATATTAGGTAAATCGGCTTCAAGCGCTTTGTTATTCGGGTATTTTTTTTGCGTTATTTTGTCCAATTCGCTTTCCGGCATGTCGGGTTTGGACTTAAAACCGTTATACCAAATATCGTACGGACGAAGTTCACGCCCCAAGCGCTGTTTGATAACCGCCGCCACCTTTTTCACTTCGGGCGAGGTAAGCAGGGATTTAAAGAGTGCTTCCACATCTTTTTGCGGAATTTCCATCAGCCCGTCAAAGTTGCGCGCCAACGCGCCGGGTAAATGCGGGGTGTAAGCGTCAATTTCCCGTGTAGCTTTGAAGTTATTCAATAAAACCTCATAGCGCGTACCTTTTTCCGGTTGAGCATCCATTTTTTTCGTTCCATCAAACAGTTCGTTGGTTTTCGGATTCCACGCGTATTTCCCGTTATTAATCACTTCTTTCGGGATGGATTGGTCAATGATTCGCTTCATTACCGAATAAATCATCTCTTGCTTTTCCTGTCCGCGCTGTTTATCTTGATAATTGGATTTTAACTCATCACGCAAGCCCCAATGGGTGATAAGCGCCATGTCAGCAGGAAAAAGTTTTTCACCTTTATCATTGAGCAAGCTTCCCATATAAATATTATAATTGGCGATGTAATCTTCGGCTTCGGTGGCGGTTCTTGAAGCATTTTGCAAAATTTCAGCGGGAACACGCGAAATAAAACGGTCGCCCATACGCGCGTAAGCCCATTCACGGCGTGTCCACGAAGCGCCAAGTTTGGTTTTTTCTTCGAGCGAGTAGTAGGGGAAATTAAGCGCCGCCACAAACGCCACTTTGTTATTAAAAAGGTCTTCATCCAAATGCGACGTGGGGTCATAACCACCAAACATCATATCTACCGGCGATGACTCAAAGCCCGTGAGATGCAGCGGCTCTTTCAAATCAAGGGTAATTTGATTATAGCGTCCCGCCAATATTTCAAGATTACGTTCCAAGGCGGTGAATAAGCCGCTTAGCTTTGCCGTGTCATTTACGAAATTTTCACGGCAGAATTTAGCAAAATCTTCTTTGGTTCCATCGCTTTCACGCCAAAGTTCCGCCGCTTGCAGCACGCCGCGTTCCGCACGGAATTTAGCCGACTCGCCTAAACTATCGGTAAGCATTTTGATTACTTCTTTTGCCTGATTTTCAGTGATAAACATTTTTTTTTGGGTGGATTGAGCGGCATTTTCTTTTTTAGTACAGGAAAATAAAAATAATCCCGATACCAGCAGCGCCGCAAGGATAAATAGTTTGTTTTTCATGTGTTTATAATTTTAGATTAAAGAATACAGACTTTCAGACCACAGATCTTATTCTTTGATAATGGTTACTGTTAAAATGTTTTATAATCATTCCCTTGTGCTTCAGAATAGGTTAAATTCACCACGGTAAATGTATTTTTTAATTTTGTGAATTTTGGATAATGTTATATGACATAGAAGTCGTTTTGACTTTTTATTTTTAAGAAAATTCCAGCGGAATTTAATACCTGTCTGCGTCGGGCAGGTTTGTAGCAAATTTTAACCATAAATATTCGATCCGCCGGCTGGCGGAGTCGAACCTAAAAAATGTGCATTTTTGCTACCGCTCGAACTTGTTCGCTTGGCTTGCCAAGAAATATTTGGCTTCTCTAAAGCCAAAAACACGAAAATATAACATTCTTTAAAAAATCAAGACGACTTCATTATCTATTTTTTTAATCGCTCCATAAAATCTGTTTTATTTACTGCTGCTCTTTTATGGGTAGCAGTACCTATTTTTTCTTGATTGGAATTTAAAACTTCGATGTAAAACTCATAGATTTTTCCTGTATGTGAAGTTAACCGGGCATTGCATGTTAAATTTTCACCCACAAGAGATGCTTTTAAATGTTGAGCGTTAATCTCAATACCCACAGTTGTTAAATTATCTGTTAAATCAAGAATGGCTTTGGTGGCTGTGTTTTCCATCAGCGCAATCATTGCCGGAGTAGCATACACGGGCAGCAACCCGGAGCCAAAACGGTCTGCGGTATCCGTAATTTTTATCGTATAAGTTTGTGAGTAAGTCATATTTTTTAAGTAAAGTAACTTGCAAAGGTAACATTTTACTTTCAATAGCGGTTAAAGTAAAAATAAAGCTAAATTACAAATATGTTACAATAAATGAGCCTTTTGGAAAATTAAATATAATTTAATAAATGACTTTATCCTCAGATTTTCAAATAATTATGTTGTAAAACATATTTTTTGTTGAAAATTTCTTGTTGATAAGTTCATAAGAATTTATTTGTTTAACAAATATTTCAATTATTTTTGTCTTTAGATTTATTAAAAATAAATAATTATAAAAAATTAATCTATGATTAAACGAATTAGACTTTTTATGACCGCAGTTTTACTGGTAAGTATTTCTGCTATGAATGCTCAGGTAACCACTGCCAGTATGAGTGGAAAAGTTACTTCTAATGAAGGTGCTGTCATTGGCGCTACTGTGATTGCCACTCACGAACCTTCGGGAAGTACTTACGGCGCGGTGACTAACTTTGAGGGACGCTTTAGTTTTAATGGCATGCGTGTAGGTGGACCTTATAATGTCTCTGTTACGTATGTAGGCTATGAAAATTACAAAGCTAAAGATATCACTCTTGGTTTAGGTGATAATTATGTATTGAATGTGCTCTTAAAAGAAGCTTCCACTGAAATTGGCGAAGTAGTTGTGTTAGGCGATAGAACGTCTGCTCAAAACACACAACGCATGGGCGCGGCATTAAACATCGGAACCCGGGAAATAAACTTAATGCCTACGGTTTCCAGAAGTATTAATGATATTACACGCTTAACGCCTCAGGCAAACGGCAATCAAATAGGCGGCGGTAACTATCGCCAAAACTATATTACGGTAGACGGCGCCCAGTTTAATAACGCTTTTGGTATTGGTTCTAACCTACCGGGGGGCGGAACTCCTATTTCTATTGACGCTTTAGATCAGATTTCTGTGAATATCACCCCCTTTGATGTACGTCAAAGTGGATTTATCGGTGCTGCTATTAATGCTGTTACTAAATCAGGAACAAACCAATTCAAAGGTTCCGCCTATACTTATTTGCAAAACGAGAAAATGAAGGGTAACAAAGTAGGCGATGTTACTTTTGACAGAACACCAGCTAAATATAATATGTATGGTGTAACTTTAGGGGGTCCAATCATAAAAAATAGACTTTTCTTCTTTGCTAATTATGAGATTGAAAAAAATACAGTTCCCGGTCCTTCAAGAGTAGCTGCTACGCCTGAAAATCCTACTAATTACGCGAATAATATAGCGCGTCCTACCGTAGCTGAAATGGATATGATAAGCAAATATCTTCAAGAAAAATACGGATATGATCCGGGACCATATCAAGGTTATTCCAATGAAAGTCCTGCGCAACGTATATTAGCTCGTTTAGATTGGAATATCAGCAAAAATCATAAACTAAATGTTCGGTATAGCAACCAAAAGAGCAAATCACCCGTAGGACCTAGTACCTCTACTTCACCTATTTCATTCCCTCAAAATACATATTCGGGTAATCGTTTGGCTATGGATGCCATATATTTCAAAAATGCAGGGTATTATCAAGAAAGTAACTTTTCCTCTTTATCTTCTGAATTAAACTCACAGTTTGGAGGTGGAAAAGTTCGTAATATGCTTCGCTTTACCTTCTCGCATCAAAATGAACCGCGCAGTTCTGACGGAAAAGTCTTCCCCTTTGTAGATATACTGAAAGATAATAAAGTATTTACTTCATTTGGAACAGAGCTATTTACTTACGGGAACTTGCGTGATGTGAAAACTTATACCATCACTGACGAAGTATCTTGGGCAATGGATATTCATAATATCACGGCAGGTGTTCAATATGAATATAATCAAACTAAAAACGGTTTTATGCGTTTTGGTTCAAGTTATTATGCTTTTAGCTCTTGGAATGATTTTGTAAATGGCAACAAGCCATTGGCTTACGCGGTTACGTTTTCAAATACGCCGGGATACGCCCAAGCATTCCCATCTTTTAATTTTGGACAATACACTGCTTATATTCAAGATCAAATAGACGCGAGCGATAGATTACGTTTGACTTTTGGTATCCGTTTTGATTTGCCAACTTATACCCAACCGGCAGATGCCCACCCCATGATTGCTAAATTAGATTTTAACGGAAACAAATTTAATACAGCCACTTTGCCTACTTCCAGAGTATTAGCCTCGCCAAGATTTGGATTTAATTATGATATTTTGGGAGACCGATCTTTGGTATTACGGGGTGGAACCGGTATTTTCACCGGTCGTATTCCATTTGTGTGGATAGTGGGTCAGGTTGGTGACGCCGGTATGCTTCAAACTACACAAACCTTTACCGGTGCCGCTACTCCAGGTGCCTTCAATCCTAATCCTAGCGCTTATTATCCTGCCACTCAACCTGCGGCCGGCACCTTATTACCTCAGTATTTTGCCGTTATGGATGAGAAATTTAAAATGCCGCAGTCTTGGAAATCAAGTTTAGGTATTGAGGCTAAATTGCCTTGGGGATTAAGAGGCTCTTTAGAGGGAATATACAACAAAGACATCAATGCTGCGTTTGTTAGAAATTTTGGGCTGAGAGGCGCAGTACCTATGAATATAAGCGGCTATCCTGATAATCGTCTTATTTATCCGTCAACAGATGCTGCCAGATACTATCAATATGTAAATCTTTCTACCGGATTGCCGGGTTCAGGCGCCAGAGGCATCTCTCCTTATGTGGTAGGAAATGAAAAAGGCGGATATTATTATTCTTTAACAGCAAAATTAGAGAAAACATTTGACAAAGGATTTTATGCGATGGCAGCTTACACATATAGCGATGCCAGAAACTTGGTGGATGGATTCGGAGATCAAGTATCTTCTGCATGGAACGGAAATCCAAATGTAAACGGAGCAAATAGCGTAGAGCAGGGTTATGCGGGTTATTTAATGCCTCATAAAGTAATAGCAAGCGCATCGTACAGAATAGAATATCTTAATTCAATGGCTTCTACCATCTCCATATTTTATAATGGTAGCGCTCAAGACCGTTTCTCGTACGTATATTCCTCTAATATTGTGAGAGACGGCGCCAATGCGGTTAATTTGATTTACGTGCCGAAAGACGCATCTGAAATCACATTTGTAGATCAAACAGTAAATAATAAATTATGGACAGCCAAAGAACAGAGTGACGCGTTCTTTGCTTACATTAATCAAGACGCATATTTAAGCACTCGTAAAGGACAATACGCTGAACGTAACGGAGTTTTACTTCCTTGGGTGAACAAATTTGACTTGAAATTCATGCAGGAATTTTTTGTAAAAGTGGGCGGACAAAGAAATACGCTGCAAGTTAGTTTTGATGTGCTCAATGTAGGGAACTTAATAAACAGTAATTGGGGAAACAATTGGAGATTTAATCAAAATAATATTCTGGTTCCTACCAATGTTAATAATATAGTACCTGGTGGTACGGTAAAACCCACTTATAGGTTAAACCCATATAACAACGAAATGTTGAAAGAAACATTCAGTAAAAATATTGGTTATCCATCTACCTATTCATTCCAATTAGGTATAAAATACCTCTTCAATTAGTAAGTATTGAAATTTATAAAAATGCCTTGCTTGTTGGAGTAAGGCATTTTTTTTACCTTTGCATCAAAACGCTTCTATTCTATGCAAACCCAACTTCAACTCATACTCACCCCCGAACAAGCCCATAAGCCTGATTTGCTTCGGCGGCACGTAGCCCAAAAGCTAAACATTCACGAAGAAAAAATTAGTTTCTTGCGTATTCTTCGTAAATCCATAGACGCGCGCGGCACACCCAAAATTAATCTCGGCGTACAGGTATTTTATAACGAAAAGGCGCCGGATAAACGTCGTGTAGAAATAAACTATCCATTCGTAGGGGAAAAATTACCGGTGCTGATTGTTGGTGCAGGACCCGCTGGGCTTTTTGCGGCGTTAAAACTAATTTTACTCGGTTTTAAACCCATCGTTCTTGAACGCGGCAAAGACGCGCACAAACGTAAAGTGGACATTGCGCAGCTAAATAGAAACAAGTCGCTAGACACCGAAAGCAATTATTGTTTTGGCGAAGGCGGCGCGGGAACTTTCTCAGACGGTAAACTTTATACTCGCTCTAAAAAGAAAGGAAACGTGCAGGGTATTTTAGAAACATTTTACTATCACGGCGCCGATGAGCATATTCTTTATGAAGCGCATCCGCACATCGGTTCAGATAATTTGCCGTTGGTAGTGGAAAGTATGCGTAAAACAATTCTTAGCTGTGGTGGGGAATATCATTTTGAGAAAAAAGTAACGGAATTGGTAGTGGAAAATAATCAAGTAAAAGGGTGTAAAACTGCTGATGGTGAAATATTTAAGTCGAACGCTTTGATACTTGCCACCGGACATTCCGCGCACGATATTTATGAAATGTTACACGCGCAGGGCATTGCATTGGAAGCCAAAGGTTTTGCTATGGGCGTGCGTGTGGAGCATCCGCAGACATTGATTGACAGCATCCAATATCATCAAAAGTCGCGTGGTGAATTTCTTCCCGCTGCCGCTTACAGTTTGGTAGAGCAGGTGGACGAGCGGGGCGTTTATTCTTTCTGTATGTGTCCGGGGGGGCATATCGTACCTGCCGGCACTGAAAATGAGGGGATAGTGGTTAATGGGATGTCGGCTTCGCAGCGAAACTCGCCGTATGCCAACTCGGGCATCGTGGTAGAAATCCGTCCCGAAGATATTCCGGCTGACTTTCATCCATACAATGAACTGGCAGGATTGCGTTTTCAGGAATACGTGGAAAATCTGGCATTCCGAAACAACGGCGGACAAGGATTCAAAGCGCCGGCGCAGCGTTTGGAAGATTTTGTACGTGGAAGGCTCTCAGCGGATTTGCCGGAATGTTCGTATCTTCCCGGATTAATATCTTCGCCGCTTCATTTTTGGCTTCCTGATTTTATAGCTAAGCGTTTACAGGAAGCTTTTAGGAAATTTGACCGGAAAATGGGGGGCTATCTCACCAACGATGCAGTAATAGTAGGCGTGGAAAGTCGTTCGTCTTCGCCGGTACGTATTCCCCGCGATGCCGAAACTTTGCAGCACACACAGATTACGGGGCTTTTTCCCGCGGGCGAAGGTTCAGGATATTCCGGCGGCATTACCTCTTCTGCCATTGATGGAGAAAACTGTGCGGAAAAGGCGGCAGAGTATCTTTTGAAGATAGAAGATAGGGATTAGAAGAGGTTAAAATCCCGAATGGTATCGCTTTTAGTTAAGAGTATTATGGATAAAAAAATAACACAATCCCGATAATTTTTTGGATTGTGTTATTTTTAAATATTTCCTTCAATTAATTGCTATAAGGGGCTTTTTGAGATGTTAAGTGTCATAAAATCAGAATTTATAACCTGCTTTTTCGTTAGGCATGCTCATAACTAAATTCTTATAACTACTTATTTTACCAGTTCCGCTTCCATATTTTTGTTGCGGATTTTAATAAAAATAGGTTCGCCGCCCTTGAAATAAGGCGCGTTTACGTAACCCATACCGATGCCTTTTTTGCTATCGGGCAGCATGGTGCCGGAAGTTACGTTTCCTATCACTTGGTCTTGGGCGTTAACGATTTCATAGCCGTGGCGTGGAATGCCGCGTTCTTTCAGTTCAAAGCGGATGAGTTTGCGGGAAACGCCTTCGGCTTTTAGTTTGTCTAAACTCGCGCGGTCAATCATTCCTTTTTTGTCGTCTGTGAGTTTGGTAATCCAGCCCAGACCCGCTTCAATAGGCGATGTGGTGTCGTCAATATCGTTTCCGTACAGACAGAATCCTTTTTCCAGCCGAAGCGTATCACGCGCGCCCAGTCCTATGGGTTTGATACCTTGCTCTTTTCCGGCTTCAAAAATAGCGTCCCAAATTTGTTTGCCATTTTCGGGATAAAAATATAATTCAAAACCCCCTGCGCCTGTGTACCCCGTGTTGGACAAAATTACGTTTTTTACGCCGGCAAATTCGCCTACGGTAAAATGATAATACGGTACATCCGAAAGATTTACGGGTGTAAGTTTCTGTAATACTTCCACCGCTTTTGGTCCTTGAATGGCGAGTTGCGCCGTGTGCTCAGAGGCGTTTTCAAGCTCGGCGCCTTCGGTGTTGTTCTTTACAAGCCAGTTCCAATCTTTTTCCACGTTGGAGGCGTTTACCACCAGCATGTATTTTTCCGGTTCGAAATGGTAAACCAGCACATCATCCACGATGCCGCCTTTACCGTTTGGGAAACAAGAATACTGCGCTTGTCCAATAGACAGTTTTGAAACATCATTGGAAGTCATTTTCTGTAAAAAATCCAGCGCTTTGGCGCCCTTCACCCAAATTTCGCCCATGTGCGACACGTCAAAAACGCCTACGCCCGTGCGTACGGTCATGTGTTCATCGTTAATCCCGCTGTATTCTATCGGCATATTATACCCTGCAAACTCGTGCATTTTCGCGCCAAGCGCTGTGTGAATGTCTGTAAATGGTGTTGTTTTCATTGTTGTAGCCCCCTAAATCCCCCGAAGGGGGACTTTCAGAGTGTGTATTTAGTTAATTAATTAAATTTTTTATTCGTGGATTTTTATGAAAATGGATAAACGCTGTTTTGGGAGAGGCGATTTCTAATCGCCTATTTTTTTTGTAAATAAACGGTTAGAAACCGTTTATCCCAATTCAGAGTTTTTTAACTTTATTGTTATGATTAATTTTATTGATTGAATTTTTTCTTTTTGTAGATAACTATTTTTTTATAAATGATATAGCCTATTATAGCTAAGAGAATTATAGCCCAAAACTGGATAAAGAATACTAAAACAGCTTGTATCATATTCCAACCGTATTTTAACGCTTCCCAAAGTTTTACAAAAAATCCGGGTGTGTAGGCGCTGATGTTTTTTTCATTGGCGTATATTTCTCTTTTTACCGTTTCACGCTGATAAATATTCAGATTTATAGTGCTGAATTTAATCTGGTCGGCAAGGGATAGGTTTGCTATTTTCGCGTTATCCGCTTGCTCTTGCACGTTTACTAAATTTTCTTCCGCGTTAGAGGTTTCAGTTAATTTCTTTCCTTGATTATCAATGGCTTTTGAAAGACGTTCCTCATGTTTTTGGGCGCGTTTCTGTGTCATTTTATTAGACAGTAATTGCAATGCTACATCATCGGCTTTAATAATACGGTAATCTAAATAATCAATGTTTTTTGCTATTTGTTTCAAAACGGTATCTAATTTTATATTGGGAACTCTTAACGTCATCGTGTTGGATACCGTATAATACGTAGTTTCAAGCGTAGAATCGGCAGAAATAGCTGTCGTGTTTGAACTTGTTTTTTCGCTGTCCAAATTACTGAATGTAACAAAGCCACCTTCGCGAACAGTAATGTCCTCAATGGTATAAGTGGATTTAAGCACATTCTTTACTTTAAATTTTATTTCCGCGGTTCTTATAAATTTCCGCGTACTGTCTTTTCCGGTTTCCACTGCTGCCGATGAAGAGATAAAACCGCTGTTTTCAGATAATACTGCACTGTCCATTACCATCATATCCGCTTTATCTGATGCTTCGGAATATCTATTTGGTTTAGAACAATAAGTAAAGAGAAACAGTAGACTCAAACTAAATAATAATTTTGCGTTTTTCATATAAATCATTATTGATTAGATAATTGTTCAAAAAATAGAAGAAACTAAAAGAAACTTTTTCAAAGCTTACAGCTACGATTTTTTTTCCAGCAATTCCGCAATTTTTACGATAACCATCATCGCTTTTTCCATGGACTGGATAGGAACGTACTCAAACCGTCCGTGGAAATTGTGTCCGCCCGCGAAGATATTGGGGCAGGGTAGTCCTTCAAAAGAGAGCCTGGCGCCATCGGTTCCACCGCGGATGGGCTTTACGTTTGGTTCCACACCGTTTGCTTTCATTGCCTCAAACGCCAAATCTACAATGTGCATTACGGGTTCTACTTTTTCGCGCATGTTGTAATATTGGTCTTTCAGTTCGAGGGTGGCGGTGTCTTCGCCGAATTCAGCGTTGATTTTATTCACGAGATGTTGCATTTCCTTTTTACGGCGTTCAAAGCGGTCGCGGTCGTGGTCGCGGATGATGTAGCTGAGCTTGGTTTGCTCTACGGTGCCTTCCACGTTAGTCAAGTGGTAGAAACCTTCGTAACCTTCCGTGTGTTCGGGTGTTTCGCTGCGTGGAAGCATATTTACAAACTGCATGGCGATGCGCATGGAATTTTTCATTTTGTGTTTGGCATAGCCGGGATGCACGTTGAGTCCTTTAATGATTACTTTGGCGCCGGCAGCATTGAAGTTTTCGTATTCCAACTCACCTATTTCGCCACCATCCATCGTATAGCCCCATTCCGCGCCAAATTTCGGCACATCAAAGTGGTCTGCGCCTTGCCCTATTTCTTCATCGGGTGTAAAACCTACCCGAATTTTGCCGTGTTTAATTTCAGGATGGGCAAGTAGGTATTCCATCGCGGTAACAATTTCCGCAATGCCCGCTTTATCGTCCGCGCCAAGAAGGGTAGTGCCATCCGTAACGATGATGTCCTGCCCTTTGTATTGCAAGATTTCGGGGTATTTTTCGGTTTCCAGCACGATGGCTTTTTCGTCATTCAGCAAAATATCGCCGCCGTCATAATTTTGTACGATGCGTGCTTTTACGTTTTTGCCGCTCATGTCCGGACTGGTGTCCATGTGTGATACAAATCCGATAACGGGTACGTTTTTATCCGTATTGGCGGGCAATGTAGCCATAATGTATCCGTTTTTATCCAAATCTACTTCCTCTAAGCCGATGGATTTAAGTTCTTCCACTAAATATTGGGCGAAAATCATTTGTCCGGGCGTACTGGGCGTGAGGTTGGTATTTTCATCGGAAGTAGTAGTAAAACTTACGTACTTCAAGAATCGTTCTGTTATGTTCATAGGTATTTCTATTTAATTTTGACTACAAATTTAAGAAATATATTTTGTATTGGCTATTAAATAAAGTACGAATATTTATGTAATCTTTATAATTTGATAATGTATTGGTTATGCAAATTAAGGGTTCAAACAGCACTACTATCTTTCTGCTCTTTATTCGGATAGGTTATAAAATACATCTGCTTTTCAATGTAAAATCAATAAGATTTAGAACGAACAATTGTAAATAAATATACTATCTTTGCGTATAAAACCCAACCATCTAAAAAAGACGTTGTTATGAACAAGTTATTGAAATACTTCCGTTACTTTACGCTTAGCAGAGAGTTAGAGGATTTTGAAACTATTCACACAGAGATAGAGAAAGCGATATATTTCAAAGGAACCAATCTTTGGGTGCTTATTTTTGCCATATTGGTAGCGTCCGTAGGGCTGAATATGAATTCTACGGCGGTTATTATAGGCGCTATGCTTATATCGCCTTTGATGGGTCCTATTAATGGAATGGGATACAGCCTCGCCACGTATAATTTTCAGCTTTTCAAGAAATCGATAAATAATTTTACTTTCGCGGTAGTGGTAAGTTTGCTTACTTCCGCGGTTTATTTTTTTATATCGCCGGTGAGTACGGCACATTCCGAGCTTTTGGCACGCACCAGTCCCACCATTTACGATGTGATTATAGCGCTTTTTGGCGGCGCGGCGGGCATGCTCGCTCTCAGCAGTAAACTGAAAGGGAATGTAATTCCCGGCGTAGCCATTGCCACGGCGTTAATGCCGCCCATTTGTACTGCGGGATATGGATTGGCGAAACTTCAATTCAATTATTTCTTCGGAGCTACTTATTTATTCGTTATCAATACCGCTTTTATAGCTTTATCCGCAATGCTTATATCTCAGGTGCTTAAATTTCCTATTACCACCATTATTGATGAAAAGAGAGCAAAAAAAATTAACCGCTATATTACTTTGGTACTGCTAATCATTCTTGTGCCAAGCATCTTTTTTGGATATAGGTTGGTGAAAAATGAAGAATTTCTGGAAAATTCCAGACAATTTATCAGTGAAGTATCCGTGAGGGAAAACAGTTATTTATTAGACAAAAGAGTGAATGCCAACACAGGAAAAATCCAGTTGATTTATTCGGGATACGGACTAAATAATGAGTCAAAAAAAGAAGTGATGCAAAAAGCGTTGATGTTTCAGTTAGATACCTCTAAAATAACCATTAGCAAAGGAACAAACGATGATTTTATAAACGAGCAGACACAACAAATGCTCACTGAAAGCGAGAAGTTAAAATCAAAGCTAAATGCTACCGTCTTTTCGCTACAAAAAACAGAAATAAGGTTAGACAGCATACGTAAAATTCCCACAGAAGGGAAAAAGCTACTCGAAGAAATTAAACCTCTTTATCCACAAATTCAATCTTGCTCTTATTCTAAAACGTATGTTTTTCCTGACAGTTCAAAACAAATATCGTTAGTGGTTTTTGAAACGAAAAATGGTGCTTTAAAAAAGAAAGATAAAAATAAAATAGAAAACTGGATAAAAACAAGATTAAAGGATAAATCCACTAAGGTAATTTTTAATTGAATTAAATATGTGGAATTGTAATAATTATTTAATTTTTTATGATTTGATTTACTTACAGATTGAAATAAAATGAGTACTTTTGTGCCCAATTAAATAAAATAATTTTACCGTATTAACAATATACATATACTCATGTCTAAAATAACGAAAGAAGATGCCCTGCTTTATCACTCAAAAGGCAAACCCGGAAAAATAGAAGTAATACCCACCAAACCCACCAGTTCACAGCGTGATTTATCGCTGGCTTATTCGCCGGGGGTGGCAGAACCTTGTCTGGAAATAGAAAAAGACGCTTTCAAGGCATACGAATATACGTCCAAAGGTAATTTGGTGGCGGTAATTTCCAACGGTACAGCCGTGCTCGGCTTGGGCGATATAGGCGCTGTGGCGGGAAAACCGGTGATGGAAGGTAAAGGGCTGCTTTTCAAGATCTTTGCAGGAATTGATGTGTTTGACATTGAAGTGAATGAAAAAGACCCCGCCAAGTTTGTGGAAGTGGTTAAAGCCATTTCCCCCACGTTTGGCGGCATTAATTTAGAAGATATTAAAGCGCCTGAATGTTTTGAGATAGAAGAGCGTCTTAAAGCCGAACTGAATATCCCCATTATGCACGACGACCAGCACGGAACAGCCATTATTTCGTCTGCCGGATTGCTGAACGCTTTGGAAATTATCGGTAAAAAAATAGAGGATGTAAAAATAGTGGTCAACGGCGCCGGCGCGGCTGCCAACTCCTGCACACAACTTTATATGCTGTTGGGCGCCAAGTTGGAAAATATCGTAATGGTGGATTCCAAAGGCGTTATCAATAAAAAGCGCACCGACCTCAACGACCGCAAAAAACCTTTTGCCACCAGCCGAGACATTACTACCTTGGCGGAAGCCGTAGCCGGAAGCGATGTTTTTCTCGGACTTTCCATAGCTGATGTGCTCACACCTGAAATGGTGCAGACTATGAATGTGAACCCCATTGTGTTCGCGTTGGCAAATCCGAATCCCGAAATTTCTTACGAAAAAGCGATGGCATCGCGCCCCGATATTATTTTTGCTACGGGACGTTCGGATCATCCTAATCAGATTAATAACGTGCTCGGATTCCCTTACATTTTCCGTGGTGCGCTGGATGTTAGGGCAAATTGTATCAATGAAGATATGAAAGTGGCAGCCGTGCGTGCCATTGCTCAACTTACCAAAAAACCGGTGCCTGACGTGGTAAACTCGGCTTATAGTCTAAAAAAATTAAGTTTCGGACGGGAATACATCGTACCCAAGCCGCTTGACCCCCGTTTGCTCACCACGGTGGCGCCCGCAGTAGCAAAAGCTGCGATAGCCTCGGGCGTAGCGGCGAAAACAATTGACGATTGGGAAAAATACGAAGACCATCTTCGTGATTTGATGGGCTATGACAATAAAATGCTGCGCCGGTTTTACGAAGAAGCACGTCATAATCCGAAACGGGTCGTATTTTCGGAATCATTGCACCTCAATATGCTTAAAGCGGCGGAAGCGGCTCTTGCCGACGGAATTTGCCACCCCGTCTTGTTGGGAAATGAAGAGAAACTTGCCAATGTAGCCGCTGAAAACGGCATCGACCTCACAGGCATTGAAATAGTAAACCTTCGGCACGACCGTGAAGAAGAACGGCGTACACGTTACGCTCGATTGCTATCGGAAAAACGCAGCCGCGAAGGAATGACTTTTGAAGAAGCATACGAAAAAATGTACGAGCGGAATTATTTCGGGATGATGATGGTGGAAACGGGCGAGGCTGACGCGCTGATTACCGGTGTAATTACCAAGTACGAGGATTCTGTGAAAGCTGCCAAAACTGTGATTGGTCTGCGCGAAGGGCTGAATACCATTGCTGCCATGCACATTATGAATACTAAAAAGGGTACTTTCTTTTTAGCGGATACTCTTTTTAACCGCCATCCGTCGCCCGATACTATTTTTGATGTGGCTAAGCTTACGTATGATACGGTAAAATTCTTTGCTCATGACCCGGTGATGGCACTTTTATCTTACTCTAATTTTGGAGCTGACAAAGAAGGAAGTCCTGCTGCTATGCACTCGGTGGTAAAAAGATTGCATGAAAAATATCCTGAAATGGTGGTGGACGGCGAAATGCAGGCAAACTTTGCCCTCAACCGTGAGTTGCGCGATAAAAAATATCCGTTCAGCAAACTTTGCGGAAAAAATGTGAACACCCTGATATTCCCTAATTTAAGTTCCGCCAATATGGTGCAAAAGATGATGCTGGAGATGGGCGTGGCGGAAGTAATTGGTCCCATTCAAATGGGTCTGAATAAACCCGTGCATATTTTGGATGTGGAAAGTTCCGTACGCAGCATCGTAAACGTGGTGGCGGTGGCAGTGCTGGATGCCATTGTAGAAGAAAATATCCGTGCCGGAGTAGGTGAAAGGGTAGGAGAGTAGGTGGTTTTTTCGGAGAAAATACTTAATAGAAAATTAAAGCATAGAAATACAATCTTTAATATATAAATCCGCCGCCAAGGACTTTCCCGTCGCGATAAAAAACGGCGGTTTGTCCCGGCGCGATGGATTCCAGCGGCTCTTTGAGCGCTACTTCCAGCGTTTTGTCATCTAAGATTTTTATCCGGCTCCATGTGTTTTGCTTGCGGTAGCGGATGCGTGTAATAGTGTCAAATTCTTTGGTAAAGAGTGCTGGATTTACTAAGCGATACTCTTTTACCAAGAATGAAGTACGATACATGTTTTTTAATGGCGCCAACACTATTTCGTTGGTTTGCGGACGTATTTCTTTCACAAACATTGCTTGGTTCAGTCGCAAACCAAAACCCCGCCGTTGACCTACGGTAAAAAGCGGATAACCGGGATGCGCGCCCAGAATATTGCCGGTTTCATCTAAAAAATTTCCCGGATAAAAATATTTTTCAGGCTGCTGAACTTGAGAATGTAAAAACGGACGGTAATCGCCGGAACAGAAACACGCCCCCGTACTTTCTTTTTTAACTGCCAATGAGTGAAAACCTCTTTTTTCAGCCATTTCTTTTACTTGCGCTTTGGTATAAGTGCCTAACGGGAAAATGATGTCTTGTAATTGCGCTTGTGAAAGTCCCCACAGAAAAAAAGATTGGTCTTTGTCCGCGTCCAACCCTTCTTTTACGAAGAAAAAACCATTTTCTTGGACGATATTAACATAGTGTCCCATCGCTACTTTCTCACAACCGAGTTTTTCAGCCTGCTCAAAAATCAACCTCCATTTTAGCTCGTTGTTGCATTTGGCACAAGGAAAAGGGGTGCGTCCCGTCAGATATTCGGACGTAAAGTAATCTATGACCGTATGCTGAAACTCTGTACGCGCGTCCAAAATAAAATGCGGAATTTGCAGTTTTTCTGCCAATTTTACCGTATCTTGCAGCGGTGCGTCCTCTTTCAAAAATTGGAAAGAAATACCGTACACCTCGTATCCTTGTTCGCGAAGAAGAAACGCGCACATAGAGCTGTCAATACCTCCGCTCATACCGAGAAGAACTTTCATGTTTAATTGCGAATTACGAATTATGAATTGCGAACTGCAAACTATTTCCTATCTTGTGAAAACAAACTTGTTTTCTGTGGAAAGCGGCTCGTTAAACCAATAACCTTCTTCCGAAAACGCTTTTAAGTCTTCCGGTTGGGTAATTCTATTTTTAAGCGCAAAACGCGCCATCATTCCGCGGGCTTTTTTGATATACACTACAATGGGCTTATATTTTTCAGTATCGGGCTGATATTGTAGAAATTCCACATCCATGATTTTGGCTCTCAGAGCTTTCCTATCCAATACTTTGGTGTATTCCTTGGACATCAAGTTTAAAATTACTTTCGCCTCATTACTTTCTTCGAGCATTTGAATCAGCGTACGATTGACCTCTTTTTTCCAAAATTCATACAAGTTTTTATTCAAAAAAGACGCTACATCATCGGCTACATCTATGCGATAAGGCTGCATCAAATCTAACGGGCGCAATATTCCGTACAATCCGGAAAATATCCTGAAGTGCTTTTGCGCGTAATAAATATCCTCTTTTGAAAAGGAGGCAATATCCAGTCCGCGATATGCTTCGCCATTAAAAACCCACGATGTTTGCTTGGCATTTTGCGGGGTATGATTTTTATTCCATCGAATATGCTGATTATGCGCTTGTTCGGCAATTTTAAAATTCACTTGAAGCAACTGCGCAATCTCAGATATGGAAAGCATTCGCAACTTTTCCATCAATTTTTCCGACTTTTCCAAAAATAGTGGTTGTGTATATTCTGAGACTTGTTTCTGGGGCTTGTAGTTTTGTGTTTTAGCGGGAGAAAGAAGAGTTATCATAGTTTATAGTTTGAGGTTTGCAGTTCATAGTGTGTTAATTGCCGTGACAGTATACAAAGCAGTTTTATAGTTTAAGATAAGCATTATCAATTCGTAATTCGTAATTCGTAATTCGTAATTCGTAATTTGAAGCAGTCATCTAAAAATCGCTCGTGCTATCCAAGCGCAGGCTTCGGCGTCAGCAAGGGCATTATGGTGATGTGTTAAGTCAAATCCGCAACGGCAGGATACGGTGTGAAGTTGAAAATTGGGTAATTGATTTTTGAAAACCTGTCGTGATTTTTGCAGGGTGCAATGAAATTCATAATCAGGATAATCCATTCCGTACATACGAAAAACGGCTTTAAGACAACTTTCATCAAAACCTTTATTGTGCGCGATAAGTGGAAGTCCGTGGATGAATGGTTCTATCTGCCGCCAAACATGAGGAAAAACAGGCGCGTTGGCGGTGTCTTCCGCCGTAATGCCGTGTACTTGCGTGTTCCAATAACTGTAAAATTCCGGCTCGGGCTTTATCAAACTGTAAAACTTATCCGCAATTTCGCCTTCACGTACTACCACTATACCCACGCTGCATACGCTGGTGCGGTATCCGTTGGCAGTTTCAAAATCTATGGCGGCAAAGTTTTTCATTAGTGCAAAGATAAAAAAATCCGAAGAATTTTCATCCTTCGGATTTTGTCTTATTTTCGCGTTTTATAGAAAATCTTATTTTACAGTAGCCATGTGCGCGATAAGGTCAAGCACTTTATTGGAGTAACCCCACTCATTATCGTACCAGCTTACTACTTTTACGAATTTGTCAGTTAAAGCGATACCTGCTTTGGCATCGAAGATAGAAGTGCGGGCGTCGCCGATAAAGTCTGATGAAACCACTTCGTCTTCGGTGTATCCGAGGATGCCTTTCAGGTAAGTTTCAGAAGCTTCTTTCATGGCAGCGCAGATTTCATCGTAAGTAGCTGATTTTGCCAATGTACAAGTCAAGTCCACTACTGATACGTCCAACGTAGGAACGCGGAATGCCATACCGGTGAGTTTCTTGTTTAATTCAGGGATAACTTTGCCTACTGCTTTTGCTGCGCCCGTGGATGACGGGATAATGTTACCGGCAGCAGCGCGACCACCGCGCCAGTCTTTGGCTGAAGGACCGTCTACGGTTTTTTGAGTAGCTGTAGTAGCGTGAACGGTAGTCATCAAACCTTCTACCATACCGAATTTATCGTTAATAACTTTGGCGATGGGAGCCAAGCAGTTAGTGGTACAAGAAGCGTTTGAAACGATGGTTTCACCTTTGTAAGTGTCGGTATTTACACCGCAAACAAACATTGGGGTATCGTCTTTTGAAGGAGCTGACATCACCACGCGTTTAGCGCCGGCTTTAATGTGCGCCTCGGCAGTTTCTTTGGTTAAGAATAAACCGGTAGATTCTACTACATATTCAGCGTTTACTTCATTCCATTTCAGGTTTGCGGGGTCTTTTTCAGCAGTTACGCGGATGGTTTTTCCGTTTACTACCAAGTGTCCGTCTTTAATGTCAACTGTACCTTTGAATTGTCCGTGAACAGTGTCATAGCGAAGCATATAAGCCATATAATCTACGCTAATCAAGTCGTTGATACCTACAATCTCGATATCATTTCTTTGTTGAGCCGCACGGAAAACCAAACGTCCGATACGACCAAAACCGTTAATACCTACTTTAATCATTTTATTTTGTTTTTTAAAATTAAGTTTTACTTGAATTTTGCTGCAAAATTACTATTTTTTATTGACATAACAAAGAAAAAAAAACACCTTTGATGCTCAATTTTTGATGTTTTTCGGGGTTTATTATTAATTCTACGGCATACTACAAGAATGCAAAAATTATTTTTTTGTATCGGACTTAGTGCTGATATTAAACAACGAATACAGAGGACAATAGCTTAATAAACTGGTAAGTGTGAGCAGCAAAGCCAATATCAATCCTGATATGCCTAAAATGCCTTTTAGTACTCCGGCATAAAATAAAATAATTAACGTTATAGCTACTAAAAGACGAATAACTTTATCCAATGAGCCTACATTTGCTTTCATAGTCGTAGATAAAATAACTTTAAGATAGGAAAATGGTAAACTATATGCAATTTTATGAACATAAAAACATAAAACTTTGTTCAGATATTTTACATTCTTAATATTATTTTCAATCTATTTTTATGCTATCTTTGCAGTTTGAAATGAAGTTGGAATATGGAAGAACGTAGCCGGGAGACCGAAGCTAAAAGTAATAAGTTTGGAATATTAAAATAAAAAATAAAATAAAAAATGGAAATTTCAGGAAAAATTATTGCCGTGTTGCCGCTTACCAGCGGACAAGGACGCAACGGAATGTGGCGGGCGCAAGATTATGTGCTCGAAACGCAGGAGCAATATCCGCGCAAGGTGTGTTTTAATCTCTTCGGAGATAAAATAGACACTTACCCGATGGAGGTAGGGGATATGGTGGAAGTGAGCTTTGATATTGAGAGCAGGGAGTATAACGGCAGATGGTATACTTCCGTGCGCGCTTGGAAGGTGGTGAAAAACGCCGTAAACGCCGCTCCGGTAGCTGCCGCTGCCACTACCGAAACCAGAATGTCTTCGGCAGAATCCGCCCCTAATCCTTTGGAACCGAGTACGGCAAACCCTGCCGATGACTTGCCGTTCTAAGAGTGTGAGGCACGCAACTCAACGAGTAGTCGAAGACTCTCGTTGTAGTTGTAACTGCCAACGGATGAATTTTATGCCATTCTCCATAGACGATAAGCAATTTTTAAGGCATGGGAGAGTTTTGATGACTGAATCCGGCTCCTTGTTTTGTAAATGATGCAGGCACCGTCATTTATCTTATCTTCTTTCCTCAATTCGTGAAGGGCGCCCTTGCTCATCCATTCTTCTATTGCCTCTATTCCACCGTCTTTCTTGCAGATTTCCCGGCTCTTCCGCGGGATTATTACCGAAACCACCTTTGAATTTGCTGATTTTATAGCTGAAACTCACGATAAAGTAAGACTGCAAGGCGTTGAATTTACTATATTGGATATAGTTTTCTCCCACCATTTGACGTACATTTAGCTGTTTGCGCAAAATATCGTTTACACGCATTGATAGTACTCCTTTTTTATTAAACACAGACCAATCAGCCGAAGCATTCCACAACCATTGATCTTGATTAAAATTGGAATAACCGCGCATGGTTACAAAATTCAAATCTGAAGAAAAAGTAAGCGTAGATGCCGGACGAACCACCACGCTTGGCGCAAAATTCCAATCGAACGTTTCTACTTTCTGGGTATTGAAATTATTGTCCGATACAGAATAGCGCACACCACCTCTTAAGCCCACATCTACCACATCGTGTGTAAAGGTGAGTGATATGTTTTCAGAAGCGTTTAGGCGGCGGGTATCACTTAAGTCTCCAAGTAAAAAATGGGTAATGTCAATATCACTCACGTTGACGTTTTTAGAAGTATAACCGTATTGGCGCTGTAATCCAAAGGAAGCGTTATTGCTGAATTGGAGTCTTTTTTGAATAATGGGCGTATTAAACATGGTAAACATGTTTAATGCGTAAGGGATTTTGGTGGAGTTTACCGTTTGTATATAACGCTTTCCGGTTTGGTCATAAATACTGTTGGTGGTAAGATTGTCTTTCACGGCGTTTGCCATTAAGCCTATATTAAAAGAAGAGAACTTTTTTTGACTATAGGTGGAAAACATCAATCGTAAATTGTTGGTAAATGATGGATTTAGGGTAGGGTTCCCTACTGTTTCATTCATCAGGTCGGTATTATTTTTTACCGGCTGCATTTGGTTGATAGAAGGCTGTCCGGTATTTCCACGGTAATCAATTCTTAAAAATTGTCTTTTACCGAAATTATACTGAAACTGTGCGGTGGGCGCGTAATTTATCACTTTGTTTTCCAGCGTTCTTCCCTCACTGTTGGCATAAATGGTGGTGCTAAACGTTTGCGAAGGTTCTGCTTTCACACCAAACATTATGTTAAATCTGGGGTCATAATAACGATAGTTTAGTTCTAAGGCTTCCCGATAAAAGGTATTTCTAAAATCATTGCTGTAGTCATTATTCAATACCGTGTATTCTCCGGAGATGTCTTTATCATACAAGTTTCGCTTAGAAGTGTTATTGCTGTTGGTAAATGAAAATGCGGTTTCCAAAAAATGTCTGTTTTTCCAAAGCGGCTCTACGTATGAAAGACGCGCCCCAAAGTTGTAGCGTAGCGCATTATTTTTATTACGCTGATCAACAATGGTAGCAGCGGCAACACTTTCTTTGTTAGAATAATTTTTACCGTCGGACTCGCTTTGAGTGAAATCGGTAGAAACATTGGTGGTCAGCGCGCGTCCTTGCTTGGAGGCGAATTTGCGACTATAAATAACGTTTAATCCACCGTTGATATCTAATCCGCTACTGTTGTTGATGGAATTTCCCCGGCTGGTAATGTCTGCTCCGGTAAAGTAGGTATATTCAGAAGTATTGTTGGAAAAAGAGCGTGCAAGCCCCATGTTGGGCTGAATAAGCAGGGTGTTTAAACTGTCCGGTTTCCATTCGGCTTCAAAATTCATATTTCCCTCATAATTTTCGCGGTTATTGGTTCCGGCAGACCGGGTGGTATAGGTCTGGTCTTTCAAATAATTTTCGCGGTGAGTTTCAGTGGTCTGAAAGTTATCGGAATGATTGAAAGTAGCGTTTCCCCCTAGGATTAACTTGTCATTCAGCGGCGTATTGAGGTTGTATCCCAAATTTTGGGTAGCGGTAATTCCCGCGCTTTGTCCGATGGTAAAGCCACCGCGTCCTCTTCGGCTTCTGGAAGTATTTATATTATTGGCGCCGCCCGTGATGGTAGATTTTGTGTCGCCATTCATGATGTTCAGAAAAGTATTGGCATCGTATCTGAAAGCGGGTTTAATATCCATGCCGGCACCGGCGGTAACATTCCCGAAAACACCTTGTTTTTTATCTCTTCTGAGGGTTAGGTTAATAATTCTCTCGGTATCATTGTTCTCAAAACCAGTAAGTTGCGCCATTTCAGATTTTTGGTCTATTACCTGAATCTTGTCAATCATATCGGCAGGTATATTTTTGGTAGCCATCTGTACGTCATCGCCAAAAAATTTTTTACCATCCACGCGCACTTTTTTTATTTCCTGTCCGTTTACTTTTACTTTCCCATCCGCGTCCACTTCTACGCCGGGCAGTTTTTTTAGTATATCTTCCGTTACGGCATTTTGGCTTGTTTTTACGGCGGAAGCATTATATTCCACCGTATCATTACGTACAGTTACTTGTACGGCTGCGCCGCTTACATTCACTTGATTAAGCGTTTTTACGTTTTCTTCGAGCCATATCGTTTTCAATTCCACTACTGATTCGCGTACAGGCAACCTTTTTTCATGGACTGTATAGCCTACACTGCTGATAGAGAGCAAGTAAACGCCTGAAGGTACATTCTGAAATTTGAATTTTCCTTTTTCATCCGTGCGTGTTCCTTGTATTAGTACTGAATCTTTGATAGTGAGTAATCTAACGGTAACCAATTCCATCGGATGATTTTCTTTTTTATCTTTGACTTCGCCTTGGATAGTGTGCTGAGCGAAAACGACAACTGCCTGAAACAGAAAGAAAAGCGTTAGGTTGGTTTTTTTCATTGATGGATTATTTTTTTGCATGGATAAATTTGTTTATTGACTATCCTAAAAGTTAAAAGTTTAAAGATAAAACTTTTTTTGTTCAGGTTTTGTTATAATATCGCAAAACAAATTATTTAAAATCATTCTAAATTTCAAAGTATTATGAAGAAATTAATATTATTAACGCTGTTTTTGGCTGCTACTACTGCCGGTTTTTCGCAATATAAATTAGCGCCCCTGCCTTATGCTTATAATGCATTAGAGCCTTATATTGACAGTACTACTATGCGTATTCATCACACAGCGCACCACGCCGCTTATGTGAATAATCTAAATAAAGCGCTGGAAAAATATCCAAATTTACAGAAAAATGACATGGAGGGTTTGCTTGGAAAATTGAACAGTTTGCCTGCTGAAATTCAAACAGCTGTAAGAAATAATGGCGGCGGACATTATAATCACGCGCTTTTCTGGACGTTGCTCGCGCCGGCAGGCAGCACCAAAATGTCTGCTGATGTGGAAAAAGCGCTTATAACCCATTTTGGCAGTGTGGATAAATTTAAGGAAAAGTTTGAAAAAGCCGCCTCGAGTCGATTTGGTTCCGGCTGGGTGTGGTTGGTAAAAAAACGTGACGGTAAACTATTTATTGAGTCTACTCCTAATCAAGATAATTTGCTAATGCCCTTTACAAAAGTAACCGGCCATCCTATCTTAGCGTTGGACGTATGGGAGCACGCTTATTACCTGAAATACCAATCCAAGCGCGCAGAATATGTAAAAGCATTTTGGGCGGTAGTAAATTGGGATAAAGTAGCGGAATTATACCGAAAATAATTTTTGAAAACCAAAAATATGTTTACCTTTGTTGCATAATCTAATTTCAAATAAATTATTATGAGCTTACGAAAAATGATTTTCAGCTTTATCCTTCTGCTTCTGATGACCAGTAGTAAATTAGTTGCGCAAGCATCTCATACGGGGCAATATTTGGGTTTCGGATATAATTTAGCAACCTCTGTTCATAAAACAAACAACCAAACCTCTCTGGGATTAGTTTATGAAAATCGATTTACGAATAGCTTGGGAATAGAAACGGGGCTTTATACACGTAACTTTTATTATTCGCTTTATAAGAACAGGCATATTGAAATACCCGTATTACTTAAGTTTTATTCAAACGCTGTAAATCTAAGTGTGGGCGTATCCGGCGGATTTTTCGCGGGTTCAGAATCTTACTATGATAATGTAGATATAACAGATAATAACAAATACAATGTGAGCGTTATAGCAAAAGCCGGGCATGACTTTTACCTTTCAGAAAGTTTAATCATAGAGCCGGAAGTGGTGGTTATTCCCTTTACCCATATTGATAATAAAGAAGTTAGTGTGGGATTAGGTGTAAAATTGAAATACTTCTTTTAGATTTTGAAATTCGGATTTGGGGAGGGTAAGAGATGTTAGAGACAGCATCCTTAAAAATCCCAAATCCGAATTTCCTGTTTTTTTTACTTTTCTGTTACTTTTATTTCAGAAGTAACTTCAATGGCTTTCCGAAACATAGCTCCCACGCCACAATAGGTTTCTTCCGACATACGCACGGCTTTCTGTAATTTTTCCATCGGCAGGTCTTTTCCTATAAATTCATAAATTACATGCATGCGGGTATAATACTTCGGATGTTCTTCTGCCATATCCGCTTCCACGTATATGTTCAGACCTTCAAAGTTTACGCGCATTTTTTTTAGCATAGACACTACGTCCATCCCTGTGCAGCCACTCAGAGCATTTAGCAATAGGATTTTAGGACGAGGACCTAAATTGTGCCCACCAAATTCATCTGCCGCGTCTACCACTAACTTATGACCATTTAAATGGGTTTCAAAAGCCATTTCGCCTTTCCACTCCGTTTTGATTGAATGTTTCATTTTTCTGTGTTTTTTTCAAAGTATAACAATAAGGGAAAAATATTGTTTTTCTGCTTTGAAAATTCTATTGCATAAAGGGGGATGAAATATAAATAAGATATCTTGGATAGAAAAAAAAGTTTTTTATAAGAAAGTACTGTTATCCTGTAACAAAAACATTTTAACTTTAAAATACCGTTATATTTTTATATGATTATCCGCAATCCATCCTAATGGAAGAACGCCGAAGGCGTTTAATCCCGATTAGTAGGGATAACCCCGTATGCAGCGTAGCGAAGTGCGGGGTATAAACATCACAAACAATTCAACCCCGAAGCGGGTTGAACTCTTTCAGAGTTCTGTTTTAGGGATTTTATCTTCCCCGCACTTCGCTGCGCTGCATACGGGGTTATTTAAATTTAATCCCTTTGGGATTAATTAGGTCGCTTTGCGGATAGTTATAAAAAAAATATAAACATCTAAAATAAAGCATATTACGCTTTTATAAATAATGCGAATTAAGAGTTGAAACGGTGCTACGCACCTAAATGCGGGGGTGATAAAAATCCTACTACAATTGATTGCGGTGCTACGCACCTTTGCTGCGTAGCAGTTATTCATTTGTAGCATAGTAGTTAAGAATATACAAAGAGGTGCGTAGCACCGTTTCAACTTAAAAGACAATTTTTTTAATAAAAAAATCAATAAAAATCAATAAAAATCAACCAAAACACTATGTTACGTTTAAAAACAACCTTCCTGATGGGAGGATTATTCATTGGAACTATTTTTATGATGAACTCTTGCAATAAAAAAGCAACAGCACAAACAGCAGGTATTCACCTTGCTAACTTAGACACCACCGCTCAACGCGGAGATGATTTTTACCAATACGCTACCGGCGGCTGGCAAAAACTAAACCCGCTTACGGGCGAGTATTCCCGCTTCGGGAGTTTTGATAAACTGGCGGAAAATAACCGTGAACAACTGAAAGGCTTGATAAAAGAGATAGCCTCTAAACCGGCCGCCCAAGGTTCTATCGAACAAAAAATTGCCGATGTGTATAATCTGGCAATGGACAGTGTTAAACTCAATGCTGATGGCACTGCGCCCATTAAGGCGGATTTAGATAAGATAGCAGCCATCAAAGACAAGGCGGGCATTGAAAAGATACTACCCCAGTTGATGCGTCAGGGAATTCATCCTTATTTCGGGGTGTATGTGGACGCTGACCCGATGAGCAGCAACGAAAATTTACTTCAAACCCATCAAGGAGGACTGGGAATGGGGCAACGCGACTATTATCTGGAAAACGATGCCGACACCAAAAACATACGCGATAAATACAAACAGCATGTGGCAAAAATGTTTGAACTTGCCGGATTTGCACCTGCGGACGCGCAGAAAAACGCCGATGATGTAATGCGCATTGAAACTCGGTTGGCTAAATCAGCTTACGACAATGTGAAACTGCGTGATCCCAAAACTAATTACAACAAAATGACGCCCGCCGAGGCGCAAAAGTTGGTTCCGCAAGTGAATTGGAACAATTTTTTTGCCGGATTAAATCTGAAAGAGGTAAAAAACCTCTCTATATCTCAAAAAGAAAATATGGCGGAAGTGGGTAAAATCATTGACACAGAACCTATTCCTGCGCAAGTAGCTTACCTACAATGGAATGTGATAAATGAAGCGTCAGAATATCTGAGCGATGCTGTTTTTATGGAAAGTTTTAATTTCTATGGAAAAATAATGTCCGGCAAGGAAGCGCCGCAGCCTCGCTGGAAACGCGCGGTTGGTTCTGTGGACGGTGCTTTGGGAGAAGCTGTGGGACAAATGTACGTGAAAAAATACTTCCCGCCTGCTGCCAAAGAACGGATGGAAAAATTGGTAAAAGACCTGCAAACCGCCCTAGGTGAACGCATCAAAGCGCTTACGTGGATGGGCGACAGCACCAAAGCCAAAGCCTTGGATAAGCTCGCATCTTTTTATATAAAAGTGGGTTATCCCAACAAATGGCGTGATTACGGCAGTTTGGATATCAAAAAAGACAGTTATTGGGAAAATATCAAACGCGCCAGTCAGTTTGAAAGCGATTATATGTTTGCAAAACTCGGAAAGCCGGTGGATAAAGACGAGTGGGGAATGACCCCGCAAACCGTAAACGCTTATTACAATCCTTCGACGAATGAAATTTGTTTTCCGGCAGGTATTCTGCAATACCCGTTCTTTGATATGAATGCCGATGACGCGTTTAACTATGGCGCTATCGGGGTAGTTATCGGACACGAAATGACCCACGGCTTTGATGATCAAGGACGTCAGTTTGATAAAGCGGGGAATTTAAAAGATTGGTGGACAGCCGAAGATGCGAAAAAATTTGATGCTCGCGCTGCAAAATTAGCTGATTTCTACGACCAAATAGAAGTAGCGCCGGGGGTTCATGCGAATGGAAAATTCACATTAGGCGAAAATATTGCCGACCAAGGTGGTTTGCAAGTGTCCTATCAAGCGTTCCAAAACCTGCTGAAAACCCATCCTTTGGAAAAGAAAGAGGGCTTTACACCGGAGCAACGCTTTTTCTTGGCATATTCCAATGTGTGGGCAGGCAACATCCGTCCCGAAGAAATACTTAAACGCACCAAAACTGATCCTCACTCACTCGGCAAGTGGCGCGTAAATGCCGCGCTTCCTCATATTGACGGTTGGTATCAAGCGTTTAATATCAAACCCACCGATAAAATGTACGTAGCGCCTGAGAAAAGGGCAATTGTATGGTAAAATACTTTCCTTCTGCCCTTCGTTTGTAACGAGGGGCAGATGGTTTAGCGTTTGTAACGCCCTATCCGACTATCAACGGTTGGGAAACCGTTGATCCCAAACCGAATCCTTCTGCCCTTCGTTTGTAACGAGGGGCAAATGGTTTAGCGTTTGTAACGCTATAAAAAGACGAATGCCTTTAAAACAACTTTGACAAAGTTCCAAAACTTTGTCAAAGTTGTTTTGCTTTACGGCGATAACCTTTCTATTGACCACGAGCCGTCTTCTTTAAGCGTATAAAGCAATCGGTCGTGCATACGGCTGGGACGTCCCTGCCAAAACTCAATGGTTTGCGGTTTTACGCGGTAACCGCCCCAATGTGGCGGTTTGGGAATAACGCCGCGCTTGAAACGTTCCGTATAAAATTCAAAAGTCTCTTTCAGAAAACTCTTTCCGGCTACTACCAAGCTTTGTGGCGAAGCCCACGCGCCTATTTTGCTGCCGTCCGGACGGCTGTTAAAGTAATCCAGACTTTCTTGCAAGGTGGTTCTTTCGGCAATGCCTGTGATGCGTACTTGCCGTTCCAGCTCTTTCCAAAAAAGTACCAGGCAAGCGTTGGGGTTTTCGGTCAATTCGTGTCCTTTTTGACTGTTGTAATTGGTGAAAAATACAAAACCACGTTCGTCAAACGCTTTTAGAAGTACTATTCGAGCGTCAGGCGCACCGTTTTTAACGGTGGCAAGCGTCATCGCGTTTACTTCCGTGATATCGGAATTGATAGCCTCATTCCACCACAGTTCAAACATGTCGATGGCGTTTTTCTTCGCGTCTTTTTCGTCTAAACTTTTTTTTGAATAATTAATCCGAATATCGGCAATATTTTCGTGCATATTATTTTTATTTAAAGCCCCCTAAATCCCCCGCAGGGGGACTTTTAGGAAGGTGCAAAGTAGAATCTTCGAGTTCTGTGCCTAACTACCCCCATAGCAGGTTACAAGTTTTTTACATTAACACATTGGCACATTGGCACATTGGCATATTAGCATATTCAACGTGCTTTCCGCTGCCATTCATACGCGCCGGCATCGGGTTTATTGTCTTCCAAACGGTTTTTCCCGTTCAGGTCAAACGGGTATTTTTTAGCAATTTCGATATCGCCGATATTTCGTGCAGGCGAAACGGAATCGGGCATAAAATTGTAATACAATTTTTTATTGACATCGAAATAGGTATTTTTAAAAACCTTGTCCGGCTTCTCATACCAACGCACGTTTATAAACTGCGGCAGAGAGGTTTCGGGTTTTTGGTTGCGGATGTAACTGTTTTTGAAAGTGCCGTGATAGTCTATGGTAAAGCGGGTCATCAGTTCCAGCTCATTGGTAGCGCTTCCGGCAATGATACAGTTTTCAAACACCGTTTCCATCGGCTGTGTTTTTTCTAATTCGGTTATAAAACACGCGGCGTTCGGCTCGCGCGATGAAGGTTGCAATAAAACATTGGAACTGTTAAAATAATTGGCAATGGTGCTGTGGATGAAGGTGTGTTTTCCGCCACTCAAATACACGGAATAGCTTCCGGTATTGGAAATTTCGGTATTTGCTACTTTAATATTGCCGTTTTGCACTACTAATCCGTATTTCAGGCAGTTTTGAATGCGGCAATTGGTTATTTCCAGTGTAGGCGTTTTACTGCGCTCTTCATTTACGAAAAAAAGACCCGTGTATCCACTGTTTATTTGAACAAATTCAAGTTGATGATGTCCTTCGGGATTGGTTAGTACCACGCTTCCCCATTGGTTGGACACGTAATTATACGGTACATCAGTAAAAAGTTTATCCAGCCGGTCGCCACGCAACAGGATGGGTTTGTCCCGCGTACCCACCGCCATTAAATTTCCTTTTACAATCAAGTTGGACTTGGCGTGAAAATACATCCGGCAGCCGGGTTCTAAGGTGAGTGTTTTAGCGTCAGCAACCGTGAGATTTCCGTAAATAAGATAGGGCTTATCCGCAGTCAGCGTGGTATCGTGTAAAATGGTACGGTTGCGCAGTACTTGCATATTCTGCCCGTAGGAAATAAGTTTTACGTTTTGAAGGTTTCTATTGGTTTTAAATACAATAGAATCTTTGACAAAGGTAGGGGCGTTAGTCGTTTGCGGGTCAATGGTAACTTCCACAAAGATAAACAGGCTGTCTTTGGCTCGGATTTCAATGTTTTGAAATCGGTTATCTTTACTTACACTACCGTCCACATTGAGGCGATAAGGGGAATTAGCGCCTTTTGCCAAACCGATGGAAGATATTTCCAGGTTTTTATTGTTGGGATTATATACCATCAACTTATAAGTGGCGCTTCCTACGGTGGTGAAAATGGTATCAAACAATAATGTGTCCGCAGAGAAAGAGAGTTTTAAAGACGGGTCTGTGGAAAATTTCTCATCTACGCATGAAGGTATGGCTGTAATGATTGCCAGCGTTATACCCAAAAAAAGAAGTGTATTTTTATAATGTGGTGAAAACATGTTTTATTTCAGGTTTCAGGTTTCAGGTTCCAGGTTCCAAGTTTCAGGTTCCAAGTTTCAGGTTCCAAGTTTCAGGTTTCAAGTTTCAAGTTTCAGGTTTGTTAATGCCTAAATCACGTTGACCGTTTTTGGTTAATAATTAAACTTG
>MTLC01001025.1_pt1 | contig 83871 bp, 69 predicted proteins | sample 1982451 | NCBI WGS metagenome assembly MTLC01 (sample SAMN05710165, study PRJNA340218) | biofilm metagenome | isolation source: sample SPH anode biofilm adapted to +100 mV | place: USA | collected 2012-02-03 | reverse complement strand
GCGTATAGGCGCCGTCTGTACATTGCCTGTTACTTCCCGGACAAAGGCGGTTACCCTCCCCCTTAACCAAAAAGATGAATTAACGCTCACTATCTCCCTGCGGGGGTAGGGGCAAATAATAAATAACAAAAAACAAAATGAAAATGAAAAAAAATCTTCTCTTTCTATTCCTGTTTATTATGGGGATAGCAGTAACAAACCAACTGAACGCCACCGTGCGTTACGTAAAGTCCACCGCCGCCGGTGCAGGCGACGGGAGCTCTTGGGCAAACGCCTCCGGCGATTTGCAGGCAATGATCAATGCCTCCGCGGCAAACGATGAAGTGTGGGTAGCCGCCGGCACCTACCAACGCGCTAACGCCAACGAATACTTCTCTATGAAAGAAGGGGTAAAAATCTACGGCGGATTTGCCGGTACGGAAACTGCCTTAGCTGACCGCGACTGGGAAGCAAACGTAACTACGCTACAAGGGAACAACACCAGCGTAATACGGAATCTTATCACTAATCCCGCTACACCTATAACCAATGCCGCCATGTTAGACGGATTTACCATCACGGGCGGCAACTCTCAGCTAAATGGCGGAAACGGGGGCGGAATACTCAATGAGTTCTATGCCTCGCCCACCATTTCCAACTGTAAATTTGTAAACAATACTACCGCAGGAAACGGTAAGGGCGGCGCGATAGCCAATAGAAACTCTTCTCCGCGAATTATCAATTGTACATTCACTTCAAACAGCGCCATATGGGGTGGAGCTATTTACAATGAGTCCTCTTCGCCCATAGTTACCAACTGTGTGTTTACCGGAAACACCGCGAGAAAGTACGGTGCCGGCGCTGCTATATATAACGCAGGCGATGGCGGCGCCAATAATCCTATTTTTACCAATTGCAAATTCCAGCAAAACCAAATCACTGACGGAAGCGGAAACGCGAGCGGAAGCGGAGGCGCCATTTACAACGCGGGCGCCAATACCTCGGCGGTATATGTAAACTGTTTGATAAGTAATAACAGGTCCGCTTACGGCGGCGCCATGTACAATAATTCCAATTCGACTACCACGCTTATCAATTGTACACTTGCCGGAAACAGCGCCACTTCCGCTAACGCGGGCGGAGCCATGTGGACACAAATAGACGCCAAACTGAATATTCATAACTCGCTGATTATAGGCAACTCTACGCCGGAGTTCAGTGAAAACAATCCAGGAGTGATAAATATACAGCACAGCGTCGTAAAAGGAAAAACTACCGCCAGTACCAACGGAAACATAGACGCCACCAATCTTTCTGCCACTGATTTTTTTATAACGACTTACTTCCCCGAACCCGCCTCAGTAGGCAATTACCAACTTAAAAAAGGAAGCGTAGCCATAGACGCGGGCAGCGTTACGCTTTATAACCAAAACGGCAGAAACGCCTCTACTGACAACGCGCTGGCAGGCAACCTCCGTACCGAAGGAGTAACCATAGATATGGGAGCATATGAGTATCATCCCATACCACCCGCTAAACGCTACGTGAAACCTACCGCTGCCGGCACAGGCGACGGAAGCTCTTGGGCAAACGCTTCAAACGACCTGCAAGCGATGATTAACCTCTCTGATGAGAAAGACACCATTTGGGTAGCCGCCGGCACCTATAAACCGAACCGCCCTGCCGATAACTTAACCACTATTGACGCCATAAACCGAAACAACGCTTTTGTGTTGAAAAAAGGCGTGCAGATTTACGGCGGTTTCGCCGGTACGGAAACTAACCTTACCGAACGTAACTGGAAAACGAACGTAACAAAACTGAACGGTTTCATTACAAACAGCAATAATGGTTATTCTGAAAATAGCTACCACGTGATAGTATCCGCCGGAGATGTAGGCACGGCAGCGATAGACGGTTTCAGCATAATAAACGAAAACAAAGAGAGTTACACCACCATCATTGTAAACGGGCAAAGCGTAACGCAGAAAAACGGCGCCGGAATGTACATTGTTGCTTCCGCGCCCACTATCCGCAATTGTACCTTTGAATCCTGCTCTGTATCCGACGATGGCGGCGCCATATACGCTACCAACGCGCAGCCAACGGTAATAAACACCATATTCAATAATAACAGCGCCATAGGCGGAGGAGCCATTTACAATAATAATAGCACTACACTAACAATAAAACAATGTTTGTTCAATGGTAACCTAGCCACCGGCGAAGGAGGCGCCATACAAAACCAAGGCAATTCCTCTACCATAATTTATAACAGTACACTGGCTTCAAATACTGCCTATGAGAGTGGTGGCGCCATTTATAACTATGAAAATTGTTCTGTTACGCTCTATAACTCAGTGGTAATAGGTAATAATAAAAACGGTCCCGCAAGTTCAGGCATAGCCGGCAGAACAGGAAGCGCCGCCACTTGGCAATACAGTTTAGTGCAAGACAAAACAGATACCAACAACGGCAACTTGAACGCTACGGGAATTACCGCAGCCCAAGTTTTTGATAATCCGGGAAGCAGAAATTACAGCTTAACAAAAGGAAGCCCTGCCATAAACACCGGCAGCAACGCCCTTTATAATACCAATGTAGGCAATCCGGCTACCGGTAAAGACTTAGCCGGCAACGCCCGCTTGTACGGCGCCAACATAGATATGGGAGCGTATGAGTTTCAGTGTGTGAACGTACCTAAACCCACGGTAGCGGTAACCTCTTATGAATACTTGGCTGGCGATAACGCCACACAGCTGCCTACACCCGCGACAGACGCCAATTGCACCATTCAATGGTACGATAACGGCGGAAATACTCTCACCGCGGCGCCTACGCCGAGTACCATGAGTTCCGGAACTACGGACTACTTTGTGGCGCAGTTAAATACCGCATCCAATTGCGAAAGCGCCAAAGTTAAAATAACCGTAAAAGTAAACCCGATACCCGCGCCCACCGGAAAAGCGCTGCAAATATACACCGGCAGTAAAACCCTGAATGACTTGCAAGTAACGCGTATTAACAATTACGGTATTCAGTGGTCTGACAACACCGGCGACGTTCCCACATCCACTTCCCTGACTGACGGGGAAATATATAGCGCCAAACAAGTACGCCAAACGTCTAACGGCGATGTAATGAGTGATCAATCCCTGGAAGTTACCGTAAAACGCGTTAGCGACGATACGCAAAGCTTCTGCGGCAACGCTCACACAGTGGCTGACTTAACCGCCCCCACCGTAAACAATTATGTAACGCAATGGTATGATAACGCCACAAGTACAAATCTTTTACCGGGTACCACCGCCCTTACCAATAAAAATTATTATGTACAATTAAAGAAAGATGAATTTGAACAAAATACGTGGGTAAGTTTTAATTCCTATGTGGCATATTTTGATTTTGACCGGAACAAATCACACGCGTATGTGGCATTGGAAGGCAACGGGATAAGCAAAGTAGCAGCCTCTAACGGAGCAGTACAACCCTTTGTCAGCGATACTAAAACTTATGACGGCGGAATGTATATTGATACCGATGGAAACGTATACGCGGGCATTATGAATAACCATACGGTAACGAAGTTTAACGCCGCCGGCGCCGAAGTCAAGAACTGGACAGGCTTCAACTATCCTTACTGTGTACAGATAGATGAAACCACCGGAATGATATACGTAGTGGACGAGGACGGACTAAAGAAAATAGACCCCGCCACCGATCAAATAACCACCGTATGGACGCAGGGAACAAATAACTCTTATTCCTATGCTTTTCTGATTAAATCCGGCGCGATTTATATGGAAATATCCGGTGGTCAAATATATACAATACAAAAATTCAATCTTTCCGATATGACCACCTCGCTTCAAACGTGGACATTGGAAAGTAGCGTGTTTTTTATAAGAGAAGATGCCGATGGCACACTATACATCAAAGCCGGTAATCTCTTGTATAAATTAAATACTTCCGACAATACGCCGGAAAAATTATCCGAGAACGCTAATTTTAGCTATTTCTCTCTGAATGCTGACAATGAGTTAGTAACGAGCCAATGGGGAGATCAAAACCTGTATAAAGCCAATTATGCAATCACTAACCGCGTGCCGGTAAGCGTGGCGCTTAACACCATACCGGGCGCGCCTGCCGCGGCGGCTACACAAAGCTTTATTGCGGGCTCCACAGTAAACAACTTAGCGGCTACGGCTGACGGCACCGCTACCGTTAAATGGTACGATGCGCAAACCGGCGGCGCCGCGCTTGCCTCTACCACCGTGCTGGAAAACAATAAAACCTACTACGCCGCGCAAACCTCCGCCGAAGGCTGTGAAAGCGCCCGTACAGCGGTAACGGTAACAGTAGGTCCTGCCACCAGTGTAGGCAGTGTGGAAACAGAAACGTTTAGCGTATATCCCAACCCGGTAACAAACGGAACCTTTACCGTAGAAACAGAGAAAGCAGAAAACGCTTTCCTGTATGATGTAAACGGTAAAACCATAAAAGCCGTTACGCTTCTCGCCGGTAAAAACGAAGTAAATATAGTCAAACTTCCCGCCGGTATGTATTTGCTACGGACTAACAGTGGAAAACAGGTAAAATTAGCCGTTAAATAATTCTTCTTTTCCCAAAAAAAATGCAAGGCAAAATCGCGTATTACGGTTTTGCCTTGCTGTTTTTCTAAAACTTTGTCAAAGTTAAACTTGAAACTTGGAACCTGGAACCTGGAACTTGAAACCTGGAACTTGAAACCTGAAACCTGGAACTTGAAACTTGAAACCTGAAACCTGAAACCTGAAACCTGAAACCTGAAACCTGAAACGTCAAACCTCTAATCTTCTCACTTTCCTCTGGCTCACAAACACCCCAAAAATTACAATAAAAACACCAAGCCATTGTAATACATTCAACATTTCTTGAAATAAAATCCATGAAAAAAGCGCCGTAAACACGGGAATAAGATTGGTAAACACTTGTGATTTGGTTAGACCGATTTTACGCACGACATCCGCGAAAAGCACAAACGCGATGACCGAAGCAAACACCGTAAGCAGCAACAACGCTTTTACCGCGCCAAAAGAAACGGTGTATTCCGGCAAATGCTTCACGTCCACCGCCAACATGGCGGGTACGAAGAACAATAAGCCAAAGACACTTTGATAGAAAATGATATTGGTTGCCGAGTATTTTCCCGGTATTTTACGCATAATCAGCCCATAAACAATGGCTGAAAACACCGCCAAAAACATCAACGCCACGCCACGCACGGAAGTGGTCTCAGTCCCATCGGCGCGGCTCACAATCAGATATACGCCAAACACCGAGACTAAAATACCCACGATATTTACCAAAGTAAACCGCTCTCTGAGAAACACATACGCGAAAAACGGCGCGAATACCGGAATGGTAGCTACAATCACCGATGCCAACGTGGGTTTTACCATGGTAAGTCCATACGTTTCGCCAATGTAATAAAGAAACGGTTCAAAAAACGCCATCGGCAGAAAATACTTCCAGTCGCCCTTGTCCATTTTTCGATGCTTACCCGTTATTTTAGCGTAGCCGTAAAGCAGCATGGATGCCAGCGCCAGCCGCATCGTAATCAGCGTTACCGGCGGAAAAGATTCCAAAGCCTGTTTTGTCCAAATAAACGAGAAAGACCAGCAAAGCATCGCTATCACGCTGTAACCATATATTTTTATTTTCATCGGGAAAGGTTGTAAAATCAAATTTCTTGCAAAAATACATTTTTTTCAGGGAATCAAGTGTTTTCACATTACAATTTGCTATATTTGCATCGGTATTCAGAAAAAATACAATATTATTCTGGACAAATGATTCCGGTGTTTTCATAAACCACCATTTCCAAAAAATATTGTGCAAAACTATCAATCGTAAATCGTAAATCGTAAATTCTAAAATCGTAAATTTAATTATATGGAACTTCCTTTTGCAGAATCGTACAAAATCAGAATGGTGGAAACCATCCGCCGCAGCACGCGCGCGGAGCGTGAACAATGGCTGAAAGAGGCCAAATATAATCTTTTTGGATTGAAAAGTGACCACGTATTTATAGACCTGCTAACCGACAGCGGCACCGGCGCCATGAGCGACCGCCAATGGAGCGCCATGATGCTGGGCGATGAAAGTTATGCCGGCGCCCGCTCCTATTACGTGATGAAAGAAGCTGTTAAAAACATCCTCGGATTTGATTATTTTCTCCCCACGCACCAAGGACGCGCGGCGGAGAATGTCCTTTTTTCCGCCATTATCAAAGAGGGCGATATCGTTCCCGGAAATTCACATTTTGACACGACGAAAGGACACATCGAGTTCCGAAAAGCGCTTGCCATTGATTGCACCATTGACGAAGCCAAAGATACCCAGCTAGAAATCCCCTTTAAAGGGAATGTGGACTTGAAAAAGCTGGAAGAAGTGCTGAAAAAATATCCCAAAGAAAAAATTCCGTGCGTGGTGCTTACCGCCACCAATAATACCGCCGGAGGACAGCCTGTGTCCATGGAAAATATTCGCGGCGTTTCGGCGTTATGCAAAAAATACGGTGTGCTGATGTTGATTGACTCCGCTCGCTTTGCGGAAAACGCTTATTTTATTAAAACACGCGAGAAAGGGTTCCAAAATAAAACCATTAAGGAAATAGTAAAAGAGATGTTTTCGTATGCCGATGTGATGACGATGTCATCCAAAAAAGACGCCATCGTAAACATGGGTGGTTTCACGGCTATGAAATCGGAAGAATTGTGGAAAAAATGCCAGATGTACTGCATTATTAACGAAGGATTTATTACTTATGGCGGAATGTCCGGACGCGATATGCACGCCTTGGCGCAAGGATTGGACGAAGGCACAGAATTTGAATACTTAGAAACGCGTATTAAACAAGTGGAATATTTGGGCAAAAAACTGGACGAATACGGCATTCCGTATCAACGCCCCGCGGGCGGACACGCCATTTTTGTGGACGCCAAAAAAGTGCTTACCCACGTTCCGAAAGAAGAATTTATCGCCCAGACACTCGGCGTAGAACTCTATTTGGAAGCCGGCATCCGCGGTGTGGAAATAGGCGCCATCTTGGCAGACCGTGACCCGGTAACGCGCGAAAACCGCTATCCCGAATTGGAATTACTGCGTTTAGCCATTCCCCGCAGAACTTATACCAATAACCACATGGACGTGATTGCCGCCGCGCTGAAAAACGTATATGACCGTCGCGAAAAAATCACGCACGGTTATAAAATTACGTATGAAAATCCGATTATGAGGCATTTTACGGTAGAATTGGAAAAAGTAAAATAAAAACACATTTCGTAATTCAAAAAATACACAGAAGATAGAAAAGCGCCTTACAAGCGCTTTTTTTATGCAAAAAACAGAAAAGCACAAACGATTTGTATTTATCTAAATCCAATTTATTTTTGAACAATATTTATTTTAATTTCAATAAAATTGAATTTTAGTTTTATTTTATTAAAAAAACACTATTTTTGCAACATCAAACATCCATAAAAGATTTTCTAAACAATAAAATCATAAATTAAAATGCTACCCACCTCTTGCCCGAGTTGCCACGCGCATCTCAAAGTAAAATCGCTGAAATGCGAAACTTGCGAAACCGAAGTAAGCGGACTGTACACGCTGCCTGTTTTAGCGAGGTTGTCCGGGGATGACCAACAGTTTATTCTGCGTTTTGTGAAAAACAGCGGCAGCCTCAAAGAAATGGCTGTAGAACTGAAACTCAGCTATCCTACCGTGCGAAATATGTTAAACGAAATCATAGAAAGGATAGAAAAATATGAAAAATAATTGGAAATTGCTTTGGAATCCGTTTACGCGCATTGCAGGTTGGCAGGCGTTTGGTATCGGATTGGTGTTTGTCATCCTAAGCGCAATAGTTGGGAAATACGCCAATCTTTTGTTTGACGGCGCCATTGACGCGCATCTTTATGACGAAACAGTAACTTTTGCAAGATCGTTTATTCTCTCGGGAATAAGCATTTTTTGGACTTTTATCGCGATGACGTTGAGCGCTTTTGTCATATCTAAAACATTTAGAATCATCGACATATTAGGGACAATGACCTTGGCTCGAACCCCTTTTTTATTGATGGCGATAATGGCGTCGTTTGTTAAGCAACCAAATATAGACGAGATACTTAAAAACCCGATGACCGTGTTTTCCTATCCTCTGTTTTTAGTTTTTGGCATTCTTTCGCTTCCGGTTATTATCTGGGTTGTCGCGTTGATGTTTAATGCTTTCAAAGTTTCCACCGGTGCAAAAGGCGGAAAATTAATCATCGGTTTTATTGTTGGATTGATTTTGGCAGAAATCCTTTCAAAAGTAACCATAATGCTTTGTTGTTCATGATTTTATAATTTTTATCCCCATGAAAAAGTATTTGTTTTTAGGATTGTTTTTTGCCCTTTTATCGTCGGTTTCAGCCCAAAATATTACAGGCACATGGAGCGGAACATTGAAAACACACGGAATAGAATTACGTATTGTTTTTCATATCGAAAAATCGGAAAACGGATTCTCAGCCACGCTGGACAGCCCCGACCAAGGCGCGAAAGGACTCGCCTGCAATGCCGTGAGCTTTGAAAACCCGAACTTGAAGATAGATATGAAAAATTTGGGCGCTGTTTACGAGGCAGTTTTAAGAAATGATACGCTTTATGGTAATTTCACGCAAATGGGCGTAAAATTACCCTTGGACTTAACCCGCCACGAAGTGAAAAAAGCCGCGTTACCCCGTCCGCAAGAGCCAAAGCCGCCTTTCCCTTATTATTCAGAGGAAGTAACGTTTGCAAATAAAACAGACGGCGTAACCCTTGCCGGAACGCTCACGTTACCGAAAAAAGAAGGAAAATTTCCCGTAGTTATCCTTATTTCCGGCAGCGGACCGCAAAACCGCGATGAAGAATTGATGGGACACAAGCCTTTTCTGGTTATTGCCGATTACCTCACGCGTGGCGGCATCGGCGTGCTGAGGTTTGACGACAGAGGAACTGCTCAATCTTCCGGCGATTTTAAGACCGCCACCACGTTTGATTTTTCAAAAGATGTGGAAGCGGCGTTTAATTTTCTGCTTACACGTAACGATGTGGATAAAAAGAATATCGGTTTAATAGGGCATAGTGAAGGCGGCGTCATAGCGCCGATGGTAGCGGCAAGAAACAACAACGTGGTATTTATCGTATTGCTTGCTGGAACGGGCGTGCGCGGCGACAAATTACTGCTTATGCAGACCGAAGCCATTGGGAAAGCGTCCGGAATGAGTGAGGCTGATTTGGAAAAAACCATGAAAATCAATGCCGGCGCATATGATTTAGTCCTGAAATCTGAAAACACCGAAAAATTAAAGTCCGAGTTAAAGGCTTATTTTACGGAAACAATGTCCGGCGCGTTAGCGGTAATTCCACCGGAACAAAAGGAAGCTCAATTACACGCCATGACCGAACAACTCGCTTCGCCTTGGATGCAATATTTTATCCGATATAATCCCATTCCCGCGTTGGAAAAAGTAAAATGCCCCGTGTTGGCGCTCAACGGGTCTAAAGACACGCAAGTTCCCCCGAAGGAAAACCTTTCCGCTATCAAAAGAGCATTGGAAACGGGCGGAAATAAAAACTTCAAAATCGTAGAATTGGAAGGATTAAATCATCTTTTCCAAGAATGCGAGAGCGGTTCTCCCGCCGAATACGCGCGCATAGAGCAAACCTTCTCGCCAAAAGCATTGGAAGAAATATGGAAATGGGTAAAAGGCGTATTAAAGCAATAAACAGATTTCAAAAAGAAGGCTACCTTTCTTTGAGACAGCCTCTTCAATAAAAATTACATTGAAGTAATCTTGACTTCTTATTTTTAAGAAAAATTCCGACTCAATTTAATACCCGACTGCGTCGGGCAGGTTTGTAGCTAGTTTTAACCAAAAATATTCAATCCGCCAGCTGGAAAGTAGTACTTAAAAAATGAATATTTTTTAAGTACTAAAACTTGTTCGCTTGGCATACCAAAAAATATTTGGCTTCTCTGAAGCTAAAAACACGAAAATATAACATTTTTAAAAAGCCAAGACGACTTCTAATAAATATTGTAATGATATTATGTTAGCATTTTAAAAAACAAGCGCATGATAATCCGGTGTTTAACCCGCCTTGCCGTCAGGCAGGGTTGCAATTAATTTCTTGTAGCTACTTATAAACATAAAACTTCATAAAGTAAATTTTAAAACAAAGGCTATTCTTCTTTAAAGAAGTTTCTAGTCGTTTTTGTTTTAAATAGAACTGTATAATTATTTTTTAGCGTCCTTAATACATTTCAATTACCGCGCCTCTTAAGGCGTAAGTACAAAATAATAATTGAAAACACGCCTTTGCCGAAATTTGCACATAAGTTTGGCTAAAACCACCCTTTTCCCCATCAATCTTCATTCACGCCTTTAAAGAGGGGGCAATTGATTAGAATCCAATATGAACAGAAATAATTACAAAATGATTAAGAACTGACTTTTCACAAAAAAAATGGCAGAGCCAGAATAAATAATTACTTTCTCCTCCCCTTGCCACAAAATTAACTTTTCTGTGTCTATTATTCAAATCAATTCACAAAAATATGGTAAGAATAAAAGGGTGGCTGTTTTTACTACTACTATTTGCATATAGCAAGTCATATACACAAACCGTTATTTCGGGAAAAATTACTAACAAAGACCAAAAAGTCGTTTCTGACGTTTCGGTTACGTTGCTTAATGTGAATGACAGTTCTATTGTGGCATTTACCACAAGTGATGATAGCGGCACTTACTCACTATCTACCGACAATCAATCAGCAGAATTTCTTCTTTCCATTTACAGCTTTGGTATTCAGCGTCAGATAAAACGAATAAGCAACCGTACTCAAACGGTTAACCTTACAGCCGAACAAGGCGGAATAGAATTACGCGAAGTAGTGGTAAAGTCCACCAAGATGTGGGGCGAGAAAGACACGATAAATTATCTTGTTTCAGCATTTTCCGATAAAAAAGATGTGGTGATAGCCGATGTCTTGAAAAAAATGCCCGGCATCACCGTTTCCGAAAGCGGGCAAATCAGTTACAAAGGGAAACCTATAAACAAATTTTACATCGAAAATATGGATATGCTTGGCGGACGGTATAATTTGGCGACCAACAATGTGGCTGCCGCCGATGTATCTACGGTACAAGTTCTTGAAAATCATCAGCCTATTAAAGCATTGGAAAAAACGCAATTTTCAACCGATGCCGCCATTAACCTGAAAATAAAAGAGAACCGAAAAGGGATTTTTACCGCTACGGGGGTAGCTTGCGGCGGATATGACACTGCGCCTCTTTACCACGGCGAGTTGATTGGAATGTATTTCGGACGTGGGTTTCAACATCTTTCTACCTACAAGCTGGATAACGCGGGAAACAACATCGGCAAAGACCTTAACTCTTTTAACTCAAACGGTGGCATTTCGCCCATGCAAATGACTTCGATAAGCATTCCGGGCGGTCCGCCCATTGCTTTCAATCGTTATTTTTTCAATAATTCACACGCCACGACCATCAATAACCTGAAAAAACTGAAAAACGATGCCGAACTGAACTTCAATATGAATTTTTATCATGATAATGAACGTAGGCATAGTTATGCTCAAACACGCTACACGCTTCCAAGCGATAATAGCGAACAGGTGATTAATGAAAATGTGTCGTCCAGAATGCGAACTAACCGTTTGGAAAGCGAGTTACGCTATAATTTGAATAAGACGAACAATTACTTCAACAACTATTTTAACGTTTCAAGCGCTTGGAACGACGGCGTAAGCGACGTTACAGGCTCTTCTCTCGTGGAACAGAATTTGCAAAACCTCTTTTTTACCGCCAAAAACTTTACCCATTGGGTAAAAACACGCGAAGAAGGAAAAGGATTTGAAATTTTCTCTGCCAACAGCGCGATGAATCAACCACACAACCTAACCGTAACGCCTGGACTCTATCCCGCCATTTTCAATCAATCAATACCTTACGCCTCGTTGAGTCAAAATGTGCTGACACGCGGTATGGCTTCGTCCAACCGCCTTTCATTGCTTACGGCATTTATGATTGGCGATATTAGGGTAAGTCCTACGCTGACGTTGGATGCCGAACTTAAAAACTTGCGAACCGATTTTGATGTGCAACAGAATGGCGGTGTGTTTCGTTTATTGGAAAATAACGATTTCAAAAACGATATTCGTTGGGTGAATGTACGCAGTTCGTTGGGAACTGACTTTTCCTATCAAAACGGCGACTTGAAAATCAATCTTTTCCTGCCTGTTGCTTATCGCTACACACACGTTACAGACGCTCTTAGAAAAGAACCCTATACGCGTAATAAATTCTATTTTCAGCCTTCGGCAGGTTTCTCGTATGGTTTTTTCGGAAATTGGCAGTTGTCGGGCGACTACGATTTTAATGTTGGTTCGCCCTCACTCTCATCTCTTTATACAGGATATATTCTTAGCAACTATCGCTCGCTGAACCGCTATGAAACACGGATGTTTGACACACGAAACAACGGCGGTTCGCTTAGCCTTTCGTACAAAGATATTCTTTCTATGTTCTTTTTTGGGTGCGATGTGTCTGTAAGCAATTTTCAAAGCGATGCCATGTATGGGCAAACCATGGACGGTGTACTTACCGTTACGCGTTTAGTGGAAACACCGACGAACGGCAACAATCTATCCGTAAACGGACGGATAAGTCAGGGCTTTGATTGGAAATCAATGGTAGTTTCCGCCAACGCTTCGTGGGGAAGGAACAACAGCACCCAACTTCGGCAAAACGTACTGATGGGCTACACGGGACAAGGATTAAATGCCGGCGGTTCAATAAATTTAAAATTGGCAAAGTGGCTTTTTGCCGATTATAATGTCGGTTGGGGACGCTCGTGGGGCAAAACGGACAGTGGCGTAGCTTATTCGCCTATTAGCACAATGAACAATAAAGCGACTGTAAGCGTACAGCTACCATTTGACATAAACATTGACGGTACTTACGAGCATTACTACAACAGCGCCGTGCAAGGCAATAAGAATTTCTCGTTAGCCGACTTAGGATTGGGTTATATTAAAGGACGCACCACCTACTCGCTCGATTGGACAAACATTTTGAATACTCGAAAATTTATCACTTCTTCTTACGGTGCGTTGGACAGCTATTATTCCGAGTATGACATTCGTCCAATGGCGGTAATGCTGAAAGTTAGATTTAGATTGAAATAATGTGATAATGTGCCAATATGCCAATATGAAAATTCAGTTGCATAGTGTCGGCAATATGGTAGCAACATAAAATCCGTCCAATCAGTGTTATGCGTGTACGCATAACGACGTAAGGCAAATAGCTATCAGTAACGTGCGTAGCACAAATAACGCAAAGCAAATAACTTAGGAAGTTCAAATAACAATTAACAAATGTCTTTATGAAAACAAAACAATTTTATTTCACTACAATTACAGTATTGTTGACAATACTTTTCTTATCACAAAGGGTATCGGCGCAACGTTCCATTATGACCGATGGTAACGGACCTATTCCCGTGTCGCATCAGGATATTACCCGCTTTACAGTGGTAGATACAGCTAAACTGATAGTTACTTATTCGCTGCGGGTTAGCCCTAATCCCGATGGCACCAAAAAAAGTATGGAAGACGTACGGGTGTTAGAAATTGGCGGTAAAATATCAAAGACATACAGCAAACGCTTGTATGAAGGCGATTCTGTTTTCTTTGCGCACATCAGAAAAGGCGCGCGCGCTGCCCGTTGGTTTCAGGAAGCTGTGCCGGCGGAAGTAGTGTATAAAAACTATCCGCAAGACGAAACCACCGTTGCTTATCGCGTATTCGGTGTAAATACCGTGCATCGGTACAAAGAACCGTTTCCTTTTGATTTCGGGTGGAAGTTGAGCCACGAGCGCAAACGCATACTTTCATACGATTGTCAGAAAGCCGTTTGTACATTTCGCGGACGGGAATACACCGCGTGGTTTACCCCCGATATTCCGCTCAAAGACGGACCTTACAAATTTAGCGGTTTGCCCGGCTTAATCCTTGAAATAAGCGATTCTCAACAAAACTACGTGTATACCTGCATCGGGATTCAACAGCCTAAAAATATTGTTCCTATTACGTTTTGGAAGTGGAAATATGAGGATGTTACCCGTGAGAAACTGCACGAATCGCTTAAAAAAATTTATAAATCGCCAGCTGTCTATCTGCAAGGCACGGGACAGCAAATATTTATTAAACGAGGAAACGATTTTGTGGACGGATTAAAAGTGAAAGACTTTTTTTATCCCTATAACCCCATTGAGTTGGAATAAAAAACAAATGATTTAATTTCTCTTTTTGCCACAAAAACCGTTTCTTTGTGTCTATAACAGAAAAAACGGATGGCTTTGCAAGATTTCACCCATTTATATAACACCCACTATTTGTCCATTTATAAATTGATATATAATCTTGTGGGCAATGCGCACGAGTCGGCAGATATTACGCAGGATGTGTTCTTATCGCTTTATAATCAGTTAGAGAAAGGGATTGAAGTCTCTTATCCTAAAACATGGCTTTATAGAGTGGGTGTAAATAAATCGCTCAATTTTATTCAGCGCCGGAAAGAGGTTACCTCACTCAATGAGGTTGTTTTTGGTTTAGAATATACCGAGCTTGTTTTTGCCGACCTGAAAGACACTGAGGAAAAAGGCAAAATATTGAAAAACGCGATAGAAAAACTCAAACCCCACGAAAAAACCATCGTATTGCTTTATTCCGAGGGGTTAAGCTACAAAGAAATGGCGGAAATATGTGAAATTCCTTTTAATTCGGTAGGAAAACTTATTTCCCGAACATTAGAGAAATTAAGATTAATATTAAAAAACCGGAAAGATGAACTGTTTGACGAATGAAGAAATCCAACGCTGTATAGACAACGAATTGGATTCCGCACAAAAAGAGGCGTACGCCGCGCACATAGAGCGTTGCGCGAAATGCCGCGAGCAATATGTAAGTCAAAAAGAGTTTGCGCTGATGATTAAAAACGAGCTGAAAAAGGTTCCTTATCATCCGATGGTTATTCCGCCTTTTAGGGGAAAAGTAGTCGAAGATTCCTTCAAATTACGAAAAAAATCCCCTATTTGGTTAAAGGTGGCGGCAGCGCTTGTGCCTGTACTTATCGCGGCGAGTGTGGTGTTTAATAAGCCCAATAACAAACACGCGGATAAGTGCTACGCACCCACTCATGAAGAAATAGCAGCGTATGAAATGTTTAATTCCGGTTTGGACGCCAACACCGTTTATCAGAAAAATATGATAGTTACTACCATTTCGGACGAAAACGGAAAAACTACAAAACATATAAATTAAAAACACTCATGAAAAAGCAAGTTATTTTCCTTTTTTTTGCGGTTTTAGCATTAAATATTGCCGCTCAAAGCCTGCAAAACATTTATCAGCAGCCAATTATTAAATTAATCCCCGCCGCCAATTATGGACAAAACAATGATTGGGATAAAATAGAATCCAATAGTAACGCAGAGAAATCCAAACAGTTAGCCGTTGCGCCGGATGGTTCGGTATTTTTATCAAATAAATTACGATATTCCATTTCAAAGTACGATAAAAGCGGAAACTTCGTCAAGGAATTTGGAAAAAAAGGGGGAAAATCCCTTTCCGATTTTATTTATAATCCTACCGTACAGGGCGTTTTAGATGGCAAATACGTTTATACCGCGGCAGTAGATGGAAGGTTGCATTTTTTTGATTTAAACGGAAGTTGGGTTAAAACCCTACGGTTGGATTATATGCCATTGAACACTATCCCATTGAAAAATGGGAAAATTGTTATTCTTGGGCACGTGCCGATGAGAAATGGTTCCAAACATATATTAAGTATTTGTGATACGGATACTAAGAAACAAAAAACAATCACATCTGAAACCGTCAGCTATGCCAAAGAAAATGAATCTCGCATTCTTATTAGCCCTATTGAATATATTGCCAAAGACGGAAGCAAACAAAAGGGACCGGCAATTTCTATTTCACTTCCATTGAACGACACGTTTATTTCCCGTGAACGTATGGCTACGGACAGTAAAGGGAATTTAATAATTGGGTATCCGATGCAGGGAAAGATTAGGATATATTCCGCTGATGGTACTAAAATAAAAGAGTTCAAATTAGATATGCGCCGTGAAAATATTAGTAAAGAGGATATGGAAGGATACTACCAAAAAGCCAAAAAACAAATGGATGATTTGGAAAAGACCATTAATATAGAAAACAGAGAATATAAAGAAAAATACATTGCGCAATACCGTTCACAGTTAGAGAAATTTCGTAATCCCGAAAACTACAAACAAGGCTTGCCTTATTTTGCCGAAATGATAGTGGACAGCGATGATAATATTTTACTTTTTAATTTTACAAAAGAAGAAGGAAGCAATAAGTTTGATGTCATTACCTATTCCAAGAATGGCAATAAAATAGGAACGTCCAGTTTTGTTTCCGATGAGTACAAACTGAATTTCAATCCCGCTGTATTCAAATTTTACAAAGGTCAAATTATCGCATATCAGGAATTAAAGAGCAAAACAGGAAACAATATGCGGTTAGTGAAGTTTAATTTAGGGAAATAATAAAGTTATCTTGACTTCTATACTTCATAAAGTAAATTTTAAGACAAAGGCTATACGTCTTCAAAGAAAATAGCCTTTGTCTGTGACCCCGGCGGGATTCTAACCCCCCGACCCTGCCTCGCCGACAGGCAGGCAGGTTTCCAAACCGAAATATGACGTTCTACGTCCCATTGTTAGAAAGGTAGTTTTTAAAAAATTCTCTTCCCAAGCCTGATTTAAAATACTTTTCTCTTTTTAGAGCTTCTAACAAGCTATCAATTCTCTCCTTTAAAAAAACCATTTCAAGCTACATATTGTAATAGGTTTACAGAACAATATCAAAATGAAAGAAGAACCCTTTTATTTTAAATTTTCCATCATTTTCTTCAAGTTCCAAGGTATTGCTACCATAAAAGCATTGATTTGTATACTATCTGCTAACAGAACCAATTGGTGGTTCATATCAAAAAAGTCTTCCAATAGGGGACAAAATAAACCCCTTTAATCTTTTTGGGTAATTTCCCAATCATAATTTGTCGCTTTGTATAGCATAAAGTTACAAAAAATAAGTAATGACCAACGATCATCTTTATGTATTTTTTCTATAAATATCAGATAATTAGACTCATGACGTGTAACTAATTTCTTGTAACTACTTAGTAGGAATAGGCAAACTATTTAAAACTTAAAATTTTGACTTTTAATCGGTTGAGCTAATTTTAAAGAACGACTAAATAAACCTGAGATGAGTCCTAAAAAACAAATGCCTACCACAGAAACACTCACATTAAAAAGTTATGAAAGGGAATAAATCAAAATTTAAAAAAAGGTACTATATTAATAATAAGATAGTTATATTTAATTTTGAGGATAAAATGCAGAAATAAGTGACTAAAAAAACATAAATATAGGTTTTTATTTTGAATTTAATTTATTTTTTTTAATTTTGTAATATATTTTACTAATTTATCAAAACAAATCAAACATTAATTAAAAAAGAAAAAAAAATGAAAACAATTAAATTATGTATGGTAGCAGTAGCTACATTGTTTACTTTTGGATTAGCTAACGCACAATTTGGGGTTCAAGCTGGTTATAGTATGTCTAAACCTACATTAGAGGATGCTACTGCTTTCAATGGATTCCACATAGGTCCTACCTATGAATTAGGAATACAAGGCCCTTTAAGCATTAACCTTGGGCTTCTTTATGACTTTACTACCCAAAAAATAAAAGACCTAAATGATGCTAATTGGACGAACCATTCATTTGATATTCCCGTACGTATTTCAGCTGCATTTCCTCTGAGTACTGGAGTAAGCGCATTTGTTTTTGGTGGACCTAATTTTAATATTGGTCTGGCGAATAAAATCCATAAAGATGGTGTTTCTGTGGATTTGTATGGTGATGCAGCTCAACAGATACTAGAAATTTCTGGAGCTAAATTTTCAAGATTTGATCTTCAATTGGGTCTTGGTGCCGGTATTAAATTTAACAATATGGGTATCAAAGCGAGTTACGATTTTGGGATGTTAAATAGAGTGAAAAATTCAGATCCTGCTTTCAAAGTAAATGACTTAAAAGTTAGCTTATTCTACAACTTCTAATAAGTTTTATTAGAATCTAAAAAAGAACGGTCAGACCTCGTTTGACTGTTCTTTTTTTAAAATAATACTTTATAAAATATACCTTAAAAACAAAGACTATTCTTCTTTAACGAAAAATAGCCTTTTTTTTTGTGACCCCGGCGGGATTCTAACCCACGACCTTCAGAACCGGAATCTGACGTTCTATACAGCTGAACTACGGAGCCTTAAAATGAAATGCAAAGATACGAATATTTTTCTTTCCTGAAAACAGAATGCTCACATCTGTCAAATTAAGGTTCGAAAGAAATTATCTTACATTTTTGAGTTATTCCCTGCCTATTAGGATTTTCTGATAATTAATTTCTTACCAATAGGAAGTGAAGCTTTATCGTCCAAACCGTTCCATTTTTTAAGCTCGGCAGGGGTACAGCTATATTTTCTACTGATAGAATAAAGGCTTTCTCCTTTTTTTACCGTATGATTTTCAGTCTTTGAATTAACTTTGGGCTGCTGTTTGGTTGCTTTTGCCTCTGTGGATTTTTGAGGTGTTGTTGCCGCTTCCGGCTGAGTGGATTGCGGTGAAGAGGCACTGCTAACTTTTAATTGCATTCCGGACGTAAGCGCGTTAGAAGACAAGTGGTTTTGTGTTTGAAGCTCTTCAATAGTAGTATGATATTGTTTAGCGATAGAGTAAAGTGTTTCACCATGCTTAACGGTATGCGTTATTCCTTTAGCTGTCTGCGCCACAAGTGGTTTCGGCATCTGAACTTGCTGCGGAACTTCCACAATAGGCTGTTCCGGCTCGGAAACTGGCTTGTTGGTAGGACCTTGCAGCGCTTCTCTGAACGCTTTCAATTTATCTGTTTCCAACTTTGGCGTAACTCCCGGAAGAATTAACGACTGTCCTGCCGAAATACTGTTAGAAGAAAGTCCATTCGCAACTTTCAACTGTTCTACCGTAATCTGATATTTAGCAGCAATACTGTAAAGAGACTCCCCCGCCTTCACCCGGTGCGTGTTTCCGCTTACTACACTCGGAATATCCACCGGCTTCATTTTTTGCTCAACAATATTTTCTACGTGTTCGTTTTTTGAGGAAACAACAGGGTTTGTCTCAATAATTTTTTCGGTATGAGGTGTTTCTTGAATTTGCTGTACAGGCTGACTCTCCTTAACATCAACCACCGTATTTTCAATCTCTACGGGTTCATTTACCAACAATTTATCGCCTTTACTTATATGATTACTCTCCAAAGAATTAAGCCTTTTCAGAGTAGTTACCGGCAAATCATATTTTTTAGCAATGCTTCTTAATGTTTCGCCACGCTGTACGGTGTGGTAGTGCGCGTTAAAATTATTATGCGTATTGACATCTATCTCACTTTCAGTCGTTTTAGAAGAAATAGCGGATGCTGTTGTTTTTTTATCTTTCACCTCTGTTTTTATTATCGGAGAAAAATCAGAAGGCATAGAAAATTCAAATACTCTTCCGCCCTGAACAAATCTGGATGCGTAATATGGTTGCTCTGAGGAGGAAATAGTAACTCCCTTATTAATAGACGCGTGCAAAAAATCAAACTCGCCGTTTGCCTTTATATTACTTACAATTCCGGCGTGCCCTACTACTCCATTGTGTCTGCTTCCTTCAAAAAACACCAAGTCACCTTTCTGTAATTCCCCTTTTCTAACAGGCGTAAATTGCTGTGCCTGCGCCCGAGAGTCCGCGCCTAAACTGTAACCAAACTGACGAAAAATATACGAGGTAAATCCCGAGCAGTCAAATGCGTTAGGTCCCTTTGCGCCATATCTATAAGGAGTGTTTAAAAACTTATAGCCGTAATTAAGCAATGAGTCGGATAACGTATAAGAATATTCTGAATTGGTTTTTACGATGGTTTTAGAAGAACCAAGGTGTGTTTTGGAGGCGCAGGAAAAAAAAGAAAACGCGATTACAAACAGAAGAAGGGATGTCTTTTTCACGGCGAGTAAATATTTATGTTTCTGCAAATATAAAAAATACGAATCAAAGAAAAGGTTTTGTTTTTTACTTTTTAACAAAATTAATCATTTATCAATTTCCTCTCCGCTTTTTCTATATTTAAAATTTCATAAGGCTTTAAATACTTGCGCATAAGCTTTTATTCAGGTTATTTTCATATAAATCCTAAATTCCGTTTCAATTTTGTTTAAAAATAAAAAGTTACAGAACTTATTTGGCAAACCAGCGGAAAAATACCTATATTTGCAAAGATTTTTTCAAAAAAACACATTGCGGGTAAAAACCCAACAGCGCATCGTCAAATGTCGGCTTTTTTACTCTAAAAAATTGAATTAAAATGACATTCTCTTACAAAAAGAACCTGATTTTTATTATAGCTCTCGGTCTATTGGGTGCGTCTTTTACCGGTTGTATGAAAGAAGACCATTGGCAAGACTGGAAAGTCATCAACGACCAATGGTATGAAAAACATAAAAACGATGCCGGATATACCCTCTTACCTTCGGGCGTTTCATATAAAGTAATTCGTTTGGGAAATCCCTCGGACGGCAGACCAAATGCAGGAAGTTCTATTGTTGGAACCTATACAGGGAAATTATTTAATGATTCTGTTTTTCGTTCTGCGGATAATTCTACTATGTCAGACTTATCCTATGATCTCTTTGGATTTAAGGAAATAATACTTATGATGCATGTAGGAGATAAGTATCAATTTCGTATTCCATCCGGGTTGGGTTATGGCGCTAAGGGCAGTGGTGTAAAAGTGCCACCCTATTCTGTTTTACAGTTCGAGGTAGAGCTAAACGCTTTTTATAATTAAATGAAATGAAACGTGCCGGAGTAATCATCTCGTTCTTTTTTCTCGGATGGTGGATAGTAAACGCGCAGACTTACACGGTCAAATCGCTCCCCAATCCCGCAAAAGAACTACGCTATGTAATTGATCCGGACAATATACTTTCCTCTGAAACCGCTGATGCCATACACGATAAAATCAACGCGTTTGTAGCTGAAAAAGGCGCTACCATTGCCGTGGCAGCGGTAAATTCCATTGGCGATGAGGTGCCGGAAGAATTTGCCACCAAACTTTATGATGAGTGGGGTATCGGTGCAGGAAAAACAGGCGGCGGCGCGTTATTGCTGATGGTCAAAGACCAACGCCGAGTGGTAATACGTACCGGATACGGAGCGGAAGGTTCACTAACCGACTTTACCAGCAAAAAAATAATAGAAGATGATATCTTACCGCTTTTCCGCCAAGGAGATTTTGACGGCGGCATAACCGCGGGGGTGGACGGCATCATCGCCGCATTAAAAGGAGATAAGCAGGCGCAAACGTCCGCTAAAAAGATAGACTGGAAATCACTCATCCCCTACTCTATTGCCATTTACCTCTTTTTAGCGTTGCTTTGCTGGCTTTGGCTGCGAAACAATATTCGTAACATTCTTAAAAATCCAACGTACAGCACTAACCTCTCTCGTTATAAATCTATAAAACAAACTACTACGGGCGTTATCTCGGTTTTCGTGTGGGTAATTCCTCTCGGCGGGCTTATTTTCTCTATTTTTACCGGAAAATTTGTATATGTCTTATTCATATTACCGCTTCCTATTACAGCGATTCCGGCTTATATTTACGGTAAAATTCAAGCCCGGAAAGCACGTTACGCCCCCATTCCGTGCAGTGTCTGCCATCAAGAAATGCACTTGCTGAGCGAAAAAGAAGAAGACAAATACTTACAACTGTCACAGCAGTTTGAAGAACAGCTGAATGCCGTAGATTACGATGTGTTTGTATGCGACCACTGTAAAAACGAAGCTATTTTTGCCGAAGACAAGTTCAGTAAATATACGCACTGCCCGAAATGCCATACCAAAGCTTTTATTCTGAATGACAAAAAAACCATAGTAGCGCCCAGTTATATAAACTCAGGAACGGAAAGATTGACTTATAAATGCAAGTTTTGCGGTTATGAGCAGGATGAAAATCGCAAATTACCCCGATTACGCCGTTCAGGCGCGGTATATGGCGGCGCTGTGGGCGGTGGCGTAGGAGGAGGCATTTTTAGTGGACGAGGTGGCTTTGGCAGTGGTGGCGGAGGAGGTTTCAGCGGTGGATTTGGTGGAGGTATGACCGGTGGAGGTGGGGCTTCCGGCGGTTGGTAAGATTTTAATTTCAGGTTTCAGGTTTCAGCCTGCCTATCGGTGAGGTAGGGCTTTACGGATGAAATTTTGCGTGTCGGTATCCCAAAAAATTTTGCTTCGGCTGGATATTTTTTTTATTTTTAGAAAGTATCCCATACACCTCAAAGCACGCATTAAGGATAAGAAAACCAATATCTTAAAAATACTTTCTGTAAACAGCCCAATAATCCGTAGAAATAAATAAGTATTTCAAAAAATCATTCAGTGAATCCAAAAGTTCTTTTGACTGCGGATGTACGCCCCACGCCATCGGCTGAGTAAAGCCTACCGCCATTTCCACATCAATATTCGGATAAACGGTTTTCAGTTTACGGGCTTGCAATTCATCACAAACCGTGTATTTTATTTTTCCTTCCGATACCATTTTTACCAAATCCTCTTCACTTTTATGCTTTATTTCCACCAATTTTATCGGGCGGGCTATTTCGTCAGAGAGGTTTTGCAACCGAAACCGATGAGGCGAGGCAGCCGGAATGCAAATACTATCCTCGGATAAATGGTAATGATTAAATATGGTCTGATGGATAACATCCCCGGAATAAGCCTGTTGCACAAGCATCAATCGGCTGTTATAAAAAGGCGAGGCGAAGGCTAATTTTGTTTTCAGGTAGGCGATGGTAGGCAAACAAACGGCAATAAGGTCGTATTTCCCACTGTTAATGCCTTGTATGCATGAATCTAAATCATTTTGCCGGCTGATAATTAGTTCCAGCCCCATAGAATCTGCAAAAGCTTTGGCTATTTCATAATTAAAACCGCGCAAGGCATTGTCTTTTACCTCAAATCCAAACGAACTACTATTGGTAACCACGTTTAATTGTCCGTTTTTTTGTATCTCGGCAAAATCACGTGGTTTTTCCTTGTGAATAGTTGGACTTTTTTTCAGAAAAAACAAAGCGCTCACCACCAAAATCAATAAGGCGATGGCGTACAGTATTTTTTTTCGACCAATGTTTTTCATCTTTTAATGGTTCTACTATTGAAAATCTGATGGCTGAAAACTTATAGCGGATACCTGACAGCTATCAGTTTCTAATTAAAGAAATTCCACGAAAGTCCTAACTTAAATCCCGGTTGGTTAAACGGATAATTGGGCATAAAGAAATAATCCCCTTTCATAAATAGCTTGTTGATGTGGTAATATTCTACGAAGAACCGCGCTTGTTTCAAATGGAAGTTGGCATACACATTCATCAGCGGATAATTACCTAACTGTGTGTTTTTTTGCACATGAAATTGTCCGGTAGCGGGCATATAATCCGGCACATAATACTTGGTGTGCATTTTAGCATCTACGCCTATTTGCGCCGTGAGTACTTTAAACCACGTGCCGAGATAATACAGCTTATGAGAGAAAGTGAGCGGCGGAAGCGGTATTACATCGCTATTGGAACTGATTTGATAAATTATTTGATTATCCAAATGAATAACGCCAACCCGGAAATCTTGCTTTAAATCAGCCGAAATAATCTGCACATTGGATTTGTATTGCTCGGGTAACGCCTTTTCGTTGAAGAACACGGGGTTAGTAATGTTTTCTACATCTACCTTCAACTGTGTTTTAGTTACCGGAAGCGCAAACAAACCGCCTACCGAAGTACGGTAAATTTTTGAAAAATTATTTTCCCACCGGAAATGGTTGGAATGATAATGCTGCAAAAAGAAAGAAGGCTCTTCATTGCGTATGGCAGCATTGGCTGAAAGCGATACACTGCGATTAAATAGTTTGAAATTCCCGTTTGCTTTCCCTTCTACCCGAAACTCACCGAGCTTATAACCAACCAAGTAAATATCCCCCAGTACGCTGTACGTAAAGTTCGTTCCTTGCGCTTTGGATAATACCCCGCCAACACGCGTATTGGATTTAAGCGTATGAGCCAACACAGCGTCCTCTTGCTGATAAGTAAACTGCTGTATTTCATTTTCAATGTAGCCCGTAAGTCCAAACTTCATCCACTTATTAAACCGTTCGTCCAAATTGACATAAAACGTGTTGCTCATCGTACGTACCGCTGCCGTATCATTAGTCGCCCCTTGGGTATTAAAATAGGTATTTTCATAAAAAGGTGCACCCATTACCGAGGGCTCATAATACCGTTTACGCATTTCTTCCAATCGAAGAGTATGCCCAAAGTGCGTTATAGGAACATATTCCAGACGAATGGAATCTTCGTTTACTTTGATTTGCCTATTAAACCCGATGCTGTACGCGTGGCTGTAATAAAGTTGGTTTTTGGAAAATGTGGAATAGCCTGTAATATTAGTGGGGAAATCCTGCGGTTTTGTATCTTGTGGGTTTTCAAGCACATCCAGACTCTTCATTCCACCATTCTCATAATTCTTATGGCTATTGGTTACCAGTAACCCGTAAGCAGAATAATGTTTACCGCTATATCTTCCAAAAAAACTTCCCGCGAAACGCCGTGCAGCTTGGTCTTTGTAATGCCCAATGGCATTGATATAATCCACATCTACACCAAAATTCATCTTTTTTGAAGGACTTAGCGCAAGGGTAAATTTTACTTGATCTTCTTTCCGGTAAGCCGGTCCACCCGTGCGGTAAGTAAGATTCGTATAAGGAAATTTCACATCGTAAAAAGTAGCAGAATGAATGTCCATCGTATAAGGACGGTAAGGGTCATCAAACAAAAAATCGGAACCTTGCGGACGTTTTACATAAATTTTGGACTGTAACGGCGAGCCTAAGTTGCCATTATAGGCATTGGCTATGCTAAAAGTATCCACGGGCGTATGTTCGTGAAAATTGAGGTAAGCGGTATCCACCGGAATAGTATCCAGCGTAGCCAGCAACTCAGATATACGCCAAGTTTTCAGATGACGTGGTTTGTATGGCTTTTTTGGTTTGGGGGTTTCCTGTGCCCAAATAAAAGCGCAAAACAATAATATGTGGAATGTAAAAAGAAATCTTTTCATTGAAATAAACGATTAGGTTGTCAATCGTCGTTAGTATTTTATAAGCTGTAATTTCAGAACAACACCTCACTTCCGACTTCAAACTTCTAACTTAATTTGAATGACAAAGATACGAAAAATATTAGTCCATTCGTTTCGGTTAAGAGTTTTTAGGGAATGACATCTTTTTATTTATTCTGTTATATTTCAGAATTATAACAAATGATTAAAAAATTAAAATTTCTTTCTTCTTATTATATCTTTTTTATCTATCTTTGCAATTTATCATTGCATTTTGAAGGAAAAACAGAGAATTAAATGTTATTCTGACAATAAATATTCATAAAAAACACACAACACACATTATATCATGCAAGAAATTAAATTTTTCAGCGGTGAAAATATCCCTTTGGAACTGCACAAAACACGCATTGTACAAAAATTAAACCTCGTTCCTATCGAACGACGCTTGGAAGCGCTTTACGAAGGTGGTTTCAACACATTTCGCCTAAGTACCAAAGACGTATTTCTGGACATGCTCACCGATAGCGGCACCAACGCTATGAGCGATAAACAGCTTTCCGCCATGATGCACGCGGACGACGCGTATGCCGGCTCGCAAAGTTTTGTAAGGTTACAAAAAGCCGTAGAGGACGTACTCGGTAAGAAATATTTGCTGCCCGTACACCAAGGACGCGCCGCTGAAAATATTATTTCAAAAGCTTACGTGAAAAGCGGCAGCTTAGTGCCCATGAATTACCACTTTACCACCGCTATGGCGCATATTACCGAAAACGGTGGGAAAATAGTGGAATTACTGTACGATGAAGCGTATGTCATTAATTCCGACCATCCCTTTAAAGGAAATATGAACATCGGAAAGTTGGAAGAAATGATAAAACTTCACGGCGCTAAGAATGTGCCGTTCATACGTATGGAAGCCTCTACTAACCTAATTGGCGGTCAGCCGTTTTCAGTCCAAAACCTGCGTGATGTGCGCGCTTTGGCAGATAAGTACGGAATCCGTTTAGTGCTGGATGCCAGTTTGCTCGGCGAAAATGCCTATCTGGTACTGAAACGTGAAGAAGAATTTATGCAAAGCACCATTGGTGAAGTGATTAAGGTAATGACCGATTTGGCGGATTTAATCTATTTTTCCGCACGTAAACTCAGTTCGTCTAGAGGCGGCGGCATTTGCACTAACGAAGTGGAAATTTACAAAGAATTAGAAGCCTTTATCCCTCTTTACGAGGGTTTTTTAACATACGGCGGCATCTCGGTGCGTGAAATAGAGAGTATGGCGGTGGGACTTTATGAAACATTGGACGAAACAGTGATTTGCCAAAGCCCGAATTTTATCGCGTACTTGGTGGGTGAGCTGGACAAAAAAGGCATCCCGGTAATCAAACCTGCCGGTGTGCTTGGCGCGCACGTGGACGCTATGCAAATCTGCTCTCACATTCCACAAGCAGAGTATCCTGCCGGCGCGTTGGCGGCTGCTTTGTTCCTCATTTCAGGAATCCGCGGCATGGAACGCGGTTCTATCTCTAATCAGCGCGATGAATACGGCAATGAAACCTACGCCGATATGGAACTTTTACGTTTGGCTATACCTCGCCGTGTTTTTACCCTTTCACAAATTAAATATGTAGAAGACCGCCTCACGTGGCTGTACCAAAACCGCAACCTTATCGGTGGATTGAGATTTGTGGATGAACCGCCTGTACTGCGTTTCTTTATGGGCGGACTGGAACCCACTACGGATTGGCCCCAAAAATTGATGGCGAAATTCAAAGAGGATTTTGGCGAGAGTTTATAAGGGATTAAAGAAGAAAAAAAAGCGAGGACGCTGTTTTCAAACAGCGTCCTCGCTTTTTTTGATACATAACCTAAAATGAATCATTTCGGGATGGAAGTTTGCACCTCTACAAATAACCGCTTTCCAGTGGAATAATTAGACCTGAATGCAAAAATAACCGGCTACCCTTAACGCTTATCAGGCAGGAAGCAAAAATCAACTTCGCTCCCATTCTAACTGAAATGCCTGATTTTTGGTGAACAATTTTGCAAAAAGCTATATAATCATAGCCAGAAAAACTACTTTTTCATTGTGCAACGCTTTCATGCCGTGGGGCTTGGAAGAATCAAAATAAATACTGTCCCCTTGCTCCAATATAATCTTACTTCCCGCAATATGCAGTTGCATGGTGCCTTCCAATATTAGATTAAACTCCTGCCCTGTATGCGTGTTAAGTGTTATGGGATTATCATTGGGTTCTACCGTAACTTCAAAAGGTTCAGCCTTATTACCTTTAAATCCATACGCCAAGGATTGGTATTTATAGGCTTGGGTACGTTCCACACTTATACCTGTTCCTTTGCGTGTAACAAAGAAAGAGGAAGCGTGCGCCGCTTCTCCGGAGAGAAGTTCTGCCGTATCCAATCCATAATTTTTTGCCACTTGAAAGAGAAAACTCATGGAGATATCCGTGTTTCCGCTTTCATACTCCCGATATTGCGCCGATGAAATGCCGCATTGTTCCGCTATTTGCTCTTCTGTGAGCTCTAACGCTTCACGCAAACCTTTCAGGCGTTCGGCTATTTCTTTAATTTGGGTATTCATAAGTCTTTTATTTCAGGTTTTACCCACCTATGTAGTATTTTGTATTAATTCTAAAATAAGGTTTTGATAAAGAACTCATTATTTTCTTCGGCTCAACAACATTTAACTGCGAGAATCATTTTCCGTAAGACACATACATTTTAATTGAATGTGGTTTAATATGCAAATATAAGGAATTTTATTTTTATCCCTTATAAGTTTATGTGTAAGAATAATTATACGATTAACACGAAGGTTAAGTTTATTCCAAAGCAAGGTTTTCAGAAATTTTTCAGAAATAATAAACTTTTTGATAACCAAAGAGAATCTGTAAGAACTCCTAACTATTTCTTCTGATTTTACACTAAAACATTTAAACTACAGTTATGTGTCAATATTAAAATTCACCTCTTTGGAATAATCTTGAAAAGAAACAGATAATTAATTCACAGATTATTCTCACAACTCCAACATAAACATACCTGAAAAATCATTAAAAAAACAAAAAACAAGGCGTTATTTTAACACTTTGCTCGTCTATATAATAAAATGCTTCTAAAATTGAATACATTAGTTTTAGTTACATTATAATTTAACATTTTGATTATTGATCCGTTTGCTTTGTGAAAAGCGGACGGATTTTTTATTTTAAAAATAAGAGTAGAGACGGCGCAAACCCCGTCTCTACTTATTAAATCAAAGCGGATATGTTATTTTACGTAATCCGTCCATTTAGTGTCCAGCATATTTCCTGTTTTGGCAAATTGCAGATGCATGCCGAAAGCGGCTGCCAAATTGGCCGGAGTATGGTTTTTTCCACCCCATCTTAAAAATTCGCGTAACATTTCCTTGTATTCCGGGGCTACACAGTTTTCTATAATAGTTTCCGCGCGCTGAATAGGCGATTTAGCACGTAAATCCGCTATTCCGTGTTCCGTAATGATGACTTTTACAGAATGTTCCGAGTGGTCAACGTGCGACACCATCGGCACGAACGAACTGATTTTTCCACCTTTTGCAGTGGATGGCGTGGTAAAGATAGAAACATAAGCGTTCCGCGTAAAATCACCGGAACCGCCTATGCCGTTCATCATTTTTCCACCAAGTACGTGCGTGCTGTTTATATTCCCGAAAATATCGGCTTCCAATGCGGTGTTAATAGTAATAAGTCCCATTCGGCGGGCAAGTTCCGGATGATTGGATATTTCCTGTGGACGAAGTACTATTTTGTCGCGGAAAAATCCCAAGTCCTCATATACACTTTTCAAAACCTCTTTTGAAACCGTGAGGGAACATCCGCTGGCAAATTTTACTCGTTTATCACGCATAAGCCCGATTACTGAGTCTTGAATTACTTCGGTGTACATTTCAAAGGCAGGGATGTCTTTATTGGCGCCCAAAGATGCCAATACGGCGTTAGCGATGTTTCCTACCCCCGATTGGATGGGTAAAAATTCCTTAGGAAGTTTACCCGCTTTTAGTTCACTTGCCAAAAACGCCGCCACGTTTTCGCCAATTTTATCTGTAACTTCATCGGTGGGTGTAAATCCGCCTACTTCATCGGGACGATTGGTTTCTACCACACACAGAATTTTTTTAGGGTCAAGTTTAAGCACCGGTGAGCCAATTCTGTCCGAAGGTTTGTAAATAGGAATTTCTTTTCTGTAAGGCGGGTCGAGCGGCTCGTAAATATCGTGCATGCCACGTAACTCCTTGGGGTGATAATGGTTCCATTCCAAAATAATGTGGTCTGCCAAATGTGCCACAGTAGGTGAAATTCCCACACCGGCAGTGAGTACAACTTCACCGTTTTTATTCAAATCACAAATTTCCAAAATAGCGAATTTAGGTTTTGGAATTAAACCATAACGTAAACTTTGCGCCAAAGTGGAAAGATGCAAGTCAAAGTAATGCGCGTCATGACGGTTAAGCGCCTCGCGCATATCCTTATTAGATTGGTAAGGCGTGCGGAAAAGTACAGCGTTAGCGCGTGCCAATGAGCCATCCAGCGCGTCGCCGGTGGAAGCGCCGGTGTACATTCCTATTTTAAACTCTTTCCCTTCATTGTGAAAAGCAACGGCGCGATGAGCCAAGGCAGTAGGGACTTCTTTGGGGCATCCTGCCGGTGTAAAACCACTAAAACCCACTATGTCGCCGTGGTTGATGTGCGCGGCAGCTTCTTCTGCCGATACGAATTTAAATGTTTGTTTCATGATCCGATATGGTGTTTTTTGATTTCTTATTTGGAAACACAAAATTACCAAAATTCTTTTAAAAAGATAGAATAAAAGGCAAACAAAAAGGATAAATTATTTCTGTGAATTTTAGCCTTTTAACGTTTCTATTAAATACGATGCGCAATCACTGAGTTTGATTCCCTATCTCTTTCTCATTTCACAAAAATTTCGTAATTTTGCACCCTTTATTTGGTGGATTGATCGATTAGTTAATTGGTAAAAAGGGTTTTGTTAATGGATTTTTATCAATTCTCGTTCGTGTAATTCGCAATAATTCGTGTAATTCGTTTTTTTATGAAAAAATTTAAAGAATATTCCGGTCTTAATCTCTCTGATGTAAATAAAACGATGCTTGAATATTGGAACAAAAACAATATGTTCCAAAAAAGTATCGAAATTCGGGAAGGACATCCCTCGTTTGTGTTTTATGAAGGTCCTCCGTCAGCCAACGGTATGCCGGGCATTCACCACGTAATGGCGCGTACCATCAAAGACGTATTTTGCCGCTATAAAACCATGCAAGGATTTCAAGTACAGCGGAAAGCCGGTTGGGATACGCACGGATTGCCTGTGGAACTGGGTGTGGAAAAAGCGCTGGGTATTACCAAAGAAGATATTGGAAAGACCATCACCGTGGAAGAGTATAACGCCGCGTGCCGACATGATGTGATGAAATACACCAAAGAGTGGGAAGACCTGACTGAAAAAATGGGCTATTGGGTGGATATGAACGATCCTTACATTACCTACGATAACAGATACATAGAAACTCTCTGGTGGTTATTAAAACAGCTATATAACAAAAATTTACTATACAAAGGCTACACTATTCAGCCCTACTCGCCCGCAGCGGGTACAGGATTAAGCACGCATGAGTTGAATCAACCGGGGTGTTACCGCGATGTGAAAGATACTACCGCCGTTGTTCAATTTCGCCTCTCCCCGACCCTCTCCAAAGGAGAGGGAGAAGCTGGCACCACAAACGAACTTCAAAAACGCCTTATCGAACTTAATCCCCTCCCCTTTGGGGAGGGAAAGGGTGGGGTTTACTTCCTTGCTTGGACAACTACGCCTTGGACACTTCCTTCAAACACTGCGCTTTGCGTGGGACCAAATATCGATTACGTGCTGGTAAAATCACAGAATCCGTATTCCAAAGAAGAATGCAGTTATATACTTGCCGAAGCATTATTGGATAAAGTTTTCGGAAAAAATGAATACGAAATCCTTGAAAAATACAAAGGCGCTGACCTTGAAGGAATTGAGTATGAGCAATTAATCCCATGGATAAGCCCATATTTAAGTGTCGATGCTCAAAACACCCCCTTCAGGGGGCAGGGGGGCAGCGCTTTTCGAGTTATCACCGGCGACTTTGTTACTACTGAGGACGGTACGGGAATTGTGCACATAGCGCCCACTTTTGGCGCGGATGACGACCGTGTAGCAAAACAAAACGGGATTCCCCCGCTTATTCTTATAGACAAAGACGGAAACCGGCGCCCAATGGTGGATTTAACCGGAAAATTTTACAAAATAGAAGATTTGGACGCTGATTTTGTAAAAAACAATGTGAATGTAGCGCTTTACAAAGAATACGCCGGACGGTTTGTGAAAAATGCTTACGATGGAAGTTTGGGTGAAAATGATGCTACCCTTGACATTGATTTGGCAGTAATGCTAAAACAGCAAGGGCTGGCTTTCAAAATAGAAAAGCATACGCACAGTTATCCGCATTGTTGGCGCACGGACAAACCTGTATTATACTATCCGTTAGACAGTTGGTTTATCCGTACTACCGCTTGTCGTGATGAGATGATAGCGCTGAATAATACTATCAACTGGAAGCCGCAATCCACCGGAACGGGTCGTTTTGGGAAATGGCTGGAAAATTTGCAGGATTGGAATTTGAGCCGCAGCCGTTATTGGGGAACACCGCTACCTATTTGGCGTACCGAAGATGGCACGGAAGAAATCTGTATCGGTTCTACGGAAGAGCTCATGGCGGAAATAGAAAAAGCCATTGAAGCTGGCTTAATGACTGAGAATCCGTTTAAAAACTTCAAAGTAGGGGATTATTCAGCTGAAAATTATGCCGTTGAAAATATTGATTTGCACCGTCCGTACGTGGATAATATCACTCTTGTTTCCCCAAGCGGAAAACCAATGAAACGCGAGTTGGACTTGATTGACGTGTGGTTTGATAGTGGCGCCATGCCATTCGCACAGGTGCATTATCCGTTTGAAAATAAAGAGCTGGTGGAAAATCACGATTTTTATCCCGCAGACTTTATTAGTGAAGGTGTTGACCAAACACGCGGTTGGTTCTTTACTTTACATGCCATTAGCACAATGGCAAGAAATTCGGTAGCATTTAAAAATGTGATTTCCAATGGATTGGTATTGGATAAAAACGGCAATAAAATGTCCAAACGTCTCGGAAACGCTGTGGATCCATTTTCCACCATTGAAAAATACGGTTCGGATCCATTGCGCTGGTATATGATGACTAATGCTTCGCCTTGGGACAACCTAAAATTCGATATAGAAGGTGTAGAAGAAGTGCGACGCAAGTTTTTCGGAACACTTTATAACACCTATTCTTTTTTCGCCTTGTATGCCAATGTAGATAATTTTGCCAATGCGGAAACTCAAATTCCCGTGAGCGAACGCCCGGAAATTGACCGTTGGATTATTTCATTACTTAATTCGTTGGTAAAAGACGTAAAATCATATTACGAAGACTATGAACCTACCCGTGCCGGACGCGCTATTTCCGATTTTGTAGGCGAAAATTTAAGTAACTGGTACGTGCGCCTAAACCGCAAACGATATTGGGGCGGCGCTTACGACAAAGATAAAATTTCTGCCTATCAAACGCTTTACACTTGTTTGGAAACGGTGGCAAAACTGATGGCGCCCATTGCGCCGTTTTATGCCGATAGGTTGTATCAAGATTTGACCGGATCGGATTCTGTACATTTAACTCAATTTCCCGAATTTGATGAAACGCTGATTGATAAACACTTGGAAGAGTGTATGCAGTTAGCTCAACAAACTTCTTCTATGATTTTGGCATTACGCCGGAAAGCAGAGAAAAAAGTACGCCAACCGCTATTAAAAGCGGTTATTCCAGCACCCGACGAGAAAACGTACCGGCAAATCATATACATGGCTGAATTGGTAAAAGCCGAAGTGAATGTAAAAGAAATAGAAGTAATTCCCGCCGATGCCGAAATGGATAATTTGGTGAAAAAAATCAAACCAAACTTCAAAACATTGGGTAAAAAATACGGCAAGCAGATGAAAGAGATTGCCGCCGCGATGCCCGCCATGACTAAACAGCAAATTTCAGAAATCGAACGTGAGGGCGAATATACGCTGAACCTGCCTTCCGGCGATGTGCTTTTGACTGCCGAAGACGTGGAAATATTCACGGAAGATATGCCGGGCTGGTTGGTAGCTAATGAAGGTAACCTCACCGTGGCACTGGATATAGAAGTGAGCGATGAACTGCTTCGCGAAGGTATTGCCCGCGAGCTAGTAAACCGCATTCAGAATATCCGTAAATCAAACGGTTATGAAATTACGGATAAGATAAATATTGAAATTCAGGGAATGCCAGAAATAAACGATGCCGTGAAAGAATATTCAGATTATATTGCCGCGCAAACTCTGGCAAAAAGTGTGCGGTTAGCTGAATCGGTAGAAAATGGCACGGAATTGGATTTTGAAGATTATATGGTAAAGTTGATTGTAGAAAAAGCTTAACAATAATATACTAATAAAAAACGATTCCCTTAAAATTTTATTTTATAAAAAAAAATGCGTATTTTCGCACACCATTTTGAAAAAAGAAGCTGAGTCTTATTTTTATTTACATTGAAAAACTATGGCAACACAAGAAAAAACACGATATACCGACGCGGAACTGGAAGAATTTCGTCAGATAATTTTTGAGAAATTAGAGAAAGCGCATAAAGATTATGAACTTTTGCGTGACGGTATCAATAATTTGAACGGAAACGATGTTACCGACACATCACCTACATTTAAAGTGTTGGAAGAAGGCGCTTCTACATTGAACAAGGAAGAAGCCGGACAATTAGCGCAACGTCAAATGAAGTTTATCCAGCATCTGCAAGCCGCTTTGGTACGCATTGAGAATAAAACCTACGGTATTTGTCGTGAAACAGGTAAATTGATTCCGAAAGAACGTTTGCGAGCCGTGCCTCATGCCACATTAAGTATTGAAGCTAAGGGTGGCGGCGCCAAATAAAGTTGTGCCTCAATAATCATTTAACAAATTCGGCAACTTTACGCTATACGTGTGCGGTTGTCGAATTTTTGTGTTTAATTCAAAATACACACCAATTTTTATGTCTATACGTACAAAGTCTGTTCTATTAATAGCGCTATTGCTTGTGATTGACCAATGGTCAAAGATTTACGTCAAAACCCATTTTATGCTGGGCGAGTCAGTAGATGTGTTTTCTTGGTTCAAAATTAGTTTTATCGAGAACGAAGGCGCCGCTTTCGGGATGCAGATTTTCGGAAAGTTATTTCTTACGCTTTTTCGCATAGTTGCCATCGTGGCGCTGTCCATATTTATCCACCGCTTGATAAAACGAAATGCCCGCTCGGGATATATTTTAGTAATTTCGGTGTTGTTAGCCGGCGCGGTGGGAAACTTAGTCGATTCCTTATTCTATGGCGTATTATTCAGCGAATCAACTACTTATGCGGTTGCAACTTTTATGCCTGAGGGCGGCGGTTATGCTCCATTTTTATACGGAAAGGTGGTGGATATGTTCTATTTCCCCATTTTGACTAACAGCACGGGCGAAACCATCTTCTTTAAATGGATATTTAACGTGGCGGACTCCTGCGTAACAGTTTCCGTCATACTTATTTTGCTGTTTTTCCGCAAGGAATTAAATGAAAGTCTTGAAAATAAAAAGGTCATCAATAAACAGCCGGATGAAGAAATTTAGATTTTATAAAGTTTTGGTTGTGTGCGGTGTAATATTCTTTCTTGCATCCTGCCACATCAAACCCCGCGGTGTGCTTAGCGAGAAAAAGATGGAAGAAATTCTTTTTGAAATGCACAAAACGGAAGGCGTTTTACAATCGGGTGATTACACTTACAACTTACCTGAGCAGAAAAAACTTTATTTCAATTCCCTTTTGGATAAATATGGCATAAGTCAAGCGGATTTTGATTCCTCTTTGGTATGGTACACCAAGCATCCGAAGGAATTCGGGCTGGTTTATGGCAAAGTATTGGCGCGTATGGATACGCTGAACGCGCAAGTGCAGCGAGGTGAATTTCACCCGGGCGAAAGTAACAAAAACCAAGAAATGGATATATGGAACCTGCGCCGTACGTATAAACTGACCAAAGATTCTACCCGCACTTCGCTGGATTTTGAAATAACCAATGCGGACAACTTAATGGTAGGTGATAAGTATGAGCTGCGGTTTCTTCGCCGGGTAGCGCCCAGCGACTCTTCCGAACACCCTTACATTGTATTGCGTGTGAATTATCTGAACGGTAAAAAGGATAGTATTTACACTAAAACCTATAACGATAGTATTTTACGTAGGTATAAACTGCTTTTCGCTGCACGAGATACTTTGAAGATAAAATCCATTACCGGCAGTATTTTAGGCGCTAAAAAACCGAAAGGGAAGATGAACGCTTTCTTGGATAGCATTACTTTGGTGCGCAGGTATAATGCATACGACCAACTTAAACTAAAAAAACGTGTGGAAGAAAAAGATACTACTAAAATGGTAAAACCAAATTAATGAGACTCAGTTAAAATATTTTTTGTAAGAATTTGTAAAAAAAGAGTATCGGTTGATTCGTTTTGTTAGTAACGATTAATAATAAAACCCGCCTGAAAATATTTTTCGGCGGGTTTTTATTATACTTATATTACTTTTGTTGGTTATTTCTTTTCAATGGAAAGCAATTCTACATCAAATACCAGCGTTGAGAACGGCGGAATTTTATGTTGATCTTGCGCGCCATAAGCCAGGTTTTGAGGAATATAGAAGCGGTATTTGGAACCTACTGACATCAGTTGTAAACCTTCTGTCCATCCCGGGATCACTTGATTTACATAAAACTCTGCGGGTTCTTTTCTGGCTACGGAACTGTCAAAAACAGTGTCGTTAGTCAGTTTTCCTATATAATGTACTTTCACGCGATCCATAGCGGTAGGTTTAGCGCCGGTGCCTTCTTTTACCACTTCATATTGAAGTCCGGTAGCGGTAGTTTTGATATTCGGTTTTTTAGCGTTTTCTGCCAAGAATTTTTCCCCAGCAGCTTTGTTAGCGCCAAATTTTTCTTCCATTTTTTTTGAATGGCGAGCCATCATGGTTTTATTTACATACTCTTGTATTTTTTCTATCGACATATTTTTGTCGGTTTTATGCAAACCGTTTACCACGCCTTGTTTAAATAATCCATAGTTAAATTTCAGTGCAGAGTCACCTAAGAAAGCTTTTTCTTGAGCATTCATCCATTCGGCAAATTTTCCGGCAGTCATCGTAAGTTCCGGATTATTGTCTTCTTTAGCTTTTAACCCTTCTTCCAATCCACGCATCATAGCGTCAATTTTTTTATTTACAGAATCACCTGTACCGGTAAAGGTATTCATTTTTAACCCGTTACCATTTGCTACGCCAAAAGCATAACTTAAGCTATCCAATTCGGTTTTCAAAGTTGGAGTTTTAGTTTTAGTAGAGTTGGTACAAGCTGAGAATACAACCGCAGCCACTATTACTAATGAGAAAAATATATTTTGCTTTTTCATTTTAATATCATTTTTTATTGTTAGCGTATGATTTATTTTACTTTTGCGGTATCCGCCGGCTGTGGCGCAGGTTGTGGCATTTGTTGACGCATGTGCTTTTCCTGCATTTTCTGCATAGTGGTTTGAAGGTACATTTGTGCCTGTTCCGCGGTCATTCCTTCTTTATGGTCTTTTAACCCGTTGATAAGACCTTGTTTAAGAACGTTAACGTCTAATTTCAGTGTAGAGTCGCCCATCAAACCTTCTTTGTTCATTTGTTTGATGCTTTGTCCTATTCTCACGCCTAACTTGTGCATTTCATCTTTATTTTTGAACGCTTTTTCAAGTTCAGCCATAAACTCATTCATGACTTTTTCTGATGAGTCTTTAACCATATATTGGTCTTTGATTCCGGAACCATTCAGGTAACCTAAGTAATAATTCAAGCTGTCTTCCTGTGTTTTCAGAGACACTTCTTTCGCTTTGTTAGAGGAGCCGCAAGAGGCAATTCCCAGAGTAATGATGGCAAGAGCCAACAGTAAAAAATTAGTTTTTTTCATTTTTTATCGAATTAATAATATTATTTCTTTTGAGTTGATTTTTTAGCGGGTGCTTTTTTAGTTTTAGCGGGCGCTGCGGTTTTAACTTCTTCCACTTGTGGGGCGGGGACAAATTTCTTTACTCCCAATAATTCCACTTCAAATATAAGTGTAGCGAAAGGCGGAATTACGCCGCCCGCTCCGCGTTCGCCATAAGCAAGTGGGGATGGGATAAAGAATTTATATTTAGAACCTACTGACATAAGCTGAACACCTTCCGTCCAACCTTTGATTACACCGTTAAGAGGAAACTCAATGGGTTCGCCACGTTCTACAGAGCTGTCAAAAACTTTTCCGTCAACAAGCATACCTGTATAATGTACTTTTACCGTGTCCGTTTCGGCAGGTTTTACGCCGTCGCCTTGTTTTAGCACGATGTATTGAAGTCCGCTGGCAGTAGTTTTTACTCCTTCTTTGGTTTTATTTTCTTCCAAAAATTTTTCACCAACCGCTTTTTTAGCTTCATTGTCTTTTACTTGCGCTTTGGTAATGTACTCGCGGAAATAAGTTTGTGCCTTTTCATGATTCAAAAGGGTAGAATCACCTTTCACGGCTACGCTAAATCCTTTTATTAGTAAATCTACATTTGATTTTCCGCCGGGAATATTTTTCAGATTTTGAGCTAAGTCCGCGCCCATATTTACGCCCAATGAATAACTCATAGAGTCTACACCGTTTAGAAGAAAAATGGTCGCCGGGGTTGGCACTGCCGGTGTTGTGGGTAAAACGGCAATTTTTTTAGCGGTAGAACAGCTTGCGGCAACTAAGATCGTAAAAGCTGCGAATAAGATTTTTTTCATTTTTCAAAAATTAATATGCCCCTAACCCCCTGAAGGGGGAATTTAGCTAAGTACCAGTGGTGATAAAACGTAAGAACGTTTGCCAATAAGGTATAACTACCCCTTCAGGGGGTTGGTGGCTGTTTGTTTTTATTTTACAATATCTAAAAGTTCTACTTCAAAAATAAGCGTGGTATTTGGTCCGATGGATTGACCGGCGCCACGTTCGCCATAAGCAAGGTTTGAAGGTATGAAGAGTTTCCATTTTGAACCTACGGGCATCAACTGTAATGCTTCTACCCAGCCTTGAATAACCTGAGTTACGCCAAAAACAGCCGGTTCACCGCGACGCACTGAACTGTCAAATACTTGTCCGTTAATCAACGTGCCGTGATAATGTACTTTTACCTGATCGCTGGCTTTAGGCACAGCGCCATTTCCTTTAGTGATAATTTCATATTGCAGTCCACTGGGTAGTGTAACCACTTCCCCACGTTTGCCGTTTTCAGCTAAAAACGCTTTCCCTTCTTCCGAAGCCGCCGAGCCTGCTTTTGATTGCAAGCCTTGAAAATATTCATTAATTACTGTCTGTGCTTCTTCGTACGATATTTCGGGTTTATTCTGCTGTAGCACATCTTGAATGCCTTTGGCAAGTTTTTCTACGTTCAGTTCTTTTATTCCGCTGCCTAACAAGTTGTTACCCAAACTTAATCCTAAAGCATAACTCACTTTGTCCATAAATATTTTTTTGAATGTTAAAAATTGACTGCAAAGATAACTGAATTATTTGAATAATAGGTTGTTAAATAATTAAAATTTAGTACGTATCTTATCAACGTTTTTATCTTGTAATGCGTTTTTTATAAGTAAACAACAGCAGAAATCAAAGAATTAAAAGGACGAAAATCGGGCGAAAAAAATTAAAACTGTTCGTTTTTTATATGAAAATGCTGATAAATAGATATAAATGAATTATTTTTGCAAAACAAATTCTATGAAAATCCGAAAAAAATAAACTAAATACATAAACAACATTATGAGAGTAGCAATCGTAGGCGTGAGCGGCGCCGTAGGTCAGGAATTTTTAAAAGTATTGGCAGAACGTGAATTTCCCATTACTGAGTTGACATTATTTGGTTCATCACGCAGCGCGGGAAAAGCGTATGATTTTAAAGGGAAATCATACGTAGTGAAAGAACTTGTCCACGGCGATGATTTCAAAGATATTCAAGTGGCTTTCGTATCAGCCGGCGCGAGTATTTCCAAAGAATTTGCCGAAGATATCACCAAACACGGTACAGTGATGATAGATAATTCCAGCGCTTTCCGCATGGAAAACGATATTCCGCTGGTAGTGCCTGAGGTAAATGGGGAAGATGCTAAAAAACGTCCGCGTGGAATTATCGCCAACCCTAACTGTACTACCATTCAAATGGTGGTGGCGCTTCAAGCATTGGAAAACCTCTCACACATTCGTCGTGTTCACGTATCCTCTTACCAAGCGGCAAGCGGCGCGGGCGCGGCAGCTATGGACGAATTGGAAACACAGTATAAGCAAATTGCCAACGGCGAACAACCTACCGTCAATAAATTTGCCTACCAATTAGCTTATAATGTAATCCCTCACATCGACGTTTTTACGGAAAACGGCTACACGAAAGAAGAGATGAAAATGTATCACGAAACGCGTAAAATTATGCACTCGGACATTGAAGTAAGCGCTACTTGCGTACGCGTTCCCACGCTTCGCGCGCATTCCGAGAGCATTTGGGCGGAAACTGAACGTCCCATCAGCGTGGAAGAAGCTCAAAAAGCCTTTGCAGAAGCGCCCGGCGTGGTATTGATGGATAAACCCGAAGAAAAAGTATACCCCATGCCGCTTTTCCTTTCCGGCAAAGATCCTGTACACGTAGGTCGTGTGCGTAAGGACATTGCCAACCCTAACGGAATCACCTTCTGGTGCGTGAGCGACCAAATAAAGAAAGGCGCCGCGCTGAACGCCGTGCAGATTGCGGAATATTTGATTGCGGAAGGGGATATTTAGTTTTAGTTATCTTTGCCAAAGTTCTAAAACTTTGGCAAAGATGATAAGACTTATTCAACACCCGAACAAAACCCTGTTTTTTGATGTTACACCGTTTTTATTATAAAGATATTTTATGAGAAAATTATTTTTATTGATTTTATACGTTGTAACTTCTTTGCCTATTTTAGCGCAGATGGGTGTTATCAAGGGGCGAGTATATAATTTGAAGAACAATAACCCGCTGGAATTTGCTACGGTTCAGATTCAAGGTACCACCATAGGGGCTACATCCGACTTGGATGGAAATTTTATTTTTACCGGCATTACCGCCGGCTTTTATCGTCTGGTAGTGAGCTACGTGGGATATGAAACCGCTATTTCGTCTGAAATTCAGGTGCAGGGTAATCAAACCGCGTTTTTGGACATACCTATGACAGAATCCGCCATTGCCATCAGCGAAGTAGTGGTGAGGCAAAATCTTAACATAAAACGCATCGAAAGTCCTTTGTCAGTTCTTTCGGTGGGTGTTCAGGAAATAGAAAAAAGCGCCGGCGCTAACCGCGATGTGTCCAAAGTGGTACAAAGCCTGCCCGGCGTAGGCGCCACCGATCCCAATCGTAACGACCTGATAGTACGCGGCGGAGGACCCTCGGAAAATGTTTTCTATTTGGACGGGGTGGAAATTCCTGTTATCAACCATTTTGCCACGCAGGGTTCTTCCGGTGGCGTGGTGGGTGTGATTAATCCCGACTTTGTGCGCGAAATCAATTTTTACACGGGCGCTTTTCCCGCTAACCGTACTAACGCGCTAAGTTCGGTAATGGAAATACGCCAAAAAGACGGCAGCAAAGACCGCGTGCACGGTAAACTTTCGGTGGGTGCGTCGGACGCTGCCTTCACCCTTGACGGTCCTATCGGCAGTAAATCCACCTTTATTGTTTCGGCGCGCCAATCCTACTTGCAATTACTGTTTAAAGCAATCGGACTACCGTTCTTGCCTACGTACAATGACTTTCAGGTAAAATACAAATACAAGATTGACCCGAAAAACGAACTTACAATCATCGGTATCGGCGCCATTGACAATATGGTTTTGAACACCGATTTACAGGAAACGGGCACCGAAAGTCAAAAATATCTTCTCTCTTACCTGCCCGTTTACAAACAATGGAATTATACGGTGGGCGCCGTTTACAGGCATTTTGCCGAAACGCATTACGATACGTGGGTTCTTAGCCGGAATATGCTGAGAAACAATAATTTCAAATATCAAAATAACGATGACACGAAGCCAAAAACATCAGATTACACGTCGGATGAGGCAGAAAACAAGCTGCGTTTTGAAAGGAATTATCCCGATTTGCCTGTGAAGTTGCTTGTAGGCGGCGGTGTAAAGTATTCCCGTTATACCAATGAAACTTATCGGCAACTGTTCTTAAACGGCGCCGTTACGGATTTAACGTATAATACAAAGTTAAATCTATTTGGTTATCAAGTGTTTGCGCAAGCTTCGGATGAATATATGGAAGATAAATTGAAATTATCTGTCGGCATCAGCGCCGTGGGGAATAATTTTAACCAAAACATGAAAAATCCGCTGAATCAACTTTCGCCACGCCTGTCAGCCTCTTATTCGTTGGCGGAAAAATGGGATTTAAATGCCAACATCGGGCGGTATGTTTCCCAACCGGCTTATACCACACTTGGGTTTAAAAACGCCGGGGGTGAATACGTAAACCGGAATGAGAAATTGAAATACATTGTTTCTAATCAAGCAATTATAGGCATAGAAGTTCGCCCCGAAGCCAAAATGCGATTGACCGTAGAAGGATTTTACAAGCAGTATAAAAATTACCCGCTTTCTGTGGCGGACGGATTAAGTATTGCCAGTAAAGGTACGGATTACGGGCAAGTGGGCGATGAAGAAATTGTTTCCGGCGGAAAAGGACGTGCTTTCGGCGTGGAATTTTTATACAAAATTACAGAATGGAAAAATCTTAACGTAACTTCCACCTATACTTTTTTCCGAAGTGAATTTACAGATAAAAAGGGTGTGTACCGTCCTTCTTCCTGGGACACACGCCATCTGCTTAACCTTATCGGCAGTTACAAATTCGGTAAAAGTTGGAATATCGCCGCACGTTGGCGATTCGTGGGTGGCGCACCCTACTCGCCCATTGATATGGATTTGACTACCAATAAAGTGGCTTGGAATATTAATAATCGGGCTTATATTGATTATGAAAATTTTAACTCACTGCGTTTGCGGAATGCACACCAGTTGGATGTGCGTGTAGATAAAGAGTTTTATTTCAAAAAATGGGTGCTCAACTTGTATGCCGATGTGCAGAACGCATATAATTTCCAGTCGCAAAACGTACCCATTTACACGAATAAAGACCGGTATGGCGATGTAATGACCGACCCAAACGACCCATCACGCCAACAGTTACGAATTTTGGAAATTAACAGCGGCACCATTCTGCCTACTATCGGATTAATCATTAAAATATAATTTTAAGTATTGTAAAGACATTATTTTAATATTTTCAGAGATTAAGTGTCGTATAATCAGACTTGTAACCTGCCTCGCCATCAGGCAGGCTTGTAACTAAATTCTTGTAACTATTTATCAAAAGATACGATTATGAAAACCAACAAAATTTTACTTATAGCCGCATTGTGTTTTGTTACAGCGGCTGTTTGTGCAAAGAAAAAACCGGAAGTTTTTGATACGTATACGTATGGTAAAAACGCGCAAGGCACTACCATTTCTTTGAAGTTTGAGAAAGGGAAAGAGCATAACCATCCGCTGTTTGCCGTGTGGCTCGCGGATTCTGCCGGCAATTACATTCAAACGCTGTATGTTTCAGAGAGTGTGGGTAAAGGCTTTTTCCGCCGTGCAAGCCGTAAAACGGGGCATTGGCAAGCCGGTGAAATCCAACGTCCGGCAACACTTCCTTATTGGGCACACCAACGTAAAATAATTAATGAGTTCAGTACTTATTTACCTACCCCCAAACAGCCTGTGCCGGATGCATATACGGGCGCTACGCCACAAGCTTCTTTTATTTTAACCTTGCTCACTGACAATAAATTGTACGGAAATTATAAGTTGTTTTTAGAAGTAAACCAATCGTGGGATTGGAACGAATTTTGGACAAATAACAAATTTCCCGATGACAAAGAATATAAAACATCCAGCCAACCGGCGCTGATTTATTCCGCTGATTTTGATACGCGAAAAACTCAAGGCGAAATACAGATGAAGCCCGTGGGAAGAAGCCACCACAGTGGCGGCGATGGAAATATTTATACAGATTTACAGACACTTACCACTGCACTGAAAATTGCAAAAAGAATAACTTTTACGGTAAGATAAAAGTTTATTTTTCCCAATCAGCAGTTTTCAGAAAATAACCCGTAGCGAATAATTATTTTAAATGACAAGCAACTTACCCTATACAGAAGAATTTGACGATGAGCTCGAAGAACAGACCTCGTCAGCGTCTGAACTTTTTGAGCACCACCGTTTTGAAGTGGACAAAGGACAATCTCTTTTACGCATTGATAAATATCTGGTCAATATTATGCCTAGTATTTCGCGGAATCGCATTCAGGACGCTGCCGATGGGGGGAATATTCTCGTCAACGGGAAAGCGGTAAAGTCAAACTACAAGGTAAAACCCAAAGATATCATCACCATTGTTCTTGCTTATCCACCAAATAGTTACGAAATTATACCGCAGGAAATACCCATTGATATTGTTTATGAAGACGAAGATATTGTTTTGGTTAATAAGCAACCCGATTTGGTAGTTCATCCGGGTTTTGGTAATTTTGACGGCACGTTGCTAAATGCCATAGCGTGGCACTTAAAGGATAAAAAAGATTTTGATGCCAATGACCCTCGCTTGGGTTTGGTTCACCGCATTGATAAAGACACTTCGGGGCTGATAATTGTAGCAAAAACCGCTGAAGCTAAAACCAATCTGGGTAAACAGTTTTTCGATAAAACTACAAAGCGTACTTACAACGCGTTAGTTTGGGGCAACATAAAAGAGGATGAAGGCACCATTACGGGCGCGCTTGCCCGCGACCCGCGCGACCGCATGCAGTTTACCGTATTTCCCGAAGGAGAAAATCCGCTGGCAAAACACGCTGTTACACATTATCGCGTATTGGAACGGCTGGGTTACGTAACACTCGTGGAATGCCGGTTGGAAACGGGGCGCACACACCAAATCCGCGTGCACATGAAGCACATTGGGCATACGCTTTTTAACGATGAACGCTACGGCGGACATGACATACTGAAAGGCAACCGCACCGCCAAGTATCGACAGTTTGTGCAAAATTGTTTTGACATTTGCCCACGTCAAGCATTGCACGCCAAAACGCTCGGTTTTACGCACCCACGCACAGGCAAAGAGATGTTTTTTGATAGTGAACTCCCGGGAGATATGAATCAGTTGATTGAAAAATGGAGAAAATACAGTATCCAAATGGATGAGGAATAAATAGATTTTAACAAACTTACTTTTTAGAATCATCAAGAACCCAGTCTAGTAGTATATTTTTATATAAAAACGGACTTTTAGGTTAATAATCAACATATTGATTAGATTACTTTTTAAAAGATTGAATAAAAAATGAAAACAAAAGCAATCTTGGTGGAGCTGATTAATTATTTGGAAGAATATGAACGTGATAATTACTCTGCAAACCACCCCTTAAACACCACCGATTTTATTGGCTTTTTGAATGCTAAGCATGAACATCTTAGCGTAAAGCGAGATAAAATAAGCGGTGGCATGGACGATTGGGGAGAAGAGAACGACTATGAAAACGGACCTAAAACCGATATCTCTATTTTAGTGGTAATGCTCTTCAGGTACGTAAAAGGATACGTTAAAAAAGCATTAAAAAAGAGCTGTATAAAATCTGCGGACGACTTTTCATTTATGATAACCTTGCTTACCTACGACAGTATGACCAAAATGGAACTTGTGAATATGCAAGCCATGGAAAAGACCTCCGGAAATGAAATTATTAACCGATTATTTAGGTTAGGACTTATAAACCAGCGTGAAGACGAAAAAGACAAGCGAAGCGTACGCGTAAGTATTTCAGACAAAGGACGTGGCGAACTTTTCGCGGTCCTCAAAGACATGAAAATGGTGTCGGAAATCGCCACAGGAGATTTATCCCAAAATGAAATTAACACGCTCGCTTACCTGCTTCGTAAACTAGATATTTATCACAAAGATATTTTTGACAATAAGCGCAATCTTAATTTGAATGAAATATTAAAAAACAACTTGCATAAAGAACAAAAATAATATATCTTTGTTGCTTTTAGTATATAAACGTACTAAATATATCCATTTTTATATTTATCGTATTATGACTGAAAACAGCAACTCCATAAAACAATACCACGCCGTCGGCTTTGAATTGAGCAAACATCTCACCAAGGCTTACAGCACTTCTTTTTATTCTGCCACGCAGCTTTTTGGGAAAGAAACAAGAAAAGCAATTCATAGCATTTACGGTTTTGTAAGGATAGCTGACGAAATTGTGGATACTTTTCAAGGTTTTGATAAAAAGTCTCTGCTTCAAAAATTTGAGGCTGATTACTACACGGCTTATTCCCAGGGTGTTAGTTCTAATCCCATCCTTCACTCTTTTCAACTCACGGTAAAAAAATACGATATTCCGCAAGAGTACATCGTGGAATTTCTGTCCAGTATGCGGGCCGATTTGGAAAAAAAAGTGTACCTGAGCAAATCCGAAATGAACGATTACATTTACGGTTCTGCCGATGTGGTGGGGCTGATGTGCCTGAAAGTATTTTGCGGGAAAAATCAGAACCTTTTTCAGTCGCTTTTTGTGCCCGCCATGCGCTTGGGTTCCGCGTTTCAGAAAGTAAACTTTTTACGTGATTTGAAAGAGGATGTGAAAGTGCTGGGCAGAAACTATTTTCCCGATATTTCCATCGATAATTTTGATGAAAAATCAAAAGAATTATTGATAAAAGACATCCAAAATGACTTTGACGAAGCTTACGCAGGCATAAAAAAACTTCCCGAAGATTCAAGATTGGCGGTGATGGTGGCGTATAAGTATTACCTCGCGCTGTTGAATAAAATAAAAAAGACACCTGCTAACGAGCTCATGAATAGGCGGGTACGTGTCCATAACTTCAAAAAAATGCTTCTTCTTTCCACTGCGTTCGTAAAACATACACTAAACATCTCGTAAAAATGAACACAGATATAAAAAACACCGTACAATTAGTGGACGAACAAGATAACCCCGTAGGCGAAATGGAAAAAATGGCGGCGCACCGCCACCCAACCCTGCATCGCGCCATATCGGTATTTATCTTCAACTCGAAAGGCGAATGGCTGCTGCAACAGCGCGCCGACGATAAATACCATTCGCAGGGCTTGTGGACAAACGCCTGTTGCACCCATCCTTATATCGGCGAAACGTATGAAGCGGCGGCACATCGCAGACTAAAAGAAGAAATGGGCATGCAGGCGGCTCTGACGCCCGTGTTTCACTTTATATACAAGGCGAAAATCGACGAAGAGCTTACCGAGTATGAGTACGACCAGGTGTTTATTGCCACCACCGACACGCTTCCGCAACCCAATCCCGAAGAAGTGAAGGACTGGAAATACATCGCTTTTGACGACCTGAAATCAGATTTGGACAAACATCCCGAAAAATACACGGCGTGGTTTAAGCTGTTTTTTCAAAAAGTGGCGCAAAATTTACCGTCATCGAACACATAAAAAATAAAGCGTATGATACTAAACCTTTCAATGCTCATTATCGGATTCGCCGTTATGGAATTTGTGGCGTGGAGCAACCACAAGTACGTCATGCACGGCTTCCTTTGGCGGTGGCACAAAGACCACCACACGCGCGACCGCGACCGCGTGCTGCAACAGGATTTAAAGAAAACCGAAGGAAACAGATTTGAAAAAAACGATTACTTTTTTATCGTTTACGCCCTGCCTGCCATTGTGTTAATGATTGTGGGATTTACCCTAAAAATATATCCGTTGGTGTTTTTGAGCATAGGCATTACGCTCTACGGCGCCACCTATTTTCTGATTCACGACATCGCCATTCACGAGCGCGTGAATTTTCCGGCGTTGCAACAGTCGAAAAACAAGTACCTGAGAGCCATTATTCGGGCGCACGTGGCGCATCATCGTCCCAAAAACAAAAAAGATTTTCACAATTACGGATTGCTTATTTTTCCGTCTAAATATTTCAACGATTGACGCTTATGTGGTTTTATTCCGTCATATTGTTCTTTTCTTTTATCTTTCCTTTCGCGTTGAGTTTCGACAAGAAAGTGGCGTTTCATGCGCATTGGCGAACGTTACTGCCCGCCATTGCATTGGTAGCCGTTTTTTTTATCGCTTTCGACGTGCTTTACACCCGATGGGGCGTGTGGGGTTTTAATCCGGAATACTATCTCGGCATTCATATTTTAAATCTTCCCTTGGAAGAGGTGTTGTTCTTTATCCTTATTCCCTATTCTTCTATTTTTTTACATTATGTGTTAAGGTTTTACTTGCCTAATTTTCAATTAAATAAAAAAAATAGCAATACGCTCTCTTATTTTCTTTTGGCGCTGTTGTTGGGATTAAGTTTGATGTATTACGATAGACTTTACACCATTTACAGTTTACTTCTGGTGGTTGCAGCGTTAATTTTAGGCATTTTTGACAAGAAAAATGAGATGGGCGCTTTCTTTTTTACTTTTTCGGTGATGCTCGTTCCTTTTACATTGGTCAATGGTCTGCTCACAGGTTCTTTTTTAGGACGAGAAGTAGTGTGGTACGATAATGCCGAAAATTGCGGTGTTCGATTTCTGACTATTCCGTTGGAAGACATTAGTTACGCTTTCGGGATGCTGTTTTTTTCGCTTTGGATTAAAAATAAAATAGAGGGTAAATCTCACAAATCAAACCGCTTATGAACGCGAGTTTTTCAAAAAAAGAAAAGATTATTCTGGGCATAGTCGTGCTTTTTTACGTCGTGGGTGTGATTGGGTTTAGTTTCACGCTCACGCACGCTCTTTTTACCAAACTTACGCCGTTTATTTTGCTATTGTCGCTTGCTTTTTTGGCTTATCACGACAGAACCGAGAACCGTAAAAACCTTTCTTTTTATTTCCTGTTTGTATTTATAGCCAGTTTTTTGATGGAAATGGCGGGCACGAACACCGGCGTGCTTTTTGGCGAGTACGCGTATGGAAGCGGATTAGGAATAAAGCTTTGGCGCACGCCTCTTCTAATCGGTGTCAATTGGGTGTTGCTGGTGTATATGACGGCAGCCGTATTTGCTCAAAAGCCTCAAAATGGTCTGTATCAAATAATTTTTCCTACGTTATTAATGGTAGGGTATGATATAGTAATGGAACAAATCGCCGCTAAAATGGATATGTGGTATTGGGTCAATGGCAGCATTCCTTTACAAAATTACGCGATGTGGGGTGCACTGGCGGTGGTTTTTCACGTGTTGAAACATTTTTTTAATATTCACATTGTCAATAAGATGGCGCTTCCTCTTTTCGTGGTGCAAGTATTATTTTTTCTTTTTATTCTAATGATTTAAGAAATTAACCATAGCTTGCTATTCTAAATATCACAGAAGAATTAAAAAACCTTTTGTAAAAGCAAAATATCGAATGCTCAAAGCCCGTCACCACTTCCTTATCTACCCTTTCTTTCAGCTCTATACAGTGTATTTGCTGAAACGAAAATTTCATGCGATACACATTGTCGGCGAGTTTATTGACCAAGGCAAGCCTGTACTACTTATTGCCAATCACGTAAGCTGGTGGGACGGTTTTTGGGCAATGTATCTGAAACTGAAAATCCTGAAACGAAGATTTTATTTTATGATGCGGGAAGACCAATTGCTCAAATTCCGGTTTTTCAACTATACCGGCGCGTTTTCGGTAAATAAAAACAGTCGCGAAATGGTTGAAAGTCTTCAATACGCGTCCGCCGTTTTAGACGATAATCGGAATATGCTGTTAATCTATCCGCAAGGAAAAATTCATTCGCTTTACGATGCCGATGTTGTTTTTGAGCAAGGTATCGAACGGATTTTGCATGGAAAAGAAAACAAAATACACGTAGTTTTTTCGGCAAACTTGGTCGATTATTTTTCACAGCCCAAACCCTCGTTGTTTATGTACGTGGATACCTACAACGGCGCGTTTTCCCTGCCGGAATTACAGTCAGCATACCGCGCGTTTTATAATCGGTGCGTAAAAACGCAAACAGAAAGGCATTCGCCATGATGTACGTTGCCGGTTTCATAATCGCCTTTTCCTTACTGCAACTGCTGGTAGCTTTTGTAAACATTTTTTTTGCCGAAAAACTTCCGCGCGGCGGCAGCGATATTTCGGGATATTCCGTATCGGTGCTTATTCCGGCGCGAAACGAAGAGCGCAATATTCAAAACCTGCTGAATGATTTAATCCGGATAAAAGACAATTGGCTTGAAATTATGGTGCTCGACGACCAATCCACCGACCGTACGGCAGACATAGTGCGCGACTTTGCTGCGCGCCACGAACGTATCCGCTGCATACAGTCGAACCAATTGCCCGAAGGCTGGCTTGGGAAAAACCACGCCTGCCACCAATTGGCGCTCAACGCCGCGGGCGATTACCTGCTTTTCTTAGACGCCGATGTGCGAGTGTGTGATGGATTGATTGATAACGGTTTGCGTTATATGTTGGATAAAAAAACCGATTTGCTCAGCATTTTCCCCGTGCAGGAAATGCGTACATTATCCGAAAAGATAACTGTACCCAATATGCACTTTATCCTGCTTACGTTGCTACCGTTGCCGCTCGTGCGCTTGTTGCGCTTTCCTTCGATGGCGGCTGCCAACGGGCAGTTTATGCTTTTCAACAAAGAGACTTATCACGCGTTTTTGCCGCACGAACGTTTCCGGAAAAGTCGCGCGGAAGACATTGAAATTGCCCGGTTTTATAAAATGCGGAAAAAAAACGTGAGCTGCCTCACTGGCGTGCGCCAAGTGCGTTGCAGAATGTACGGCTCGTTGTCCGAAGCGGTGGAAGGATTTTCAAAAAACGTTGCCTATTTTTTCGGAAATTCATACCTGTGGGCTATCGTTTTTTGGCTGATAACCACGCTTGGGTTTATTCCCGTGCTGATGGCAGGAAAAACGTATATGCTTGTTTTATACGTTTTTACCACTGTGCTCACGCGGGTGTTTTTTTCGCTGGCGGCAAAACAAAATGTGTTTGAAAATCTCGTTTTCGCCATTCCTCAGCAAGTTACACTTGGACTATTTATCTGTAAATCAATTATCAATAAAACCAAAAATCAATTTAAATGGAAAGAACGAAATATTTAATAGTGGCGTTTTTCTTCGTTTTGCCAGGGCTCGCATTTTGTGCCGATGAGCAACAAAACATTTATAATGCCTATTTGAAAAACGACATGGCGACGTGGAAAAAAATGATGGACGCCATGCACACCGAGAGCGGAAAGTCCAACGAAAGAGAGTTGGAACTGCTGAATTATGAATACGGATATATTGGTTGGTGCATGGGAAATAATAAAAAAAGCGATGCGAAAATCTATATTCTTCGGGGGGAAGAACGGCTGAAAAAACTCTCGGCGCTAAACTATAAAAAAAGTATGCTATATGCCTATAAATCGGCTTTTTACGGATTTCAAATAGGGCTGAACAAAACCAAAGCCCCATTTTTAGGCGGCAAAAGCATAGACGCGGCAAATAAAGCCGTGGAATCGGACAAGAATAATCCTTACGGCTATATTCAATTGGGAAACATAGAATTTTACATGCCGGCTATTTTTGGCGGTTCAAAGAAAAAAGCGATTGAGCATTACCTGAAAGCGCAAAAGCTGATGGAAAGCGGCGCGGTAAAAACCGATTGGAACTACCTGAGCCTTCTCACACAAATAGCCAAAGCATACGAAGAGCTGAAAGACTACAAAAACGCCGAAACTTACTACCGGAAAATCCTTAGCCTCGCCCCCGATTTCGCGTGGGTAAAAAATGAACTGTATCCGGCGTTTTTAAAAAAGAGGAAATAGAATATGAACAAAAAAATAATCATTGTCGGCGCCGGATTAGGCGGCTTAGCAAGCGGACTTTTGCTTGCTAAAAAAGGTTTTGAGGTAACCTTTCTCGAAAAAAACGCCCAAGCCGGCGGACGCCTCAATCAGTTGAAAAAAGACGGCTTCACGTTTGATGTAGGACCGAGTTTTTTCAGCATGTCCTATATTTTCAGGGAATTTATGGAAAAGTGCGGTGTGGAAATGCCCTTCCGTTTTGTGGAATTAGACCCGCTCTATTCGGTCAATTTCAGGGGAAGCGACAAAACCTACCACCTCTACAAAGACCTGAAAAAACTTGCCGCCCAATTTACCGACGTGGAACCCGATTTTGAACAAAAAATGGAAAAATACCTCAAAAAATCGGGTAAACTCTTTCACGACACGGTAGATATCGTCATCCGGCGAAACTTCAACAGCGTTTTCGACTACATTACCGCGCTGATGACCGTAAATCCCGTACACGTTCCCATATTGCTCAAAACCTTTTGGCAACACGTAAACAGCCACTTTGAGTCGAAAGAAGCGCGCCAAATCATATCGCTCGTGGCGTTCTTCCTCGGCAGAACCCCTTTCGACACGATGGCGATATACAGCCTGCTCTCGTACACCGAATTCAGGCACGATGGCTATTACAATGTGGAAGGCGGAATGTACAACATTGTCAACGGTTTAGTCGGCGAACTTCGCAAATTGAACGTTTCCATACACTACAATACCGAAATAGTGGAGGTGATGTCCGATGGAAACAAGCTGCAAAAAGTAATCGACCAAAACGGGCAAGCCTATTCTGCCGATATTTTTCTTATCAATTCCGATGCCGCCGTTTTTAGAAACAAGGTAATGAAAAATCCCCGCTTCACTGACGAGAAACTTGCCAAAATGGAATGGACAATGGGTTACCTTACTTTTTACGTGGGACTGAACAAAAAACTACCCAATCTCAACCTGCACAACTATTATCTCGGCACCAACTACGAAGAGTATGCCAACGATGTGCTCGTCAATCCCGACACGTTGCAAAAACCGTACTATTACGTCAATGTGGTGTCGAAGCACAACGCCGATTGCGCCCCCGAGGGCTGCGAAAGCCTGTTTTTCGTGTGTCCCGTACCCAATTTACAGTACAAAACCGATTGGAACGACAAAGACGATATCGTCAACAGCATTCTGCGTGATTTTTCCGAAAGAATAGGCGAGTCGGTTATAGAAAACGTGATTACGAAAACCATTTTCACGCCGCAGGAATGGGAAAAGAAATTTAACCTGTACAAAGGAAGCGGATTGGGTTTATCGCACAAAATGAGCCAGATAGGCTATTTCCGTCCCCGCAATGTGGACGAAAAATTCAAAAACACCTTCTACGTAGGCGCTTCCACCGCGCCGGGCGCCGGCTTGCCCATGGCTATTATCAGCGCCGATTTGGCGTGCGAGAGAATACTAAAATCATACGGATAAATTGGAATTTTTTAGTAATTTTGCTTTCAAAATTTTATAGTTCATAAACCAAATAAAAAAATTATATCTCGTTAGATATGTCTAATAATATCACACACCAAAAATCCCCCTTTCGGGGGGTGGGGGGGCTGAACATCGCTATCATCGCAGGGGGCGACAGTTCAGAGATTGTCGTTTCGCTCAAAAGCGCCGCCGGAATTAAATCATTTATCGACGCTGAAAAATATAACACATTTATTGTAACCATTGCCGGACAAAAGTGGCAGGCAGAACTCTCTGAAACCGAAAAATATACCATTGATAAAAACGATTTCAGTTTTACCCGCCCGAACGGCGAAAAAACCGTGTTTGATTTTGCGTACATCACCATTCACGGCACACCGGGCGAAAACGGCATTTTACAAGGCTACTTTGATTTGCTGAAAATCCCCTACTCTACTTGCGGAGTATTGGCATCGGCGGTTACGTTCAATAAATTTGTGTGTAACCAGTATCTGAAAGGCTTTGGATTACGCGTGGCGGAAAGTATTTTGCTGCGAAAAGGACAAAAAATAACAGATACGGAAGTAACTGAAAAACTCGGCTTGCCCGTTTTTGTGAAACCCAACGTAGGTGGAAGCAGCTTTGGCATAAGCAAAGTAAAAGAAGCGAAAGAAATACAGCCTGCTATCGAAAAAGCGTTTTCCGAAGGCGAAGAGGTATTAATCGAAGCTTTTGTACCGGGAAAAGAGTTTACGTGCGGAATGTACAAAACACACGAAAAAACGGTGGTATTTCCCGTTACGGAAGTGATTTCCTTAAATGAATTCTTCGATTTTGACGCCAAATACAATCATGAATCGGAAGAAATTACGCCCGCGCGCATATCGGAAGAATTGACCCAAAGAATACAAAAACTCACGGCTGCCATTTACGATATTCTTGGTTGTAAAGGCATTGTGCGTGTGGATTATATTATTTCCGAAAGTGACGTAATCAGTCTTTTAGAAGTTAACACCACGCCCGGAATGACAGCTACCAGCTTTATTCCCCAACAAGTTGCCGCTGCGGGATTGGATATAAAAGACGTAATGACGGATATTATTGAAAGTGAACTGAATTAATTTATAGTTTGTAGTAAAATAGTTTATACTAGAAAAATATGTTTTCATTCAAAGAAATCTTAGAATTGGTCAATTCTGAAATTGAAAAAATCAATTGGGAAAAACCCCCTTACGGACTGTATAAGCCCATTGGCTATATCCTTTCACTCGGCGGCAAACGAATACGTCCGGCAGTAACGCTGATGGCATGTAATCTTTATTCCGATGATGTGATGCAAGCCATGAAACCTGCTGTGGGTTTGGAGATTTTTCATAATTTCACATTGCTGCATGACGATATTATGGACCGCGCTGACGTGCGGCGCGGCAAACCTACCGTACATAAAAAGTGGAACGACAATACAGCCATTCTTTCCGGCGATGTGATGCAGATAGAAGCCTACAAATGGATAGCGGAAACGCCTGAGGCGCACTTGAAAAAAGTATTGGACACCTTCTCAAAAACCGCCGCCGAAATTTGCGAAGGACAGCAGTACGATATGGAATTTGAAAGCCGTGAGAAAGTAGCGGAAGATGAATACATCGAAATGATACGCTTAAAAACGGCAGTATTAGTTGCCGCCAGCCTACAAATAGGGGCTTGGATAGGCGGCGCGAGTGATGAGGACGCGCAGTTGCTTTATGATTTTGGTATCGCTATCGGAATTGCTTTTCAGCTCAAAGACGATTTGCTGGATGTGTATGGCGACGAAAAAACTTTTGGAAAAAAAATAGGGGGCGATATTCTTTGCAACAAAAAAACGTTTCTCCTAATACATGCGCTGAAAGCGGCAAGCGGAAAAACCGCCGAAGATTTAAACTATTGGTTAAACAATAATGACGAAACTCAAACCGAAGAAAAAATAAGGGCTGTTACAGAAATTTATAATACACTTGGCGTGCGTGCTATGTGCGAAGAAACTATATTTTCCTTTTATAAGAAATCAATCGCGTTTTTGGATAAGGTAAACGTTTCAAATGTTAAAAAAGAAGAATTGCGTCGTTTAGCTGAGCACTTAAATAAGAGAATTGATTAAAAAAATGTAATTTTGAGACGAAATTTAATAATGCAACGGTTTGTTTTGAGCTGAAACTAAAACTTATTATTTCCCAAATCTCTAATTTAATGGGATTAAAAGGCTTTTGATTAAAAAAATCAGCAAACCATGCTCTTCTGACTTCAAACTTCTGACTTCTAACTTAAAAATGCCTTACCGCCGATTACCAAATACAGATCAATCCAGATTAAGAGCGCTCAAAACAGCTATAAAAGAGTCTGAAAATCAGACGTATGGTAATCAGGTATTGCTTTTTAAAACCATCAATGACGCGCGGAATTTTTTAGTGGTATTTGAGAAGCAAATGATTCAGTATAAACAAATGCTTGACAATCAGGTAAACGCTAATAAGCAATATCAAACCGTATTGTACAACGCACGGATGTATATTTCGCATTTCATCCAGGTACTGAATTTAGCGGTCATTCGAGGCGATATTAAAAAAGAGCAAAAAACACTCTATCACTTAGAGCCGGAAGTGCATAACGTACCCGATTTGACTACGGAAAACGCTATTATGAACTGGGGAAAGTGCATTGCCGACGGCGAAAATGAGCGCACCAGAAACGGTGGATTCCCTATTTATAATCCCTCTATCGGGAAAGTTCAGGTGCATCTGGAAGTATTTAAAGAACATAAAATCAACCAGAAACTCTACCAAAGCACCACCAACCGTAATTGGGAAGAATTAGTAAAACTTCGAGAGAAGGGCGATGGAATTATCTTGGATATTTGGAATCAGGTGGAAAATTTCTATAAAGACGAAACGCCTTACCAAAAACTGGTAAAATGCAAAAAATACGGGTTAATTTATTATTATCGTAAAGGCGAGTCGGAACTTAAAGAAGAATACTAAATCTGCCCGGCGTCAACAAGCGTTACCACTCGCTCTACAATACGATCTTTGTCCGCGCCATCGTAATCCATTTTAAGAGTGGAACCAAATAAATGTGCCACCGTATTCCAAAAAAACGCGGGTACATTGCCCTTGTACGCTTTTATAAGGTCGTACGTATTTACTTCACACTCACGGTCAATGAGTTTCATCAACATTTTACCTTGATTCACGGTAAGTTTTTTAAGCTCTCCGGCATATTGCTTAAACGCTTTCTTTTCAAATTCTTTCAGGTATTTTTTGCGTGCCGCGTCATCCGGAAGTTTAAATAAATCAGCATTTACACGTGCTATTTCTGATGACACCAGTCGCGCGTAAGGAAGCGCCTTTTTCACATCACGCACCGTACGCCAATAAAATTGCTCCTGCTTTTTACTGGTAAAAACCAACGGTGGATAAATATATACTTCGCGTATGTAGCCCCCGATAAAAAGTGTATCCCCATTTTCTACCACTACCTCCATTACGGCATAAGTAACGGCAGGCGTTGAGGGTTGATTAAAAACTCCTGTTTGCCCGGAAACTCGCAATGAAGCAACGCATAAAAACAGCAAAAGCACGCTCCAACGTATATCTTTTACGTTGAAGCTGTGCTTGCAAACAATGCTTTTAGTGCGTTTATTCAGTTTCATAAAATAAATGCCGTAAATGTATGTGTATATTTTTAAGCAAAGTTAGTCTTTTTTTTATTTTCCCGCACTTTGTACGCGGTTATCCCGATTAATCGGGATTTAATCCCTTTGAAATTGTTCAGTACGTTTTGCGGACAATCATCTAAATAACTTAGCCAAAAACACGGTATTCTTTTTCATTCACATACCAGACAATCAACAGTACAAGTGGAATTATAAAGAAAACTCCGGCAATATAAATCAGCGGAAGTTGCTCTATAAGAAAGTAAACTTTAAGCATTATTCCTCTAAGGTCAACCAATAGAAGCGTTAAAACAAGTCCCATCAAGGTAAATGCGGGAATTATCCACCGTATTTTGGTCTGCTCAGGTAAAGAACGCATTACACGCCGTGAAAATCCATCGTCGGCTATTTCTTTTTTGTGCGCAGTAAAGAAATCTGTTAATATTTTATCCTCTCTATTTTCCATAACCTTGTTTTCTTAAAAAAATCTCCATTTTCTCTTTTCCTTTCAGAATGTGTGTCTTTACCGTTCCGAGAGGTAGATTCATTATTTTAGCTATTTCCTTGTGGGTTTTATCTTCCATATAACACAGCACAATAGCAGCCTGTTCATCTTTCCGAAGCACTTTTAACGCGGTGTAAATATCGTCTTTTTCCGGATTATATGCAATTTCCGTGCTATTTTTTTTATCTAATTCGGCAATATTTAAATCATCATAATATTTTCTGGCACGCGTAGAGTCATAAAACACATTGTAAGCAATACGGAAAAGCCACGTGGAAAATGCTGAAATTCCTTGAAAAGAGCGGATATTGAGATATGCTTTTATAAAAGTTTCTTGCGCTAAGTCATCTGCAAGTGGGGCATCGCCCGCCGTAAGGTTTCTCAAAAACCTACGCACGGGCGACTGATATTTACACACCAAGCGGTCAAAAGCCGGTTTATTGTCAAACATCACCACTTGCGAAACCCAAAGCAAGTCTTCGGTTTTACTCATTGCCTTTTTTGGTTTGGTTTTTCTTATCTTCAATAAAGTAAACCAAAAGGTAAGCCGCGCCTATAAATGCCGGAAGAAGTCCTAAGAATAGCGCGTCTCTATTATCGCTTGCAAGAAATCCGATAGTGATGGCAAGCCCTACGCCTAACCATATAGCGCCTCTTTTGAGATTGGACGATTGTTTTTGTTGCGGCTCTTCAAAAAACTTTTCAGGCAGTGGCTGACCGGCGGCTAATGCTTTCAGATACACATCGTGGCGGATTTGTTCGCGTTCTTTGCGGGATTTGGATGAAAAATACACGATGAGAACAATCGCCATAAATACGATAAGGATAGGTAACGCAATAACTAAAAATAAGACGGTGCCGACAAATTTTGTGGAGTTTTTTCCATCATTATCCTCTAAATTATCAATTTTCGCATTGATAGCTTTATCCACTACATTTTCAATAAATTCATCCGTCTTATTAACAGATGATTTTAGAGTATCTGTGTCAATCACAGTGGTATCTGCTTTTCCTTTGATGACTTTTACTGCTTTTGGCTCAGCATTTACGCTCGTCCACACTAAAAGCGCAAGTAAAATTATTCCAAATTTTTTCATATTCGTTTTGTTTTTTTTAATTGGTTTGTAAAAATAATGTTTCTTTGTTGATTAGACGAAACAAAAAAGGGATTTGGATTTAAAAAGAAAAAAAATAACGTTAAAAAATACATAAAAAAAATAAAATAAAATTTTCCGGAATGAATTAGACGAGAAAACGGACATTTTTTACCGAATAACTAACCGAGGTGCTATTTATTGCCTAAAAAAGCCGTCCACAAGTTATTTTCACCGTCCACCACATAAACATTTCTAAAATCAAATGCGTTATAATAATTTTATAGATGAGAGTTGAGAGATTAAACAATTGAAAATATAAACAGACATCGAAAACATGAAAACAGACATTGAAATTGCACACGAAGTTGAATTACAAGAAATTACTGATATCGCTAAAACTATCAATATACCCGAAAAAGAGTTGGTTTCTTTCGGGCGTTACATGGCAAAAGTAACCTCTTCCATTCCTAAAAATTCCAAATTAAAGAAAAGCAAACTTATTTTAGTTACGGCTATCACGCCTACCAAAGCGGGTATCGGTAAAACTACCGTTTCTATCGGTTTGGCATTGGGATTAAATCACATAGGCAAAAAAGCGTCCGTAGCCTTACGCGAACCTTCTCTCGGTCCGTGTTTTGGAATGAAGGGCGGCGCGGCGGGCGGCGGATACGCGCAAGTGTTACCGATGGAAAACATCAACCTGCATTTTACAGGCGATTTTCACGCCATCACTTCCGCCAATAACATGATTTCGGCATTGCTGGACAACTATATCTACCAACATCAGGACGATTGCGACGGGATCAAACAAGTGCTTTGGAAACGAGTGTTGGACGTAAATGACCGCACTTTGCGCAACATCATCGGGGGATTGGGCGGCGCCGCTAACGGCATTCCACGTGAAACAGGCTTTGACATTACGCCCGCCTCTGAAATTATGGCTATCCTGTGTTTGGCTGAAAATGAAGAAGATCTGAAACGCCGCATTGAAAAAATTCTTTTAGGATATACCCATTCCGGCAAACCGTTTACGGTAAAAGATTTGGGCATCGCGGGCTCTATCGTAGTATTGCTAAAAGACGCCATACATCCCAACTTGGTACAAACCACCGAAGGCACGCCCGCTTTTATACACGGCGGACCGTTTGCCAACATAGCACACGGTTGTAACTCAGTAGTAGCCACCAAAACGGCGCTTAACTATACCGATTATGTGATTACCGAAGCCGGTTTTGGGGCAGATTTGGGCGCGGAAAAATTTATGAACATCAAATGCCGCAAAGCCGGGCTACAACCCAGTCTTTCAGTATTGGTAGTTACCACACAAGCCCTAAAAATGCACGGAGGCGTTCCGGTAAAAGAGATTAAAAATCCTAATAAAGAGGGATTGACAAGCGGATTTGAAAATATGGACAAACATATTGAAAATCTTCGCTCTTTCGGGCAAAAAGTGTTGGTGGCTTTTAACAAGTATGATTTTGATGCCGAAGAAGAAATCAACTTGCTGCGCGAGCATTGCGAAACGCTTGGCGTAGGATTCGCCGTAAACAACGCTTTTGCCGAAGGCGGAAAAGGCGCCGCGGAATTGGCGCAAAAAGTAGTGGAAATGACGGATACGAAAGATGAAAAACCGCTTCACTTTACCTACAAGGATACCGATAAAATTGAACGGAAGATAGAAAAAATAGCACTGAAACTTTACGGCGCCAAACGGGTACTTTTCTCAGAAAAAGCGTTAAAACAGGTCTCTAAGATTCTGGAAATGGGCGGCGCGGAATATCCCGTGTGTATTGCCAAAACACAATATTCATTTTCGGACGATGAGCGCGCGTACGGTGTGGCAAAAGATTTTGACTTTCATGTAAACGAACTTGTGCTGAATAATGGCGCGGAATTTATCGTGGCTATTGCCGGAAGCATTATGCGTATGCCGGGACTACCCAAAGAGCCACAAGCCAAAAATATTGATTTGATTGATGGCGAAATTGTAGGATTGAGTTAATGGGGAAGTTAGAAGTTAAAAGTTAGAAATTAGAAATTAGAAATTAGAAAAAAGAAGAAAGAAAAATCTTTGATTTTCATTAAGGCAACAAACCGCACATCGGTTAGTTGCCGCCGACTCAAAGAGAGGCGCTTTTCGGCTAGATTTCAATAAACTTCGCGCAGAATACGCAGATTTCTGCGGGAAAAAGCCAAAATTCGGCGCATTTCTGCGTATTTTGTGGGAAAATACTATTACACATTAAAGCGGAAATGCATAATGTCGCCGTCTTGCACCACGTATTCTTTGCCTTCCACATTCATTTTTCCGGCTTCTTTTACAGCGGCTTCCGAGCCAAGCGCTATATAATCGGCATATTTTATTACTTCGGCGCGGATAAATCCTTTTTCAAAATCGGTATGAATAACGCCGGCGCATTGAGGCGCTTTCCAGCCTCGATGGAATGTCCAAGCGCGTACTTCCTGCACACCCGCGGTAAGATATGTTTGTAAATCAAGCAGATGATAGGCGGCTTTTATTAAGCGCGCCACGCCGGATTCTTCCAGACCTATTTCATTCAAAAACATTTCACGCTCTTCAAAAGTATCAAACTCAGCAATTTCCGACTCTATTTTTGCCGCCACAACCAGTATTTCAGCATGCTCATTTTTAGTAGCCTCACGCACCGCTTCTACGTATTTATTGCCATTTACCGCGCTTGCCTCATCCACGTTGCACACGTACATTACCGGTTTTGAGGTCAAAAGATAGAGTTCCTTGGCTATTTTGGCGTCATCTTTATTGTCGAAAGTTACCGTGCGTGCGGATTCCCCTTTAACCAGCGCGTCCCGAATTTGCGAGTAGATGTTAAATGCCCTCAACGCCTCTTTGTCCCCACCTGTTTTAGCTTGTTTTTCCACACGACTGATGCGTGCCTCAATGGTTTCCAAGTCTTTGAGTTGAAGTTCAGCGTCAATGATTTCTTTGTCCCGAACGGGATCTACGGTTCCGTCCACGTGCGTTACGTTTTCATCGTCAAAGCAACGCAACACATGCAGAATAGCGTCTGTTTCACGAATGTTGGCAAGAAATTTATTGCCCAGCCCTTCGCCTTTGCTGGCGCCTTTTACCAACCCCGCAATATCCACAATTTCTACCGTAGTGGGCACAATGCGTTGCGGATTAATAATTTCAGCCAGTTTATTTAACCGTTCATCCGGCACAGTAATCACACCCACATTAGGCTCAATGGTGCAAAAAGGGAAATTCGCCGCTTGGGCTTTGGCATTGGAAAGGCAATTAAAAAGAGTGGATTTTCCCACATTGGGAAGTCCTACTATACCGCATTGTAAGCTCATTTATATTGGAAATTTTAATTTGTTTGAAGATGGAAGATAAAAGTCTGTAGTCCGTAAAAAGGTGTGCAAAGATAAGATAAAAAAAGGAAATTTCAAACTGGAGGGCATGTATGTAATGAGTCGGGGATTACCAAATAAACATACGGATTTTATCCGAAATCTACAAGAATTAGGAGAGGAAAGAGAACGTTGATAAAGTGCTATTTTATTATAATGATTATCCGTATTTAACAACTTCAAAGGACAAACCGTTTTACGAAAAGATGTAACTGCAATGTGTCCTTAATAATCCCGAAGGGATTAAATTTAAGTAACCCTCCCGATGCACTATCGGGAAAGTGCGGGGGAAGAGAAAACACCATCCATAGAACTCTGAAAGAGTTCAACCCACTTCGGGGTTGAATTGTATGTGATGTTTATGCCCCGCATTCCGCTGCGCTGCATACGGGGTTATTCACGTTAAACGCCTTTGGCGTTCTTCTGTGAGGACAAGTTGCGGATAATCATATTTATTATAATTCCACTTATAGAAATCAAGTTTTGGCGGAATAATAAAAACGATATAGTAAAGATTTATCATTATTATTTTAAATCTATATTCTTTTTCGGATTTCTTTTATATGCGATTCCTACTTTTTATCAATCAAATCAGCCAATTTTTCCAGCGGAAGTTCTTTCGGAATTTCCTGCCAAAAATCAACATGACCATTGCTACGGTAAAATGCTTCTTTGGTGGAGTTCCAGCAACTTTCGTCTGAGCAGTTGTAGCCAAACTCGTTGTAGGAAATGGTGATATACTGAATGGCGGACGGTGGCAAGGTTCTGTCCCAATAATCGGGGTTAAATTTCATAATTTGCAAGCCTTGCCCTTTTCCGTTCACGTTGAGAATGGCATCATCGCTGCCGTAATAGGCGGGCGCGTTGAGTTCTTCTTCGCTGAGCCCTTCTATAAGGGGTTGTATGTAATCGTAAACTGCGCGATCACTTTGGCTGCCATTTTTGTAATATTTGAGTTTGGCTTGTGTGAGTTCACGCACGGTTACGGGCAACCAAAAAGGCGGACGTTTCGGGTTGAAAACCACAATTTGACCTGAGGTATTGGTCAGCGAATTGAAGTACTGAACACCCGGCGCAATTTCTTTCGCTAATGTGGAAACGTAAAAGTATTTTTTTAATTCCGATTGCACTTCGCCTTCATTGATAATGCCACCGTGTCCGCCGGTTTCAGTTTCATTGATGTAGAGGTTCATATTGGGCGGTTCCACTGTCCATTGGTTGCCGTTTGTGAGGAATAACTGAAAAAGAAAAGCCAACTCGCCTCTTAGTCCGTATTGATAGGGTTTTACGGGTTTTATCGTCCATTCCGCGGCATTGTTGTCCCAGCGTACGCCGTAAGTAATTATTTTTAAATCAAATCCTTTTCGGTTTTTCATTGTAAACGAATTTTCTATAAAAAAATCCGATATTTTCCGCACATTTTTTGCAAAAGCAATGGCATCGGGATTTTTTGCAAAAGCCATAAATTGTGCCTGATACTTGTATGTGCCGATTTTGTTGTAATCCACCTTTACTTGTGCGCTTCCAAAAAATGGAAGACAAAAAAGCAGTAAAACGGGAAGCATTTGTTTTGTGGTTTTCATTTTATTCATCTTTTAGCGGTTCCAAAGGTGTAAGTTGAAGTTCCGGGTAAGTATCGGGTTCCAAAGGAACGAGTTCAGGTTGACCAAATAAAGTAAAAGTTCCATTTATTTTAATTTTTGTTTCCGCCATATCGTCTTTGTAATATCGTGTTACAGAAAACGAATTACTCCAAGAACCGGAAGGATTCAGTAAAAAGTTATCTAACTCGCCCACATTCTGAATCAATATTTGCTGATAATAATTTTCGCCGTCCCGTTCGGGTCTTTCAGGGCTGTTAAACTCATACGGAATTTGCAGACTCAATTTAGAATCAATCGGAACCAATTTTTCTTTTGTATCGTTCCAAACCATGTTTTCACCGCTTCCGTAAGGTTCTTCAAGTAGATTATTCATGGTTCTTCCGCCTTCAATCCATAACACATAGGGCGGTTTCAGTGAAGGCATCGCCGTATTTCCATCTGAACTCGCGGGCATAAATGGTTTGATTTCCACATTTATTCCTTCCCAATCGTTTATTCCTGAAACGTTGGATTTTGAAACTACTACGTATTTTTCTTTGTCTTTCACCCATCTAAAATCCTGTTCCAGGCTGCTTCGGGAAACTCGTAAAGTAAAGTCTCGGCTTTCTTTTATCGTGCCATTTTCGTTTCGGGATATTACAAATTTACTACTGCCGTTGAAAACCGGACAATGATCTTCGGGCCTGCAAAGAAGCCGGTTATCGTTGTTGCTCATTAGCATTTTAACTTTTCCCTGTGAAACTCTGCCGTAAATTCCGGTTGTTAACGCCAATCGTGTTTGCACGCATCTTCTTAGTCCTTTCTTTGCCGGAAAATAATATTTGGTTTCTTCCACTGAAATCATCAAATATCCGGGCAAAAAATCGGTAGGCGTACTTTTGATAGTTTTCTGCGTTCTACTCTCATTAGCAATGCTTTTGAGCATTTTTTCCATCGGGCTTTGCGCAAAATTTGCCTTCGCAGCAAAGTATAGAAACAGTAATAAAAATACACGTTTCATTGGTAGGTTTTTTTAACTTTTAAAGTTGTACTTTACAAACTTAGCTCCGTGTTTGGGGTCAAATCTGGTATCGGTTTTTGTCAGCCGGTTCCAATGAAAATCATCATCGGCGGTTTCGCCCGTTTCGGCTACTATATCCAAATCACAAAACCACGTGCCGCGTATATCTACGCTGTTGGTCGCTAAAAGCACGGATCCGTCATCGGCATAATTGGTGATTTTAAGCGTAAGTTTATAATTAGCGCCCGGGTCTATGTTAACTATTTGAAACTTTCCGTAATGTCCGGCGTTAGTTTTATACACAAACACATCGCCCGTTTTGAAAACAAGCCCGTTCGCGTCTGTTGCCACGAGGTTTGAAGTTACCATTTTTGCGTCCAACGCTTTGATGTGTGTTAATTGTATTTCAGCATAGGTAGTTGGTTTCTTTTCTACTATCGGTTCGTCATCTTTTTTGCAAGAGTTGATACTCACTGTTATAAGTGCTGTAAATAACAGCACACGAAATGTTTTAATTGAATAATTTTTCATAGTTGTAATAATTTTAGTATGTGTAAAAACAACTTTGTATTTTGAAAAAATGAAATATTTATAATTTTACAAATTCCACTCGCCTGTTCAATGCTTTATTGGCAGGCGTATCGTTTTTAGCCACCGGCTGCGTTTCGCCCGCGCCATCGCTTTCGATGCGGGAAGCGTCAATGCCGAAATCTTTTACCAAAGCATCTTTCACGGCAGCGCCACGACGTTTGGACAGGTCGAGATTTTTGGCATCATCGCCGTCGCTATCGGTGTGTCCCGTAATTTTTACGCGTACATCGGCGTTTTCTTTTAGTACATCGGCAATGCTTTTCAGCGTGCCGTAACTTTCGGGTTTCACATTGGCTTTATTCACATCGAAATAAATACCGTAGGTTACCAATTTTCCTTCGGTGAGTAATTTATTGCGCGTATCGGGCGCGCCTACGGCAACGCGTATGTTGGAAATCATTGCGGCACCCGCGTCAAAACGAATGCGGTCAAACTTGGTGCTTTTATCCGGAATGGCTTTTGGTAAGTCAAAAAGTTTGGAGTTACCGTGATATACTCGGATACGTGTTTTCTGTATCCAAAAAGCGAGGTGGTATTTTTGGTTCTCTTTTTCCCAGAAGTTTTTATTTTCTTCGTCGCCTCTTTGATCCCAGAAATTCCCATCCAAATCGTTGTCATAAGCCCTGTAATACGGACGACCGTAATACTCATAACCCAAAGCGAAACCTGCTTTTCCGGGTACCGCGCCACCGTCCCACGCTTTGGGATTAATGGCTTGCATCAGCCGAAATTCCCATCCGGCCATGCTGTTTTCTTCGCCTTTGAGAGGTACAATATCAAATTCTACGGTGTAGTTTTCAGGGAGTTTCAGCAAGTCGTCCGTCCAAATACATTGTTCACCGGCATATTTCAGCCATTTTCCTTCGTAAAAATTGGTTTTCACTACTTCTCCTTTGCCATCGGTATTCCATTCGGCGGGGAAATCGCCCACTTCGGTGTTTGAAAAATCGGTAAAGAAAATTACTTTTTCGCCCGGCACAAAATCGTATTTGGAATAGGATTGCAGCGAAGAATTTCTATTTTCACCATCGTCCGAAGCATTCTCAGGTGTTTTGGATGTTTTTTTTGACGATTTAGAAACGTTTTCTTCCGCCTCGTCCGTTTTCTTACCTTTTCCTTTTTTAGTAACTGAATCTTCGGCTTTGTCCATAGCCTTATTGACAGTTTCATCCGTTTTTTGCTCTACTTTGTTTTCCACCGCGTTTTTTACCGCGTTTTTTGCTTTTTCGCCTAAACTTTTGAGCCAGCCTTGCGCGTTAATCGTCAGTGAAATCACTAAAAATACACTGACAAAAAAAGTTACTTTTTTCATAAGAACACTGATTATTAAATTTTAAAAAAATAAACTATTGCTTTACGAATTTAAATTCAAATTTCCCTGTTTCTGTTTCCACATTCAAAAAATAAGTTCCACACCGTAAAGTATGCACATCCACCACATCATCATTGGTAGATTTGGAAAGAATGATTTTTCCAGCCAAATCAAAAATAGAGATTCTTTTCACTTGCATTTTCGTGTTTATTTTCACAAAATCCCTCGCCGGATTTGGGTAAAAATTTACAGATTGATTTTGAATGATTGCATTTTGAATACCTGTAAGTGTACTTGATGCGGCAAACTGCATTATTCTGGAAGCGAGTCCGTCCGCCACGAACAATTTCCCGTTTACATCATCTATTGCCAAATTTGTTATGCTTTGTGGCGCGAAACTTTTGTTACCATAAGTATAGTTGTTTGAATAAAAACTTGATCCTAACCAATTATCCGCAGATGCGCCGTTGGGTTTATTTTTTGCGTCTAAAAAAATCATTACGCGGTTATTGTATTGATCAGCCACATATAAATTTCCTTTTCCATCCACACATACGCCGAAGGGATAATTAAAACTATTGGGCGCAGTGGCAATGAGCTTACTCGTAAAATTGGCTTGCCCCAGCACACCGTTGGCGCTTTCGCCCATCGGGTTTTCCGGCAAGTTATCAAAACGTAAGATTCTGGCGTTAGCGCGGTCGCACACCCAAAGCGAGCCACCGGCATCTGCAAAAATGGATGAGACGTAAACTCCGAAAGAGTTTGCCTCCACAAAAGGACGAATACCGCCATCCACAAAACTATCTTTTCCCAATACTCCTACCGCCGAAGCGCCATTGGTTAATGTGGATACATTACCAAATTTCAAAACTCTGGAATTTCCTGTATCTGCCACCCAAAGGTTTCCGTTTTTATCAATGGTCATTCCCCAAGGTGTAGTAAATGTACTGCTCGTGCAGGAATAATCTCTGGTAATAAATGTTTGCTGCCCTATGACTAAATCAGCGGAAGGATTATTTTGAGCTATGTTGTACGCCTTAGAAAACCTTACGACACGATTATTATTTTCGTCTAAAACCCACAAATCGCCCTTATAAACGGCAAGAGCCATTGGCATTAGAATTTGTTTCGCATCGGGTGTGCGCCATTCACCTCCATGTGCATTGTAGTACTCTCTTTCCGCATTGGTAATAAAATTACTTTGTCCAAAAACCATTTCCGCCACAGGCTCATTGGCGGCAATAGGATAACTATAACGCAGCACTCTGCAATTGCCTGTATCTGCAACATACAACTTTGAATGTTCTGTGTCCACGGCTACGGCATACGGTCCCCAAAGACCATTAGTTGTGAGATTAGAAAAATACGTGGTAAAATTTGGCTGACCAATAACTAATTCAGCCGGCTGATAATTTGCCCATTGCGCATTAGATGGGGCACCTACCATAAAAATCAGGATTAAAAGGGTAAAAATGGCTTTCATATTAATTCATTCTTTAATGAGGATTATACGAAACAAAAATACTTCTGCAAAAAAAAGAATAATACCCCCAAAAAGGGGTTTTTAATTTTTCCCCAACAAATTAATTTTGTATTGAAAAAGAAATTGTACATTTGCCCCTACAAAAATCATAATTAACTGACAATAAAACATTTATTACCGCATATGAGCATTCGTAGAATTTTTGGCTCGATAATTTTCACCACGTGGCTGTGTGCAGGCTCGTTAGCTCAAAACACCGACTCGCTGCTAAACGCGTATCAAAAAGACAAAGGAGGATACAATTTTGATTCGCTTCTGATAAAAGCCAAAACCATAATGTTTTCAAATCCCGACAAATCATTTGAATTGTTGGAAAAAATAATTGCCGCCGCTAAGAAACAAAAGAATCCCCTTTACTTAGCAGACAGTTACCGTACTTTGGGCAACTATTATTCCGATGTAAAAGCCGATTTCCCTGCGGCTTCCACCCATTACCGCACGGCGGACAGCCTATATCGTAAAATAAAAAAAAGTGAAAAAGCTGCCGAAGGGATGGGCGCCATTTATCATTGTTACGCCGTCATACAGCAGCGTAAAAGTAATTATCCGGGAGCTATCGAACTATACACCAAGGCATTACGCGTCTTTGACAGCATTCAAAATAACACTATACGTCCTAAAACACTAAATAATTTATCCACTTTATATTCCTTTTTAAAGGATAATGTAAAAGCGGAAAAATACGCGCGTGAATGCTTAAAAATTTCCCAAGAAAACAATGATAATTATCTTATATCCGCCACGAGCAATACGCTGGCATCAACGCTTATCCAACAGGGAAAATACGATGAAGTACCTTCGCTACTGGATAATGCGGAAAAAATTGCCCAATCCCGACAAGATTATTACATTCTTGATTTGGTGCATCTAAACTACGGCGGATACTATCATTTTCACAAAAAAGACTATCAAAAAGCCATCAAACATTACAGTAAATGTGTGTTTTATGCCCAAAAATTAGGTAATGATTACGAATTATTGAGAGGATTATCAAATTTATCGGAATCTTATTGGTTAAACGCGCAAATTTCCCAAGCGCGAGAAACAGCTTTAAAAGCATATACTTTGGCAAAAAAAATAGGCGCTACCGACATTCAGATGCGTTTATTGGGTTTATTGGCAGAAATAGAAGCTCACGAGCAAAACTTTGAGAAAGCATACCGCTACTCTCATCAATCTTCACAGCTAAAAGACACTATATTCAATGAAAAAAACCAACAAAGTATTAATTACCTGGAAACCAAATACCAAACCGAAAAAAAAGAACTGAGAATTTCATCGCTGGAAAAAGAAAAGAAACTGTACGGAATTATTACGCTCGTAGGCGTATTGAGTCTTCTATTATTCATTCTTTCCATATTTTTAAGATACAAGGCAGCCAAACGAAAGAAACAAATAGCCGAACAAAAAATACTACAACTCGAACAGGAAAAACAGCTCATAGCCACACAAGCCGTACTGGAAGGCGAAACCGCCGAACGCACCCGCCTGGCGCGCGACCTGCACGATGGACTGGGCGGGATGCTCTCAGCGGTAAAACTAAATCTTTTTGATATGAAACAAGGCGTAATAGTGGAAGCGGAAGACGTTTCCCGTTTCAATAAAGTGATGGATATGCTTGACAATTCCATGCAGGAACTGAGGCGCGTGGCACACAATATGATGCCGGAATCGCTCTCAAGATATGGATTGAGAATCTCTTTGGAAGACTTCTGCGGCAGTTTCCCGAATGTAAAATTCCACTTCTTCGGTACCGAGCAGCGTTTTGACACAAAAATAGAAACTACCGTATATCGCGCCGCGCACGAATTAGTAAACAACGCGGTAAAATACGCGCAGGCTGAGAGCATAAACGTACAGTTGGTACAGGAAACGGACAGAATTTCTATCACAGTACAAGACGATGGACAAGGGTTTGACCCGCAAGAAAATAGGCAAGGAAGCGGACTGCAAAACATTGAAAACCGCGTAAATGCGGTAAACGGGAAAATGAACGTGTTCTCACAACCCGGACAAGGAACGGAAATAACCGTGGAGATAAATTTAAATAGGGTAGAAAGTGGAAAAAATTAAATTGTTAATTGTGGACGACCACCGGATTTTAGTGGACGGACTGAAAAAATTATTCGAAAGCTCGGATAACATCCTTGTTACCGGCATTGCCTATACCGCGCGAGAATGCCGTGCAGCATTACAAACACAAACGCCTGATGTAATTTTGCTGGATATTAATCTGCCGGATATAAACGGCATCGAATTATGTAAAGAAATAAAAACAAGCCGTCCCGAAATAAAAATAGTAGCGTTATCCAGCTTTAACGAATACGCCATCGTGCGCCGCATGATGGAAAACGGCGCTTCCGGCTACGTGGTAAAAAACGCCATGCCCGAAGAAATCATTTTGAGCGTGGAAACAGTGGCAAACAACGAGAGATTTCTCTGCGAAGAAATAGATATGCTGATGCGCAAACGCTCACACAATCCCGTGTGGCTCACACCACGCGAAAAAGAGCTGCTTAAACTGATTGTGAACGGACTAACCAATCAGGAAATTGCCGAAAAAATGTTTCTCGGCGTGGAAACGGTAAATAGTTATCGGAAAAACCTATTACTGAAATTAGGGGCAAAAAACACAGCGGTAATGGTGCGGATGGCAATGGAGGAGAAATTAGTATAAAAATAAGGACTACTTCTTACCCACTAAAAAAATAAAGTATCTGAAGTCAGTAAGTCATATAGCTATAAATAGAAAAAACGGTTATAAAACCGTTTTAACTCTTGTGATTCAGCTGGGGTTCGAACCCAGGACCCCATCCTTAAAAGGGATGTGCTCTACCAGCTGAGCTACTGAATCTCCTTTGTATTTTTCGCTTTTAGTATGTGATTCAGCTGGGGTTCGAACCCAGGACCCCATCCTTAAAAGGGATGTGCTCTACCAGCTGAGCTACTGAATCATTGTCATTTTTTAAAAGCGACTGCAAAGATACTTCTTTTTTCTAAAATTCAAAATAGTTGAGCTATTTTTTATCAAAAAAAAACCATCAAAAAGAATACAATTCCCTTTTAAGCAATAAATTATACGCTAAAATGAACTAAAAATCAGATTTAAAGCCTATTTTTTCACTTTATTGCTCATAAAAAATGAATTTGTTGTATCTTTGCACTATCTAACCTGCTAAATCATAGATAAATTGGATATTGTTTCGTACATTATTATAGCTTTGCTTTGTTCCGCGTTTTTCTCGGGAATGGAAACGGCGTTTGTTTCTTCCAATAAACTTCGCCTTCAATTGCAAAAGCAAAGTCAGAATATGGCTTCCAACATTTTGGATGTTTTTTACAGAAATGAGAAACAGTTTGTTTCTACCATGCTGGTAGGCAGCTACATCAGTTTGGTAGCTTACGGATTGCTTTTCAGCAAACTTTTTGAGGGGTTGACCAATACGGTAGGTATTTCGCTGAGCCTTTTCTTACAATTATTAATTGCCACAGTAATTATTCTTATCACAAGCCGTTTCTTACCCAAAGCGTTATTCAAAATTAATTCCAATCTTTGGTTGCGCCTCTTTTCTCCTGTTTTATTGATTTTTTACATTGTCCTCTACCCTATCGCGTGGTTAGGCTCATGGCTGTCATTAAAACTGCTGAAAGTGTTGCGTGTAGATATACCTGAAACAGCGGAAGAAAATGTTTTCTCAAAAATAAACATCGACTACCTGCTGCAAGACAGCGCCGAAAACAAGGAAAACCTCCGAGAGATAGAAAAAGACGTGAAAATTTTCCAGAACGCGTTGGATTTTTCGGCGGTAAAACTTCGCGATTGCTTGATACCGCGTACGGAAATCGTTTCCTTGGAATATGACACGCCAGTTAATACCCTGAAACAAACTTTTATCGAAACCGGACTTTCAAAAATTGTTATTTATAAAGAGGATATAGATAATATTGTAGGCTACATACATGCCACAGAGATGTTTCAGCATCAAAAAGACTGGACAAAGTATATCAAGCAAATACCCATTGTGCCCGAAAATATGGCAGCGCAAAAGCTGATGAAACTCTTTATGCAGCAAAAAAAGAGCATCGCGGTAGTAGTGGACGAGTTTGGCGGAACGGCGGGAATAGTTACGCTGGAAGATATTATGGAACAAATCTTTGGCGATATTGAAGACGAGCACGATGTGAAAGAATACAAAGCGGAAAAAACAGGTGAAAATGAATATCTTTTTGAGGGGCGTTTAGAGGTAGAAGAAGCCAACAAGTTGTTTGACTTAAACATCCCTGTATCTGATGAATACACCACCATTGCCGGATATTTACTTCACGTGCATCAACATTTTCCTAAGTTAAATGAGGTAATTCGGATAGATAAATACACTTTCAAATGCGTAAAAGTAACTAATAACCGCATAGAGCTGGTAAAAGTAACTGTAAATAGTTGAGATTTGGGAATGGGGATTTGAGAAATGAGAAACGAGAGTTAAGAAGTCAAAAATTAGGAATAAAACAGGCGTGCATAATCACCTGTAATTCAAAAACTTATAAAATACGCATCAGATTATTGCGGTGTGTATTTATTTTTTTTGTATATTCGTGCCCGCAAATTTAGGGTATGGTGAATTGGTGGACTGGTAAATTAGTAAATTAGTAAATGTATATTGGTAAATAAATTGATTACTGAAATTTAAAATCGCATAATTAACGTATTAACACATTTTTATATTAGCATATTGGCACATTGGCACATTAGCATATTGACACATTTTTATATTAGCATATTAGCACATTAGCATATTGGCACATTAGTACATTAGCACAAATTAGAATATTATCAAATTTTTAAAATATCTTTTATCAGAAAAAATGGCAACATTACAGAACATTAGAAACAGAGGGATACTCATCGCGGTAATCATAGGATTCGCCTTGTTAGCATTTATTGTAGGGGACTTTTTAAATTCCGGTTCTTCTTTCTTTCGTCAAAACAAAGAAGTAGTAGCCGAAATTGCCGGCGAAAAAATCAAATATGCCGAATACCAGGCAGCCATTGAGCAAATGACCAGCGTTTACAAAATAGAAACCGGTCAGCGTGAAATGAACGAAGAAATGACGGCACAAATCCGTAAATCGGTATGGGATAATTATGTGAACGAACGCGTTTTAGGCGAAGAAGCCGCTAAATTAGGGCTTACCGTAAGCAAAGAAGAACTCAGCGACCGCCTGATAGGAAAAAATATACATCCGCTCATTATGCAGCGCCGCGCTTTTGCCGATGAACGTGGACAATTCAGCCACACCGCTTTAATGCACTTTTACAACAGCGTATTCACTAATTCCGACTCTAAAAATCCGGAAGCCGAGCAACAAATCAAAGAAGCCAAAGAGTATTGGATGTTCTGGGAAAGAATGGTTAAAAACGCCATTTTGAACGAAAAATTTGCCGCCCTATTTACCAAAACCATCGGTTCAAACGGCATTGAAGCCAAATATAACTACAACGCACGCCGCGAAACAGGCGATGTAAACTATGTGGTACAGCCTTATTTTTCAGTATCTGATTCTGCCGTAAAAGTAACTGACGCCGAGTTGAAAGCCCGTTACGATAAAATGAAAGAACTTTTCAAACAAGAAGCCAACCGCTCTATCAAATATGTAGCGTTTGATGTAGCGCCGCTGCCCGAAGACTTCAAAAAAGGCGAAGAATGGATTAAAAAAGTGAGCGAAGAGTTCAAAACCACTGCGGATGTAGAAGGATTGGTAAATTCTGAATCGGACATCGCTTATGACGGACGCAAGTATTCCGCTAAAACCGTACCGGCTAACTTGAAAGAATTTGCTTTTGGAAATGCCACAGGCGCTATCTTTGGTCCCGTGTTCCAAAATAACACCTACACCATGGCTAAAATTATGGACGCCTGCATTATGGAATCGGACTCGGTAAAACTAAACCACATTGTAGTAGCTACCGATAAAACAGCCGACAGTATTATGACCGTACTGAAAACGGGCGCTTCTTTTGCCGAAATGGCTAAAAAGCACTCACTGGCACAACAAACAGCGGTAACCGGTGGTGAAATAGGTTGGGTGCCTGTGGAAGCTGCCGGAAAAGAAATAGCTGACAAAACAGCCGGAAAAGGAAAAGGCGAAATCTTCAAAATAAGCTCCGGACAAGGGGTGCAAATTTTCCAAATTTCAGACAAATCACCCGCTCGGAAAAAAGTAAAATTGGCTATTTTGGAACGCAAAATCACACCAAGCGACCAATCTCAATCCAAAATTTACAACGACGCGAAACAATTTGCCGCCACCAGCGACAACAACGCGGAAAAGTTTGAAAAAACAGCCAAAGAAAAAGGATACATTGTTCATCCTGCAATGAACATCCCTGAAAGCGCTGAAAACGTAAATATGATTCCACAATCACGTTCCGTTGTTCGCTGGGCATTCAAAAACAGCAAAGGCGATGTATCAGACGTCATTGAATGTGGAAAAAACAGTTTCATTGTTGCCAATATCACCGAAATTAACTCAAAAGGATATCAAACACTTGAACAAGTGAAGCAACAAGTAAAAGCCGAAGTAATCCGCGATAAAAAAGCCGAAATCATTGCGAAAAATTTAGCTGCTTTGACCGCTAAAAACCCGACAGTAGAAGCATTGGCAACCGCTATGAATACCCAAATGAAAACAGCGCCCGCCGTTAATTTCGCAAGCTTCCAATTTGGCGAAGCCGGTTTTGAGCCATTCATCATTGGTAAAGCTTCTGTAACACCCGCCGGAAAAGTATCCGCGCCGCTTAAAGGCAATGCCGGTGTGTACGTGATAGCGCCTTTGGCTAAACAAGCGGACAGCACTGCCTTTAACGCAAAACTGGAAGTGGCTCAAATGGACGCGCGCACACTTTATTCTCTTCCGTACTTGATTATGGAAAAGATAAAAGAAAAATATACGATTAAAGACAACCGGATTAATTTCTATTAATTCATAAAGATATACAAATAGGAAAGACTTCCGCTTTTAAGTCGCGGAAGTCTTTCTTGTTTTTAAATAAAAACTTTCCATTTTATTAAAGAATGTTTTTAAACTTAATGCCCGTTAATGTTCAAATGTCCAACAGATTTTTTGACTAAATTTGTAAAATAAACAACATTTTATAGCCCTGATATTCAATGAAACCAAATAAAAAACTTTCCCTGCTGTTCTTACTGAGTTCTTTTCTTATCGTTAGTTTAATAGCCTCGCAAGTAAATATGCGTTCGCGCAATTTCCCCAATACGCTCAATTTATCCAACGTAGAACATCCCAAAGACACATTTAAACAGGTTATACAGTCCAATGATTCCATTGATGAGGAAGAACTAAATGATTCTATTGACGAGTTTTTGACAGATACACTCAGCAAGCAGGACGCCGATTCTATTGCTAAAATCTTGCAGAAAAAAGAAAATCTGGAAGATGAAGAAGGCAGTGATGATAAAGGTACGGTAGATATTCCGCCACCCAATTACAACTCGTACCGTTTTTACGTCCCGCGTCATAACGACCCGCCTCTGACACACAATACTTCTTCGTCCGTTTATGCCCGAAAAGGACTTGAAAACCGCCACATCGCGCTTTGGCAAAGTCACGGACTATATTATAAACAATCGCAGGAACGGTGGCGTTGGCAGCGCGACAATATTTACCAAACACGCGAAGACCTTTACACGCAGTCTTACATCCTGCCCTTTGTGGTTCCGATGCTTGAAAACGCGGGCGCTAATGTCCTTTTGCCGCGAGAAAGAGACATTCAGACGGAAGAAATTATTGTGGATAACGATAAAAGCGCAAACGGAAGCGCATTTACTACCTCTAACGGCTTACACGATTGGCAAAAAGGGATTGGATATGGTTTTGCAAACTTTCAGGAAAGCTATCGTGACGGTGAAAACCCTTTCCGATTAGGCACTTATATGCAAGTGAACACCACTACCGTAGAAAACCGGAAGAGTGTAGCCGAATGGCAGCCAAATTTTTCTAAAAAAGATAATTACGCCGTTTACGTATCGTATAAAACATTGCCCAACAGCGCATCGGATGCCGTATATACCGTTTATCACACAGGCGGAAAAACGGAATTTGCCGTAAACCAACGTATGGGTGGCGGCACATGGATTTACCTCGGCACGTTTATGTTTGATAAGGGAAAAAATCCCGATGGAAAAATAACCCTTTCTAACCTGAGTAAAGATGCCAACCGCGTGATTACCGCCGATGCCGTAAAAATTGGCGGCGGGATGGGCAATATCAGCCGTAAACGCTCTGACTTAGTTACCCACAAGGTGATTAAAATCCCATTGAAAAACAAAAAAGGAAAGAAATTCAAAACCGTTTACAAAACCAAATACGTAGGCAAAGGCAAACATAAAAAGAAAAAACGTGTAAAAGTAAAAATACGTGTTCCACGTTATAAGACAAAAACAATTACCAGCGTAAAACATTTTTACGATTACAGCACCAGCGAAATGCCTCGCTTTGTAGAAGGCTCACGATATTGGCTGCACTGGGCGGGAATGCCGGAAAGCGTTTATAGTCGTACGGACAGCCAGAGCGATTATTCGGACGATTTCCAATCGCGTGGATTTTGGGTAAATTACATTTCCGGCGGTTCAGCGTCTAACCCTTCCGGCGACGGATTAAATATTCCTATCGACATGTCGCTGGCGTTACATTCGGATGCCGGAAGAACGTCCGATTCCGTGCTCGGAACACTTGCCATACACACCCTGCGCAACAAAGACGGCAGAACAACGTATAACAACGGCATTTCACGTTGGGTAGGACGCGACCTTACGGACAAAGTTCAAACCCAAGTAGTCAATGACATACGCGCGCTGTATGACCACACGTGGACGCGCCGCCAACTTTGGAACAAAAGTTACAGCGAAAGCCGCGTGCCGGAAGTACCCGCCATGATACTGGAACTACTCTCACACGACAACTTTGCCGATATGCGTTACGGACAAGACCCGCGTTTCCGCTTTATGGTGAGCCGCGCCATATATAAAGGCGTGTTACGCTTTATAGCCGAGCAAAACAGCTACGAATACGTGGTACAACCGCTGCCGGTAGAAGCGTTCAGCGCCGAGTTTACGGACAGCGTTACCGTACGCCTGCGCTGGAAACCGGTAGAAGACCCCTTGGAAAAAACCGCTTCGCCTACGGGATATATTGTTTATACGAGGCAAGAAAATGGCGGATTTGATAACGGTGAATACGTGGCAATAAATTCATTAGACAAAAAAATAGAGAAAAATAAAATTTACAGCTTCAAAATAGAAGCGGTAAATGATGGCGGCAGAAGTTTTCCGTCCGAAATTCTTTCCGTTTGTAAAACAAAAAGCGACACTACGGTGCTGATAGTAAACGGATTTAACCGAATTTCAGCCCCAGCGTCTTTCAATGATTATTTTACGTGCGGATTTAACAACGATTGGGACGCAGGCGTGCCCTATATTAACGACTATAAAACCACCGGATTTCAAACCGATTTCAGAAAAGAGAAGAAATATTACGGTGAATATGCCGGAACGGGTTTAGGCACCAGCAATAGTGATATGGAAGGAAAAGTAATTGCCGGAAACACGTTTGACTATCCGTACATTCACGGTTTGAGCATACGAAAAGCGGGCTATTCCTTTGTTTCGTCCAGCGAAAAATCAGTGGAAAACGGCAATGTGAAACTCTATCGTTACCCCGCCGTAGATTTCATTCTGGGGAAAGAACGCCAATGGACCACGTTGAAGAAAAATTCCGCGGAAACCGAGTTCAAAACCTTTACGCCCGAGATGCGAAAAGCCATGATACAATATGCCGACTCTGCCGGAAATCTGTTTATCAGCGGGGCGCACGTGGCATCGGATTTAAGCGCGCCCAAGCAAACCTCACCTGCCGAATACGGATTTTTAGTGAACTTCCTGAAACTGAAATGGACAGGGCATAAAATAAACGGCTTAGACCAAGTGGATATTTCCAACGCCAAAAACTTCCCCAACCAATCGTTGAGTTTTTACGCCTCGCCCAACGAAATTTCCTACTATGTGGAAGCGCCTGACGGCTTGGAACCAACGGATAAAAAGGCTATTAAAGTAGGTGAATATAAAAATTCGGGGCTTTCCGCCGGAATTTTATACAGCGGTTCATATAATATTTGTACCTTTGGATTTCCTTTTGAAACCATCAAGTCAGACACCGAACGCGATAAACTGATGAAGTCGGTACTGAATTTTTTGTTTACAGATAAAAAAGACAACAAAAAAGGGAAAAAATAAGTCATTATGGAAAACGAAAAAATAATTATAGGAATCACCCACGGCGATATTAACGGAATAGGCTATGAAGTAATGCTCAAAGCGCTGGCAGACCCTCGCGTGTTGGACATGTTTGTGCCGGTAATTTACGGTTCATCAAAAATAGCCGCGTTTTATCGCAAAAATCTGGATTTACAAACGCTGAATTTGAACATCGTCAATTCCGCCAACGAGTTAAACACTAAACGGGTAAACATCATCAATTGTGTAGATGAAAACCTAAAAGTAGAACCCGGGCAGTCCACCGCCGAGGCAGGACAAGCCGCTCTGCAAGCCCTTGAAAAAGCCACCGAAGACCTAAAAAAAGGACTTATCCACGGGTTGGTAACCGCGCCTATCAATAAAAAAAACATACAGTCCGATACTTTTCATTTTCCCGGACACACGGAATATTTGCAGGAAAAATTCGGCGATGAAAAGACCGCTTCACTCATGATGCTGGTAAATGACGTGGTTCGCGTAGCGGTAGTTACAGGACACATTCCCGTAAAAAAAATATCGGAAATCGTTACCGAAGAGCTGATTCTGAAAAAGTTACGCGTCCTTAATCGTTCATTGAAGGAAGACTTCGGCATAGTGCGTCCGCGTATAGCCGTGCTGGGACTAAATCCTCACGCCGGCGATGAAGGGGTGATTGGCGATGAAGAGCAAAAAACAATTATTCCCGCTATTTCCAAAGGATATACCGAAGGGATCCTTTGTTTCGGTCCCTACCCTGCCGACGGGCTTTTCGGCTCTGGAAGTTTTGATAAATTTGACGCCATACTGGCAATGTATCACGACCAAGGATTAATTCCTTTCAAAGTACTGGCGATGGAAAACGGCGTAAACTTTACTGCCGGGCTGCCCATTATCCGCACTTCGCCCGCGCACGGCACAGCATACGACCTGGCAGGACAGAATAAAGCCACCGAAGTATCTTTTCTGAATGCGATGTACCTGGCTTGCGATGTGCTGAGAAACCGAAAAATGCACCAAGAAATAACGGCAAATCCATTAGTAAGCGAAAGAAGAAACGAAGGAAATAACCGCGTGGTGTAAAAGGAATTTAGGAAGTGGGATTTGGGAAAGAAAAGCGACTTTGAATTCAGAATTCCAAGTATTCAACCAGCATATAAAAGCATAGAGATCAAAAAATCAGCTGACGGATACACATCCTAAAATCAGCTGATTTTCTTATTCTCAATTCTTATTCAAATTTAATTTCTTTTCAATTCAAAAAACACGCCCGATGGATGGGTATTATTACTGCATTTTATTAAAAACGTAGTCGTATCCACCGTGGAATTTTCTACTTTTACATTCTCGTTAGGCTTTATCAGATTCCATTTCCCTTTTATGGTAATTTTTATTTCCGAATCTTTTGAGGGATTTTTTACCCAATGCCGCGCATACACGCTGCGTTCTATCCTTTTGCCCTTTTCATCCAATTGTTCATCGGATTTTCCTTCGTAAAAACGCAAGTCGGGGTCAGCTACGCTTACCAGCATTTTATCGGGTGCGGATTCGTCCGTCATTATCAGACACGGCGTATCCCACTCTTTTACACACGCGTTATTTTCTGTTTTTCCTGCTTCAAAAAGCACATATCCTGTTACGCTTGTTTTTTTATCCCGCACAACATGCGCCGTGAAATCTTGCTGTAAAACAAGGTAAGGCACCTCTTTTTCTTTCAGCGCTTGCTTTAATTCTTTATCGGAAGGCTGTACCAACACCATATACTCATAACGCCCGTTTTTCAAGTTGCCGCCGTGATTAATGGCTGCCAAAGCAAAATCATTGCTGGTGGGCTTTTCCGTTTCTTCGTGCAACGATTGCTGAATAGACTTGGTAAATTCTACCGTGCCGTTTTTCACAAAGAAATAATTGTTTAACCCATCCGAAATCACAGTTTTATCCTCTGTCAAAGTTTCTTTGTAAGGAAACTCGGTAACTTCTTTTCCATTCACGTAAAAAGGTTTGTTCATCACATCCAAATACACCTGAAACAGCGTGGTTTGAGTAGGTTGCGGAAGCGCCGACTCAATATCGGAACCCAATGCCACCACGCGGTTATCAAAAAAGAAAACCGATTTGCGCGCACGCAACGAGCCGTTGTATTTATCGTGTTCGTGCAGTTTCATACCAAAAGCGCCTTGCTTGCTTTGTAAAGAAATACCGCCCGCGAACGCTTCGTCAGAAAGCAACATCTCTTCAAAACCTGAGAATTGGTCTAAGTTTTTAATCCTTGCGCGCAATTCTTTCATTGGTAAAACAGTGGCGGTAGTTCCCGGAAAATGGTTCCAGTCCCATCCTTCCTGCCGAAATCCGGAACCTTCATTCGAGATAGGATTTCCGGTAGCTAAAATTTGTAACGCACCGTGATTGAGGTATCTTCCATACATATTTTCACCACGGTAGGTTTCCGTAGCCCATAAATACCGACTGTGCCCCATCGCCGCTACCATCCAATTGTCCCGACGATGCACATTCAGGCAGGAATAAGGAAACGTGCGGTTTCCTATCGGGGAATTTTCGGGTTTTAAACGGGCTTCTTTGATTTTTTTTGCAATAATCGTTTCTTTTTCCATCAAACGAAGATAAGCGCCGCCCAGTTCCGGGTCTATTTCCGCTTTTCCATCGGGTGTTCCGGCCAACGCTAATCGTCCGAAATGTTCAGGGTTAAGCTGTCCTTGTCCATCCGGGTGTCTTCCCGACAATGACAGGGGCCATGTACGCAAATTACAGTAGAAACGCATGGCGAGCAACGCGTTTTTCAGAATTTCGTGACTGGAAGGCGATATTTTGAACTCGGTTCCACGCAATAAGTAAACCGCTTCCACTGCGCCCGACAAGCCACCAACCGCATAAGCGGGATAATTATGACGATGGTGATAAATAGAACCATCCGGCTTAAAAGAACCCTGCGTACCGGGCGCATAGTTGTAGCCGTTATCCACCCAGCGTGAGAAAGCGTGCAGGTAACGCACTTTTTCGGGGACATTGTCTATCATCAATATGCTTGAAAGCCGCGCAATCAGGTTGGTATTGAAGGCGTCAATATCCATTTCACGCTCTTTTTCAAAGGTTTTCACCTCGCCTGTACCCGCGAACCACTCCATCGCCTGCTGCACGGTGTTTTTCAGCCCTGCTTCTTTGAGCGGTTTTTCCATCAGCAACATGGAAGGATAAAAATCACGCATGCTGTAACCGAGATGATGCAGTGTACCCATGCCGCTTCCGGCTTGAAATCCTTGATCCAGCAAATGTTTGGTAAGCAGCGTAAACATACCGGCAAAGACGTTACGGTCTTTTTCATTTTTAGCATAATTATACGCTATCGCCAACTGCCAGAGCGTTTGCCCCGCAACACGCAGTCCCATCGGATTATCATATATTTTATTATAACGGTCGGCGCCCAAGTATTCATACGTTTCGCCGTAACGTTCAAAGAATACGGGTAATCCTTTTACGCTGCCGTCCGCATTGGTAGAAATGCGGTATTGGTCAAACATTTTTTTCAGATCGGTCGTGGGTTTGGGGCGTCTGCCTTCCAAAAGCATTTCCACCAAACGGTTCTGAACACTTTCCGCGCCTTCTTTTTCGGAAGCAGAAACAGTAGTATTGAGCGGTAAATCAAATTCTTTTTTCCACGATTTATAGAGAATAAGCCAATGATTCTCGGATTTAGCATTTACGTAAGGCGCCTGAAAATCAGCGGTATGCTGCCGCACATCTTGCATGGAAGATAACATTACGTGGTCAAAAAACAGCGTGCCGTTTTTAACGCCGGGGGCGGAAAAACGCACTGCATTCATTCCCGCCACAGGCGTTCCCTGCATATCTCGGTTAAAAGCCACCCACGCCCCGCGCCAGCCTGTAAAGTCCAAGTTATAATCAAACCAACATTTTACACTGTCATTTCGCAGGAATTCAACTTTCAGCTTTTGTTCCGGAAACGGTTTTTCAGCATATACCCAAAACACAAAAGTAGAGACAAAAGCATCGTTTTTCTTTTTTAATGGAATGTAACCAATGTCCTGTTTTATGCTCCAATAAGCCGAATTCGCGTTCCACGCCCACTTCAAGCTGTGTGATAAATGCTTAAAATGCTCATCACTCAAAGACAATGACGAAGTTTTATCGCCGGAAACAGCCGCCGGCATTGTCTCAAACGAGATAATGGACGGATGTTCATATTCTTTGATTGTTTTTTGAGAAAATAAAAGGCTGTTTGACAGCAAAAACAGGAATGTTAGGACTAAATAGAGTTTCTTCATTGTGTGTTTAGTTGAAATTCGATGTTAAAGTAACGTGTAAAAAATAACTTCCCTATTTATTCAGCCACAACGTGGCAACAGCAATAGCGTAGGGTACCGCCCTACGAAATAATACGGTTCCATTGGGATTAAGCGCTGAAAGCGCGAAAGCTGTGCTTATTCCCTTTCAGGGCGTTTTCTCTACCATTACCTTATCGTAGGGCGTTGCTCTACGCTGTGAGCTAACAGGCTTTCAGCCTTATTTTCAAGTTGGGGAAGTTATTATTTCAATTTTACTAAGTTTATTTCTTATTTTCAAGATTCGTTTTTCTTATCAATGCTTCCAAGAAATAGTAATCGGCATAATTAATCGGAACATCAATTTCATGTCCGTGCGGAATGCTGCCAACGGAATGCATCAGCAGAAAATTTCCGTTAGTGCCTACCAACGCGCGATACACGGGACTACTCAGTGAAGCCATAATCTTATCGGCAGTTTCTTTGTATTCTGTTTTCCCGAAACCTACCAACTCATATAACGCTGACGCGATAACAGCAGCGGCGGAAGCATCACGCGGCGCATTAGGAATATTGGGCGCGTCGAAGTCCCAGTAAGGTACCAAATCAGACGGCATTTTTTTATGATTGAACAGGAATTTGTAGATATTATCCGTTGCTTCCAAGTACTTGGGATTGTGCGTATAACGGTAACAGAGAGCAAACCCGTAAATAGCCCATCCTTGCCCGCGTGCCCAAGATGATTCATCGGCATAACCCTGTGCAGTCTGTTTGTGGCGAACTCCACCTTTGATTTTATCGTAGTCAATCACGTGGTAGCAACTCCAATCCTTACGAAAATGGTTTGCCAGCGTGTTATCGGCGTGTGAAACCGCCATTTTGTAAAACGAGGAATCACCTGAAAACTCCGTAGCTTTGAACATCAGTTCCAAGTTCATCATATTGTCAATAATCACGGGACACATCCAGCCGCGTTTGCCCTGCCAGCCGCGGTCTTCGTCCCATGACTGAATAACGCCCGGAGTAGGACGGTAACGGGTTGCCAAAGATTTTGCCGCTTCTATGATAACCGCTTTGTCAGCTTCATTATTAGTGTAAGCAAGCGCGTTTCCGTAGCTGCAATTTATCATAAATCCTACATCGTGGTGCCATTTCAGGTATTTAATGGTGTCCAACGTTTCGGTGTATTTCACTCCTAAATCCAACCATTTTTTGTCTTTGGTTAAATCATACATATAAAACATGGTGCCGGGGAAAAATCCGCTGGTCCAATCATCGGCGGGAACGTATTTTATCACGCCATCCACTACCGTACGCGGATTTTTAAACTTGCCGGAATCCTCAATCAGTTTTACCTGATATCCTATCTGCTGTTTTGCCACGTCAATAACGGTTTTTATATCTGTGGTTTGCTGTGCGTTTTTACAAGTGTTGGTGCAGCCACAAAAGGCGAGCATACAAGCTGCAAGGAATAAAATGTTTCTTTTCATCTGTTTATAATTTATATTTGTTAGTTATTGAGCATTTTACAAAAC
>MTLC01000987.1_pt1 | contig 84518 bp, 72 predicted proteins | sample 1982451 | NCBI WGS metagenome assembly MTLC01 (sample SAMN05710165, study PRJNA340218) | biofilm metagenome | isolation source: sample SPH anode biofilm adapted to +100 mV | place: USA | collected 2012-02-03 | reverse complement strand
CTCCGCCCGTAGTGGCGGTACTTATTTCAAAATTAGTGCCGCCACTACGGGCGGATTTTCGTCTCTGGATGCCTTACCGCAGGCGAATAAATCGCCTACGGTTATGAAAATATCGCCCATTCGGGCGAAAATCTGCGATTTCATCTTGATTTTATTTTTTTGATAAACGAACTTTGAGTCTTTATTTTTTAAATATTAGTATTCAACTAATTCACTATTTCACCGCTTAAACATTTCACCACTTTCGCGCCTAAAATCGGGATACCGAAACATAAAGTAAAGCCACACACTCACGCAAACCCCAAGCATCACACCAAATACGGCAAAACTGCTTTCGCCCGAAAAAAGCGTGGTGAGCGAGAAAAACAGCGTGCCTATCAGTATAAAAAGAAAAGTAACCATATTAAGGTAAGCGATGATATCGCCTATTTTCCGTCCTAAATCCGCTTGCTGAATGGTTGCCAGACACGGCACTTGAAACATTCCGCCCAAAAACGCAAACAAAATGGTTACACTCAAAAACAAAGGAAATGAAAGTGGCAAAACCAACATCAGCGTCAAGCAAACAATCATTCCGCTCAGCGCCGGCAATATAAGTCCTTTTTTCACATTGCCTTTGGATATTTTTCCCGTAAAAGCCGTACCCAAAGCAATTCCTACCGCTGCGCAAGCCATCACTACACCCGTCATCGAATTAGACACATGCAGCACATTGCGACAATGGATAATCACGTTCATCTGCAGCATCCCGCCAATCATCCAAAATACGGACGCACCCAACACCGCGCTGTTTACGAGTGGGTAAGCCTTTGCAAATTTGTAATTGGAAAGAATAAACTTCAACGGATTCAGCGTGTTGGCAGTGTGTTCAATAGGCAACTCTTTTACTTGGATAGAATTTGTTACTACATACCCCAAGATAGCGACACCCAATAATATCCCGCCCAACAAATAAAGAGAGTAATGATCAGAAACCAGCGAAGCAGTGAATGTGCCTATTAATATACCCAAAAAAGCCATGGTTTCAAACATCCCGCTGCCGAATGAAGCGCCGCTTTCACCGCCAATATCTCGGATAAGCCCGTATTTAGAGGGAGAATATAAACAACTCTGCGTGCCCAACAGTAAAACTGAAAACACCGCTAAAAATATCCACTGAAAATAAAAAGCCGCGGCGCCTATCAGCACAATGGGAATTTCGATGAGTTTCATCATCCGGAATACTTTTAATTTGGAATAGCGCATAGCCCATTGTCCGCCAACGGGCGAAAAAAATAAGTAAGGAACCACCAAACAAGCCGAAACTATAGAAATAATCTGTGAAGGAGTAAGCCACGAAGGTAAAATCCAGCTTATGCCGATAAAAATGATGGCATTCTTTAAAAAATTATCGTTAAAAACCCCCAGAAAATTACTTAAAAATAAATAGAACCATTTGCTCTTCAACATTGTTATAGGGTATAAAAATTTAGGCAAAGATAAAATTTTAAAATAAAATCAAGAAAAAATTAACACTTTTACGCTATAATATAAAACAAAATGTTAATTTTGTTGTTTTATTAAAATATAGGGATTGTTTATACTTTTTACGTTAATTATTTAGCACGATTATTGACACAAGTATAGTAAAATAATTCTGTCCTTTTTTTGACAATTTTCAGGACAGAAAGCACAAAGAAATGAACAAAAAAACCATCTGGATATTAATCGGATTAATGACCGTGGCGTTTGGAGCATTAATTTTTTTACAGTTGAGATATTTGAAAACTACTTCCGAAATTGCGGAAGCCCGTTTTAGCGAAACTGTAAAAGGCAGTATGCTCCAAGCAGTAACACTAATAGAGGAAAACGAAGCACTTAAATATCTCGCTCAAACACTGGATGATAATGATTACAGCTCCCGAAATAAAAAACAAAAAACTGACTCCGAAAATAGTTTATTAATTCCCAAAGCGGACGGTATACGTTTATCTACGGGACACGGAAAAGCCACTATTGAGGAAACATCAAAATATCTACAAGAAAGATTTCAGCGTAATTTTTCCCGTTCCAAAACCATTTTAGACCAAGCCGTTTTTCGTTGGTTGCGCGATAAGGAAAACAAAGAGATAAGCGAGCGGATTGACTTTGATGATTTAGACGATATTTTAAGTACGATATTTAAAAATAATAACATAGATCTGCCTTTCTACTATTCCATTACTGATAGGCAAGGAAGAACTATTTATCAGTGTAACAAAACCATTACCACGTTGGGGAAAGCCAATACAGACGCGTATTTACAGCAACTATTCCCCAATGAAGACAATAAAGAAAATTACTTAAGAGTTATTTTCCCTACAAAACAAGATTATATCAGTGATTCGTATAGTTTGCTTTTGCCCTCTGTGGGCGTGATTTTGCTCACTTTAGCCATATTTGTTATCGCTATCATTATCATTTTCAGACAAAAACAACTGAACAACATGAAGAATGATTTTGTTAATAATATGACACATGAGTTTAAAACGCCTATTTCCACTATTTCATTGGCATCACAAATGCTTCAAGATACAAGCGTAGGCAAAACACCCGAAACACTTAAACACATATCAAACGTGATACGTGATGAAACCAAACGGCTTAGTTTACAAGTAGAAAAAGTGCTGCAAATGTCGGTTTTTGAAAGTGATAAAACCACGCTGAAATTAGCTGAAATAAGGATTAATGAACTGATAAAAGACATTATAGGAAATTTTTCATTAAAAGTAACGAGCAAAGGTGGAAAAATCATCTCTAATCTGAAAGCGCAAAACGACCTTGGGTTTATTGACGAAGTCCATTTTACAAATGTAATATTTAATCTCATGGACAATGCGCTGAAATACAGCGACAAAACTCCGATATTAACGCTCGAAACATGGAATGAAAAAGAAAACATTCTTATTAGCGTGGAAGATAACGGCATTGGGATAAAAAAAGAAGACCTTAAGAAAATATTTGAAAAATTTTACCGCGTTTCCACCGGAAACCTGCACAACGTGAAAGGTTTTGGGCTTGGATTAGCTTACGTAAAAAAAATGGTGGAAGACCACCACGGAAGCATTAAAGTGGAAAGCGAACCGGGAATAGGCACAAAATTTATAATAACAATACCAACACTTAAAAATTTCTGATTATGAACGACGAAAAAGTTAAAATCTTGCTCTGCGAAGATGACGAGAATCTTGGCATGTTGCTGCGAGAATATTTGCAGACAAAAGGTTACGATGCTGATCTTCAGCCGGATGGCGAAGCCGGATACAAAGCGTTTTCACGTAATAAGTACGACCTGTGCGTACTGGATGTGATGATGCCTAAGAAAGACGGTTTTGCTTTAGCTGCTGACATAAGGGCGATGAATGCTGATGTACCCATCATATTCTTGACCGCTAAATCAATGAAAGAAGATATCTTACAAGGCTTTAAACTGGGGGCTGATGATTATTTGTCAAAACCGTTCAGTATGGAAGAATTGCTTTACCGTATTGAATCAATTCTGCGTCGTGTACGTGGAAAAAGAGCCAAAGACGTGGTTTCTTACCAAATTGGCAATTACAATTTTGATGCTCAAAAACAAACGTTGGAAATCAATGGTGATGTTAAGAAATTAACTACCAAAGAATCTGAGTTACTCAGCTTACTGGCAGCAAACGGTAATAATATACTGGAACGTAATTACGCGCTGAAAACCATTTGGGTGGACGATAATTATTTTAACGCCCGGAGTATGGACGTATATATTACCAAACTGCGTAAACTCTTAAAAGATGACCCCAATGTGGCTATTATCAACATTCACGGCAAGGGTTACAAATTGATTATGCCGCAGATAAAAGAAGATTAATCGGACAAAGAATATAAAAAAAAGTCGAAGATTGTGTATCCTTTTTAGAAATACGATCTCGGCTTTTTTTATATACGCCAATCAGCTTTCAGGGATTCGCTAATTCCTAACCCCAAAACCACTTTTTGGTATAAAAATTGCTTTCCACAAAAGAAATGAAACAAACAGAAAGATTATGAAGAAATTATTTTACATCAGTTTATTAAGCATTACCCTGATTTCCTGCGCGGAATTAGCATCCGTAGTAAATACAGGCATGGGCGCGTTAGGCTCTACCGGGGTTACTCAACAAGAAAATGCCGCGGGATTAAAAAACGCGTTAAACATAGGCGTTGACACCGCGGTAAAAGGCTTGGGCGTTCAAGATGGATTTTATAACGACATGATGCTGAAAATACTATTGCCCCAAGAAGCACAATCCATCGTTAAAAACATTCAAATGATTCCCGGTGGAAAAGAGTTAGTCAATAAGGCGGTACTTTCTATGAATCGCGCGGCGGAGGACGCAGTGAAAGAAGCCGCGCCTATCTTTAAGCGCGCCATTCTGCAAATGTCTTTTTCTGACGCCTTAAGTATTCTCTTCGGTGGTGACCATGCCGCTACAGACTACCTTAGAAGGACTACGTATGCGCAACTTCAATCGGCATTTGCCCCTAAAATACAAGCATCACTGGATAAACCGCTGGTATTTAACACTTCCACCACAAAATCGTGGAACACGCTTACTTCAGCATATAATTCAGTGGCAAATAATCCGGTAGGCGCAATCGCCGGCTTGCAACCTGTGAATGTAGATTTACAACAATATGTTACCGGGAAAGCCCTTGACGCGTTATTTGTAAAAGTAGGAGAACAAGAAAAAGCCATCCGCGTAAACCCGGCTGAACGTGTAAATAGCCTTTTACAACGAGTATTCGGCCAATTAGATAAAAGAAATTAACGCCGAATTTCCCATCGCCTAAGGACAAAAAAAATATCTCACTTAAAATAATTGGCGTTTATTAAAACCAAATAAGCCAATAAGGCTATTGAGTAACTTTAAAATGATTATCCGCAATCTTTCCTTATTTTTTGACAGGAAAAATTGCGGATATTTACTTTAAATTTTGAATAACAAATCGATATGCTAATAATCGGCAACTATCAACTATTTCTTCGCTTTCATCGCTTCCATAATTTTATTTTCCAATTCAGAAGCTAGCTCAGGATTATCTTTGACAACGTTTTTAGCGGCATCGCGTCCTTGCGCCAGTTTAGTATCCCCGTAACTGAACCAAGACCCGCTCTTTTTCACAATTCCATATTCCACGCCCAAGTCGATGATTTCGCCTGTACGGGAAATACCTTCTCCAAACATAATATCAAATTCCGCTTTGCGGAAAGGCGGTGCTACTTTGTTTTTTACCACCTTTACACGTGTTTGGTTACCTATTACCTCATCCCCGTCTTTGAGTTGGCTGATGCGGCGAATATCCAACCGTACGGAAGAATAAAATTTCAGCGCGTTGCCACCCGTAGTGGTTTCAGGATTACCAAACATCACTCCGATTTTATCGCGTAACTGATTGATAAATATACAAGTAGTGCTTGTTTTACTAATGGTGGATGTGAGTTTACGCAGCGCCTGAGACATTAAGCGGGCTTGCAGTCCTACGTTGGAATCTCCCATATCGCCTTCAATTTCCTTCTTAGGCGTAAGCGCCGCCACGGAATCTACCACGATAATATCCACCGCCGCTGAACGGATAAGTTGGTCGGCAATTTCCAAAGCTTGTTCGCCGTTATCGGGCTGGGAAATAAGCAATTCATCGGTATTTACCCCGAGTTTCTCGGCATAAAAACGGTCAAAAGCGTGTTCAGCGTCAATAAAAGCGGCTATTCCGCCTGCTTTCTGCGCTTCGGCAATGGCGTGAATAGCCAGCGTGGTTTTACCTGACGATTCCGGTCCGTAAATCTCGATAACACGTCCGCGCGGATAACCGCCTACACCCAAGGCTAAATTTAACGCAATGGAACCGGTGGGTATTACGTTCACTTCTTCCACTTTGTTGTCGCCCATTTTCATAATGGTGCCTTTGCCGTGGTCTTTCTCTATTTTATCCATCGCCAATTGCAGCGCTTTTAGCTTGTCTGCCGAGGGTTTATTACTTTTTTCTTCTGCCATATTATTATTTGTTTCAAGTTTCAAGTTCCAAGTTTCAAGTTTCAAGTTTTTACAAAGATATATTTTTTCTTATGAAAACCTTGTATTGAGAATAATTTTATTGAAAAGTTTATTAAGATATTTCAGATTTCAGATTTCAGATTTCAGAGGTATCAGTCCGAACTGCAATCTGCAAGCTGCAAACTATTATCTATCTCTTTATCAGCTCCATAAATTCTTCACGGGTTTTGGCTTGTTGGAAAACACCCGTAAAGTCGGAAGTGGTGGTAACGGAGTGTTGCTTTTGCACACCGCGCATCTGCATACACAAGTGTTGCGCCTCAATAACTACAATCACCCCCATCGGCTCCAACGTTTTCTGTATGCACTCTTTTATTTGGGTAGTAAGGCGCTCCTGCACTTGCAAGCGGCGAGCGAAAACCTCCACCACACGGGCTATTTTACTTAACCCGGTAATTTTTTTATTTGGGATATACGCCACGTGCACTTTACCGAAAAACGGCAGTAAGTGGTGTTCGCACAGGGAATAGAAATCAATGTCTTTTACAATAACCATTTGGCGGTAATCCTCAGTAAACATTGCTGATTGCAGTATTTTTTCAGGGTCTTGCTCATAGCCTTGCATAAAAAACTGCATCGCCTTGGCTACGCGCTCGGGTGTTTTCAGCAGTCCTTCGCGTTCGGAGTTTTCGCCCAACAAGCCAATTATTTCGCGGTATTTTTCAGCCACGAGTTTGGTTTTTTCTTCATTAAATGCAATCAAGTTATTATCGTATAAATCCATTCTTCTGTAATTGTTTATTAATGTTTCATATAAGACCTCTCACCTCTTACCCCTCACTCCTGATTATCACTCTATTCTTACCCTATTTTCCCTCACGGCATAAGCGTTTCTCCCCAATCCCGGAAACACTTTAAGTATTTCGGAACGAAGTTTCTGCGCTTCATCGTTAGTCCGGAAATTACCTACGCGTACTTTCCAAAAAGGCGAGGAATAAGTAACATAGACTTGCTGTTCCGGAAAAGTGTTTTTTATTTGTTTTTCAATACTGTAAGCGTCAGCTTTGGCTGTTTTGAAATTATTGCTTGAAAAAACCTGCACCCGAAATCCCGGACCGGTGTAAGGCATTGTTGGGTCAATGCGATTGATATAAGCATTTACCCTATTTTCAATACGAGGGTCTTGATGTATGTCTATTTTTGCAACTGACGTGCTGTTATTTGTTTCGATAGAGCGTATCACGGTGGACTGCGCATGTATGTATTGAACAAAAAACAGCATAGAAAACAAAAAAATCTTTTTCATGGTCCGGGAAAAATTAAAATTTATGCAAAGTTATAAAATTGAACTGACTTAAAAAGAATATTCTGGAAACTTTGCCAAAGTTTTAAAATATTACATTTTGATTGTAAAAAAATGTATCTTTGCGTCAAATACATCTACCCTTTTTTTATATGAAACAAAGTAAATGTGTAATCGTTGTAGCCGGAGGCAAAGGGCTGCGTATGGGTTCGGATATTCCGAAACAGTTTTTGGAATTGTGCGGAAAACCTGTTCTTATGCACACGCTGGAACGTTTCTACCAATATTCGCCGGATATAAAAATAGTTTTGGTTTTGCCCGCCGAACAGATGGATTTTTGGGGGAAGTTATGTAAAAAACACCGTTTTAATATTACTCACACTATTGTTCAAGGAGGAAGCGAACGTTTTTATTCGGTAAAAAACGGCTTAAAACAGGTGGATACCGAGTTTGTTGCCGTGCACGATGGCGTACGTCCTTTGGTAAGTATGGAAACCATGGAAAGATGCTTCAGTGAAGTGGAAAAACACTCTGCCGTAGTTCCAGTAATTGATTTGGTGGATAGCATTCGATTTGTAGAAAACACGGATATAAGCCGTCCGGCTAACAGAGCCGATTATAAATTGGTGCAAACACCGCAGGTTTTCAAAACGGAAATTCTTAAAAAAAGCTACGGACTCCCCTACTCTACTTCTTTTACGGACGATGCATCGGTGGTAGAAACTGCCGGTTATACCGTAAAACTGGTGAAAGGAAACCGCGAAAACATTAAAATTACCACAGAAATGGACTTAAAAATCGCGGAAATATTTTTAAAATAAAGGTACAATTATGGCAACAAAAGAAAACTGTGCCACCTGCCCTATGCGAGCAAAATACGATGCTAAGCCAACATCATTTGCCGGGCGCTTTTGGCGTTGGCATATTCGTTGGTGTCCGGGCTGGAAAAAGTATATGACATCGCTCAATGATGAGGAAAAAGAAGCGGTTGTGGAGCGGTATCGGTTGAAAAAAACCAAATGACCGAACAAAAAGCAAATATTCAATGGTTAGACACATTACGCACCCTTGCTACATTGGGCGTAGTGCTTATTCATATTTCATCGCCCATTGTAAATAGGACGTTCCCCGAAAATATGAGCCACTGGTGGATTGGTAACGTGCTGATGAGCCTCACGCGGTATGCCGTACCGATGTTTCTGATGCTTTCGGGCGCCACGATGCTTACGCGCGAGTATGACCGGAAGGAGTTTTATAAAAAACGGCTGATGCGCGTCATTGTGCCGTTTTTATTCTGGATGATTGTGTATTTCTTCTTTCGGTACTTCACGCTTCCCGTGAAAAATCAGCCCACGGGTGCTTCGTCTGTTTTGTCTTGGGCGGGTAATCTATTCCTCAACGAAGGCGTATCAAAGCATTTTTGGTACATTTATATGATTATATTCATCTATCTTTTTGTTCCGATATTGGGGAAATTTGCCCGCTCGATAAAAAGCGGCGTGATGTTGGTAGTTTTGACAATTTGGGTTTGTGCAGCCTTATACTCCAACCGCTTTCCCGCCAATATGTATCTATTTACAGATACTGCCCGACTGGTAAAATACGTTATTTACGCGGGTTATCTTCTGCTCGGCTTCTTTTTGTATCAAAACATTACGGCGAATGAAAAACAACGTATCGTGGCATTTTTACTTTTCGCTGCAACGGTAGCCATAAGCGCCATTTACACTTATGCCGTAAGCGTTGGCAAAAGAAGCGCCGACCAAAGCATATACAATTACCTGTCAATCAACACTATTTTACAAGCTACGGCTATTTTTATATGGATAAAAGGCGTATCTTTGAAATCTGGCTTTGTCCGGAAGCTGAGCGCCATAATCAGCGATTACAGTTACGGAATCTATCTGGTGCACATAATGATACTTGGCATCTTCTTTCGTCACGGCATTTTTTGGACAATGGCGCATCCGCTGATTTCGGTTCCTGTTGTGTTTCTTTTGACCATAATCACCTCATTTATACTTATTTTTATTTTAAGAAAAATCCCTTTCGGGAAGTATGTTTCGGGATAATCATTAAAAAAAACGTAACGATGTGTTGTGATAATTTGTGCCTCCGGAATACCACATCAACTTGTAAAAAATCAAACACTATGACCAGAAAGATGACTGTAACACCCGAACCACACTTAATGACTTCTTGCCGTCTTCTTCCGGTTCTTTTCTTGTGGCTGTCAGCAGTAGGTGTAAGTGCACAGCCGGCTCACATTAAGCCGATGGTTAAAGCTTGGAAAGCCACAGGCGTGCAGTAATCGGCAAAAGCGCAAGTGTTTTATGACGGTCTTACACTACTTCATGAACAGAATAAAAAAAACGCTTTTTTCAGCAATTTAAAAGCGTTAAAAGAGTATGCCCGAAAGCATCCCGATACACGGTTAGAAATCCGCAACACCATGTATGAAGCGGTTAATGCCGATAAATATAGAAGTTATTGAGTAACAATAGATTTGTTGTACATTTTAAATCAATATAAATTTCTTTTCTATTTCTCTATGTTATTGATTTGGTATTGCTCCTCCATCCATTGCTGTGGCGACATTCCTGTTACCTGTTTAAACCAGCGCGAAAAATTATACGGTTCCGAAATTCCTACCAACACACCTATTTCTGCAATATTTTTATAGGGATATGCCATGAAAAGCTCTTTTGCATGTTCTACCCGTAGCGTGTTAAGCCATTGGCTATATGTAATATCCAAATGTTGATTCAGATAAGCCGAAAGGTAGCTGCGGTTAGTATTCATCTGCTTGGCTACATCGTTTATATTAAGATTTTCTTCACAAAACCGTTGGCTTGCTACCCATGTAGCAATTATATTCGGCAAATTGTCAGGAAAGTAGCGAGGCGTTTTGGGCGCTTTATCATTTGGTTTTTCTGCCGGCGTTTCATCGTAGGAGAGAGGCGTTACTTTTTCGATAGACAGAAATGCCGGAATGTAATCTATGATGCGCATAAAAAAGTAGATGTAGAACAGCGTGTTGGCAATGCGTAGCGGAATGCCAACGAAGGGAAAATGGTATTGTACCACGTTGAAAAACGCTAGGATAAGCGTAAGGTTTATAACGTTGTTCATCCAACCGATACGTGCGGGTTCATCATAATAATTTTCAATAGCCATAACATTTACATGGTAAGTCTTACGGCATAAACTAAATATCCAGCTTATTTCCGCGATATATATCATATCCAATACCCAAATAAAATATCGAGAAACAGAGGGAGGAAGTAATGTAATGGATAATAAGGCAAGCAAAATGGCGGGTAACCAAAAACGTCCGAATAGCAATACTTTGCGACGATTTTCAGACGAGGGATTCAGCATCAGGAGGTAGGCATAGCCGTTGAACCATGCATGAATAGCGCTTACAGCTGTCATAAGATAAACTTCATTATACGTGTAGCTGTCTGCCCTTCCAAAAACGGGTGACCATGTAGCCTGTTCGATAATACCCCAAATGCCCAAAAACAAAAAGGCGCCGCTGAAATACCGCCTACCCGAGATATAGTTTTTTAACTCTGCTTGTCGAGGTACATGCCCAAGAAGTAACACCAACCCGAAAGCCATAAAAACGGTAGTGTAAACAACAGTAATAAGATAATAATATGCATATAACTCTTTCATAGGTGCAAAAATACAATTTTTTTATTTTATTCTAATGCAAAATACTCCCATCGTATTTCAAAATCAATGTTGTCCGATAAAAACAATCAGAAAGTTAATTATTGTTAAATAAGCCTGTGTTTTTATTGTGTCTGCAACAATTGTCCTACACGCAAAGAACCACAGTTAATTTTGTATGCGTATGTTTTTGCCATCGGCTTACCGTATAAGAATGCAGAACACAACAGGTAGAACATTTCGGACTTTCCCGAAAGTAGTTTGCAGGCGTAGAACATACTTCGGGAATTTCCGCCGATAGCCCGAACAGTTACAAATAAATAGCGGGAAGCCCCCACGGTGTTTTTCACAGCAGCATCTAAACGTCGGGAGCGTCCGCTTATAATCCGAAACAAAGCATGCCATCGGCTGAATGACCCGACGATGATTTACAAGCAAACAACATAAAGTTAAGCAATACAACGAGTCAGCCGCCAAAACGGAACTACGCGTAAAAGAGGTAAAAAAAGCCATAGACAAAACCTATCGCGATATGGTAGCCCTGCTGGACGCCCTTATCAAAGTAGAAGGCGTTGACGCCTATACCGTGTACCAACGGGAGTTAAACAACGCATTACCAAATACAATACCATTGCTAATCAGCGTGCCGGCGAGAAAAAACCGGAAAACAATTCAAGTACATAACAGTAAGCAGTGAGCTGAGCAGTATTAGAATTTAATCTTTACATTATTATTAATTAGTTCATTCTCAAATTCTCAAATTCTCAAATTATTCACATTTTCACATTTTCACATTAATAATTCATCTAACAATGAAAACTATTTTACCATCTTTTCTTTATCAGACAAAGAGAACCGTGCAAGGTTTTTTAACCCTGCTTTTTATTGCTACATTGGTTGCCGGCGTTCAAGCGCAAACCAACAACAGCCTTAGCTTTGACGGCATCAACGATTTTGTATCCATTCCCGACAACGATGGAATGAGCGCCGTTACTATCGAAACGTGGGTATATTGGACACCCGCCAATACTTCCGACGTGCAGTTTATTTGCGCCAAAAGCACGGAGCAATTGGAAATACACGCCGGTGGAATCGGCGCCAATGGAGTGCGTTTTATCCCTGTTACGGGCGTTTATATTGACGCTCTGAATGTACTGCCTACCAATACGTGGACACACATTGCCTGCGTATATGCCCCCGCGCAAGCGCTGGCTAAAATCTATATAAACGGGCAGGAGGTAACCACCGTTAAAAACGGACCAAATACTTTAAGTACAGCTATTCAGAATACTGCCTCTCATTTCTTTTTGGGTAGAAGAGCGGACGGAACTTATCAATTGACCGGAAGTTTAGACGAGTTTCGATTGTGGAACAAAGCACGTACCGCTGCCGAAATTCTGGCAGATTACAATCGGGAAATTGACCCCGCCACACAAACAGGGTTAGTATCCTATTACAAATTCAATCAAGGTACTGCTGCGGGTGCTAATACCTCCGAAACTACCTTAATCGACTCCAAAGGAGCCTACAACGGCACATTAAATAACTTCGCCCTTACAGGTGGTACTTCAAACTTTGCAGCAGGCTTTACACCGCCGCCGGTAAATATAACGCCCGATGCTAACGGCATATTTTACATAAAAGCCGGCGGAATGGGCAACGGCTCTTCATGGGCTGCCGCGGCAGGCGATTTACAGGCGGCTATCAACAAAGCCGTAGCAGGAAACCAAATTTGGGTAGCCGCAGGCACGTACAAGCCCAACCGCAAGGCGGATAACCTGACCACCATTACCCCCAACAACCGCGACAACGCCTTCGTTCTGAAAAAAGACGTAAAACTCTACGGAGGCTTTGCCGGTACCGAAACTGCGATAGCACAAAGAGATTTGTTCAACGCGGCAAATAAAACCACGCTTAGCGGCGACTTTAACGGCGACGACGGACCGGGTTACTATGAGAGTGAAACCGACAATGCCTACCACGTGGTAATCTCTATTGGCGATGTGGGCGTAGCCGAAATTAACGGTTTCACTGTAAGCGACGGATATGCAAATGACCTCAGCAATAGTTTGACTGTAAACGGAATTAGCTTAAAAAAATCTCAGGGTGGCGGTATGAACAATGCGTCCGGCTCTTCCCCCATAATTAAAAATGTTATCTTTACGAAAAACTGGGCTTATAATGGCGGCGGGATATTTAATGCCAATTCCAGTCCCTTCATTGCTAATACCGTGTTTTCAAACAATATGTCGGCGGTAGGCACCAGCGGATCAGCCATACACAATTACAATAATTCCCCTGTCATTACCAATTGCTTGTTCTATGGGAACTATAGCGCTGTGCTATTGAATTTTTATGCATCCCCAACCATAACAAACTCTACTTTTGCAGCAAATACCGGTTACCAATACGGTGGAATATACAATACATCAAGCAACCCAAAGATATATAACTGTATTATATTGGGTAATACAAACGGTATTGAGAATGTATCCGGATCTAATCCCGACGTACAGAACTGCTTGGTACAAACCGGCGACGCCACAAGCAGCGGAAACTTTAACGGCACAGCCCTTGCAAATTCCGCCCCGAGCCAAATATTTAAAGACTTTGCCAATGGCGATTACAATCTGAAAGCGGGGTCGAACGCCATCAACAAGGGCAACAATACACTCTATAATGCTGCATCTTATGGCGACAAGGATTTGACGGGCAAGCCGCGTATTGTGGGCTCAAGCATTGATATAGGGGCGTATGAAAGCCAATCACTTATAAATCCCACAGCAGGTATTGTTTATGTAAAAAAAGGAGGAACAGGAAATATGGACGGCAGCAGTTGGGCAAACGCCCTTGCCGAAGTAGCCGATGCACTGAAATACGCCAAAGACAACGCAAGCAGTTGGACGTCAGTAAATCCGTTACAAATATGGGTAGCGGCGGGAGTGTATAAACCCCTATACAAAGCAGCTGAGAAAGATAATGAAAACAAAGCCACTACCGATAGAGACAAAGCATTTATAATAGTCCCCAACGTAAAACTCTACGGAGGCTTTGCCGGTACGGAAACTGCGATAGCACAAAGAGATTTGTTCAATGCGGCAAACAAAACCACGCTTAGCGGCGACTTTAACGGCGACGACGTAATAACCAACCCTGGTTTCGGAGCCTTCGAAATTAAAAACAACACTGAAAATGCCTATCACGTAGTTATTTCCGCAGGAGATATAGGCGTAGCAGAGTTCGACGGCTTTAACATTGCCGGCGGAAACGCCTATACCTATTCTATGTATCTGACAGAAATTAATGTAAACGGAAAATCCATTGGAAGACTGTATGGCGGAGGAATAAATATGAACACAAGTAACCTGCCTGTAAGAAACTGCAATTTTTATGGCAATAGCGCAAATATGGCAGGAGGTGGACTATTCAATGTTTCGGGAAGCCCGTCAATACTGAATACTATTTTTCACAATAACACTTCAGGTTTAGGCGGAGGCGGCATATATAACGACGGTAGCGGAAACGCAAACATAGTAAACTGTGTGTTTTATGTCAATAGCGGAACAAATGGAGGTGGGATAGTAAACAAAGGAGGCAATTCTACAATAACAAATTGTACGTTATATCGGAACTTTACAGATAACGGAGGCGCCGCATATATTACCGGTGGAAGCCAATCCACGTTTAATAATAGTATAATACTGGGCAATAGTATGATATCAACCGGAGTACCCATATACAACAACGGCGGAACTTACACCACAAACAACTGCATCGTGCAAACCGGCGGCATTACAACCGGTGGTACACTTAACGGCAATACCTACACGGGGCAAGAAGTGTTTGCAAACACAGACATTACCGCCGCCAACTTCCTCCAACTGAAACCAGGAAGCCCTGTCATCAATGCCGGTAGTGATGCCTTGTATCTTTCCACTTATCCCGCAGTAGATTTGGCTGGTAATTCGCGTATTTCCGACACAGCCATCGACCTTGGCGCATACGAGTATCAAACTTCGCCGTCTACCGGTGTAAACGAGCTAACAGGGCAATCATTAACCCTCTATCCCAACCCAACGGCTAACGGCTTTACCATCAGTGCGGGCGAAATACCCGCCGCGCTCACCATTCACACCCTCGCGGGCAGTTTGGTACATAGGCAAACCGTTAGAGGCAAAACCTATGTGGATATATCAGCGCTACAAGCGGGAGTTTACACGGTAAAAATCAAAGGAAAAACGGCAAAATTAATCAAGACTAATGAGCAGTGAGCCATATTAATCGACGCTTTAAGACTAATTGCTGACAGCTAAAATAAAAATAACTTATTTATTTCACTTCAATTAAGTACTTATCAATTAAGTATTATAACAATAACTCAGTAAACTTTTACCTATAACTATCATAAACAGATAGTTACACAATACTTTCAAAAGCAGCGTATTTATATAAAATTCAGTAAATTTAAGTGTTATTTTAATACTTACCGAACTATTGTTATAAAGGAATTGTTTTTAATATTCTCAAATATTAAGTATCATAATCCCGGTAGCTATCGGGAGATTTGGAATTTGGCATTTGGAATAATCATTAAAAATTCAATCACAATGAAAAAGAAAATCTTTACACTTATCGTAGCGGTAATCAGTTTTACCGGAATCTGGGCGCAAGAAGCTTTCTTAGGAGAAATTCGTATGTTTGCGGGTAACTATGCCCCCCAAGGATGGATGTTATGTCAGGGACAAACGTTACAAGTTAATCAGTATCAAGCGTTGTATTCCATCCTCGGAAATACCTATGGCGGAAACGGCACTACCACCTTTATGCTGCCGAACCTCTGCGGACGCGTGCCGCTGGGAATGGGACAAGGCACCGGACTTACTCTTCGTCTGTTAGGGCAATCCGGTGGCGAAGAAAAGACCACGTTGAATGCGGCGCAACTGCCGCCACACACGCATCCGCTGTATGCGTCCAGTACCACAGGAACCACCAATACCCCCGCCTCAAATGTAGCACTCGCTACATTACCCAACGCAGGACTAAATGCCGTAAAGCCTTATGCTGCCCCCAGCATACCTGCTGTGCCTTTATCTGCGGCAAGTATCGGGACAAATACTTCTTCCGCACAAGCACATAATAACATGATGCCCTACACCACAATCAATTACATTATTTGTATAACAGGAATCTACCCAACACGTGATTAAAAAATCTAATATAAAATATGAAAAAAAATCTATTAAAACATCTACTCGTCTTTATAGCGCTACTTCTCTCTTATAGTTTAACACGAGCTCAATCCGGCACACTTACATTCTATAAAAATACGATAGATTTTGTCAATTTAGGTACCGTTGTACATGACGGAGAAAACTGCGTAGACATCCCAAACATTCAGATAAACATCTTTAATGCAAATACAGAAGTGGAAGCAGCTAACCGCACCCACATCGGAAGCATAGTTTATGCCCCCAAAGAACAATATGTCGGAGTAGAAAAAAACTATCTGCTTTTGTTAGATGTAGCAACAGGCATTACCTTACAGGGAGAGCCGCCACATTACTTAGTAATTACCAGTACCGATGGAGACGAGTTTTATTTCAAAGGAATAAGGATATTAGATAGCAGCGGCGGTTTACAGCCTGAAACCAAGGTAGAAGGATTTAGAAACGGCACACAAGTGGCATCAGTTATTCTACAAATGGGAGGGAACTTTGAAAAAAATTTCGATAATACTTCTTTCACTTCTGATAAATTCGGGAATGTGGATGAAATACGCATCTCGCGCGTTACAAACAACGAATATACAGGCAATTATGGTGGTTTTAACGATTTTGTATTTGGCGAACCCATATTACCGCCCTTTATAAACGTATCTGCTGCTACGCTCAACATTGCCGCCGCAGTAAACAGCAAAGCAACTTTTGATATTACAAGCAATGCAACTTGGACGGTAGCGAGCAACCAAACTTGGCTTACCGTAAGTGATGCCTCAGGAGACGGCAATAAAACCATTACCCTCACCGCTGCCGCTAATCCTACTACTTCCACGCGCCAAGCCACCGTAACGGTAAAATCCACAGGTTTAACAGATAAAACCGTTACTGTAACGCAAGCGGCAGGCACGGCTACCGGGATAGACCACCTCGCATCCGAAGGCATCCGCCTATACCCGAACCCTGCTACCAACGGTTTCACCATAGAATCAGATAAAATCCCCACCTTGCTCACTGTTTACAACCTTACAGGCGATTTGGTACATACTCAAACCGTGCTTGGTAAAACGTATGTAGATATATCAGCGCTTAAAGCGGGATTATATATGATAAAAATAAACGGGAAAACAATCAAGTTAACCAAGCGATAAATTTGATTAAAAAACAAAAAAGCGTCCGATATTTTCAGACGCTTTTTTTATGCTTAAAGATTGTGAAATAACTTACTTTCTCAGTTTGAGGTGTTCCCTTCTATAGGTGGAATGTTATTTTCCGTTGATGGGTCAGGCGCTGTATGCCCATTTAGCAACATCATTTCATCGCCTCGCGACACCCAAGGACGTTTTCCGAAAATGTGTTCCAAATCTTCGGCAAAAATTACCTCTTTTTCTACTAGCATCTCGGCTAATTTATTGTGTCCTTCGGCATTTTCCGCTAAAATTTGCTTGGCACGCGCATACTGTTCCGCCACTATTTCTTTGGCTTCCGTGTCAATAATTTCCGCCGTCTTTTCGCTGTAAGGTTTCGTGAAACCGTAATCAGAATTTCCGGTAGAATCGTAGTAGCTTAGGTTGGGCAAGTTTTCGCTCATTCCGAAATAAGCTACCATAGCATAAGCCCTTTTGGTAACGCGTTCCAAGTCATTGAGCGCGCCGGTGGAAGTTTGATTCAGGAATACCTCTTCGGCAGCGCGCCCCCCTAATGTAGCGCACATTTCATCCAAAATATGTTCTTTATTGGTCAGCTGCCGTTCTTCCGGCAGATACCAAGCTGCCCCGAGCGCTTCGCCACGCGGCACAATAGTTACTTTTACCAGCGGATTGGCGTGTTCCAGCATCCAACTGATGGTAGCGTGTCCCGCTTCGTGGTAAGCGATGGATTTTTTCTCTTCGGGCGTAGTGATTTTGGTTTTCTTTTCCAAACCGCCGATGATTCTATCCACAGCATCCAAGAAATCTTGCTTTTCTACAAATGCTTTTCCTTTTCGGGCAGCAATCAACGCTGCTTCATTACACACGTTGGCAATGTCCGCGCCCGAAAATCCGGGGGTTTGACGCGCAAGGAAATTCACATCTACACTTTCATTTATTTTTATGGGGCGTAAATGTACGTTAAAAATCTCTTTCCGCTCTTGCACATCGGGTAAATCCACGTGTATCTGACGGTCAAAACGTCCGGCACGCAAGAGCGCCTTATCCAAAATATCGGCGCGGTTGGTAGCGGCAAGGATGATTACACCGCTGTTTGTCCCGAAACCGTCCATTTCTGTAAGCAATTGATTCAGTGTACTTTCACGCTCATCATTTCCTCCAAAATTGGCATTTTTCCCACGCGCGCGACCCACAGCGTCAATTTCATCAATAAAAATAATACAAGGCGATTTTTCTTTGGCTTGACGGAAAAGGTCTCGCACACGCGAAGCCCCCACCCCTACAAACATTTCCACAAAATCGGAACCGGACATGGTGAAAAACGGCACATCGGCTTCGCCCGCTACGGCTTTTGCCAGCAAGGTTTTACCCGTTCCCGGAGGACCCACAAGCAACGCGCCCTTCGGAATTTTTCCGCCTAATTCGGTATATTTCCCCGGATTTTTAAGGAAGGATACTATTTCTTCTACCTCTTGCTTGGCGCCTGCAAGCCCGGCAACATCCTTGAACGTGATTTTATGTTTTCCATCGCCTTTCTCAAACAGCTGAGCACGTGATTTTCCCACATTAAAAATACCGCCCGGTCCGCCGCCCATACCGCCCATCCGGCGATTTAAGAGCCAGAATATAAACACGATAAACAGGATAGGAAAAACAAACGAGAGTAAAATGTTGAGATAATTTACGCCCTCATCAAAATCTACGTCTATTTCTTGGCCGCTTTCTTTTTTCACCTCGTTAATATAACTGGAAGCCGCGTCCACAGAAGGGATTTCGGAAGTAATAACATGCTTCTTTCCGACAGTTTCCAATTCTTTGGGGGTGAAGACATATTTTGCGGAATCTTTGCGGACAGTTGCTTCTAATTTCTTGGTAGAACGGCTAATTTTCACATTTTCAATATATCCTTTTTTAAGATGTTTTTGAAAAGTGGACCAAGTTTCTTGTTTCGCACCGCTGCTGCTTCCGGGGAAAAAGTTAAAAGCAAGAATACTTAATAAAATAATAATGTAAATCCATCCGAAATTAAACCTGTTGGGTTTCTTATCGGGACGAATCGGGGGTTGAGGTTTTGGATTGTTGGTTTGTTTTGGTTCCATTGTATATTTTATCGCCTGAGGCGTTATTTGATTGTTATTTGGCTACGCCGTTATTAGGTAGTTATTTGCCTTGCGGCGTTATTTGATAGTTATTTGGTTAAGGCATTCACTGAACAACAATAACTCACAAATACACGAAGTAAATAACAATAATATTAAAGTTTTGTTTTCTATTTTTCTTAGTCTAAATCCGGTATCTGTCTTAATTCGGCATCTTCCCAAAGGTGCTCTAAATCATAGAATTCGCGAAACTCGCGCTGAAAAATGTGCACAATTATTTGCCCGTAATCCATCGCTATCCACTGGCAGTTTTCAAAACCGTCCGTGGCATACGGTTTTACCTTTATATTTTCATTTACATAATCTTTTACCGATATGGCGAGAGCGTTTACTTGGGTATTGGAATCACCCTGACATATAACAAAATAACTGCACGGCGATTCCGGCAGTTTATGGAAATCAACCACAACTATTTTCTTTCCCTTTTTTTCTTGAATACCTTCAATAATATTTTTTACTATTTCTTCGTTCTCTACTGATTTTTTTTTCATTAATATTTTTTTTTTCGCGGACAACTCGCGAGTTGTCCGTACAGATGTTCTTTTAATTTTAAAATATAAACGCTGTGGTAAGCCCAAAAGTTCTTATTACAGCATTGGATTTTGTAGTAAAATCGCCTTGCGGCAAGGTTTCGGTAATAGTACCACGTGTCCCTTGCAATCGCCCAAAAAGCCCGAGATAAACGCTTGATTTTGGGGTGAGTGAGTAGGCTGCGCCACCCGAAATTTGGAACAATAATCCGCCTTTATAAGCGTTCTGCAAATGGAAAGCGTATCCTGCTTTCAGATTGAGCGCCGGTTTCACCGTGGATTTTCCAAAATCGGACTGAATCTGCACAAAAACCGGCAAAAAAGAATAAGAACTGCCGGTTTTTGAAACTAAAACAGTCTCATAACCGGCGCCCACGCCCAAAAACGTGCGCTTCCCGAAAGCGTTTCTCGTACCAAAAGCAAGCGAAATATCGGGTGTGAATAACGCTTTAAAGCCACCCGTTACAGTGCTGAACCCCGCGCCTGCCTGCGCCATCAGCGCCAAATTACCGGAAGAATATTGTTCGTTCGGTTTTGCAGGTGTTTTTGGGACTATTCTCTCTTGTTGAGTAATTTTTTCTACATCCACCAATTGAAACTGAAATTGTTTGCCATTCGCCATTTTCAGCATCACTACCTCGGTATTTTTCAACACGATTTCGCCGGCGTATTTTTCGCCGTTTTTCAGCCAAATAACGTCCTCATTCGCTTTTTGCGCATATAGCGATACGGATACAAAAAGCATTGCCACTAAAAATAAAACCGTTTTTTTCAATTATAATGTAGTTAAAGCATTTTCAAAGCGCTTCAAAAATAAATCAGCGTCTTCTTTTGAGAGATTGAGCGGCGGCAACAAACGGATAACGTGTGTTCCGCTGGCGCCTGTAAATATTTTTTGTTCAAAAAGCAGTTTTTTTCGCAATTCACCTGCCGGATTTTCCATTTCAATGCCTATCATCAATCCACGTCCGCGCACTTCTTTTATTTGCGGGTATTTTTTCAGCTTATCCATCAAATACTGCCCTATTTTGGCAGCGTTTTCTACCAATTTCTCACTTTTCATCACATTCAGTACCGCGATGCCGGCTGTGCAAGCCAAATGGTTGCCACCAAAAGTGGTGCCGAGCATTCCGTGAACGGCGTTAAACATCGGACTGATTAACACCCCGCCGATGGGGAAACCGTTGCCCATTCCTTTGGCGGTGGTAATCATATCGGGTTTGATGCCGGAATATTGATGCGCGAAAAATCGTCCACTTCTTCCGTAGCCGGATTGGATTTCGTCTAAAATCAATACGGTTCCCGCCGCAGTACACTCTTCCCTTAATTTCACTAAAAAATCATCGTCAATAAGCTGTATGCCACCCACGCCTTGAATACCTTCAATAATCACGGCGCACACATCCTGATTTTTCAACGATTTCTTTACCGCTTCCATATCGTTTAGCGGTAAAAAATCCACTTCCAATCCTTCATTCACGGGCGCTACTATTTTCGGATTATCGGTTACTTTTACCGCTGCCGAAGTGCGTCCATGAAAGGCTTTGTTAAACGCCACCACTTTTTTTCTTCCCGTGTGGAACGAAGCTAATTTGAGTGCGTTTTCATTGGCTTCCGCCCCCGAATTTACAAGAAAAAGGGAATAATCCTCGTACCCTGACAGTTTGCCAAGTTTTTCCGCCAACTCTTTTTGCAAGGAATTTTGTACGGAATTAGAATAAAAAACCAATTTTTCCAGCTGTTGCGTGAGTTTCTGCACATAATAAGGATGCGAATGCCCGATAGAAATGACAGCGTGTCCGCCATATAAATCCAAGTACTCCGCACCATTTTTATCGTACGTATAACAGCCCACACCTTTGGATATCTCAATATCAAACAGCGGGTAAACATCAAATAAATTCATCTTTTAGCTTATATTTTGCAAGGGTACAAAATTAGTGATTTTTTAGCAGAAAAGAGAGCAGTTCGTCAAATAAATACTGTTTTTTGGACTATGAAAAATTAAAAAAATACCATATCTCTGAAATAATACGAAAAATCAACAAAAGTAAATTATATTTATCACCAATAAACGATTTCATTTATAATAAACAAATAAAATCGTTCATTATAAATAAACACATTTGTTTATTCTAAATAAATGAATTATCTTTGTTGGCATTAAATATTCTTTTTTATGGTACGATTAATTGATTTACAGAATGTGATAGAGCATCAGGCTGAACGTTTGCGCATAGTTAGCACAGGTGTAAAAAGAGAGCTGTTGGCTGATTTACCCACTAACCTTGAAAGTCACGCGTTGATAATCTCGGGGATTCGCAGGTGTGGTAAAAGCACGTTATTGCGCCAACTTCTCTCAAATAAAATGGAAGATGTACTTTTTCTGAACTTTGATACGCCGCTGCTGTATAATTTTGAAATGGCTGATTTTCAGCTATTAGACGAGATTATCGGTCAGAGTAAAAAAAGTATCTTGTTTTTTGATGAAATTCAGGTGGTAGCAGGTTGGGAATTATATGTGCGTCAAAAGCTAGACGACGGATTTCGCTTGTTTATTACGGGTTCTAATGCGTCATTGTTAAGCCGGGAATTAGGCACTAAACTGACAGGAAGACATTTTACCAAAGAACTTTTTCCGTTTTCGCTGGAAGAATTTTGCCGGTTTTACAATGCAGAAAAAAACGAAAAAGCGACTGAGCGTTATCTTTCAGAAGGCGGATTTCCGGAATATCTGAAAACTCAAAATCCGGAAATTTTATCACTGCTTACCGAAGATATTGTTCACAGAGATGTGGCTGTAAGACACAACATAAGAGATGTTAGCTCACTAAAACGTTTATTGTCCTACCTGGCAACCAATGTAGGAAATTTGGTTTCTGCCACAAAACTGACCCAAACCCTCGGCATTAAAAGCAGCGCCACCATTTTAGAGTATTTTTCGTTTTTTGAACAATCTTATATGCTCTATTTGATGCCTAAATTTTCCTACTCGGAAAAAGTACAGATGCGCAATCCTCGCAAAATTTACTTGGTGGATAATGGGTTGATAAATGCTATTTCGGCATCTTTTAATCTTGATTTGGGCAGAAAACTGGAAAATGCCGTATTTATAAGTTTACGCCGTAAATATGCTGATATATTTTATTATAACGAAAATGGCAAAGAGTGTGATTTTGTGGTATTTTATAAAGAAAAGCCTATAAAAGTGATGCAAGTGTGCTACGAAGTAAACGCCGAGAATGTGGAACGTGAACAGACCGGACTTTTAGATGCGATGGATTTCTTTCAATTAAATGAAGGAACCATTATAACGATGATGCAAACCGATAAAGTGATTATCGGCAACAAAACCATTGTAATGATTCCTTTTCACGAAATGTTTTAGCACCTTTTTGTTATAATTTCGGACGGATGAACAGGCATTCCTGCCCGTTCATCCGTCCCGCGCGCTACATCAATTCCACGCTGCGTTTCACAAAGTTTGCCAGCGCTTCACCTTTGAGCATGTTGTTTGCCAATAAAGCCAAATCTACCAACTGACGCACTTGCTTGTTTTCAGCCGCATATTTGCTGTATATGGCTTTTTTATTCACGCGAAGTTCTTCTGCTTTTTTCTCAAAATGTTCTAAATTTTCTTTTTCTTCCGCAGGAATTTCTTCGGCTTTTTTATCTTTATGGGTATCTTTCAGTTGATTAATATTAGAGTTCAACTCGCTTATTTGCGCGCTCAGGGGTGTAATTTCCGCCAAAGTAGCCTCTTCCTCATTTTTGAGTAAGTTTTCAATCAGCGGATGTGCCGTATTTACCACCAAACTGTAACTGTCGGGCATTTCACCGTAAAAACTCATCATTCCGCCGCCGCCTTGTAACGCGGACATATCTTTCATACGGCGCATAAATTCGTTTTGTGTGATGAAAACGGGGTTAGTTGATGGCGAAAGTTGCTCAAAAGTTACGATAAAATTAGTTTTGTCCATTTTAGGCAATTGACTTTCAAAAACAGAAACCAGCGCGTCGCGTTGTTCGTCGTTTAGTACAACGTTATTGTTTTCTTCTTTTTGAATAATTTTATCAATCACATCGCTGTCCACGCGTACGTAACGAATTTTTTCGTTTTTCTGCTCTTGCTGACTGATAAAATGCACGTCCAGCTGACCATCCATCAACAACACATCGTACGCTTTTTCCTTAGCGTGCTGAATATAGCTGTACTGCTCGTCTTTATTAGTAGTGTACAGATAAATTACGTTTCCGTCTTTGTCTTTTTGGTTAGTTTCTACCAGCGTTTTATATTCTTCGAGCGTAAAATATTTTCCATCCACGTTTTTGAGCAACGCGAATTTATCGGCACGTTCGTAAAATTTTTCGTCACTGAGCATTCCGTATTCAATGAACAGTTTCAAATCGTCCCATTTTTGTTCAAACTGGGCGCGATCCGCTTTAAAAATATCGTTCAAACGGTCGGCTACTTTTTTGGTAATGTGCGAAGATATTTTCTTCACATTCCCGTCGGCTTGCAAGTAGCTGCGTGAAACGTTCAGCGGAATATCCGGCGAGTCAATCACGCCTTGAAGCAGCGTAAGATATTCAGGCACAATGTTTTCCACGTGGTCAGTTACAAACACCTGATTGCTGTAAAGCTGAATTTTATTCCGCTGAATATCAATGTTATTTTTTATTTTGGGGAAATAAAGAATTCCGGTGAGGTTAAACGGATAATCCACGTTCAGGTGAATATGGAACAGCGGGTCATCAAATGTCATCGGGTAAAGCTCGTGGTAAAACTTGCTGTAATCCTCGTCTGTCAAATCGGCAGGTTTTTTAGTCCAAGCGGGCGCCACGTTGTTAATAATGTGGTCTTTGTCGGTTTCCACCTCTTTGCCGTCTTTCCATTCTTTTTCTTTGCCGAAAGCAATTTCTACGGGTAAAAATTTACAGTATTTGGTAAGTAATTCTTGGATTTTGCTTTCTTCAAGAAACTCTTTATTTTCATCGTCAATATGCAGTACAATGTCGGTTCCGCGCTCTGATTTAATGGTATCTTCAAGCGTATATTCCGGGTCGCCTTTGCAACTCCAATGTTGCGCCACAGCGCCTTCTTTGTAAGACAAAGTGAAAATTTCCACTTTTTTAGCCACCATAAATGCCGAGTAGAAACCCAACCCGAAATGCCCGATAATAGCATTGGCATCGTTTTTATATTTTTCTAAAAAATCTTCCGCGCTGGAAAAAGCTATTTGATTGATGTACCGGTCAATTTCTTCGGCAGTCATCCCTACTCCACGGTCGGAAATAGTCAGCGTTTTTTTCTTTTTGTCAATACTTACCCGAACGGTTAAATCGCCTAATTCGCCTTTATATTCGCCAACAGACGATAGCGTTTTTAGTTTTTGCGTAGCATCTACGGCATTTGAAACCAACTCACGCAGAAAAATCTCGTGGTCGCTATACAGAAATTTTTTGATAACGGGGAAAATATTATCGCTCGTAACCCCAATGTTTCCTTTTGACATGTATTTTGGTTGATTTGTTAATTAGTGGAATGGTTGATTGGGTAAAAACACCCATCAACGCTTAATTATTAGGAACGGTTTTTCAAAAAAAATGCCATTCATGCGGATATGACAGAATGGCAGAGAGTGCAGAGTGGTGTTTATGAGTAGATTTTACATAAACTATTTTATGCTAACTTTATTCCTATCTTTTTCAAGAAATCAGGTAAATTACAACAAATTAATGATAAAGTGCTACAATTTACAGGAATTTTCTTAAACAGTTTGTTATCATTTGTATTTGAAGTTTCTTCTGTAACAATTATGGGGTTTTGATCGCTTATTTTCAAAGCATATAATAAAATTCTGCAATCTGCTGACTTTAAATATTTTGATTTTTCGATCTCAAAAGCTATTTGGTCTATATTTTTTGCTTTCCTTATACTTTTATCACAAAAATCATTTTCCAAATAGTGGTAAAATTGTTTATTTGGAATTATATGTTGCGTTTTTACTTTGTTTTTTTCGTTAATAAAAGGCAGTTTTTCCAATATTATTCCTTTCGAAATGTATTGCGCCTCTTCGTAGACTTCATCAATAATTATAAGTTCATGGTCTGCCACCATTCTTTCTAAAACTTCAAAAACATGAAGAATGGCGTCAAATGGTAGGTAATAAGTTACCAAAGCTTTAAGAGAAGATGTGTCTATAATGGCTTTCATATTTTATTAAACTGATTTTTTATCTTATAGCCATTTTCCGATAATATTCGTATTCGCTAATAATACCCACATTCAACGCGCTTTCCAATGTATCCTTATACAGAGGGGAAACAATAGGTTTAGGGGGAAATATAGGCTTTCCGAGCAATTTATCTTGTTCTAATCTAGCCTTTTCGGCTTCTTCATTTCGTTTTATATTTGCTAAAATTTCATTCCTTATACTATTGTAGTAGGAAAACGATATTTTTTTATCATTTAGCAGTCTTGTGTAAATAGACAATCTGCTAATGTGAGTTTTCTCTGAAATGCTGTCAATCAAATCGTGATCTATATCGTTTTCTGACATAGAACTTATTTGTTTGTAGTATTCGCCCACGAGAAAATAATACGCAAAATCATTACACCATCTCTCTATCTGATTCAATTCGCTGTGGATTGACTCATTATTTATGTTTTCATCTATTTCTTCTTCATTCAAAATATAATGACCTAATTCGTGTATCAATGTGAAAATTTCTCGACTATAATTATTTCTTTTTAAAACAATAAAATTAGGTGTCAAGAAGAAACCGTTAAAATTCGCCTTGACATTCTTATTTGCAGACTCTACAAATTCCAATACGATTACATTGTGTTCAGCGAATGAATGAATTAAATTTTTTAGAAAAGTTTTTTTATCTTTCGAAAATTTTGGTTGTAGTGTTGCCCTTATTGAGTTGGCTACAACCAAGGGTTTATCCGTGATTTTATATAATTGTAAATTCCTATCTAACTTGAAATCAGACAATTTTAACAATGTATTAAATGATATTTTTTCTTCTTCAAATTTATTTACAATCTTTTTAGCTTCTAAGTTCAACTGCGCGTTGAAACTATCTTTCCTAAAAAAAACACTCTCATCCTTATTTTTTTGCAAATTAAATGGATCTGCATAAAATGCTAATCCTTTGCCAAAAATCATATCTATTTTTTTCAGTAGACTTATTTTTATTTCATCTTTAAAAATATCATCTCGTGTCAATATTTTTTTTCTATCTTTATTTATTATTGACAATAATCCTTCCTCTGATATTTTAAATAAATCCATCAGATGATATAAGCGATTAGTATTTATTTCGATGAAATTCAAAATGGGTGTTTTTATGAAAGAATATTGCAAAAGTAATAATAAATTTCAAATATGAGATATTTTTTCCATTTGTTCCTCATTTACCTCTTAAAATCTCTTGAATTTTCCGTACATTTGCACTTTATTTAAGAATCAAAAAAACATGAATTTACCCTTGTTTACAACCGAAAAATATAAAGTTGCCGATATGTCTTTGGCGGACTTTGGACGAAAAGAAATAGAACTTGCCGAAAAAGAGATGCCGGGACTTATGGCGCTCAGAGCAAAATATGGCGCTGAGAAACCATTGAAAGGCGCGCGCATTATGGGTTCGCTGCACATGACCATACAAACTGCCGTGCTGATTGAAACCCTCGTAGAATTAGGCGCCGAGGTGCGTTGGTGCAGTTGCAATATTTACTCCACACAAGACCACGCGGCAGCAGCCATCGCGGCGGCAGGCGTTCCCGTTTTCGCATGGAAAGGCGAAACGCTTGAAGAATACTGGTGGTGCACCTTGCAAGCATTGACTTTTGAAGGACACAAAGGTCCTACGGTGATTGTGGACGACGGCGGCGACGCTACCATGATGATTCATGTGGGCGTGGCGGCAGAGAAAGACGCTTCTGTACTTGATAAAAAAGCCGAAGGGGAAGATGAACAACAACTTTACAGCATACTAAAAAACGTACTGAAAGAAGATAACGGTATTTGGACGAGGATGTCGCCTGAAATTCGCGGGGTATCGGAAGAAACCACTACGGGTGTTCACCGCTTGTATCAAATGATGGAAGAAAAGTCGCTGCTTTTTCCCGCGTTTAATGTGAACGACTCGGTTACAAAATCGAAATTTGACAACCTTTACGGCTGCCGTGAATCATTGGCGGACGGTATAAAGCGTGCCACGGATATTATGCTCGCCGGAAAAGTAGTGGTAGTGTGCGGTTATGGCGATGTAGGCAAAGGCTGCGCCAAATCCATGCGGGCTTATGGGGCTCGCGTATTGGTAACCGAAATTGACCCTATTTGCGCGCTGCAAGCGGCTATGGAAGGTTTTGAAGTATGTACGGTGGAAGACGCGCTGCCCGAAGGCAACGTATATGTAACCACTACCGGCAACAAAGACATTATCCGCATGGAACATATCGAAAAAATGAAAGACGGCGCCATTATTTGCAACATCGGGCATTTCGACAATGAAATTCAAGTGGAAAAACTGAAACATTTTAACGGCATTCAGCACGTAAATATCAAACCTCAGGTGGATAAATACATTTTTCCGGACGGACACAGCGTACTTTTGCTTGCTGACGGACGTTTGGTAAATCTTGGCTGCGCTACGGGACACCCTTCATTCGTGATGAGTAACTCATTCACCAATCAAACGCTGGCGCAAATAGAACTTTATACCAAAAAACACGAAACCGGCGTTTACCGCTTACCGAAACATTTGGACGAAGAAGTAGCGCGTTTACATTTGGAACAGCTCGGGGTAAAACTAACCCGCCTCACACCGGAACAAGCCGCATACATCGGTGTGGACGTAGAAGGTCCTTTCAAACCGGAACACTATCGATATTAAAATAGTTACAGGTTATGAGTTATGAGAAATCATACTCATAATCCTAAACATTTTTAGAATTATATCATATCAAAACAATCAATTTTAAACCACTTTATTTATGAAAAGAAAAATCATCTTATTTATCGCCTTTATTTCAGGCGTTTCTACTGTTTCTTACGCGCAAAATACTTTCACCGGAGGTGATAAGGTCGTTAATTTGGGAGTTGGAATTGGCAATTTTATCGCTGTCAAAGACGCTAAAACAACTTTTATGCCTCTCTCACTCTCGTATGAATATTGTGCTAAAGGCGACCTTTTTGACAGTAATTCCGCATTCGGAATTGGAGCGTTAATAGGGTATTATGGCGCAAAATACGAAGTACCAAACGTTAATTTTGGGTACAATTATAATTATGCTCTTTTTGGATTGAGAGCTAACATACATTATCAATTCATTGACAGACTGGATACCTATTTAGGGGGAATGTTTGGGTATAACTTAGCCGTTAGTACCACATACGGAGATAAAAATCTTAAAGATATTTATCCATCGGCAAAAGCCGGCGGTCTCGGATCTGCCGTATATGTAGGAGGACGGTATTATTTTCTTGAAAAATTAGCGTTATTTGGTGAAGTAGGCTACGGCATTTCTCCTTTAACCATAGGACTCGCATTAAAACTTTAACTAATTAGAGTCAAGGGTAGAGTATGGATTTTAACCTGCCCAACCTTCACGGTCTAAATTGCGGTAATTAATCGCTTCGGAAAGGTGCTCTGCCAGAACGTTTTCGCTTTCGCCTAAGTCGGCAATGGTACGGGCAACTTTCAAGATGCGGTCATACGCCCGCGCTGAAAGATTGAGCCGCTGCATGGCGTTTTTAAGCAGTTCGCTTCCTTCCGCGTCCGGTTGGGCATACATGCGCAATTGTTTGGAAGACATTTGCGCGTTGCAATACACGCCATCCACCTCGTGAAAACGTTCTTCTTGAATCTGTCGGGCTTTAATAACCCGCAACCGCACTTGTTCACTGCTTTCCGCTTCTTTCATGTCCGATAATTTTTCAAACGGTACCGGAACAATTTCGATATGAATATCAATCCTGTCCAATAGTGGACCGGAAATGCGGCTGAGGTACTTCTGCACCACGCCCGGCGCGCATACGCAGTCTTTTTCGGGATGATTATAATAGCCGCATGGACACGGATTCATGGAAGCTACTAACATAAAACTCGCCGGATATTCAATGGCAAACTTGGCTCTTGAAATACAGATTTTACGGTCTTCAAGCGGTTGGCGCATCACTTCCAGCACGGTGCGTTTAAACTCGGGAAGCTCGTCCAGGAAAAGCACGCCGTTGTGTGCCAATGATATTTCACCCGGTTGCGGAAACGTGCCACCACCTACAAGCGCCACATCGGAAATAGTGTGGTGCGGACTGCGGAACGGACGCTGTGAAATGAGCGATGTATTACTCTCAATATTTCCCGCTACGGAATGGATTTTGGTGGTTTCAAGCGCCTCGTGCAACGTGAGCGGCGGCAAAATGGTGGGAATACGTTTGGCAAGCATGGATTTCCCCGCGCCCGGCGGACCAATCATTATAATGTTGTGTCCGCCTGCCGCTGAAACTTCCAGCGCGCGTTTCACATTTTCCTGCCCTTTAACATCGGCAAAATCAATTTCAGATAAATTCAACTGCTCATAAAACTCTTCACGGGTATTTACCACGGTAGGTTCCAGTGTAGATTTTCCATTGAAAAAATCCACTACTTCTGAGATATTTTCTACCCCGTAAACGTCCAAATTATTCACAACAGCAGCTTCGCGAGCGTTTTGCTTGGGCAGGATAAATCCTTTGAACTTCTCTTCCCGGGCTTTGATGGCAATGGGCAGCACGCCTTTGATAGGCTGCAATCCGCCATCGAGCGATAACTCGCCCATAATCACGTATTTATCTAACTCTTCGGCAGGAATTTTTTCCGCGCCGGCAAGCATGCCTATTGCCAGCGGCAAATCGTACGCTGAACCTTCTTTGCGTATATCGGCGGGCGCCATGTTCACAATCACCTGCTTACGAGGCATTTTCAGACCCGTATATTCCAACGCGGAAGCAATGCGCTCGTGACTTTCGCGTACGGCATTGTCCGGTAATCCCACCAACATAAACCGAATGCCGTTTCCTACGTTTACCTCAATGGTAACAATGGTAGCGTTAATGCCCTGCACCGCCGCACCGAAGGTTTTTACTAGCATATTCTACCTATATCAAGTTTATAAAATAAGTATTGTTTATTTAATTCCAAAAGATAATAAATAGCTTAACATCAAATTCTTCTGCTTCACCTCCACCCACCAGCTATTAAAAATATTCAATTTAAAATATAATTAAAGTTAATTAAAAATAATTAACAATAAAAATATCTTGATTGTATTGTGACTTCTTTATATTTGTGTGTTTTCTCAACAAGTATATATTTCAAAATAAAATAAAGTTAAATTAATGAAGCAAAGCTATGAAAAAAATATCAAACATTGCACTAATTGCATTAATAATTTTAGTTTTATCATGTAAAGACGAAAATATCATTGTTCGTCAACTAGACGAAATATCTGATGCAGAAGTTATTAACCAAATAAGAACTTCAAAACAAGTAGGCATCCCTTTACCAGAAGGAAGTGAAGTAAAAAAAAAACAAAAATGAGGTATATGAGATAAAATTACCAAAAGGTTTTTTTTACGTAGTTAGTGATAAAGATATTAATAACACTAACACATTAGCGCAAACGATATCTATTACTTGCAAATGCAGCCAAGGTGGAGGCGGATGTTCGCCTGCAAAATATAAAGAACACTATTTTTGTATTATGAATGAAGCATGTACAAATTGTATTATGACGACAACAACTACCATTGAGTCATCTAAAAAAAATATAAATATTTTAGGATTAATCAATAAAAATGCAGGCATAACACTTATTTCAGACCAAGAAACTCCTCTACACAAAACAAACGAATTAATAAATTATGAATTGGTACTTAAAAACAAAAAAGTGATTCACGGTAACGGTTTTGATGCCTTACTTAAACTGGAAGATGTTCAAATTTTTTTTAATGAAATGGCGAACTATTATAAAGTAAACAATATTAAGCCAAACAGTTACTCATATTTAAATATTTATGGGAACTTAGTTCTTATGCCTTATTATGACAATGGTGAGATTTATGAAATAAATGGTATAAAATATTTCGCAAAAACAATAAAAAGAGCCTCGCTAAACAAAGCAAAAGAAGAAATAACTTGCACTTGCAACGAGGGTAACGGATGTGAAAAAAAATCATATTATGTTCCTTTTCTAGGAACAGTATATTATTGTGATGCTGGCAGCTGTACAAAATGTACACTGCAGGTGGCAACTTCAACAGTTAGAGATTGATAGTATAACAGTTATCTCTTAAAAACACCTACTCTTCTGAAAAAAAGTATTATATACCACTTTTTCAGAAGATTTTAATAGCAAATTTAACCACTCTTCTATTTACCAATTTTTGCCGAAAGCGTAAACATTTGTTCCAAAAATACTTTCCCTTCCGAAAAATGGGTACGCGCGGCTAACTCGCCCTGCACGTATTTGGTATCAAACACTTTCCAATAAAGTTTATTTTGAAGGTAAAAGTTGCCTCTCAAAAAGGGATTTCCCCAATAAAGTTCGTTGCCAAACTCGCCGTACATTTTCATCCGTGGCTTTCCGGCGTAAAGCAGATTTTCCATTCCAAAACGCTTATATTCCGCATCAGCGCGTCCTACAAACCCTATGGGCACGTAAGCGTCATCCATAAATTTGCGGTTGCGTTCAAAGCCCCCCATGACGCCACCCGAAACAAGTATTTTACATCCATTTTTATCCGAATAACGATAGCCAATGGACGCCTGTGCCAAAATATTATCGCAAACATGCTGGTCAGGCAATACCGGACGCATGACGGAATAATGAAAAACGTACGATTGAAAATCCATGAAAAATCCCTTGGGTAACGTGTAGTATCCCGAAGCTCCCAAGAAAAAACTTTCTCTTACGGTATCCGATTGTAAACCGGTCCAATCTAACCACAATTTTATAAACCGATTTTTATCACCTTTTTTAAAGTACAATCCATCCATCGTAGGGCGATAATAACGCACTGAATCTTGAAAAAAAAGATTGGAATAATCGTCAAGTAACTCATTTTTCAGAAAACTACCGGCGCGAAAAACTCTTCTTTCATCCTTGTACTGATAATACGCTAAAAGGTTTACTTTATAAATAGCCGGTGTCATTCCTAAATTTCGTTGTACGTTGGCACCACCAAAAATGGCATGATTCCTTTCCCATTTCACACCTATTTCAGGCGCCAAATGCACGCCTGCCATCGTTTGATCAATGGTGTAGGAAGAACCCGCGTACTCGGTATTATCGAAGAAAAAATTTAATCCGGCATTCCACGTCAGTTTTTGACCGAAAAGAATGGAAGGAAAAAATATTAAAATAAGTATAAATTTAATGTGTTTCATATTTCAGATTCCAAGTTTCAGGTTTCAAGTTCCAGGTTCCAGGTTTCAGGTTTCAGGTTCCAGGTTTCAGGTTTCAGGTTCCAGGTTCCAGGTTACACGTTCCATGTTCCATGTTTTGCGTTCCGTATTCTGTATTCTTTGTTCTTTGTTTCATTGTTTTTAATCTATTGACCAAAGACCAAAGACCAAAGACCATTGACTAACTAATGTTCATGTCCGCCATGCAACGAAAAATAATACATCAGTCCTAATCCTATCAGAATAAATAAAATATGCAGTCCGTAATTTTTCTTTGTGGTTTCTTTGATTATTTCGGGAAATAAACTATTGGTAGAAAGGTATATAAATCCTCCCGCGGCTATCGGCAAAATATAGTCTGAAAAGTGTTCCAGTTTTTCGCCTGCCCAAAGGGTAAGCACTGTGCCAAGAATAGCTGTACAAGCGGCTAAGAAATTAAAGAACAATGCTCTTCCTCGCGAAAAGCCGGCGCGGATAAGTATGCCGAAATCGCCTATTTCCTGAGGAATTTCATGCAGAATTACAGCCAAGGTAGTAGCCAAACCTACTTCGGGATTTATCATCCAGGCAGCGCCTATCAAAATTCCGTCCGTGAAATTATGTAGTGAATCTACGTAAAGGCTCATATATCCATAGGAAGCTACTTGGTGTACGTGCTTTTCTTCGGTAGAATGATGTGAGTGCAGCAATTTTTCCATCACAAAAAACACGAAAAATCCGCCGATGGCAAGCCACGCCGTGAGGTATGAAGGTTGAAGGTGGATATAGCTTTCCGGCAACAAGTGAAAAAACGCATTACCCAACATGGCGCCCGCCGCAAAGCATATTAACACAGTCAATACTCGATTTAATTTTTGCGACTTTAACGATAATAAGAATACGCCTATTAATGAAATAAGGCTTACCACCACCGTGCTAATTAAAGCATACAACCACGTTTTTTCCATTTTAAAAATATTTTTTCAGAATACAAATTTTGTAAAATAATTTCAGTTATGCAAATGAATATAAAAAAGACTGTTCCATTTGTCTGAAACAGTCTTTTTAATTGAAAAATCTTTTTTAGTGATTTGATAGATACTCAGAAACTCCTTCTTGCGTGGCTTTCATCGCTTTGTCCCCTTTCTTCCAGTTAGCGGGGCAAACTTCGCCATACTGTTCTGTAAATTGCAGCGCGTCCAATACACGGATAACTTCATCCACACTGCGTCCAAGCGGCATATCATTTACTACTTGATGACGCACTACGCCTTCTTTATCAATAAGGAAAAGACCACGATAAGCTTTTGCGGCGCCGGTAAATACCAATTCACCTTCTTCATCAAAATCCTCTTCGCCGGCAAGCACATCGTATGCTTTTGAAACCAACAGATTTTGGTCAGAAAAAAGAGGATATTTTACACCTTGAATACCGCCTTGATTTTGAGGTGTTTGCAACCATTTCCAATGTGAAAATTCCGAGTCGGTAGAGGCACCCACTACCACCGTGTTACGCGATTCAAATTCCGCCATTTTTTCTTGAAAAGCGATTAATTCCGTGGGACATACAAACGTAAAGTCTGCGGGATAAAAGAAAAATACCACGTATTTTCCTTTGTATTGTTCCAATGAAAAGTTTTCTACAATTTCACTGCCGTTTACCACAGCTACACCTGCTACCGCGGGCGCTTTTTTTCCTACTAATACCATAATTTTACTTTTTTATTTGTTTTTGAATAATTGTTTTTCTTGTTTATACACGGCATGATACCGCGCATAAAGGGAATATCATAAAACAATAGAAAAATAAATTTTGTTGAGGACGAGCAACTGATATTTTCTTAAAATTTCATAATAAGCACGGTGGCGTAAGCGGCTATACCTTCCTGCCTGCCCACAAAACCCATTTTTTCGGATGTGGTGGCTTTGAGAGAAAGGGTGTCTATATCCACATTCATTATTTCGGATAGTACGCGCTGCATCTCGGGGATAAATGGATTTAGTTTGGGACGCTCGGCACACACGGTACAGTCGGCATTTACAAATTTATATCCTTTTTCACGCAGTAAATTCATTGTTTTAGATAACAGAATTTTACTGTCGATGTTTTTATACTCTCCGGCATTATCCGGAAAATGATAGCCGATGTCGCGTAAGTTAGCCGCGCCCAACAGCGCGTCACAGAGGGCGTGTATCAGCACGTCGGCATCAGAATGCCCCAATAAGCCTTGGGTGTGAGGCACTTTAATTCCGCCCATCCACAACTCTCGTTCAGGTGCAAAAGCGTGGACATCGTATCCAAAGCCTACTCGTATGTTTGGTATCATTGTTTTGTATTTAGTCATTAGTCATTAGTCAATAGTTTTTATGGGCGACAGCTTCTCCCTTGGGGGTTAGGGGGCTGCTATTTTCACATTATTTTGTTTTCTCGCCCGAGCTTTTTTCAGATTTTCTTCTAATTCCACAATTGTTTTTTCTTGATTATTGATAGTTTTGAGCAACTCGTTAAGTTCTTCATTTTCAATAGTGGTGGGATATTGTGCTTCTACTCTATCCAAAAAATCGGCTACGATGTTCATATAGTTGATAAATGCTTCATAAGGCGAAGAATAATGTGTACCGTACGCATCAGTATGACTCATGTAACGGAAATTATCCGATGTTTGCAGCATCAGCCAATCATGTAGTAAAGGCTTATCCTTAGTCATACGTACGCGCTCGCTTACCGCGTAGAGTTTACTTAGAGCTTCTTGCTGCAAGTCATTTCCGGTCCACACGCTCAAATCTTTGTTGCCAGCCCAACTGATGGGATAAGGACAACTAATTGAATCTTTGGTTTCTATCTTCTTGGTAGCGTCTGACGGGGTTATAAATTCTATACCGTGCTCCATTGCAAAGTAGGGAAGCGCTTTAATAAAATCAAAGATGCCGCTTTCAGCGCGTTGGAAAATGCCGATAGCCTCATAGCCCATCCAGATATTAATAATTTCTTCATTTTCAGGCGTGCGGGCTATCCAATCCATATATTTTCCCGCATCTAACGGAAAATCAGACCATGTACGGTTAGAAAAACGGAAAGCAATATCATCACTGAATTTATTGTTACGCACCAATAGTTTTAGCTTGGGCAGATACGAATGACTGTAAACGGAATTAGGTGTTTTCCAACCCATAATGTTCTTAGCCTCCTCTATAAGCATGGTTTTATAGCCTAATTTGGATACTATTTCGCCTATTTCATCAGAATAAATCAATTCGGCATTCCTAAATGCGGTGGGCTTTTTGCCAAAAAGCGCTTCCACTTTGTTGGCGTGTAGCTTTATTTGTTTTTCAAATTCATCGGCATTATACACCGAGGCGAGTGAGTGCGCGTATGTCTCAGCCAGAAACTCTACGCTGCCGGTTTTTGCCAATTCCTTGAAACTGTCAATAACATCGGGGGCGTATTGCTCTAATTGTTCCAACATCACGCCTGAAATGGAAAAACTGCATTTGAATTTGCCGTTGGTGGCGCGTATCATTTCAGACAGGGTGTAATTAGCGGGAAGATAACATTCCTCTGCCAATTGGCGAATACGGTCTTCGGTTTGAAAATCGTCATAATAATAATGTTCCTGCCCTATTTCAAAAAAACGGTAGTGTTTCAACCGCAACGGCTGATGTACCTCAAAATTTAAGCAAATGTTTTTCATATAATGTGTGTTTTTATTTATTTTATTCCAAGTTTCAAGTTCCAAGTTTCAGGTTTCAGGTTCCAAGTTTCAAGTTTCAGGTTCTGTGTTCCGTGTTTTATGTTCCGAATGGCAACCTGAAACTTGAAACTCGAAACCTGAAACTAATGTAATACTTTATCGTAAATAGCGCGCACTTTCAGTCCGGCATCGTACCATTTAATATTGTTGACTTCTTCCAGCCCAAGTTCGTGCAGGCTTTTGTACATTGCCGGATTGGTTACAATGCTGTAAATAGCGTCTGCCATAGCGTCAATATCCCAATAATCGGTTTTGATAACGTGCGTAAGTATTTCCGCGCAACCGGATTGGTAAGATATGATGCTCGGCGTACCTACCTGCATGGCTTCCAGCGGCGAAATACCAAATGGCTCGGACACGGAAGGCATAATATACACATCGCTCTCCGCCAACATTTCATGCACTTGCCGTCCGCGTAAGAAACCGGGGAAGTGAAACTTATCAGCAATGCCGCGTTTGGCTGCCAGGTCTATCATGGCATGCATCATATCGCCGCTACCTGCCATGACGAAGCGGACATTTTTGGTGCGTTCCAATACCTTGGACGCCGCTTCCACAAAGTATTCCGGTCCTTTTTGCATAGTGATGCGTCCGAGGAATGTTACTATCTTGTCCTTGCGCGGTGTTTTGGTAAAGGTGTCCACATCTTCCAGCGGCTCTACGGCGTTATGCACGGTAGTAACCTTATGCGGCGGCTGGTGGTATTTTTCTATCACGATGCGGCGCGTAAGGTCGCTTACGGTCATAATGTGGTCGGCAGTGTCCATCCCTCGCTTCTCAATGCCGTATACGGTGGGGTTTACTTTTCCGCGACTGCGGTCAAAGTCGGTGGCATGTACGTGGATAACGAGCGGTTTACCACTGATTTGTTTGGCAAAAACGCCCGCGGGATAGGTAAGCCAGTCGTGAGAATGGATAACATCAAAGTCCATCTGATGCGCCAATACGCTTGCCACCGCCTCGTAATTGCTGATTTCTTCAATCAGATTATCGGGATAACGCCCGGAGAAGTCGATGCAACCAAGTTCGTTGGTGTGGATGCGGCGGAAATCGTACTTGATACCGTTGCGCAGCCAGAAGTACTCGTCCGGGTGCATCAGTTTTCCGATGCGGTGATTTACGTGTTCCCAACTCGTATCTTTCCACACCACGGGCACGCAGCACGCACCGATGATTTTGAGGAAACTTTGGTCTTCATCGCCGTGCGGCTTGGGGATAACAAAGGTTATCTCCATATCGGGCTGCTGTGCCATACCTTTGGTAAGCCCGTAACTGGCGGTGCCTAATCCGCCTAAAATATGGGGAGGAAATTCCCACCCGAACATAAGTGCTTTCATAATGTTGCCCCCTAACCCCCTGAAGGGGGAATTCTAATATTTTTATTTTACGATTAATTGTTTTCTGTGCGTTTTGCCGTCTTTGATTACGTGTATATAATAAAATCCTTTCGGGATGCCGTGTAAATCCAACTGATAGTTCTTTTGGTCGGTGGTAACTTGTTTTACCATGCCGAAGGAGTTCCAGAGTTGGATTTGGTAGTTGCCGTGCTGTGTATTATTTATGGTTTGTGGGTTTTTACTGGCTGCCCGGCAGCTACTTAATCGCCCGTGGTTAGCCTCTCTTTTTTCAATAAAAACTTTTTTGTCAAATATTTTCGTACAGGCACATCGTATAATTTCATGCTAAGATATGCTAACAGTATATTTCCGAAAAACAGCGATAATGCCACGTGCCACGTTTGGGCGAAAGTAAGATGCTCACGCCACAGCCAGGCGTAAAACAGGTACATAAACGGATAATGAACCACATACAGCGGATAGGATATATCGCCCAGAAATTTGCTTATCGTAGAAGATTTCTTATCGGTGGTGGTGCCCGAGGCTCCCAAGTAAACCAGTATAGGAAAAATTACCACGGTACAAACGGCATCATAAATACCATTTATCCACATAGTGTCAGCCCCGCCCATGTAAGGCATAGAAAGCAGCGCTACAATCATAAGACTACACACCCAAAAAGCGCCCTTAATCCTTACCGGTTTGAAACGGCGCGACATCAGCAGTCCGATAGAAAAAGCAAACAGCAGCCGAAGAAATCCGCCCGGCAGATTGTATCCTGCCAGCGTCCATCCTACTCCTAAATTTCCGTAACCTGAAAAATTAAAAACAGCAAACGAAGCTAATCCTATACCCGATAAAGCCACCACCGCTGTGAGCCATCTGGTAGATAGCCGGCGTAGCACCAGCGCGTAAAGGATATTCCCGATATACTCAAAAAACAACGACCAGAGCGGACCATTCAGAGGAAACATCTCGCCGTTTCCGCGCACTTCGGCGCCGGCGCCCGGCAAAGCCGGAATCAAAAAAAGCGTGAGCAACATAGCCAGCATCACCATTGACACGGAAACGGGTGAGCCGTCCCACTTTACACCGCCCTGCACCAGAAACGTAATAACGCCCAGCAAAACTCCTAACACTATCATCGGATGCAGCCGGATAAACCGCCGCTTAAAAAAATCTTTTGTAGACATTCTTTGCCAGCGGTCGTCATAGGCATATCCCACTACGAATCCGGACAAGACAAAAAAGAAATCCACGGCTAAATACCCGTGATTGAATTTCTGGTCGAGAGGGCTTGTGGCAAATCCTTCGAAAATGTGGTACCATATAACCATAAGCGCTGCTACACCACGTAATCCGTCGAGGATATGATAATGCGGTTTAGTATCGGCAAACGCGGCAGCGGAAATTTTTGTCTGTGCCATAGATGTTGAAAAATATAGTTTTTGAGTATTAAACAGGAAATAAAAATCTTTCAGATCCTGTACGGGCGAAAAATCGTTCGCCCCTACCTTATCTCCTCTTGCTGCTTTTTCAGCATATCCAACACTCGTATAATTTCCGCCACACTCATAGCGAAGGAAGGCGCGCCGTGTCCTTTGAACGGTGGGTTGCCGTCAAAAATTTCACTGATGGTGCCTACTCCGAGTTCGGTCATCTCTACCTCAAAACCATTCAGCATCCGCTCCACAAATGATTTTCCGCTTTGCTTGTACACGCGTAGGTAGGCGGCAGCAAAGTAACCGAATGTCCACGGGAAGGCGGGTCCGTTATGGTAATTCCAGTTGCGCTCCCGCATGCCGCCGATGTACTCGGGGCGGTAAAAGCCACTCTTCGGGCTGAGGGTGCGTAGCCCTTTCGGTGTAAGCAGTTCGCGGGTACAAATATCCACTACGGCTTTCTGTTGTTTTCTGTCCAGCGGTGAGTGCGGCAGCCCGGCGGCAAAAATCATATTGGGGCGTACTTCTTCATTTTGATAACTATCCACTACATAATCATACAGGTACGTTCCGTTCCAGAATTTTTTCACAAAAGAATCTTTCAGTATCTCCGCCTGATAGTTCAGCAAATCGGCAGACTGCTCATTGCCCGCTTCCCGTTCCATTTCCGAGGTAAATTTCAGCGCGTTGTACCACAGCGCGTTGATTTCTACCACATAACCCGTACGCGGCGTAATGGGGCGTCCGTGTTCCACGGCATTCATCCACGTGGCGGGATTTTCATTGCCGTTTACAAAGAGCAGTCCGTCATTATGAAGTATTAAGCGGGGGTGGTTTTGTTTGCGGATAAAATGGATTACCTTAGCGGTAATTTCACCAAAACGAGCGGCTGCTTCCTGCATAGACGTAACCTCCGCATATTGCTGTATGGCGCGGATAAACCACAGCAGCACGTCCGGTTCTTCTAAGCCTTTCAGTTTAAAGTCACTTTCTTCACCATTTATAAACTTTTCAATTTCGGGAATGGCGGTGTCTATGATTTGATAAAAATACTCGGGACGGTCTATTAACAATGTGCAGGGCGCCAACGCTATAAATTCATCCCGCGCGCGCGCGCCAAACCACGGATAGCCTGCCAGCAGATACACATTGCCATCATTTTCACGTTTGTAAAGTTGTTGTGCCGAGTTTTTCAGGCAAGTAAACATATCCACGCGCGGATTTCTCTTTGCCAACTCTTTTTCCCAAAGTGAATGTAAACCGCGAGGTGAAGTTTCTGTAATTCCGGCAGAAAAAATAACGCTTTCGCCTTTCTTTATAGGCACTTCAAAGCATCCCGGAACGAGCAAATCCTCTTTGAAATGATACCCGCGCTCTTGTTCCTTATAATATTCAATGTCTTTATACCAATCCGGCTGGTGGGTGTAAGCCGCGCTTTTGGAAAACTGCATAAACAGGCACGGATAACCTTCATACAGACACATGCTGATGCCGTTTTTCGTTTCTTCGTAAGCGGTGTTTGCCATAGTGTTCTGCACGGTAAGTTCGTTCACGCTGCGAAATGCCAGAAAAGGCTTAAACCGCAGCACGGTGGGTGAATGCGCTTCTAACAGGGTATATTTGATAAGAATACGCGGTTCAAAGGATACCAGCAATCGCTCTTTGGAAAGGATAACCCCACCCACACGGTAGAGGGTGCGGGATATAAGTTCACAATCGAATTGACGGATGTATTTATGCCCGTTAGGACTGTAATTATTTCCCTCATACTTATGCAGTCCGAGGTTAAATTCCGCGCCGTGCTGTATTACGGTTTCGTCTAACGATGAGAGAAGCACGTGATTGGTATCGTCCAATCCGGGAAGCGGCATTACTAATTGTCCGTGATACTTACGCGTATTGCAGTCTACCAGTGTGGTAAAATTATATGTGCCTGCTCTATTGGTGCGGATAATCTCTTTTGTTAATGACTTTTCCAGATTCACCAAGAGCGCTTTATCAAAATTTAAATAACTCATTTCTCAAAGGTATAAATTTAATTTCCGTTTCTCACAAAATTAAAGATATTTATTCACAATTCAAAACTATTTGATGAAATATTCATTATATAGGCAACAGACGTTCAGACGTTCAGATGTTCAGAAGTTCAGAAGTTCAGACTGAGTTCTGATAGTCTGTGCTCTGATAGTCTTTATAATCCTATGAATGAAAAGAAAAAACTTTATTACGCCTTATTTATTCCTTCCATTCTAAGTCTGATGATGATTCTGTCATTCATATTTGAACGGGGAATGGGAATGGATTTTACACGCTTCGGCATAGAACCACGTCGTGCGGACAGCTTACACCATGTCTTTTACATCCCTTTTATACATGCGGGTATGGGTCATTTATTTAATAATGTAATAGCGTTTTTCGTGGTTTGCAGCTGTTTATACTACTTTTACGGCGATATTGCCACCAAAGTTTTGTTATTTTCTACACTATTTAGTGGATTACTTTTGTGGACAATAGGCAGAGCGAGTTACCATGTAGGCGCCAGCGGGGTGGTTTTCGCTTTATCTTTTTTCCTGTTTTTCAGTGGCGTAATGAGGCGTTACGCACCTCTCATAGCCATTTCACTCATGGTGGTTTTCCTTTATGGAAGCAATGTGTGGCATCTTTTCCCGTGGTTTCCGGACGACCCTGTTTCTTGGGAAGGGCATTTGTCCGGCGGTATCGTTGGCATCATCCTTGCTTTTGTCTATCGAAAACAAGGACCACAAAAACCTATAAAAGTTTGGGAAGAAGAAGAATCGGAAAACAATGAAACAGAAATAGAGTTACAGGAATCAGGTTCGGTGGATGATTAATGGCGGTTTTGTATTTTTAATGTGAATTAAGAGTTGAAACGGTGCTACGCACCTCTTGGCATATTGTTAATTACTATGCTACAAATGAAAAGGTGCGTAGCACCGCCATCATTTGTAGGATTTATACCAATCGACGCATTCAGGTGCGTAGCACTGTTTCAGTGATGTTTTTAGGTTAAAACCCTTAATTCGCATTTTTAAGTAAAGGATAAAAACAAAAAATGATTATCCGCAACCTCTTAACAGAAGAACGCCAAAGGCGTTTAACGTGAATAACCCCGTATGCAGCACAGCGGAATGCGGGGCATAAACATCACATACAATTCAACCCCGAAGTGGGTTGAACTCTTTCAGAGTTCTGTTGATGGTGTTTTCTCTTCCCGCGCACTTTCCCGATAGTGCATCGGGAGGGTTACTTAAATTTAATCCCTTCGGGATTATTGAGGACACTTTGCGGATAATCATTAAACAAAATGTAGTATATTTGCATTTAAGAAATTAAAACACAAATCAATTTTAAAATAAAAAGTATGAAAAAACCAGCTATTTGGATTATTGTATTAGTGGTGATTGCCATCTTCTTTTTCTGGGGAATGGGGGCTTACAACGGCTTAGTAACCGAACGTGAAAAAGTAAACGGGCAATGGGCAAACGTGGAAAATCAGTACCAACGTCGTACCGATTTGATACCTAATTTAGTAGAAACGGTAAAAGGGTACGCCAAGCATGAGAGCAGCACCCTGGAAGCGGTAGTAAATGCGCGGGCACAAGCTACGCAAATGAAAATTGACCCCGCCAATTTAACCCCTGAAAAACTGCAAGAATATCAACAAATGCAAGGCGCGGTAGGCGCGGCGCTCGGACGACTTATTGCTTTACAGGAAAATTATCCCGATTTAAAAGCCAATCAAAACTTTATGGCGTTGCAACAACAATTAGAAGGAACCGAAAACCGTATTTCAACCGAAAGAACACGTTTTAATGAAATGGCGCAGGGTTACAACACCATGTTGATGAAATTTCCAAGAAACATTTTTGCAAGTATCTTCGGTTTCAAAGAAAAACCTTACTTTGCAGCAGAGAAAGGCAGCGAAAAAGCCCCGCAAGTAAAATTCTAAACAATTAGATTTCAGGTTTCAAGTTTCAGGTTCCAGGTTCCAGGTTCCAGGTTCCAGGTTCCAGGTTCCAGGTTCCAGGTTTCAGGTTTCAGGTTCCAGGTTTCAGGTTCCAGGTTTCAGGTTTCAGGTTTCAGGTTCCAGGTTTCAGGTTCCAGGTTCCAGGTTTCAGGTTCCAGGTTCCAAGTTACAAACCCCAAACGTCAAACCTCAAACCTCAGACTCGAAACTCGAAACTCGAAACTCGAAACAAAAAAAATATGTCTTACACACCTCACACCGACCGATACACCCAATCGGTCGGTTATAATTTTTGCGGACGCAGCGGGTTGCAGCTTCCGCGTATATCACTCGGATTGTGGCACAACTTTGGCGATGTGGACAATGCCGAGGAAGCCGTTCATATGCTTCGGTATGCTTTTGACCGTGGGATTACTCATTTCGATTTGGCAAACAATTACGGTGTGCCCTTGGGAAGCGCCGAAACCAATTTCGGTAAAATACTGAAAAAAGATTTTGCCTCTCATCGCGATGAACTGATAATCAGCACCAAAGCCGGACATCAGATGTGGAACGGACCGTATGGCGATGGCGGCTCACGCAAGTACCTGATAGCGAGTTTAGACCAAAGTCTCAAACGTATGGGATTGGATTATGTGGATATTTTTTACTCACACCGTTATGACCCCAATACGCCTATTGAGGAAACCATGACCGCGCTCAGCGATATGGTGAAACAAGGGAAAGCCCTCTACATAGGCATATCCAAATATCCTTACGATAAAGCCCGTGAAGCGTTTCGTATCCTCAAAGACAAAGGAACGCCATGCCTTATTTATCAAGACCGTTACAGTATTTTTACGCGCGACGTAGAAAAAACACATTTTCCGCTATTGGAAGAAAAAGGGGTGGGTTTTATCGGATTCTCGCCCTTAGCGCAAGGTTTGCTTAGCGACAAGTACCTGAAAGGCATTCCCGAAAATTCACGCGCCGCACGGGAACACGGATTTTTGAAAAAAGAACAAATCACGCCTGAAACCGTAAAACGCATTGAAAAGCTAAATAAATTCGCTAAAAAACGGGGACAATCCTTGGCACAAATGGCGTTAGCATGGTGTTATCATAATCAGCGCGTCAATTCTGTAATTGTAGGAACCAGCTCGGTGAAACAATTGAAAGAAAATATCAACGCCTTAGAAAATATCCATTTTACGGACGAAGAACTGTGGCTGATAGGGGAAATTTAAGTAGTTACCAGAAATTAGTTAAAAAGTAACAACGCTTATTATCTTCTACTTGTGAGCGTAAAAAATATAATAACAGTCCTTTCCAGTTATTTAGTTTAAATTTTTATGGTTTTTAGTGCTGTAAAATAGTTTATGTTTTATTGATAGTATGACACAAAAAATCCGTGCGCCACGCAATCAAACCATAACGATTACGGAAGAAGAAAGCGCGTTATTAGAAAAAAATCTTTTTATTCCGGGTAAAAAACCGTTGGCGGAAAGCGATATATTAAATAAAATTATGTTGGGCGATACGTTGAAAGTGATTGATTTGCTACCCGACGCATTTGCCGATTTAATTATTTTGGACCCGCCGTATAATCTGCGGAAAGACTTCCACGGTTTTACATTTCAAGCGTCCAACGATGACGATTATTTGGCGTATCTGCGTTCTTGGTTTCCGCAAATAGCGGCAAAACTTAAACCGAACGGCTCACTGTACCTCTGTGGCGATTGGAAAAATACCGCCACCTTGCAGCAAGCGATGAACGAAAATCTTACTGTATTGAACCGCATCACGTGGCAGCGTGAGAAAGGGCGCGGCGCGCAAAAAAACTGGAAAAACGGGATGGAAGACATTTGGTTTGGCGTAAAAAATCCGAAAGATTATTATTTCAATGTGGAAGCGGTAAAAATAAAGCGGAAAGTCATCGCACCCTACAAAGTGAACGGCAAGCCCAAAGATTGGGAAGAAACGGCAGAGGGTAATTTCCGCGTTACCTATCCGTCTAATTTTTGGGACGATATAAGTATACCGTATTGGTCTATGCCCGAAAACACCGACCACCCCACGCAAAAACCCGAAAAACTCATCGCGAAACTTATTTTGGCAAGCAGCCCTGAGGGCGGTGTGGTTTTTGACCCCTTTCTCGGCTCAGGAACAAGCGCCGTTACCGCCAAAAAACTCGGAAGAAAATACGTCGGCATTGAAATGAATAAAGAATACGCGCTCTGGGCAGAAAAAAGAATACGAAACGCTGATAATTCACGTTCTATACAAGGTTACGAGGGCGGTGTTTTTTGGGAACGAAATACCGGCAGATTACAAAAAGAATCTTCTGTAAATAATTCTCAAACATCTTCACTTTAATGATCATCTACATTTTACTCGTACTGTTAGGTTTTGGCTTGTTGATAAAAGGCGCGGACTGGTTAGTAACCGGCTCGTCAGCGTTGGCTAAAAAGCATCACGTTTCCGATTTGGTTATCGGGCTTACCATTGTAGCGTTCGGGACTTCCATGCCCGAACTCGTGGTAAACGGCATTGCCTCTTTCCAAAAGCATTCGGATATTGTGTATGGCAATATCATTGGCAGCAATGTGTTTAATATTTTTGTCATTTTAGGACTGACGGCGGTCATATATCCTATAACGGTAAAAAGTAGCATGGTAAAAAAAGAAATCCCGTTTTCACTATTTCTATTGCTGGTGGTATTCTTTTTATCTAATTCTTTTTTGTGGCAAGAAGAGGCTGTTCTTTCACGTGCCGATGCAGCTGTGCTGTTTTTATTGCTGGTTATTTTCGGCTACTTCGTATTTAAGCAGTCTAAAAATGAAGTCCTTACCGAAGAGGTAGAAGTGCCAACCGTTTTTTCAAATGTGAAAATATGGGGCTTTATATTGCTTGGATTGGTTGCTTTGGTTGCAGGTGGGCAACTTGTAGTAAGCAATGCCGTAAACATAGCTCAAAAATGGGGAATTTCGGAAAAAATCATCGGCTTAACTATCATTGCCGCCGGCACTTCGCTGCCCGAGTTAGTAACTTCGGTGGTGGCAGCATCCAAAAAGAAAAGTGACATCGCCATTGGTAACGTTATAGGCTCTAATGTGCTGAATATATTGCTGATACTTTCTATCAGCGGATTTATCAACCCTATACCTTTTAATCCTAAGTTTAATACGGAATTATTGTTACTTGGCTTAGGAACGGTGCTGGTTATCGTATTTACTTTCACCAGCCAAAAGAACAAACTTGATCGCTGGGAAGGCATGTTGCTCTTTGGAATTTTTATTGCTTATACGGTTTATTTGATTCAAAATGAGATGTAAAATTAAATTCCTAAATTTTAAATTAATGAAAATCAAAAAATTAATATCTTTGTCAATTGTTTTTACCACACTTTTTTGTTCTTGTTACACCACCGTGCCGGTAAGCAAACCGCAGCATTTTAAAAATGATGTTATTTGTGTCAAAACGTCGCAAGAAAAAACTGTTTTAACGTTTTGGGGACATTTATTCGGTGCCGCTTTATCAATTACCGAAGCTGCCGCAAGCGCTTCTAATGATGCAGATAAAGATAGAAATAGAAACTCGCTGAATTCACCGGCATACAATAATTTAATGCCTTTTTCTGATTTTTATTACAAGCAACCTGCCGCTAATGGAAAACCTCTTGTTACCACCCACACTTATTTCAAAAAATACCTGAAAGATAATAATATTGACAATTACAGTATCTTTTATGATAATAATGACGATGGATTTATGGCGGTGCCGTTGAGGTTGGAAAAAACGTTGCATCCCGCTACGGTGTATGATTTGATAATGCACGCGCACGCTTTTCCGCAAAGCGTGTACGCGGACAGTCTTATACGTAAGTTCAGCCCCAATTTAACGCTTGAAAATATACCTCTAATAATCAATGCTTTCCCGTTTACTACGTTGAGAAATACGCTGAATGAAACCTATCTGAAACAAGCAGTATCAAAAAGCAATTTGGATATGCGGGCATTTATAGAAATAATGCGTCAATACCCCGCAGCGTTGGGAATGAATGAACGGGATTTTAAAGTATCAGATAATAAATTGAAGAAGAAAATTATTCAAGTTGTCTTATTGAAAAAAGAAATAATAGGTAAGGAAAATGCGGATGCTTTATTAAAAAATTACAATTAATGAAAAACAAGATGAGAGTTAGAAAGTACATCTATTTATTAATCAATATTGTATTGGTTTGCCTCTCTCAAAGCTGTAAAAACGATGACCAGTTACGCATCCCCGACGTGCCGGTGCGTTACAGTATTGATTTCCGCTTGGGCGATCCGGAAGGATTTCAGTACACATCTTATAAGACCCTCTCTATAACCCAACCCATCAAAGCTACGGATAGAATTGGTTACGGCGGTTTACTATTGATTAATATCCCGTTAGGCGGAAGTGGTGTGAATCCGGATTATGCCGCTTATGACCTCTGTTGCCCTTACGAAGCGGATCCGCGCATCATAGTAACGCCCGGCAAGCCAAAATTTAACCAAGCCAGATGTGAGGTCTGTGGCTCTGTGTATGACATTGGTAATAAAGTGGGAAATTGTGTGGAAGGACCTTCAAAATGGTCTTTGAAGCGATACAAAGCTGGATTATACGGTGATATTTTGTATGTTTCAAGGTGAAAATTATCAATTACGAATTATCAATTAACAATTACGAATTACGAATTACGAATTACGAATCAAGAATAGTAGATGTTATGAACTTGCAACTTTACCTCATCGGCAGTAAGGATATGGTTTGAAACCTAAATCCGAAGACTCGAAGACTCGAAACTCAGAACTCGAAACTCGAAACTTGGAACTTGAAACTTGAAACTTGAAACCTGAAACCTGAAACCTGAAACTTGGGCTTTACCACCTATTCCTACTAAAAACAGCCCCTACTGTCGCCAAAACCACGTAAAAAGGGTAAATCGCTGAAAAAAGCAGGGATTTGAGAAGTACATTTTTCAGCCCGAAGAAGTCTTTTATTTTCCAAAAGAAAACCCCGTCTACGGCTAATTTAGATAAAAAAAGCAACAGTAACAGTGAAGGATAATAATCTCTGAACACCGCTAAAACGGCAGTAGTCAGCATCACCACGCTTGCCAGAAAAACCAGCAGCGCTGTAATTAACAACTCTTTATCCCGGTACATAGCCTTTTTTCCAGCCCAGCGGTGGCGCTGCCTCAAAAACGCGAATACATTATCCTTAGCCGAAGTTTGCACCATCGCTTTTGTTGATTTTAGGAAGCGCACCACCCCATGACTCTTCTTTATGCTTTGCAACAAATACACGTCGTCGCCGCTTGCCTCATCAAAGTGCAGTTTTTGTTCGTTTTTCAGCCATTGTGATTTCCGGAAAGCTAAGTTGGCGCCGTTGCAAAGAATAGGAATGCCTATTTTTGCCGCGCCCGCCCCCGAAGCTACTAACGCGGCAAATTCAAACTGCTGAAATTGACCGAGCAACGATGTAGAATCCGCTATCTTTACCGGGCAAATCAGTAAATCCGACGGATATTTTTCCTGATGAGCCACAATGTTCAAGAGCCAATCTTCCTTTGGCAACACATCGGCATCCAGCGTGATAACCCATTCATTTTTAGCTTCGTAAATTGCCGTACGCAATGCTTCTTTCTTACCTTCACCGCTGTTTTTTAGTAATTTTATCCCGAAAAAGCCTTGCTCTATCACTTCATTTATTACAGCCACGCTTTTATCGGTAGAATGATCATCTACCAATATCCATTCAAAATTCTGGTAGGTTTGATTATTTAAGGCTTGGGCAAGTTTCCGCAGATTAGCTTCTTCGTTTTTAAAAGCGGTAATAATGGTAACGGGAATTTGAGCAGGCATTTTATCCGTTTCCAATGCGGGCGTATCGTCCCACCCTTTGATAAATCTACTTATCAAAAGCACATACAGAATAATTATGGCGATAGCAAAAACGGCGAACACTCTTTTTAATTACGAATTATGAATTACTAATTACGAATTTATCTGCAAAAATACCGATTTTCGTTCAGCAATCAAACTAAAAACACACAATCGTTGCAAGTTTCCTCACAACGATTGTGTACTTTGTTTTTTGTTTAATGTCGGATGTCTGTAATCTAACCGTTTTATAAAACGTTGATTTCTTTTAGCACATCATTAGTAGCTCGCACAGCATTCGCGCTTTTTTCAAACAACGCTTTTTCTTCCTCGTTCAGTTTATAATCCAGGATTTCTTCTACGCCGTTTTTGCCAATAACCACCGGAACGCCGATGCAGATGTCGTTCTGACCGTACTCGCCTTCCAAAGATACGCAGCAAGGAATTACTTTCTTTTGATCGTGCAAGATGCTTTCTACCAAGTATGCAGCCGCAGCGCCGGGCGCGTACCAAGCGGAAGTTCCAAGCAATCCTGTGAGGGTGGCGCCACCTACCATGGTATCAGCTACCACTTTATCCAATGCCGCTTTATCCATCAAATCAGCTACCGGACGACCTTTGTAGGTAGCAAAACGAGTCAAAGGAATCATGGTAGTATCGCCGTGTCCGCCAATAACCAAACCTTCCACTTCGTTAGCGTTGGTGCTCAGGGCTTTACTCAAATAGCATTTAAAACGTGAGCTGTCTAACGCGCCGCCCATACCAATCACTTTATTTTTAGGAAGTCCGGCAGTTTTCAGTGTAAGGTAAGTCATGGTGTCCATCGGGTTGCTCACAATGACCAAAATAGCGTTGGGTGAGTGTTTGCGTACGTTTTCCACTACACTTTTTACGATACCCGCGTTTACACCGATAAGTTCTTCGCGTGTCATACCCGGTTTACGAGGAATACCTGATGTGATTACTACTACGTCTGAATCCGCGGTTTGCGCATAATCATTGGTGCAGCCCACGAGGGTGGTGTCAAAGCCCAATAATTGAGCGGTTTGCATCATATCCAATGCTTTTCCTTCTGAGATACCTTCTTTTACATCCAGCATAACCACTTGGTCTGCTACTTCGTTAAATGCAAGTACGTTTGCACACGTTGCGCCTACGTTTCCGGCGCCTACAACAGTTACTTTTGACATAATAATTTTATTTTTAATGATTTATGATTCTCTACTTTTATTAAATAATAGAACATATCTATTGCTGAAATCGTTCATTATTTTGATGACAAAGATACGAAATAATTCATTGATTAAAGAAAAATTTCTTTAATTTGTCGTAAGATTAAATTCGGCAAACAAGTAAGAATTTTAATTGTGTTTAAAGTAATTATATCTTTTTCTGAAAATTTTAAATACGATTAAAATACTGTGGAAATTTCTTACCTTATTTCCACATGTTCAGCTTGGATATCTTCCGTTAGAAAAATAGAGGCTGAGGAAGAGAATTTTTCGGGATTTTCGGTGGTAAGGTAGCGACACGTGCCGTTTTTACTGCACTTCTCGTCCATTTCGGGATGACGGTGCAGGTAATCTGCCAAGCTGCGGGCTACCAATTCACCTTGCGAAATAAGTTTCACACCTTTCGGCAGCGCTTTTTCAATCTCGCCGGCAATGAGCGGATAGTGGGTACAGCCCAAGATTACCGCGTCTATTCGGGCGTCTTTTTTCATCAGTTCCGAAGTGTATTTTTCGATAAAAAAAGCCGCGCCGGCAGTTTTATGTTCGTTGTTCTCTATCAGCGGCACCAACAGCGGGCACGCTTGCGAAGCCACCTGAATATCGGGGTAAATTTTATGAATTTCAATAGGGTAAGAATCGGATTGCACCGTGCCTGCGGTAGCGAGTAAACCCACGTGTTTTGTTTTGGTGAGGTTGGCTATTTCTTCCACCGTAGGACGGATAACGCCTAAAACGCGTTTGTGTGGGTCAATTTTCGGTAAATCGTTTTGCTGAATGGTTCTCAGCGCTTTGGCAGAGGCTGTATTGCACGCCAATATAACCAATTGGCAACCTTGGCTGAACAAATATTGGACACATTCCAGCGTAAATTTATACACCACGTCAAACGAGCGTGTACCGTAAGGCGTGCGGGCATTATCGCCCAAATACAAATAATCATACTCTGGCAACTCGCGGCGTATTTGCTCTAAAATAGTCAAGCCGCCGTAACCGGAATCAAAAATGCCGATGGGGGCAGTTTGCTTTTTTTTATTATCTTCCAAGTTGTTCTTCGTTTTGTTTCTTTCTGACACAAAAATACAAAATAATTCAACATATTGAATTATCTTTGTTCAAATCTTAGAACCCAAATAAATGCCCAAAGTACTTATCATAGACGATGAAGTTAAGTTGCGCACCCTCTTGGCGCGCATACTTACGGTAGAAAATTTTCAAGTATTGCAAGCCGGCGACTGTAAATCCGGACTACAAGCGCTTCAACAGGACAATGAAATCGACGTGGTGCTTTGTGATGTTAAACTTCCTGATGGTAACGGTTTGGCGCTATCCAAAGAAATAAAGGTAACATATCCCGCCAAAGAAATAATTTTATTAACCGCGTACGGAAATATCCCCGACGGGGTTCAGGCGATAAAAAACGGCGCTTTTGACTACATTACCAAAGGCGACGACAACAATAAAATCATTCCACTGCTCAATCAGGCAATGGAAAAAGCCGCCGCCACACGTAAAAATAGAGTAGAGCGGAACAAACATACGCGGTTTACCTTTGAGGATATTATCGGAAAATCAAAAGCGTTAACGCAATGCGTGGAATTAGCCCAAAAAGTGTCAAAAACCGATACCACTGTGTTACTGACGGGCGAAACAGGCACCGGAAAGGAAGTGTTTGCACAAACCATTCACAGCGCGAGCCATCGAAACGGAAAAAGTTTTACGGCTATTAATTGTGCGGCGTTCAGTAAGGAAATGCTTGAAGCCGAATTGTTTGGGCACAAAGCCGGCGCTTTTACCGGTGCGGGAAAAGATCAAAAAGGATTGCTCGAAGAAGCCGACAATGGAACCCTATTTTTGGATGAAATTGGTGAAATGCCCATAGATTTACAAGGAAAAATTCTTCGGGTGCTTGAAAACGGCGAGTTTATAAAAATAGGCGAAACAAAACCCACCAAGATAAATGTGCGAATTATTGCCGCCACCAACCGAAACCTGACCGATGAAATCAAACAGGGAAATTTCCGGGAAGATTTGTTTTACCGTATTTCCGTTTTTTCCATTCATTTGCCGGCTTTGCGGGATAGAAAAGAAGATATTCCACTCTATATCCACTATTTTATTAAAATATTTGGCGATAAAATCCACAATCGCCCGATATTAATCCAACCAAACGCGATAAACGCGTTGACCAATTACCCGTGGAAAGGGAATATACGCGAACTACGCAACGTCATGGAACGAAGCGTTATTATCTTAGATAACAGTGAGTTACAAACAGCCGACCTGCCCGCTGAAATTCAGCGATATTCTATTTCGGAAAATGGCGCCCCGTTATCCGAGTTTTCTATGGCAGCGGTGGAAAAACTTCATATTCAAAAAACACTTGCCCATACCGCCGGAAACAAAGCCGAAGCTGCGCGACTGTTAGGAATTGGCATTGCCACGTTGTACAGGAAAATTGAGGAATACAAACCAATGTCGTTTAGTTAAGAACTATCTCTTTTGTTTTTGTGTCTTTGTGGGAATTGTCAAATATTTTAGTGATGAAAATAAATAAGTATCAATTTGAAATTAGTTTAAACTATTTATATTTGTATCTTGCTGATAATATGAATATTAATGAAAAAAATAATTTAAACTATTTAGTGTCTCGTACTTAATTTATAATAACTGATGTTTTTTATATGTGAAATCTTCGCCCCCTACGGGGACGATGTTTGATAATATTTCCCTTACTACAAATATTTCGCCACGCTGTGGCTTGTTAAAAACTGACATCAGAGATGTCAAATATTTGTAGTAGCAAAATTTATAGTGGCAATTACCGTCCCCGTTAGGGGGCGAAGAATGTTATATGCTATTTATTTTTTATCGCTAGTGTAATTAATCAAGCCTCTTAACTAAACAACATTGGAATATAAACTTTAACATTACCATTACTTTATCATTTTGAGAACCAAGCCTATCATTTTGATAGGCTTTTTCATTTTAAAATAAATCCATAAACAATATTATCATATTGATAAACAATGAAATATCTTTTCATTTAAAGAATTGGAATACCTTTTGGCATACGTGTAAGAAAAATAAAAAATTATGCTGATAATACTCTTAATTCTGGCGGGACTACTTTGTTTTAAGTTATTTTATTCTGCCATTAAATTTTTTGAAAAAATATGATTGCGTTATTTATCATTGCGTTAGCGCTGTTTGGATATATGTGCTACGTGTTAATTAAACCCGAAAAATTTTAAGTTGCCCTCTAACCCCGTTCGGCTGAGCTCACGTCGAAGCCGGAAGGGGAAAATAAGCTGCTTAATTCACTTTTACTTCACATTCAATTTGAATAAATAAAAAAAACGATATTTATAATGTTAAATTTTATACGATGCTTCGCAACACCCCTTTTAGGGGGCTGGGGGGCAAATCCGGAAATACTTGGAATTATAGCCATGTTTGTCATTACGCTTTTGCTTGCTTATCCCTTGGGAAAGTATATGGCGAAAGTATATGCCAACAAGCGTACTTTTTTGGATCCGGTTTTAAAACCGGTGGAACGTTTTTTCTTCAAAATCAGCGGAATAAATCCCGATGAGGAACAAACCTGGCAAAAGCAAATGGGCATTATGCTCGGTATCAATTTGATATGGTTTTTGCTGGGGATGGTTATTTTTATGACTCAGCAGTGGCTGCCGCTCAACCCCGACCACAACCCCAACCAAACCCCTGACCAAGCGTTCAATACCACCATTTCCTTTTTAGTAAATTGCAATTTGCAGCACTATTCCGGCGAAACCAGCGTAAGTTATTTGGGACAAATGTATCTTATGTTTCTGCAATTTGTTAGCGCCGCTACGGGTATGGCTGCGTGTGTAACATTGTTTTATGCCTTACGTCAAGGCTCGCACGCCACGTTGGGTAATTATTGGAACTTTTTGATGAAATCGGTTACTCGTATCTTGTTGCCTATCAGCATTGTAATCGCCATTATCCTATTAATCAATCATACGCCGATGACGTTTGAAGGAAAACAGACTATGCTGACGTTGCAAGGCGATACCGTTCACGTATCCAACGGTCCGGTGGCGGCTTTTGTGCCCATAAAACATTTGGGAACCAATGGCGGCGGCTTTTTCGGCGCAAATTCAGCTCACCCGCTCGAAAATGTGAATTACATCACCAATATGACCGAAATGATTGCGCAAATGCTTATTCCGTTCGCGATGGTCTTTTGTTTGGGATTTTTTCTGAACAAAAAACGATTGGCATGGCTTATTTGGGGCGTAATGACGGTAGGATTTCTCTTGCTCGTTATCCCGAATATTATCAACGAAATCAACGGAAATCCCACCGTTGCCGCGATGGGCGTAAATACCTCGCTCGGCAATATGGAAGGAAAAGAAATTCGTTTTGGTGCGGCTGCGTCCGGTTATTGGTCTATTGCCACCACGGTTATTTCTACCGGTTCGGTCAATGCGATGCACGATAGTTTTATGCCGCTCAGCGGAATGAATATGATGCTGGCAATGATGGTCAACAGCTTTTACGGCGGCGTAGGCGTGGGGATTTTGAACTTTTTTATATTTATTATCCTCGCCGTATTTATCAGCGGTTTGATGGTGGGGCGTACGCCTGAATTTATGGGCAAAAAAGTGGAAGCCCGCGAAATGAAAATCGCAATGATAGTAGCGTTGCTGCATCCGTTTTTAATTTTGGCAGGAACGGCTCTTTCCGCTGCAATGCCCCAGCTTACGTCACATACGCTGAATAACCCTTCTTTTCACGGTTTCAGCGAAATGCTGTACGAATACACTTCTGCGGCTGCTAATAACGGCAGCGGATTTGAAGGATTGGGCGACAACACGCTTTGGTGGAATATAAGTACCGGATTTGTCCTGATTTTAGGGCGTTTTTTACCCATAATCGGTCCGGTTGCCATTGCAGGCAGTATGGCAAATAAAAAATATATTCCCGAAAGCGCCGGCACTTTAAAAACCGATACACTTACTTTCGGATTTATGATTTTTGCCGTGATTGCCATTATAGCCGCTCTTTCATTCTTCCCGGCATTGGCATTGGGACCGATTGCGGAATATTTTGCCCACTAATTTAGGGAACGGAGATTTCCAAATCGCCGATTATCACACAATTTTAATAGTAAATATTATGTCAAAACATATAACACCCAACAAATTATTTGAGCCTGCTTTGGTGAAGCAAGCGCTCAGAGACGCTTTTGTAAAACTCAATCCCACAAAAATGTACCGCAATCCGGTGATGTTTCTGGTATGGGTGGGCACATTGGTAATGATTTTTGTAACTGTGTGGATTGCACTTTCAGGAAGTGCTGCCGGGCAAGGAAGTTTCGGGTATAATTTGGTTATCACGCTGATACTGTTTATCACGTTGCTTTTTGCCAATTTTGCCGAAGCCATTGCCGAAGCACGCGGTAAAGCCCAAGCCGACAGCCTGCGCAAAACCCGCGAAGAAACGCCCGCCAAGCGTTGGGATAACGGAAGCATTACCACCGTAAGTTCCTCGGCATTGAAAAAAGACGATATTTTCGTTTGCGCTGCCGGCGATATTATCCCTTCCGACGGTGAAATAATAGAAGGACTTGCCACCATTGACGAAAGCGCCATTACGGGCGAAAGCGCACCGGTTATCCGCGAAGCGGGCGGCGATAAAAGTTCCGTTACGGGCGGCACCAAAGTGCTTTCGGACAATATTAAAGTGCGGGTAACCACGCAACCCGGCGAAAGTTTTCTGGATAAAATGATTGCGTTGGTAGAGGGAGCTTCCCGCCAGAAAACGCCCAATGAAATAGCTTTAACTATACTTCTGGCAGGATTTTCGTTGGTATTTATCATTGTGTGCGTTACCTTGCAGCCGTTTGCCAATTATGCCAATACGCCGATAACTATTGCGGCGTTAATCTCGCTTTTTGTGTGTCTGATACCCACAACCATTGGCGGTCTGTTGAGCGCTATCGGCATTGCCGGAATGGACAGGGCATTGCGTGCCAATGTCATTACCAAAAGCGGAAAAGCGGTGGAAACAGCGGGCGATATTGACGTGCTTTTATTGGACAAAACGGGAACCATTACCATTGGAAACCGCAAAGCCACCCATTTTTGGACAGCGGATGGCATTGATACAAATGAATTTATACGCGCTGCGGCTTTGAGTTCATTAGCGGATGATACACCGGAAGGAAAGTCCATTATAGAGCTGGCAAATCTTGATTCAAATACTTTGAGGGTGAACCAGCCGCGTTTTATTCAGTTTACGGCAGAAACCCGTAGTTCAGGCATTGAATATGACCAGGTGCGCATACGTAAAGGCGCCACCGATGCCATAAAAAACCTGGTGGAAAAAGCAGGCAATGTTTTTCCGGACGAAATTTCGGAAAGGGTAAAAGCCGTTTCTACCAATGGCGGAACGCCGTTAGTAGTGGCTCAAAACGAAAAAGTGATGGGCGTGGTGGAATTGCAGGACATTATTAAAACCGGAATCCAAGAACGATTTGAGCGTCTGCGTAAAATGGGTATTAAAACCGTTATGGTAACGGGCGATAATCCACTGACAGCCAAATATATTGCCGAAAAAGCGGGGGTGGATGACTTTATCGCCGAAGCCAAACCCGAAGATAAAATGCGTTATATTCAGAAAGAACAATCCGATGGGCGATTAGTGGCAATGATGGGCGACGGCACCAACGATGCGCCCGCGCTGGCGCAAGCCGATGTAGGCGTGGCCATGAACAGCGGCACGCAAGCCGCCAAAGAAGCCGGAAATATGGTGGATTTGGATAACGACCCTACCAAACTTATTGAGGTGGTGGAAATTGGCAAACAGCTGTTGATGACACGCGGAACGCTCACCACTTTTAGCATTGCTAACGATGTAGCTAAATATTTTGCCATTATCCCGGCGTTGTTTATTGCAGCAATCCCTTCTTTGCAGAGTTTAAATATTATGCGGTTGCACAGCCCTGAAACCGCCATTTTATCGGCAATTATTTTCAACGCCATTATCATACCTATATTAATACCGTTGGCATTGAAAGGTGTGGAATACAAACCCATTGGCGCCGGCGCATTACTCAGAAGAAACTTGCTGATATACGGATTAGGCGGCATTCTCGTGCCATTTATCGGCATAAAAGGCATAGATTTATTTGTATCGTTATTTTTCTAAATAGGGAACGGCGGTTTCTAACCGCCGAACAAAAACATTAATTAAAAATAAAATGGAAAAATTAAATAATAATCAACTCAATAATTCCCCCGTGAGGGGGTTAGGGGGCAATGCCTGGGGGGCTAATTTTTGGTCGGCTTTCCGTCTCACTTTCTTTTTGCTGCTTATTTGCGCTATCATATATCCTTTATTGGTATTGGGAATAGCAAAAATAACGCCCGACCAGGGATATGGCGAAAAAATTACAGACAAAAACGGGAAAACCTATTTTGCCAATATCGGGCAAAAATTTGATAAGGATGTTTACTTCCATAGCCGCCCTTCGGCGGTAGATTACAATGCCGCCGGAAGCGGCGGAAGCAATAAGGGACCTACCAATCCCGAATATCTGAAAACAGTTCAAGAAAGGGTTAATGAATTCAGAGCTAAAAATCCGGACGCTGAAATTCCGGTAGATATGGTAACTGCCGGCGGCAGCGGGCTGGACCCTCACGTTTCCGTAACAGCGGCAGAAGCGCAAATTAATCGTGTGGCAAGCGCAAGAAATATATCGCCGGAAAAAATCAAGGAATTAGTGAATAAACACACGGAAAAACTTTTTTTCGGTCCCGCAAGAATTAATGTGTTGAAACTTAATATTGAGTTGGATAAAATGAATAATTAGTACATTTGTAGCCGATGACAGAACCGGATTACATAAAAAAAGACCCGCAGCATTTTCTGGATTTGATACAAAAATCACGTCGCGGAAAGTTCAAACTTTATGTTGGCATGATAGCCGGCGTGGGCAAAACCTACCGTATGCTTACCGAAGCGCGTAACCTTTTACGTAACGGGGTAGATGTGCGTATCGGCTACATTGAAACACACGGGCGGGAAGAAACGCAAGCGCTGACCGAAGGCATTCCCGAAATTCCGCGCCGAAAGATTTTTTACAAAGGCAAAGAATTGGAAGAAATGGATTTGAACGCCATTCTTACCCTACGACCGGACGTGGTACTCGTAGATGAGCTGGCGCACACCAACGTGGAAGGCAGCAAAAACCAAAAACGCTGGCAAGATGTGATGGATATTCTGGATGCCGGCATCAATGTAATTTCGGCGGTAAATATTCAGCATTTTGAGAGCCTGAACACCGATGTAAAAGCTATTACAGGGGTGGAAGTGGCGGAACGTATCCCGGACAGCGTACTCAAACACACCGATGAGGTGGTAAACATTGATTTGCCTGCCGATGAGCTGGTTACACGCCTGAAAGAAGGAAAAATTTATAAACAGGAAAAAATACAGTCGGCGCTCAATAATTTTTTTAAGAGTGAAAATATCTTGCAGTTGCGTGAATTGGCTCTGAAAGAAGTAACCTCAGCCGTTGAACGCAAAGTAGAAACCGAAATTACCCGTCAGATAACAGTACAAGAACGTTTTTTGGCATGTATCAGCAGCAATGAAGCGTCAGCAAAAAACGTAATCCGGAAAACGGCGCGCTTAGCCAATTATTATCACAGCAAATGGTTTGTGCTTTACGTGGAAACACCTTCGGAAAATGCGGATAAAATCCCGCTGGATAAGCAACGTTATTTGATTAACAATTTTCAGATGGCTACCGAAATGGGCGCTGGAATTATTAAAATCAAAGCTGACAGTATTGACAACACCATTTTGGAACAAGCTAAAATTAACGCCGTAACAACCATTTGTATCGGGAAACCCCGGTTGAACTTCTTTCAAAAAATTTCTTCACGAAGTTTCTTCTTCGGATTAGTAAAAAAAATGATGGACACCAATATTGATTTGGTAATTTTAAATTAAAATTGCGTTGGATTGGGAACGGCGGTTTCTAACCGCCGAAAAGCAAAACATAAAAACATAAAGAAGATATTTAATTAAACCACTATGCATATCAAAACTAAACTATGGCTCGGAATAGGAACTATGTTTCTTTTAATCGTGATAATGACCGCCATTTCCGTTTTTTATATCAATCGGTTGTCCGGCGATACAAAGAATATTTTGGCAGATAATTACAAATCGGTAGAATATGCCAAAGGCATGCTTCTCGCCTTAGAAAACGATATGCAATCCACTGCATCCATCCATGATTTTGAAAATAATCTGGCAAAACAAGAAAAAAACGTTACCGAAATCGGCGAACAAAAAGCCACGGACAAGCTTATATCGGATTATCATACAGCAAAGAAGAATAATTTTGAACAGGAAAGTTTTACCACATTGCGAAAAGATTTGGTAAACGTAATGCAGCTTAATATGGAAGCCATTCAGCGCAAAAGCGAAGTGGCAAACGCTACCGCCAAATACGCGCTGGCTTGGATTATGATTGGCGGGACGCTTTGTTTCGTGCTGGCATTCACGCTGTTAATCAATCTTCCGGGGACCATTGCCAATCCTATCCGCCGATTAACCGACAGTATGCGAGGCGTAGCGGCAAGAAACTATTCCCAGCGCGTACATTTTGAGCAATCCGATGAGTTTGGCGAAATGGCGCAAGCCTTTAACACGATGGCGGAAAAACTGCAAGAGTACAATAACAGCAATCTTGCCAGCCTAATGAAAGAAAAAAAACGGATAGAAACCCTTGTAAATAATATGCACGAACCCGTAATAGGCGTGGATGAGAACAAGCACATTTTGTTTATGAACGATGAAGCATTAAAAATTTCAAATACCAAAATTGAAGACGTAGTAGGAAAACCCGTGCAGGACGTGGCTGTGAATAATGATTTGATACGTATGCTCGTAAAAGATTTATTTGGCGTAGGACAATCTTCTATTACGCCCATAAAGATTTATGCCGATGATAAAGAAAGTTATTTCCAGAAAGAAATTATCCCTATCCGCGTTACACCTACCGGCGACACGCAGGAACAACACTTGGGCGATGTTATTTTTCTGAAAAACGTAACTTCTTTTAAAGAACTTGATTCTGCCAAAACCAACTTTATCGCTACCATTTCTCACGAACTGAAAACGCCGATTTCGTCCGTAAAAATGGGCGTACAACTGTTGGAAAATCAGCAGGTAGGTTCATTAAACGCCGAGCAAAAACAGTTGGTGGAAGGGATAAAAGACGATGCAAACCGGCTGCTCAGCATTACCGGCGAATTGCTCAACATGACCCAACTGGAAAGTGGAAACATCCAACTCTCTTTGCTTGCCAACGACCCCAAACAAATACTTCAATACGCCATAAACGCTACCAAAGTGCAAGCCGAACAAAAACTCGTGCATTTTGAAATCACTTATCCCGAAGATATGCCCAACGTATTTGCCGATAGCGAGAAGACGGCTTGGGTGCTTACCAACTTAATTTCTAACGCCATACGATACTCGCATGAAAATTCGGTGATTTATTTGAAGATAGAGAAGAAAGAAGAAAAAGTAAATTTTATAGTAAAAGATACCGGACAAGGCATTGCGCCACAATACAGGGAAAAAATCTTTGACCGATACTTCAAAATCCCCGGCACACAAAAAGAGGGCACCGGGCTGGGACTTTCCATCAGCAAAGAGTTTATAGAAGCGCAAAACGGCAGCATTTCCATAGAAAGCGAATTGGGCGCCGGAAGCACATTTACCGTATCACTTAATGCGGTGGCAAAAAGTTAAGAAAAACAAATTATAAAATAAATGTGCTTGGCTGGAAACGGGAAGTGATTTTTCACATTCTAAAATCGAAGCGTTCCGTGCGCGTATTTTCGTACTGTTCCCGGTCAAATTTATAAAGCCGCGCCGGTTTGTGCGAAACCCCTCTCTGATGTTCATTCAACGGAATAAGGTAATGCATTTTGTTTATTTTCCGGCGGTAATTTCGCTTGTCATACACGGTATTAAAAATGACTTCATATACGTTCTGCATTTGGGTGAGCGTAAATTTTTCGGGAAGTAGCTCAAAAATAAGCGGCTCGTGAAGCAGGTCATAACGTAGTTTTTTCAGCGCCTCGTCAAAAATCAGGTTGTGGTCAAACATCAGCTCTTTTATTTCGTAAGCGTTTATCCATTTGGCTTCCTGTATCATCGTGCTGCTATCCACATCCTTAATATTAATAAGCGAATAAAATCCCACGGTAATTACCCGTTCATCTTTCAGTCTGGGTTTCACCCATTCATAATCTTTCTGTCTTATTTTTAACCTTTCGGGGCTGCTGAACACCATAAATTGTTTGGCAAATATATTTTGTAGTCCCGTCTGTTCCATTAAAATTCGGGAAGCCGTATCGTCAATGTTTTCTTGGCGAAAAACGTGGTTGCCCGGTAATTTCCACTCTTCCGTAATCTTATCATTATCCGGCACAAATTCTTTTCTTACAAGCACTTTCAAATAATTATTTTCATAACCGAAGATAACACAATCCACCGATATGGAAGGAAGTATTTCCGTATCAATTATATTCAATGGCGTTTCATTCATAAAAATTACCTCATTTTAAGATTTGCAAACATACATAAAAATCAGAAACAGCCCAACTATTTACTCTATAAAAGTAAGGCTATTAGGCATTAATATTCATTTTTACAAATATTTAAACAAACTTAGTGTAAAAAAAACACTAATTTGTTTGGAAATTGAAAAAGAATGATATATATTTGCAGCGATAAAAGTTATTGTCTATTTGACACTTTCTTTTATTTATTAATGAAAACACACATTCTAATTGCTGATACCCATGAAAAAGACTATTTATGTAATTATTTCGTTTTTTTGCTTGTCTTTTTATGCCTACCCTCAAATTGCCTCGGAGAAAAACGTAGAAAAATTATTATCCGCCATGACCTTGGAAGAAAAAGTAGGTCAAATGGCACAAATCACGCTCGACGTCCTTGGTAACGGCGCGGACGTTTATACTTCCGCCATTCCTTTCCAAATAAACCGACAGCGCCTGCACCAAGCGCTGGTAGAATTTCACGTAGGTTCCGTGCTCAATACCACCAATAATTACGCGCTACCGCCGCAACAATGGAATGTCATTATTGGCGAGATACAGAAAACATCCACTCAGGAAACAAGAATGAAAATACCTGTTATATACGGTGTGGACGGCATACACGGCGCCACTTACGTAACGGGCGCCACACTTTTTCCGCAACAAATTACGCTGGCGGCAAGTTTTAACGCGAAAAACGCCTACAATATGGCAAAAGTTACCGCTTACGAAACGCGCGCTTGCGGCATTCCATGGAATTTTTCCCCGGTGCTTGACTTGGGCGCCGACCCACGATTCTCACGCCAATACGAAGGCTTTGGCGAAGACCCTTACCTGGCAAGCGTAATGGGCGTAGAAATGGTAAAAGGATATGAAGGAATAACCGATAGTGTGGGACATAAAACGAAATTAGCGTGCAGTCTGAAACACTTTCTGGGCTATTCGGTCCCTTTTTCCGGTAAAGACAGGACGCCCGCTTACATTCCGCCCTATATTTTAAGAGAATACCATTTGCCCGCTTTTAAAGCCGCCATAGAAGCAGGCGCGGAAACGGTAATGATAAATTCGGGAATTATAAATAATATACCCGTCCACACAAGCCATGATATTATAACCAAACTGCTGAAAGAAGAATTGAAATTTGAAGGCGTAGTGGTCTCAGACTGGATGGACATTGTCAACCTTCACACCCGCGACCGAGTGGCGAAAACCAACAAAGAAGCCGTAAAATTAGCCGTGAACGCGGGCATTGATATGTCGATGGTGCCTTATGATTATCAGAACTTTTGCCGGGATTTGGTGGCGCTTGTAAAAGAAGGCGAAGTGAGCGAAAATCGCGTAAACGACGCGGTAAGAAGAATTTTGAAGTTAAAAATAAAGTTAGGACTGCTTGAAACGCCGCTTACCAAACACGAAGATTATCCCGATTTTACGTCAAAAGCATACCAACAAATGGCGTATTCCGCCGCCGCCGAAGCCATAACGCTGCTGAAAAACCAAAACAATATTCTTCCCTTGAAAAAAGACATGAAAATTCTGGTAACCGGACCTAACGCGCATTCCATGCGCGCTCTCAACGGTGGCTGGACCTATTCCTGGCAAGGGGAAAAAGCGGAAAAATTCGCTACCGGCTACAATACGTTCTTAAAAGCGATTCAAAATAAAATAGGGAAGAAAAATGTAAGCCATATACCCGGGGTAAGCTATATAGAAACCGGTAAATACTTTGAAGAAAAAGAAAACCGTATGGCGGAAGCCGTTGCGGCGGCAAAAACCGCCGATGCCGTAGTGGTATGTATAGGCGAAAATTCTTATACGGAAAAGCCCGGCGACCTGAACGACCTTACACTAAGCGCATTACAGATAAAATTAGTGGAAGAGTTAAGCAAAACAAAGAAACCGATTATTTTAGTGCTAAACGAAGGACGACCGCGCTGTATAAGCCGTGTGGAACCGCTTTCCAAAGGTGTGATAATGACCTATCTTCCGGGCAATTACGGCGGCGATGCGCTGGCAGACATACTTTTCGGAGATGTAAACCCTTCCGGTAAGCTGCCGTATAATTATCCGGCTTACCCAAATTCCATTGTAACGTATTATCATAAGCATTCCGAAGAACAAAAGCCCGCGCAAGGCGCTTATAACTATGAATCCGATTATAATCCGCAATACGAGTTCGGTTTCGGGTTAAGCTATACGCACTTTGAATACCGCAATCTTAAAGTCTCAAAAAGCATATTTTCAGGCAATGAAGCCGTGCAAGTAAGTATAGATGTAAGCAATACGGGCAAGCGCGCCGGAAAAGAAGCCGTTTTGCTTTACACGGCTGATTTATACGCCTCTATGCCGCCCGACGTAAAGCGATTGCGCAGATTTGAAAAAATAGAACTAAACCCCGGAGAAACCCGAACCGTACAGTTTACATTAACCGCCGCCGACTTGGCTTTTGTAAACACCGAAAACAAATGGATAACCGAGCCGGGTGAATTTGAAATCAAAATAGGAAATCAAAAAACCATTATAACCTACCAATAACCTGTTAAAATAGAAATAACCAATGAAACAGCCATTTGAGAAAACTCTTAAATACCGGGAGATGATTGATGGCGTGTTCCATGTGTCCTTAATGAAAAAATAAAATTTTAAACACATGAAAAAACGAGAAAGCAAACAAACAAAAACGGCTGTGAGCAAAGCAAAACCAATCCTATATAAGAGGTATTTTGTTTTGCTGGGGGCGTTTATTCTGACTTGGAATGTTTTTGCACAAAAAACAACCATTACAGGCACCGTCAAAGACACGAAAAATGAACCGTTAATCGGCGTAAGCATAAAAATTAAAGGCGCGACGGGCGGCGCGGTGACCAATTTTGACGGAAAATTTACCTTGGAAGCCGCCGCCACGGATGTGCTCGTTGTCAGCTATGTGGGGATGGATACGCAAGAAATTACGGTGGGTACGTCCAAAGACATACAGATAGTAATGACCGAAGACAACAAAACATTGGAAGAAGTGGTGGTGGTAGGCTACGGCACACAAAAAAAGAAAGACCTTACCACGGCGGTATCTTCCGTTTCTACCAAAGATTTGGATCAACGTCCGCTTGTTTCCGCAGATCAAGCTTTGTTGGGAAAAGCTTCCGGAGTTTCGGTAATAAAACCCAATGGACTGCCCGGCGCTAATATGGTGATAAGAGTACGTGGAACCACCTCTATGAATTCCAGCAACGACCCGCTATACGTGGTGGACGGAGTAACTCTGGATGATATTTCCTTTCTTTCCGCCAATGATATTGAAAGTATTTCAGTGCTGAAAGATGCCTCTTCTGCGGCTATTTATGGTTCAAGGGCTGCTAATGGTGTAATCCTCATTACTACAAAATCAGGAACAAAGGGAAATGCTAAAATAACGCTCAGCGCTTATGCCGGCGTGACTATGCTCTCAAAAAAAATACAATCATTGAATGTAGAACAATACAAAGAATTGTTGAAGGATATGGGCTCTTCTACGGCTTTGCCTGCCGGACTGACAGACCAAACAGACTGGTACAAAGAAACCTTTCAGCACGCCCTTTCTCAGAATTATCAGATATCCATATCCAATGCCAACGAGAAGTTAAAATACTACCTATCAGGAGGTTTTACGGGCGAGGATGGTGTGATTAAAGTTGCCTATTTCAAAAGATTTAATTTTAAATCGAACATCGAAAATCAAATTCGTCCTTGGTTAAAAATAGGCGCCAATATTTCCTATTCCGATTATACGAATAACGGTATCATATCCGGACAAGGCGCCAATAGAGCCGGTGTGGTGCTCTCTGTTATTAATACCCCTACTTACGCGCCCATATGGAATTCAGAGAAGCCGGGGGAATATTACTCTAATTTTTATGGAGTGAATATTACGCATCCGGTAGAAAACATGTCGCGCTCGGAAGATAACAAGTCCAGAAACAACAGGCTGATAGGTACCGGTAGCGCTGAAATTACTTTTTTGCCTAATTTAAAATTCAAATCATCAGTAACGTTGGATAGGTACTATAATAACTATACCTATTTTTTAGACCCGAAAAAGAGCAGCTACGGACGTAGTCAAAACGGCGAAGCAGGCGATGACCGTTCTTTGGGTACGGTAATGATCTATGATAATATCCTGAGTTACAACACCACTATAAAAAAGCACAATATTGATGTGATGGCAGGTACGTCCGGCACTATTTCCAGTTACAGCAAATCATACCAGATGGTCTCTAATTACGCTGATGGTTCCATTAAAACATTAAATGCGGGAAATAAGGTATCCCAAGGCAATGGCACATTTGAGTCTCAATGGGCAATGATGTCTTATGTGGGAAGATTGGCTTATAATTATGACAGTAAATATCTTTTTACAGCCAATATGCGTGTGGACGGTTCCTCAAAATTAAGCCCGGAGCACCGCTGGGGTTACTTTCCTTCTTTTTCGGCGGCATGGCGCATCTCTTCGGAAAACTTTATGAAAGACCTGACGTGGCTGGATGATATGAAAATACGTGCCGGCTGGGGACAAACAGGCAATCAGGCGGGATTAGGCGATTATGATTATTTGGCGCGTTATTATGTTCAGCGCGTAAATTGGTGGGAAGAAGGAAAATCAAAAGCTACCCCCATTATTATACAGTCGTCATTGAGAAATACTGACCTGACGTGGGAAACTACCACGCAAACCAATGTGGGGATTGACATGACTCTGTTGAAAAACAGACTCACGCTGGCGTTAGATTATTACTATAAACTTACCACAAATATGCTTATGCTGGTTTCTCTGCCGGAAGGCTCTTCGGTGGCTTCCGCCATTAGCCGCAATGAAGGGGAAATGACCAATCGGGGATTTGAAATTTCTTTAAATTCAAGAAACATACAAGGAAACTTCAACTGGAATACCGACCTGAATTTTTCTTTAAACCGAAATAAATTAACCAAATTGGAATTGACCAAAGTTTATTTAGACGCCAAAACAAGCGACAACATCACGGAATACGGGGTAAGAAATGAACCGGGAAGGTCGCTGGGTGGATTTTACGGATATATCAGCGATGGCGTAGACCCCGAAACAGGCGAACTTATGTATCGTGACCGGAACGGCGATGGCAGCATCACTTCTTCCGACAGGACTTACATTGGCGACCCGAACCCAAAATTTACTTACGGGATAACCAATACGTTTTCTTACAAAAATTTCAATTTAAGTTTCTTAATTCAAGGCTCTTACGGAAACGATATTTTTAACGCCTCACGCATTGAAACGGAAGGAATGTACGATGCCAAGAACCAGTCCACACGCGTGTTAGACCGTTGGAGAAGACCCGGAATGATAACTAAAATACCCAAAACAGGGTATGACATGAAAATTTCATCTTATTTTGTAGAAGACGGAAGTTTCGTCAGACTCAAAGACGTTACTTTTTCATACAATGTAACCTCTGCTAAATTAAAAAAATGGGGTGTAAGCCGATTACAACCTTACATTACCGCTACCAACCTGCTTACGCTGACAAAATACACCGGATTTGACCCCGAAGTAAACCAATGGGGAAACAGCGGAAAAGTACAGGGAATTGATTGGGGAACCTATCCTCAAACTAGATCTTTTATTATGGGCTTAAATGTGGAATTTTAAAAAACAATCTTTTATGAAATCAAAATATATTTATCAATATTTTCTTACCACGCTTATAATCGTTTTAGCGTGGAGTTGCTCGCTGAACAAGGAACCTGTTTCAGAATTCTCGGAACTGACCGTAAACAGTGATAAGAAAAAAGATTCACTGAAATACACCACGCGAGCAGCCATGCTGTCTCAATACCAAGCTCTATACCAACGCCTTAAAGATCAGCAGGAACATTGGTACTTAGACTTGATGCTTATTGCCGAGGCGCACTCGGACAATGCCTATGGAGGTTCTACCGGCTCAGAGGTAGTCCCTATGGAAAATAATTCTATTGACGGCGGAAACAGTGTTTTAGCGCGTGATTGGAACAAGTACCTGGCAGATGTGGCGCAAGCAAATACCGTTATTTGTAACATTGACGCCGTACCTGATCCGCTGCTTACCCCAGCAGAACGTAAACAATGGAAAGCGGAAGCTAAAATTTTCAGAGCAATGGTGTGGTTTGACATGATAAGAATATGGGGAAACATACCCATTGTTACCCAAGAAGGAAAAGACATTACCGCCGACAACATCAAAGAGGTATATCCGCTCTATTACCCCGAACAAACGCCTACGCAAGATGCCTATAAACAAATAGCGCAAGACCTTACAGAAGCTATCACGGATGCGCCGGTAAATAACCCTGCGAATAAAACCATTCTTTCCAAATCGGTGGCAAAGGCATTGTTAGCAAAAGTATATGCCGAAAAACCTATCCGCGACTACAATAAAGTGCTTCAATACAGCAATGAAGTAGTAGCCGATGGTTTCACCTTGGTGGCAGATTACACGGATTTATTCGGGATGAATTCTGCCGGCACCGATGCCAAAGCCCGTTCCACCTCTGAATCCATTCTGGAAATAAATTATTATACCGGCGGAGGCAATTGGGTTACCTGGATGTTTGGAAAAGACCTTATTAATCCGGAAAACATGTTCAGCTGGGCAAAGTGGGTAACGCCTTCACGCGATTTAATCACGGATTTTTTAACCGAAAAAGACAATGTTCGTTACGCGGAATCCATTGTATATTATAATTGCACGTGGAATAATTACTATCCTGCGGCGAATTATCCTTTTATGTATAAAATCAGGTCTTCCGTAAGCAGCATTATAAAAATCAGATTAGCGGATATTTTACTGATGAAAGCCGAAGCCTTGGCTAATTTGGATAAAATATCGGAAGCGGCGGCGGTAGTCAATCAAATTAGAAAAAGAGTAAAATTGCCGGAACTTGCCGCCACTGCTTCCGTCTCAAAAGAATCCATGCTAAATGCCGTGTTGCACGAACGGCGATTGGAGTTAGCCTTTGAGGGACAGCGTTGGTTTGATTTGGTTCGCTACGGAAAAGTTCAGGAAGTGATGAATTCTGTTAATTCGCGTGACAGTGGTCGTTTGCCGCAGAGACGTCCTTTTACGGAAACGTCATATTTAATGCCCATACCATCCACCGCGTTGGACTTGAATACAAACTTAAAACAAAACCCCGGTTATTAATCCACCATTAATCATTATTTCCAATGAAAAACAAAATATTCAACCTGTCAATATGGGGGCTTTTAGCAATATCATTCATAGCCTGTAAGGAGGAAGAACTTCGCACGCATTACCCGGAATCAATGCCCGTTTTTGATAAAGCTTCCGTAGCTGAAAACGCCATTGTGTACGGGGATTCCATTACATTAAGCGTAGAAGTTTCTGATCCTCAAACCCCGCTCTCTTTCTTAGATGTAAAAGTGATAGTAAATGATCAGCTTATAAAATCCGAACGCGTGCGCACCAAAGGAAACAAAGCCGCATATTCTAAAAGATATAAAATACCTTTTGCCGCCTATATGCCTGATAAAGCGGAAGTACAAGTTCACCTTTCCGCGGTAAATGTAGAGGGCACGCACAAAGATTTGGTACTGCATAACACCATTGCTTCACGCCCGCCGATACCCACTATCTGGCTGGTAACGGCCACACAAGCCATTGAATTGCCTTTAACTGATGCCAAAAACTATATCTATTCCGCCTCAGGATTAACGTTTGGTAACGAAGTGAGCTTCCGCTTAGCCACCAAACTGAACCGGTTTAAAAAAATAGACTGGACAGACCCTGCCAATATTGTTTTCGGATGGGTAAACAATGCGCTCGGATTTATCAATGACAAAGGCGAGTGGATAAAACTCACGGATAAAAGCTTAGTGGGTTTCAATAAAATAACCTTGGACTTATTTAACTTTACCGTAAAAGGCGAAGGGGAAAAGCTGATGCCCGCTACCTCATTGGATATAAGCAAATTCAGTAACGTAGATTTATCTTCTACCGACCACCTGAATGTAACCACCAAAGAAACGTGGAAAACCGCCAATATCTACTTGGGAGAAGGTACGGAAATGACCATAAGCGGAGTAGCCGACTTGGCGAACAGTATGTCGCCCGATTTCTTTGAAGTTACCGGCGCCAATACGGCTAAGTTTCTGGGCAAAACAGGCGTTTACACCGTGTACTATTTGCCTCGCATGAATTACGTATTCGTAGAGCAACCCGCGGCGGTTTATCCCGAAGCGCTTTGGCTGTGCGGTGTAGGTTTTGGTCCCGCGCGGCAACCATACGCCAAAACCTCTTCGTGGAACTGGAATTCGCCTTTGGAGTATAAATTCTGCCGAAAAGTATCCGCGGGTGTGTATGAAACGGTAATGTACGTGGAACACGTGGAAGATGCCGCCGCAGCGGAACCATGGCGGCTGCGGTTCAGTGCCAAATTCTTTCACCAGCGGGGTTGGGGCGGAGAAGAAGACGCTCGTAACTATAAAATGCCAAACTCGCTTCTTTCAGCCCCTACCACAAGCGACCAAGGAAACTTTGTGGGAACGGCAGACCTAATCCCCGTGCCGGGAGTTTATCGCTTTACCATTGATGTAAGCAACAAGAAAACCACATTTGTAAAAATAAAATAAAGCGAGTATAATTATCCGTCCGGTAAATGGCGAGTAGTTACCGGACGGATTAATCCATAGAAAAAATGAAGCATATTCTTAAAATATTAATTATCAGCTTATTTCCCGTATTTTCTTTTATCAGATGTAAACCGGGGAGCGAAAATCCCGAGCCACCCCTTCCGCCGGATCCGGAAGGCGCCGTTTCAGCATGGGTAACCTCAGGCAATGAAAGCTACCTGCTTAAAAAAGCTACAGGAGCAAATTTTTCCTATGAGTTAGGAGATTTTACCGTGGTTATAGACACCACCACCGCCTATCAATCCATAGACGGCTTTGGCGCTGCTTTAACAGGCTCTTCGGCGTATTTAATCCATAAAATGGACGCCGATTCCAAAAGCAAACTGCTCACGGACTTGTTTGACCATGATAAAGGCATAGGGCTGAATTACTTGCGACTAACCATTGGTTCTTCGGATTTTTCCATTGGCACATACAGCTATTGCGATAATGCGGATATAAAATCCTTTGCCATTCCACCGCAGGACAAGCAAGATTTAATACCGGTATTGAAACAAATCCTCGCGATTAATCCCACCATAAAAATCCTTGCCAGCCCGTGGAGCGCGCCGGCTTGGATGAAAAAAAACAACAGTATGTATGGCGGCAGCCTCAAAGGCGCGGAAGTGTATGCCGACTTCGCGGAGTATTTTGTACGCTACGTAAAAGCCTTTGCCGCCGAGGGAATTACCATTGACGCCATTACCCTTCAAAATGAACCGATGTATGAAAACGGCGGCTATCCCACCATGAAAATGACGTGGGAAGAACAAAATATCCTTATCCGGGACTATTTGGGACCTAAATTTGCCGAAAACAACATTAAAACCAAAATCATTATTTGGGATCATAACTTTGATATGGCTTTCTATCCAATAAATATTCTGAATGATGCCGTCACTCGCAAATATGTGGCGGGTACCGGCTGGCACGGCTACGGCGGTACGCCTGCGGCTATTGACGGCGTACAAGAATTACACCCCGATAAGGATGTGTATTTTACCGAACAATCCGGCGGCGGATGGAATACGGATTCCCGGATGGGCAATATGTTTTATTATATGAAGGATTTTCTGATGGCTTCCGTAAATCGGGGTTCAAAAAATTTCCTGATGTGGAATCTGGCGCTTAATCCGCAGCATGGACCCACCACAACCACAGGCGGATGCCAAAATTGTCGGGGAGTGGTTACAATTAATTCTGACGGCGCTTACACTCGCAATGAAGAATATTATCTACTGGGGCATTTTTCCAAATTTGTACGTTTGGGCGCGGTGCGGGTAAAAAATTCTGCCATAAATCTGCCCTCAGGAGTTACTGTTTCCTCTTTTATGAATAAAGACGGCAGTAAAGCGGTAATAATCCTCAACCGCAGCGGCGCAAAGCAAAAATACAACATTCGCTGTGGCAGTCGTAAGTTTGTGTACGAGCAATTCAATGAATCGGTTATATCGTTTAAGTTTCAGTAAATTATTAATCAGAACAAAATGAAGAAGAGTCACTTATACTGCATTATTTTGGCAATAATCGTTTTCATGATGATTCCAAAGATTTCTTACGCCAAATCCCCGAAAGGAAAAAACGTAAAAATGTACGTTACCACCGCCGATAAGTCCATGCTTTTCAAAGAAGTATCCACAACAATAACACGCGGACATACGGCGCCCGCCGACTTAAACATTACGCTTAATCCCCGGCAGATTTATCAGCAGATAGACGGATTTGGCGCGGCAATAACCGGTTCTTCTTGCTATAATTTACTAAAAATGAGCAAAGAAAATCGGCATAAACTTTTACAAGAGACCTTTAATCCCAAAACAGGAATGGGTTTTAGCTATATCCGCATATCGTTGGGCTGTTCCGATTTTTCATTGGACGAGTACACCTGCTGTGATACGCCCGGCATTGAAAACTTTGCCATACATCCGTTGGATAAAGAATATCTTTTCCCTGTTTTACGTGAAATTTTGGAGATAAATCCCTGTGTGAAAATCTTGGCTTCGCCCTGGACGTGCCCTCGCTGGATGAAAGTGAATAACCTTACCGATTTGCAACCCTATGACTCGTGGACGAGCGGGCAGCTAAATCCCAAGTATTACACCGATTATGCCGCTTATTTTGTGAAATTTATCGAAGAAATGAGCAAAGAAGGATTTCACATTGACGCCGTAACCGTACAAAACGAGCCGCTTAACCGGGGTAATTCCGTATCACTGTATATGGGCTGGCAGGAGCAGGCAGAATTTATTAAAACAGCGTTGGGACCGAATTTTTCAAAAGCCGGATTGAAAACAAAAATCATTGTGTTCGACCACAATTACAACTATGACAATATCCCCGAACAGCAATCCTATCCCATTAAGATTTACCAAGATGCCGAAGCGGCAAAATACATTGACGGTGCCGCGTACCACGCATATGGCGGCGATAAAAGCGAGCTGCTGAACGTACATAACGCTTACCCAAGTAAAAATCTCTACTTTACGGAAATGTCTATCGGCAGCTGGAATTACACTTTCGCGGGCGATTTGATGTGGAGCATGCGTGAAATCGGTATCGGAAGCCTGAATAACTTTTGTAAAAATGTAATAGTCTGGAATTTTATGCTCGATGAAAATGGCGCCCCCAACCGCCCCGGCGGATGCACTACTTGTTATGGCACCGTAGATATTAGTACCAAAGATTACGCCACGCTTGATAAAAAATCACATTATTATTTAATCAGCCATTTGGCAAAGGTTATCAAGCCCAATGCTTACCGCATTGGCACAAAATCCAACGAAAAAAATGGCGTATATTACACCGCTGCCAAAAATTCCGATGGAACCTACGGCGTAGTGTTACAGAACGACACCGATAAAACCGTAAAAGTAACTATAAACGAATGCGAAAACACTTTCATTTGTACGCTTCCACCCAAAAGCGTGGCTTCCTGCAAGTGGTAAACGGCAAAAAACCTACCAAAAATCAAAATATCTTATTTACAAACACTTAAAAAAAAGAATCTTATGAAAAGAATTTTTACATTATCAGCAATGTTGGTTGCATTATTTATCTTTTTGCAACCCGTTTCGGCGCTAACCTACACGGTTACCGTGCCGGAAGGCACCAACGCCTGTTTTATCGTAGGCGAAATGAATGGATGGAACACTTCCGCTAGCCGGATGACGAAAGTGGATGCCACTCACTTTACTATTGATTTACCTGACGCTACCATTACCCAGCAATATAAATATTGCAGTGGACCGGATTGGAAATACGTGGAAAAAGATGCCGCAGGAAATGAACTGCCTGCCAACAGAACCTGGACAGCCAACGATGTAGTTGCCAAGTGGGCAAATACTTTTGTTCTTGATGAACGTGATGTCACCATTGAAGTATTAGTGCCTTCCGCGGTAAAAGTAGTATATCTGGTAGGCGCCTTTGATGGCTGGAAAAGCCCTTCGGAAACGTATAAAATGAATTTCATTTCCGAAGACACCAACGGAAAGGTATTTACCAAAACCGTACACAGCATTGACGCTAAAAATATGGAATTCAAATTCTGCGCCGGTCCGGCTTGGAGCTATGAGCAAAAAGACCCCAAAGATAATTTTACTTACGGCTCTACCAATAATACAGCGTCATTTGTAGTAAATGAGTTCAAAGCCATTTTTGACCCAGACAAAACGGGGACTATAAACATTACCGCCACCGTGCCCGCCGGCACCGAAAAAGTATGGATTATGGGCGATTTTTTAGGTTGGAGCTGGGATAATAAAGTGGAAGGCGTAAAAAATACCGATGGCACATTCTCTTTCTCTATTCCGCTGGTAATGAGTATTGAATATAGGCTGTACAATTCACCCGACTGGGGGCATCCGGAAGTTGGAGAAGCCAATCCCACCGCAGAACTTCCTAACAGAAAAGCCGCATATCCTGCCAATGCCAACACCGCCATTACCGTTTGGGGATGGAAGCAAACGGTGAGCGCGGTAGAAGGTGCCAAAGCCGATTATTTTAAACTTTATACGTCAAAAAACAGCATTGTTGTGGAAGGAGTGGAAGAAAGTATTGAATTGTTTGATTTAAGCGGCAGAAATGTAGAAACAGTTAAAATAAAAGGAAACTACACTTCAAAAGAATTGAACAAAGGTATTTACATTATAAGAATAGACAACACTTCGAGAAAAGTGATAGTTAAATAGTTTTTTTCAAATAGAAAATACACTGGTATTTTATTACAAGAAAAGAGAAGTTTAGTCGCTTCTCTTTTCGTATTTATTCATAAATTTGCAAAAAATAATTCCACGCGTATTATGTCAGCAGTAGAAATAGTTGGCTTTTCAGCCTCGTTATTATCGGTTTTAAACCAGTTTCCCCAAGCCATTAAAGTATTAAAGTCAAAAGACACTCACAGTATATCTTTAATGATGTATTGTATTGTGGTAGTGGCTATTACACTTTGGTTAGTGTACGGCATTATGCTGAATGATTTGCCTCTCATTACGGCAAACGCGCTATCACTGATTCCTATTGTGTATATTTTTATAATAAAACTGACAAACACGATAAAAGGAAAAGATAAATTCTCTATTTAATCCAGCGTCTGCCCGGCGTTATTGCTTAATTGCACCATTATATCGTATTCATCAGGCGTTAAATCCATAAAATAATAATTTTGCGGATTCATAATTTTGCCTCTGAGATGTACTTCATAATGCAAGTGCGGTCCGGTAGATTTACCCGTGTTGCCCACCGATCCAATCACTTCGCCACGCTTCACTGTTTGTCCGGCACGTACTTTGAATTCAGATAAATGCGCGTACACTGTTTCGTAACCGAATCCGTGGTCTATCCGAATGGTGTTTCCGTAACCCTGCTCCCACGAGGCGCTGGTTACGCGACCTTTTCCGGTAGCATACACATCCGTGCCCACAGGCGCTGTAAAGTCCATCCCTTCGTGAAAACGTCGCGTGTGATAAATAGGATCAATACGGTAACCAAACCCCGATGCTACCCGCGTTAAATCCTTGTTTGCCACCGGCTGAATGGCGGGTAGCGCTTCCAGCATCGCCTCTTTATTTTGTATCAGCAGCACCAAATCATCGTAAGATTTTGATTGAATGTACAATTGCTTGCGTAATTCATCAATTTTTTTAGTCGTCTGCGCCACAATTTCAGAGTTGGTCATACTCATCAGTTGCTTGTAATATTCGGTTTTGTTACTGGTATTGGTGCGCACTTCGTAAGGAATAGGTTCCGCTTGAAAAACAACCCGATACAGGTTATCATCCCGCTGCTGAAGGTCTGTAAGCACTTCTTGGATATCATTTAGCTGACCGCGTAACGCTTTATATTGCCCTTCCATACGATTTTTTTCAAGATTGGCTTGCTTTTCGCCCGGCGATTTGATGATAGAAACAAAAATCAGGAAAAAGCCAATGCCCAATAAAATGGAAGATAAAATACGTAACAATAAATTTCTCATTCTTTGTGCCAAACCTATTTGTACTTCCTCATAATCCAGCGTATCCGGATTAAAGTAAAATTTTTTAGCAGAACGAAAAGGTTTTAGCAGCCTGTGAAAAAAATCACGCGCCGAACTGTAAAATTTCTTTATGCTGGTGGGCTTTTTTGGGGGCATTTTGAGGACAAAATGGAAAATTTTAATGCTAAAATTGATACAAAAGTAATAAAATTAGCGTACTTTTGCAAAAAAAGCCCCCAACCCCTTAACGGGGGCTAAAATATTGAGTATAATCATCTATAAACTCCCCCTTCAGGGGGTAAGGGGGCTTATTTATTATGACTTCAAAAGAAATTCGCCAATCTTTCCTTGACTTTTTCGCCTCAAAGAACCATAAAATTGTTCCGTCCGCGCCCATGGTAATTAAAGACGATCCCACACTGATGTTTACCAACGCCGGGATGAACCAATTCAAAAATATTATTTTGGGCAATGACCCAATCAAATATCCGCGTGTGGCCGATTCGCAAAAATGTCTGCGCGTAAGCGGCAAGCACAACGATTTGGAAGAGGTAGGACACGATACCTACCACCACACCATGTTTGAGATGCTCGGCAACTGGTCGTTTGGCGATTATTTCAAGAAAGAAGCCATCACGTGGGCTTGGGAATACCTGACGGAAGTGCTGAAAATAGATAAAAACCGCCTTTACGTAACGGTTTTTGAAGGTTCCCCTGCCGAAGGTTTGGAACGCGATAACGAAGCTGCTGAAATTTGGGCGCAATTCCTTCCTGCGGAACGGATTATTAACGGAAACAAAAAAGATAATTTCTGGGAGATGGGCGATACCGGTCCGTGCGGTCCGTGCTCGGAAATTCACATCGATATTCGTCCCGATGCCGAGCGTGTTAAAGTGGACGGACTCACATTGGTAAACCAAAGCCATCCGCAAGTGATTGAGATTTGGAACAACGTATTTATGCAGTATAACCGCAAAGCGGACGGCTCGCTGGAACCGCTTCCCGCCAAAGTAATTGACACGGGAATGGGCTTTGAGCGGCTCTGTATGGCTATTCAAGGCAAATTATCCAATTACGACACCGATGTATTCCAACCCATTATTCTGGAAATAGGTAAGATTACAGGTTATACTTACGGCGAAAACGAAAAAACCGATGTGGCGATGCGCGTAATTGCCGACCACGTGCGCACCATAGCGTTTTCCATTACCGATGGGCAATTGCCGTCCAACGCCAAGGCGGGGTACGTTATCCGCCGAATCCTGCGTCGTGCCGTGCGTTACGGATATACGTTCCTCGGTCAGCATCAATCGTTTATGTATCGGCTTATAGATGTGCTTACCGATGTGATGGGCGGCGCTTATCCCGAACTTATCGCGCAAAAAGCACTGATTGAAAAAGTAATCAAAGAAGAGGAAGAGTCGTTCCTGCGTACGCTTGAAACCGGAATAAAATTGCTAGATAAATACCTTCCCACCTCACCCCTAACCCCTCTCCCGGAGGAGAGGGGAACAGAGTTGAGCGGCGAGATTGCATTCACACTGTACGATACTTTTGGGTTTCCCTTAGATTTGACCGAATTAATTCTGAAAGAACACGGAATGACGGTAAACATTGAGGGATTTAACGCCGAAATGCAAAAGCAAAAAGAGCGCGCCAGGAATGCCGCTGCCGTAGAAACCGGCGACTGGACGGTAATTCGCGAGGGTGAAAGCATGTTTGTAGGTTATGACAACATGCAAACTGAAACTGAAATTCTTCGTTACCGGAAAGTAACGCAAAAAAACAAATCATTTTATCAAATAGTACTTTCCCAGACGCCTTTCTATGCCGAAATGGGAGGTCAGGTAGGCGATAAGGGAAGCTTATCCCTAAATCCCTTTCCAAAGGAAAGGGACTTAGAAGACGGCGACGCTATTGAAATTTTTGACACAAAAAAAGAAAATAACCTTTCGGTACATCTTGCCAATGCTCTTCCCAAAGATTTAACTGCTACTTTTACCGCACGTGTGGATGTGGGTTTGCGCAAAGCTACCGCCCGTAACCACTCGGCTACGCACTTGCTGCACGAAGCGTTGCGCGAGGTGCTGGGTACGCATGTAGAGCAAAAAGGGTCATACGTCAGTCCTGAAAATCTTCGGTTTGACTTTTCGCACTTCCAAAAAATGACGCAGGAAGAAATTCGCGCGGTGGAAAAAATAGCCAACCGTAAAATCCGTGAAAATTACCCGCTCGAAGAGATGCGTGAAACCCCCATTGCTCAAGCGCAAGAAATGGGCGCGATGGCGCTTTTTGGTGAAAAGTACGGCGAAACGGTACGCGTAATTCGCTTTGGAAGCTCAACCGAGCTTTGCGGCGGTACGCACGTGCGCGCCACGGGCGACATCGGGATGGTGCGCATTGTGTCTGAAAGTTCTATCGCTGCGGGCGTTCGGCGCATCGAAGCCATTACAGGACGCTGTGTGGAAAAAATGATCGATTTGCAACAAGACTTGACCGATACGCTGAAAGAGTTGCTCAATAATTCGCCCGACATTGTCAAAGCCATTCAACGTTCCATACAGGAAAACGCCCAGTTGCGCAAGCAAGTGGACAATTTCATACAAGAACGCATCACAGAACTACGTGATAAACTGGCGGCAGCTGCTGCGGATGAAAATGGGGTGCGTGTTATCCGTTTCCGCACCGATATGGCGGCAGACGCTATCAAAACATTGGCATTCCAAATTAAAAATAAACTAAGCGAAAACACAGTTCAAACCGATAATCTTAACTTAATGATAGTAGTAGGCAGTGTTCACGAGGGCAAGCCATCGCTTACAGTGCTGCTTTCAGATGATTTGGTGGCACAGGGACACAATGCCGTGACCATTACCCGCGAAGCCGCTAAACTGATACAAGGCGGGGGCGGCGGACAACCACATTTTGCTACTGCCGGCGGTAAAAACGCGGAAGGATTAGACAAAGCGATGGAAATGGTAAGGTTATAAAAAGTAAAGAAAACCTATGAAAACCCTACATACTATTCTTGTTTTCTTAGCAGGTGTTTTTATTTCCGTTATTGGATTAACGATAAGGTCAAATTACCCTAAGCCCGCTAATATTCTATTGATAATAGGAACTGTAATAGAGTTAATCGGTGCAGTTTTATTTCTTTATAAGTTGTTTACTTGTCCAAAAGAGAAAAATCTCCGGCATTGGTAAAGCGCAAAAACCGTAAAAAAATATCTTTTTTTTGAATATAAACACAACTTTTCAAATATAAAACCGTTCTATAAGATATATAAACTAAAATATATTCAAATATGAAAAAATTAATTTTAAGCTTTACGGTACTTTCCGTAATGATTTTTGCATCTTGTACAGGTAATTCAGCAAAAAAACAAGACACTAACACTGTAACAACTACCGCCACCGACAGCATTGTAAAATCTACCCTTACAGCCAGCGACGGCAAAACGTTGGAATTGGCTTTTAATACTACTAAAGAAACAGCCACAGCGGTATTTAACGGCGAAACCATTGAACTTACGCAACAACCAATGGCTTCAGGCATTCGTTACACTAACGCCAACTACGAACTTACACAGTGGCAGGGTGAAACTGAACTGAAAAAAGACGGAAAAACGGTGTTTACCCACAAAGAGCCTAAAGCGGAAACAACCGTAAATGAATTGGTAAGTAAAGACGGAAAAACGTTGAAAGTAGAATACACCGAAAAAGACGGGAAAATGGTAGCCATCGTTACTTACGATAACCAACCCGCGCAAACATTGACTCAAACCGAAGCTTGGGCTAAAGGCGCCGAATATAAAAACGATAAAATGATGTGGGCAGCACAAAGAGATAATGGAAAATTGACCGTGGACGGTAAAACCATTTCCTTTTCGCTTAAAAAATAAAATTGCTCAAAAATAGATAAGAGCAAAATGAAAAATGGATTTATTGTCAAAAACATTTTTCAATTAATTACTAAAAAGAAGTATAAATGCTTTATATTTGTACTTCTTTTTTTGTTTTAAAAACCTATAATACGTTTCAAAATGAACATACTCAAAAAGCTTATTGCATTTATCTGTTTATCCTCGCTTTTTTCGGTCACGTACGCGCAAGATTGGGCAAATCTTCAACGCTATCAAGCGGAAAATGATTCTTTACTGAAAATGCCGATATGTGAAAAAAGAGTTGTTTTTATGGGAAATTCCATTACACAAGGTTGGAAAGAAACGCATCCGAATTTTTTCATTCAAAATCCTTACGTTTGCCGTGGGATCAGTGGACAAACCACCCCGCAAATGTTGATTCGGTTTCGTCAAGACGTAATTAACTTGAACCCGAAAGCGGTGGTAATTTTAGCCGGAACTAACGACATTGCGGGAAACACCGGACCTTCTTCGTTAGAAATGATCCTGGACAACATCGCTTCCATGGCGGAACTTGCCCGCGCCAACGGCATTCAGCCTATTTTATGTTCTGTACTTCCGACTGCGGATTATCCCTGGAAAAAAGGGATGGAACCAAAAATCAAAATCCCGCAACTGAACGCGATGATTAAGACTTATGCCACCCAGAAAGGATTTACATACGTGGATTATTTCAGCGCTATGGCAGATGACAAAAACGGCATGATTGCAGAATACACCAACGATGGCGTACATTGCACAAGCAAAGGGTACGATATGATGGAGAGACTGATTGTGTCGGCAATAAAGAACCTAAAGTAACTCTTGGCTTACACGGACTTAAAAAAAACTTGGATAAGTTTAGTTATAGATGATTTTATTAGTAAAAACTTATTCCTCTCTTCCCTTGTTGTAAATATAAGTCCCGATTGTTCCGAGACAGCCTTGTAAATTATAACTCAATACTCGTAATTACCTATGAAATCTATTCTTTTCGTTTGTCTTGGAAATATTTGCCGCTCGCCGATGGCGGAAACGGTATTCAATAAAATATTGCAGGATAATAATCATGCCGCAGATTTTGAGGTGGATTCTGCAGGATTACTGGACTATCACGAGGGCGAAAAAGCCGACCCACGTATGCGTGCCCACGCCGAAAAACGCGGTTACGAAATTACGCATCGGTCCCGTCCGGTAAAGGCGGATGATTTCAGTCGGTTTGACTATATTATAGGTATGGACGAGCAAAACATTCGTCAATTACAGCGGATGGCTAAAACACCCGAACATCAAGCTAAAATATACAAGATGACCGATTTTAGCCGGGAAACTCAGGCGGAAAAAGTGCCCGACCCCTATTATGGCGGCGACGCGGGTTTTGAGTATGTGATAGATTTGCTGGAAGACACTTGCCAAGGATTTTACAATCACTTGATAGAGAAATCCTAAAAAACTCTTACATCCAAAGCGTATTGGTGGAAATTTCTTCCTTTGAATTAAGAAAGCCGTTAGGGACAAAGGTTACGTACGAGAGAAATACTTTCAGTTGAATGCTCTGTACGTCTTTTAGCGGAAAATTGGGGGCGTAAAATCCTGATATTTCTTCACTTTTCAGCAAAAAAACTTGCACTTCGGATTCGCCTTTCTTCAAATGAATACCGTTATTTTTTTCAAAACTGATAAAGCTCAGCCGGTTGGAATTGCCTAACTGACGTCCATTGCGATCATACGCCATTGCTGTTACGTATGAAGATGAGCGTCCGATTTCCGCCCCTCGCTTACTGAGCCTACACATATCGTTTATAATTATAGGACTGTTTCCACGGTTGGTGATGGTCAGCTTTATCCAAGTAAGATTATCATCCACCACCTTTTCAATTTTTGTTTGGATATTGCCTTTCTGGGCGGACAGCGTAAAAGCGGTAAAAAGTAATAAGCAAGATAAAAAAAACTTCTTCATTCTTCTAAACAAAATAATTCTAACTTATAAACTCAGATTTAAGAAATTTATTTCTCAGAAAAGGTTTAATTTCTATTAAAAAACTAATCAATTGAGTTTTTGGTGATATGTAAAAATAACCGGGTATTTTTACACGTTTTTTAGTTTCAAAAACTGTGCTAAAAGGTATTCCAATAAAAAATGCCTCGTCTATTTTTATAGAGCGGGCATTTTAAGTTTATAGCCGATGTCTTATAATAGTTGTATTCCTTTGATTTCAAAGGCTTTCTTTGCTTTCTTCGCTTTTCATTTTTTCTGAATTTCTCAAAGCGCGTCTGTTTGGGGCAGCGCTTTTATCTCTGACAGGATAATAAGAACTGTCTGCCAACATGACATTTTTTTCTTTTGAAGGATTAAAATAGGCATTTGGGATCCATAAAAGATTATTCATCCATGCCGCGGGTATCACTGCCGCTGAGGGTTGCACGTACCGGATGACCTGAATGGTGTCACGCACCATATTTTCTACCATCTTCCCGGAAGAGTTTATTCTTTCCACCGAAAAACTCAAAAGATACCCTGCCACAAAGCAAGCTGCCGCTGCCGCTACCGACTGATAAAAGGGGATGCGCCGCCGGCAAACAGGAACGTTTTTGTTATTCAAGTGTTCAAAATGTTTATCTAAACTTTTTTTAGTCAAATCATTCGGTGATATTTTCGTTTCGGTGTTTTTTTCTGAGAAATAACGGTAAAAATCGCGTATATTTTCATATTCATCCTTGTTAAGCACAGCTGACGCTTGTTGCTTTTCACTTGGGGTAAGTTGTTCGTAAGATTTTACTTGGAGCCATTCTTCCAATTTATCAAAATGTTGTGTTTGCAAATTTTCCATATTTATTTCCTGTTTTCCGGTTTGAAAGCGGCTAATTTTGCCGATAAATTTTTGGTCATGTAAAAAAGGCGTGATTTTACTGTTCCTTCCGGGCAGTCAAAAATTTCAGCTATCTGCCTCAGAGTCATATCTTCCATAAAACGCATGGTAAACATGGTTTTTAGTTCCAAGTCCAGTTTATCCAATTCAGCGTCCAATAACTCTCTGAAAATATTCGCGTCCACCTGTTCATTGGGCGCCGTGTAATTTTCTTGGATTAAAATCCGGTGGTTTCTATATTCTTCACGCGTTTGACGGCTGCGGTATTCGTTTTTCAGGATGTTGGCGGCAACGGTGTAGAGCCACGTAGAGAAGCTTTTGGATGGATCGAAGAGTTGTGGTTTTTCAATGATTTTCAAGAAAAGATCGTGCAACATATCCTCGGCTTTCTCGCGGTCAAAGTTCAGCATGCGGTGAAAAAAATTCAGCATGGGCTTGGAATAACGCGCGTACAGCTCGTCAAATGCCGCATGCTCATGCCGTGTGAGCAATGACATCAGTTCCTCGTCGGTTTTTTCTTTATAATTTTTCCGGAAAAAATTCATCAATGGGTTGTTAATTCAAAACAATAGCTTTGGGATAACGCGGTGTAAAATTAACGCTTTTTGTAGAGTTATACACGCGGGAATAGAAAAGGTTCAAAAGGTGGGGAAAAAATTCAATATGACAGGGTACACGAGAAATTATTTTTCAAATGAATTTCCTTTTTCTAAAACTTTATTTTATTATGATTATCCGCAACTTGTCCTAACAGAAGAACGCCAAAGGCGTTTAACGTGAATAACCCCGTATGCAGCGCAGCGGAATGCGGGGCATAAACA